>VYLR01000143.1_pt1 | contig 19518 bp, 14 predicted proteins | sample 5114291 | NCBI WGS metagenome assembly VYLR01 (sample SAMN12291774, study PRJNA351875) | freshwater metagenome | isolation source: freshwater lake | place: USA: Michigan, Lansing Lake | collected 2013-08-14 | reverse complement strand
GGTCGAGGTGCCGCCCATGTCGAAGCCGATCACCTTGTCGAAGCCCGCCATGAGGCTGGTTCGCACCATGCCGACGATGCCGCCGGCCGGCCCCGACAGGATGGCATCCTTGCCCTGGAAGCGATGCGCATCCGTCAGGCCGCCGTTGCTTTGCATGAACAGCAGGCGCGGAGCGGCACCGGTACCTCCGGCCGGCCCGCCGAGTTCACCCGAGACCTGCTGGACGTAGCGGCGCAGGATGGGCGACAGATAGGCGTCCACCACCGTCGTGTCGCCGCGCGCCACCAGCTTCATCAGCGGGCTGACGCGGTGCGACACCGATACCTGTGGAAAGCCGATGTCCTGGGCGATGGCAGCAATGCGCGCTTCGTGCTGCGTGTAGCGGTAGCCGTGCATCAGCACGATCGCTACCGCCCGCAGGCCGTCGTCGAAAGCCGTCTGCAAGGCGCGCCGCACCGCCGCCTCGTCGAGCGCCTGCACCACGTCGCCGTGAGCGCCCATGCGCTCGTCGGCCTCGATCACCCGCGCGTAGAGAAGCTCTGGCAGCACGATATGGCGATCGAACAGGCGCGGCCGGTTCTGGTAGGCGATGCGCAGCGCATCCCGGAAGCCGCGGGTGATCACCAGCGCAGTCGGCTCGCCCTTGCGCTCGAGCAGCGCGTTGGTGGCAACCGTGGTGCCCATCTTCACCGCCTCGATCGCTGCGACCGGAACCGGATCGCCGGGCGCCACGCCGAGCAGGTGGCGGATGCCGGCGACGGCGGCATCCGAATAGTGCTCGGGGTTTTCCGACAGCAGCTTGTGCGTGACCAGCCCGCCATCGGGCCGGCGCGCCACAACATCGGTGAAGGTGCCGCCACGATCAATCCAGAACTGCCAGCGGCCCGTGGAACTGATCGAATCCATGAGGCTTCCTCAAAGACTGGTGGCTGCGCGCGCTGCCTGGTCGTACATGCCGGAAAGAAAACGCAGGAAGGCGGCCAGTTCGCCGAGCCGCGCATTCTCGCTGCCATCCTTCGCCAGCGCGGCAACCAGGCAGGCCTCGCGCACCTGCCGGTAGCGCTCGATGTGCTCCTGTCCCGCAGCCGAGGTCGAGAACAGGACCTCCTTGCCTCGCCTTTCGGTCTGCATGAGACCGAGGCCGACCAGCTTCTTCAGCGCATAGGCGACCACGTGGGTGTCCTCGATGTTGAGCATGAAGCAGATGTCGGCAAGCTTTTTCTCGCGGGCGCGGTGGTTGACGTGGTGCAGCAGCAGGACTTCAAGCGGCGTCAGGTCCTTGAGGCCAGCCGCGGACATGCAGCGCACCACCCAGCGGTGGAATGCGTTGGACACCAGGATCAGGCCGAACTCGAACTCCGACAGCTCCCGGCTGCGCGGCGAGACGAGATGCGAGGATGAGACGAACAGCCGCGGCACCACCGGCTCGATCGGCTGCGCCACCACCCTTGCCGGCGCCGTGCCGTGCCGGCGGGCACGCGACGCGGCGGGCTTGGAACGGGCGCGACTTGCAGGCACAGTGGCTCTCCGGGGACGCGCCGGGTCGATTGGCCGGGTGTCAACCGACAGCCGGGCGGCAGACGCCAATGGCCGACCGGCCTCGTCGCGTAAGTTGTCGACAATTTATCAATATTTTCTTGACATGCTAGACCGCTGCACGTAACTTTTCAACCTGCGTGCCCCCGCATCGGCTGGCCGGCACGGCAAACTCGAGGAGATTCCATGCGCCTTGTCCGAGCCCTCGTCGCCGGCCTTCTGGTTGGCGCCTTCGCCTGTGCTGCGCAGGCGCAGTCCAAGTGGGACATGCCGACCGGCTACCCCATCAGTAATCCGCACACCGTCACGCTGCAACAACTGGCCAAGGACATCGAGTTCGAGACACAGGGCAAGTTGCGGATCGTGGTACATCCCAACGGCTCGCTGTTCCGCATGCCGGAGATCATGCGCGCAGTCGAAACCGGCCAGGCGCAGATGGGCGAGATCCTGATGAGCACGCTGGTCAACCAGAATCCGGTCTTTGGTCTCGACTCGCTGCCGTTCCTGGCCACCGGCTTCGACGACGCTTACCGCCTCTACCTGGCGCAGAAGCCGGTGCTCGAGCGCATCCTCGACAAGCGCGGCGTCAAGCTGTTGTATGCAGTGGCCTGGCCGCCGCAGGGCATTTACGCCAAGAAGGAACTGCGCTCGGCGGCCGACATGAAGGGGCTGAAGTGGCGCGCCTACAACCCGGCCACCAGCAAGATCGCCCAGGTGGTAGGCGCTGTGCCGCTCACGATCCAGGCAGCCGAGCTGTCGCAGGCGCTGGCCACCGGCGTGGTGGACTCGACCATGACCTCGGGCGCCACCGGTGTCGACAGCAAGATCTGGGAGAGTCTCACCCACTATCACACCGTCAACGCCTGGCTGCCGAAGAACATGCTGGTGGTCAACCGCAAGGAGTTCGACCGGCTGGACAAGGCCACGCAGAGCCTTGTGGTCAAGCTGGCGCAGGAGGCCGAGCGCAAGGGCTGGGAGCGGATGCGCCGCTACAACCAGGAGTCGATCGACATCCTGGCCAAGAACAAGATGACCATCGTCACGCCGACGCCGCAGCTGATGTCCGACATGCGGAAGATCGGCGACGAGATGGTCGCCGACTGGCTCAAGCAGGCCGGCGGCGACGGCAGGGAGATCATCGACGCCTACAACCGGAGCGCCCGTCCCGCCGCAGCCAAGAAGTGAGCTGACCGACCCGAGCCCCCGCCCTGCGGGGGCTGTTTACATCCGGCGCGCACGATGAAAACCAGGCTTGACCCCTTGTACGACCTGTTTGGCGCCATAGGTGGCCTGTTCATCGTTCTGACGCTCGCCATACAGGTCGTATCGATCTTCGGACGCTTCGTCAGCTTCACGATCGAGGGCTACGACGCCTACGCCGGCTACTTTCTGGCGGCCGGCTCGTTCTTTGCGCTGGCGCACACCCTGCGCCGCGGCGACCATATCCGCGTGACGCTGATGCTCAGCCGCCTGACCGGGTCGGTGCGGATTTGGATGGAGGTGTTCTGTCTGGCCGTCGCCACCCTTCTAACCACCTACTTCGCCTACTACTCGTGCAAGCTGGCCTGGGGCTCGTGGGCCTACAACGACGTGTCGCACAACATCGACGCGACGCCCTTGTGGATTCCGCAGCTGTCCATGGCGCTGGGAATGATCGCCCTCGCGCTGGCCTTTGCAGAAGAGTTCTACCATGTCGCCCGGCGGCGCGAGCTGCCCGTGCAGAGTGACGAGCTGGCGCGCACCGAGTAGCCATGGACGCGCTCATCGCCCTCCTGCTGATCGTCCTGGTCTTTGCCTTCCTCGGCGCCGGTGTCTGGATCGGCATCGCCATCCTCGGCGTCGCCTGGATCGCGATGGAGTTGTTCACCGACCGCATCGCCGGCGACTCGTTGGCGCTGACCGTCTGGGGTTCTCTGTCGAGCTGGACCCTGACCGCGCTGCCGCTGTTCATCTGGATGGGCGAAATCCTGCTGAAGACTCGTCTGTCCGAGGGCCTGTTCCGCGGCCTCGCGCCGTGGCTGCAACGACTGCCCGGCCGGCTGCTGCATACCAACATCATCGGCTGCACCATCTTCGCGGCCGTATCGGGCTCGTCTGCAGCCACCTGCGCGACCATCGGCAAGATCACGCTGCCCGAGCTGCGACGGCGCGGCTACCCCGAGATGATCGCCATCGGCTCGCTGGCCGGCGCCGGCACTCTCGGACTGCTGATTCCGCCGTCGATCATCATGATCGTCTACGGCGTGGCCGCCGATGTCTCGATCGGCAAGCTGTTCATCGCCGGGGTGATTCCCGGCCTCATGCTGGCCGGGCTCTTCATGGCCTACACCATGCTGTGGTCGCTGCGCCATGGCGAGCGGATCCCAGCGGCCGACCTTCGTCTCAGCTTCACGGACAAGCTGCGCGAGGGGCGACACCTGCTGCCCGTGGTGGGGCTGATCGCCGCGGTGCTGGGTTCAATCTACGCCGGGATCGCAACCGCCACCGAGGCCGCCTCGCTCGGCGTGCTGGGCGCTTTGCTGCTGGCGCTGGCGCAGCGCACGCTCAACTGGCAGACCTTCCGCGACTCGCTGATGAGTGCCACGCGGCTGTATTGCATGATTGCGCTGATCCTCGCCGGATCTTCCTTCCTGTCGCTGTCGATGGGCTTCATCGGCCTGCCGCGGCATCTGGCCGAGACGATCAGCGCCATGAACTTGTCGCCGTTCGTACTGATCATGCTGCTCATGCTGTTCTTCATCGTGCTGGGCTGCTTCCTGGACGGCATCAGCATGGTGGTGCTCACCATGGCCGTGCTGCTGCCGACGCTGCAGGCCGCCGGAATCGACCTGCTCTGGTTCGGCATCTTCATCGTCATCGTGGTGGAGATGGCCCAGATCACGCCGCCGGTCGGATTCAACCTGTTCGTGCTGCAGGGCATGACCGGTCGGCAGATCAATGTCATCGCGCGTGCCGCGTTGCCCTACTTCTTCATGATGGTGCTGGCAGTGCTGCTGATCTTCTTCTTTCCGTGGCTGGTGACCTACCTGCCGGCGCAGATGCGAGTCTGAGCTCAGGCCGCGGAACCGGGGCCGGGCCAAGGGCGTACCCGGCGCGCCTGGTGCGCAAGCGGGGTCGGCGCCTTCCCCTAGAATCCGCCACTGTCATCCCGGGCCTGCCGGTCCAGTCCACTCCCCGCATGCACGTTGTCGTCATCGGCGCCGGCATCATCGGCGTCACCACTGCGTACTACCTGCGGCGCCATGGCTTGGACGTGACCGTGCTGGAACGCAACGCGGGCGTGGCGCAGGAGGCCAGCTTCGCCAACGCCGGTGTGGTCGCGCCTTCCTACGTGGCACCGTGGGCTCAGCCCGGCATGCCGCGCAAGATCCTTGCGCAGCTGCTGCGCCGCGACGCTGCCGTGTCGTTCCGGCCGACCACGGACCCCGCCCAGTGGCGCTGGCTGCAGCGCTTCTGGCGCCAGTGCAGCGGCGAGCGCTTTGCCCGCAACAAGGCGCGGATGCAGCGGCTCGCCTCTTACAGCCGCTCTCTGCTGCACGAGGCAGCGCTGCATCACGGCATCGACTACGAACGGGCTCCGGGCTACCTGCAACTGTTCCGCAGCGGCGACGAGTTCGAGCGACACGAGCCGGCACGACAGGTACTGCGGGATCTTGGCGTGAGTTTCCGGGTGCTCGACCCGGCGCAGTGCCGGACCCTCGAGCCGGCCTTGGCCGAGGCCGCTCCGCTGGCCGGTGGCGTGCACCTGCCCGACGACGAGTCCGGCAACTGCGCCTACTTTGCGCGCCGGCTCAAGGAGTTGTGCGAGGCCGATGGCGTGCGCTTTCGCTTCGGTGCAGCCGTGAGCGGACTGGCAGTCGCCGACGGCCGGATCGAGCGGATCCAGACCTCTGGGGGGGCGACCTCGGCCGACGCCTATGTGCTGGCGGCCGGATGCGCCAGTACCGAGCTGCTGGCCGGCTGCGGCATCGAGGTGCCGCTTTACCCCGTGAAAGGGTACTCGGCGACGGTCCTGATCTCTCGGCTCGAGCACGCCCCGATGATCTCCGCGATGGACGAGTCCTACAAGGTGGCGATCACTCGCCTGGGCAATCGCTTGCGCATCTCCGGAACGGCCGAGCTGGGCGACCGTCGCCTGAGCCTGCGCCCGTCTGCGCTGCGCACGCTCATGAGGGTGGCGCAGTACTGGTATCCGGCGGCCGCGGCGTGGGGCAGCGCGCAATACTGGGTGGGGGCGCGCCCGATGATGCCGGAGGGTCCCCCGTTGCTGGGCCGTACGCCACTTGCCAATCTGTACCTGAACATCGGCCACGGCTCGACCGGCTGGGCGATGGCCTGCGGCTCCGGGCGGATCGTGGCCGATCTGCTGGCCGGACGCTCGCCCGCCATCGACCTCGACGGGCTAACCCTCGAGCGCTACCGAACCTGACCACACGGGAGCCTTGGCGATGTGAAGCGGCCATGCCAGCGCGCCGCTGCTGCGTCCGGTCATGACACAGCGCACCGCCAAGTGTAGCGTGGACGCATGAGCCCGCCGGGCCGTCCCAAGGGCGAATCGCCGAGCGCGCAGCGCGAAGCTAGACCAATCAGCCCGCCGGGCCGTCCCAAGGGCGAATCGCCGAGCGCGCAGCGCGAAGCTAGACCAATCAGCCCGCCGGGCCGTCCCAAGGGCGAATCACCGAGCGCGCAGCGCGAAGGTAGTCGAGTGAGCCAACCCCTGTACACCGTCGCACAGTTACGCGCGATGGAGGCGGCCGCCCGAAGCAGCCTGCCAGCCGGGACGCTGATGCAGCGCGCCGGCTGCGCCGCCGCCCAGCACATCCACGTCACCTATGGACCGCAGCCGCGCAGCATCCTGGTGCTGTGCGGCCCGGGCAACAACGGCGGTGACGGCTACGTCTGCGCCAACGAGCTGCGCGCGCTGGGCCATCGGGTGCGCTGCCTCGCCAGTGCCGCGCCGGCCACTGACGAGGCTGCCGTCGCCCGCGCGCAGTGGAGCGGCCAGACCATGAGCCGCTTGCCAACCGCCGCAGACAGACACGTTGCCGACGTGGTGGTCGATGCCCTGTTCGGCATCGGACTGCGCCGTCCCGTCGAGGGTCCCCATTTCGAGCAACTGGCCTGGCTACGGCAGCAGCCGGCGCCTGTGGTCGCGCTGGACGTACCGAGCGGGCTCGACGCCGATACCGGCTCCTGGGTTGGCGACGTGCCTGGCGTGTGCGCCACCTCGACCGTCACGTTCCTCGGAGCCAAGCCGGGGCTGTACACGGGCGCGGGTGCTGAGGCCGCAGGCCGCGTGCTGATCGATGACCTCGGCGCGTCGGCCTGGGGAGTCGCCACCGACGGCCGGCTCAACGCACCCGACCAATTCGCGGCCGTGGCAAGACCGCGGCCACGCAACGCGCACAAGGGCAGCCACGGCAACGTGGCCATCGTGGGCGGCAGTGCCGGCATGGTGGGCGCCGCCCTGCTTGCGGCGCGGGCGGCGCTGCGGCTGGGCGCCGGCCGCGTCTTCGTCGACTGCATCGGTGCGCCCGAGCTGCGCTTCGATCCAGTGCAACCCGAGCTGATGTTCCGTCATCGCGACGCCGCACTGCTCCGCTCACTGCAGGCGCTGGTGATCGGCTGCGGGCTGGGCACGAGTGCAGAGGCGCTCGCCGCCACGCAGCTGGCGTTGGAGCAGGACTGCGCGGTCGTCCTCGATGCCGATGCGCTGAACCTGATCGCGTCGGCGCCGCAACTGGAGCGCGCCGCTCGCCGTCCGACACGCGGCGTTCGCATCTGCACCCCCCATCCGCTGGAAGCGGCGCGCCTGCTGGGCAGCTCGGTCGACGAAGTTCAGCGCGATCGCGTCGCCGCCGCCCGCCGCCTGGCCGAGCGGCTGAGTTCCGCCATCGTGCTCAAAGGCGCGGGCAGTGTGATCGCCTGGCCCGACGGCCACTACTGGATCAACGACACCGGCAGCGCCGCGCTGGCTACCGCGGGCACCGGCGACGTCCTGGCCGGCATGCTGGGTGCGCTGCTGGCGCAGGGCTTTGGTGCCGCCGAGGCCGTGCTCGCGGCGGTATGGCTGCACGGACGCGCCGCCGACTTGCACAGCGCCGACATCGGCCTCGTGGCGAGCGAGGTGGCGCCACTGGCGGTCCAGGCACTGATCAGGCTGCGGGCCGCCGGTGGCCGCGGCGGCGACGGCTCAACCTAAGCCTTGATACGCCCTGCGGCCAGTTCGATGCGCCGGCCGCAGCGGGCCGCCACACTGGGGTCGTGCGTGACCAGCACGAGGGTCGAGCCCCGCTCACGGTTCAACTCGAACATCAGTTCGATCACCGCCTCGCCGGTACGCGCATCCAGACTGCCGGTCGGTTCGTCGGCCAGCAGGATCGGCGGGCGACCCACAAAGGCGCGCGCCAGTGCCACACGCTGCTGTTCGCCGCCTGACAGGTACTTCGGGTAGTGGCTGAGCCGCTCACCCAGGCCGACTCGCGCCAGCAGCGCCCGGGCGGCCGCATTGGCGTCGGCGCCGTCGGGCACACGCCCCGACAGCTCCAGCGGCAGCAGCACGTTCTCCAGCGCCGTCAGGTGCGGCAGCAACTGAAACGACTGGAAGACGAATCCAACCTTTTCGGCGCGCAGCCGCGCGCGGCCGTCCTCGTCGCGCGCGAACAGGTCTTCGCCGAAGAGCTGCACGCTGCCCTGGCTCGGAACATCGAGACCGGCAAGCAGTCCCAGCAACGTCGACTTTCCCGAGCCCGAGGCGCCGACGATGGCAACCGTCTCGCCCGATTCGATCGACAAGTCAATATCGGCGAGAATCGTCAGACTGCCCGTGGCGTCCTGCACGATCTTCGAGAGGTCTTGGGCCCGCAGGGCAGTAGTTGTCATGAGTGGAGTCGCGTGCAGTCGGTGACAGCGGGCACGCCAACTTGGAGCGTTCCGGTCGTGAAGGGTTTCAAATGGATGGCGCTGCTGCTGCTTTGGCTGACGGCGGCCGGCAGCGCGCTGGCGCAGTCTCCGAAGCAGACCATTCTGGTCGTCGGCGACAGCCTGTCGGCCGAGTACGGACTGGTCCGGGGTACCGGCTGGGTCAGCCTGCTGGCGCGTCGACTGGCCGAGGTACCACAGCCAGCCGCGGGGAAGAAGGCGGACTCCGCGTTCAGACCCAACAAACAGTATAGCGTTGTCAATGCGAGCATCAGCGGCGAGACCACTAGCGGCGGTCGCACTCGCCTGCCCGCGCTGCTGCAGCAGCATCGGCCGGCGATCGTCGTGCTGCAATTGGGCGCCAACGACGGCCTGCGCGGCCTGCCGCTGGCCACCCTGCGCGACAACCTGCAGGCGATGATCGCCGCCAGTCGTGCCGCAGGCGCGCGCGTGCTGCTGGTGGGCATGCGCATCCCGCCCAATTTCGGGCGCGACTACACCGAGCGCTTCCACGACACCTTTGCCCAGTTGGCGCGCGAGAAGAATACCGCCTACGTGCCCTTCCTTCTCGAAGGCTTCGCAGCGGACATGGCGCTGTTCCAGGCCGACCGCATTCATCCCAACGAGCGAGCGCAGGTGCGCATCCTCGAAAACGTATGGCCGTCCTTGCGGCCGTTGCTCGGCTGATGCAGGGGCCGGCCGCCGCGCTCGACTGCGCCGAGACGCTGCTGCGCCTGGACCGCTTCGACGCGATCATCGACGTGCGCAGTCCCGGCGAGTTCGCCGAGGATCACATCCCCGGCGCCGTCAACTGCCCCGTCCTCGACGACGCCGAACGCGTCGAGATCGGCACCCTGCACAAGCAGATCTCGGCGTTCGCGGCGCGGCGTCGCGGCGCCGCGCTGGTGGCAGCCAACATCGCCCGCCATCTGCAAAGCCCGGCTTTCGAACGGCCGCGCGAATGGCGGCCCCTCGTGTACTGCTGGCGCGGCGGCCAGCGCAGCGGCGCAATGAACCATGTGTTGGGTCGTATCGGCTGGCACAGCGCACAGTTGGCCGGCGGCTACCGCGCCTACCGTCGCGCCGTGCTCGATGCGCTCGAGACGCTGCCGCTGCGCTTCAGCTTCCGCGTGGTGTGTGGCACAACGGGCAGCGGCAAGAGCCGGTTGCTGCGCCATCTGCGAACCTGCGGCGCACAGGTCCTCGACCTGGAAGAGCTCGCCCGCCATCGCGGCTCGGTGCTCGGCGACCTGCCGGCCGCGCCGCAGCCGTCACAGAAGTGGTTCGAGTCGCAGCTCTGGGCGGCCTTGCGTGCGCTTGATACCGAGCGCCCCGTGTTCGTCGAATCCGAAAGCCGCAAGATCGGCGCGCTGCGGGTGCCCGATGCCCTGATCGGCCACATGCGTGCGGCGCCCTGCGTGCTGCTCGAGCTGCCACTGGCCGAACGGGTGCGGCTGCTGCGCGAGGAGTACCTGCATTTCGAGCAGGACGTCGCCGCACTGGGCACGCAACTGGACTGCCTTGCCGCCTTGCATGGTCGCGAGCGGATCGATCAGTGGAAGCAACTGGCCGCACGGTCACGCTGGGACGCCATGGTGGAGCGGCTGCTGGTCGAGCATTACGACCCGGCCTACCTGCGCTCGATCGGCCGCAACTTTGCGCAGGTGGGTCAGGCCCGGCGCGTCACCGCCGAGCGGGCCGACGAATCCGAGTATGCGCGGCTGGCGCAGGAGCTGGCTGCCGCGCCCGGCTAAACCCGGCACACGAGCGAGGCGGCGCCGCCTGCCGCGAGGTTCACGGCTTCTTGGCCGACTTTGCCTCGTCGATGGCCGCCTTGTAGTCCGACTTGAGCACACGCGCCTTGTGTTTGACCTTCAGCGCAGCAATGTAGGAATTGTCATCGGCAGCGCCGAAAGCCTGCCCGAGCGCTCGCGATAGTTCCGCCGCCTGCGCGGGGTCCGTCTTGTCCGGGATACGCGCCGATTGAATCTGAAAGATTGCATGCGCGCCGCCGTCGAGCTCGGCGACCACGTAGCGCGGCAGCTCGCTGGCCGGCGCCTGCATGACCAGTGTCAGCGCCGATTGCGGGAGCCCATCGGGCTTGGAACGCGAGACGGAGCGGACCGGTCCGAAGCCGGAATCGCTCGCCGCGGCCTGTAGCTCGGCCAGCCGCCTCTCGGCGGCCGCACGCGCCAGGCGCGAAGACTCCCGCTGCAAGACACGGTTTCGCACTTGCTCGCGCACCTGCTCCAGGGGCTGTACTCGCTCCGGCCGGTGCTCGATCACCCGCGCCGCCGCCAGCGCATTGGCGCCGACGTCGAGGGCCTCAGTATTGCGCTTTAGTTTAAGCGAATCCTCGGCGAACACCGCGCTGATCATGCGCGCATTAAAAACCTGCGCGGCCCCGGGGAGCGGCGGCATACCGGCGCGCGTGAGTTCTTCGACCATCTGCACTTGCAACCTGAGCTTGTCGGCCACCGGCTTGAGGCTGTCGGCCTGCTCGTAGACGGTGTTGGTGAAGATCTCGGCCGCCTCAGCGTACTTCTTCTGCGCGGCCTGGCGGCGCAGCTCGGTCTCGATCTCGGTGCGCACCTGGGCAAACGGCTTGACCTGGGCCGGAACCACCGCATCGACGCGGATGATGTGAAAACCGAATTCGGACTCGACAAGGTCGGAGATCTCGCCGGGCTGGAGACTGAACGCAACTTGCTCGAACGGCTTGACCATCATGTTGCGGCCGAACTGCCCGAGGTCGCCGCCATTGACCGCCGAGCCGGGATCCTTGGAGTGCTGCCGGGCAAGCTTCTCGAACTCCCTGGGGTTGGCGCGCAGCTGGGCCAGCACCTGTTCGGCCTGCTTGCGGGCTCCCGCCTTGTCTCTGGCGCTACCGCCATCGCCGGCGGTAAACAGGATGTGGCTCGCCTTGCGCTGCTCGTCCTGGCCCCAGCGTGCCCTGTTCTGCTCGTAGTAGGCCAGCGCCTCGGGCTCGGGCACCTGAACCTCGCGTGCCACGTCCTCCAGGGTCAGGACGACGTACTCGACGCGGGCGCTCTCGGGCAGGCGGAAGTCCGCTTGATTGGCCTCGTAGAACGCCTTGAGCTGCTCGTCGGTGACATTGACCCTGGCGCGGAATTCGCCGGGCATGAAGCGGATTTCGCGCACGACGCGCTCTTCCTCGATCAGGCGGCGCACTTGATCGCCCACCGTGCGCGGCACGATCGAGGAGTTGGACACAGCCTGCAGCAGCGCCTGCTTCTGCAGGTCGGCGCGGACGCGTTGCTCGAACGCCGCCTCGGTGAGGCCCTGCGCACGCAGCAGCGTCTGGTAGCGCTCGTAGTTGAACTTCCCGTCCTGCTGAAATGCCTGCTGGCCGGAGATCGCCTGGCGCACGCGGTCCGAAGGAACCAGCAGGTTCTCGCGCTCCGCCTCGAGCGCCAGCGCGCGCTCTGACAGCAGATTCTGCAGCGTTGCGGCACGGGCGGCCGGGGTGTCGAACATCGACGGGTCGAAACTCGAACCGAACATCCCGCGCAGCCGCTCCATTTGCTCGCGCTGTGCGGTGTCGAGTTCCTGGCGCAGGACCTGCTGGTCGCCGATCTGCGCCACGACATCCTCGCCGCCGGCCATGCGGTTATACGAGTAGAGACCCGTAACCACGAAGGACGGAAACACCAGCACCACCAGGAAGAACATCAGCCAGCGGCGGTGCGAACGAATGGAGTCGAACATCGTGCCAATACCCCTGCCGCCGCTCCTGAGGGAACGACGGGCAAGAAAAAAGGCGAAACGAAGTTCGCCTTTGTGCAAATGGTGGCGGAGTGGACGGGACTCGAACCCGCGACCCCCGGCGTGACAGGCCGGTATTCTAACCGACTGAACTACCACTCCCCACGGTACTGCAAAGACCAACTCGCCGAGTCTGGTGGGTGCTGAGAGGCTCGAACTCCCGACCTACGCCTTGTAAGGGCGCCGCTCTACCGACTGAGCTAAGCACCCTGACGCTGCCTCGACCGTCGACGCCCACCCGACCCGGGGTGTACGTCGACCAACCACCGTCGCGTACGCCGGTGCCAGCGCACGCAAGATGCTAGTTTACAAAATCCTTGAGCGCTTTGCCTGCCCGGAACTTTGGAATCTTTGCGGCCTTGATCTTGATGGGCTGATTGGTGCGTGGATTACGACCCGTACGCGCCGCCCGCTTGCCCACCGTGAAGGTGCCGAAACCCACCAGCGTCACCGGCGCGCCCTTCTTGAGGGACGTCCGGATGCCGCCCACGACCGCCTCGAGAGCGCGCCCAGCAGCCGCCTTGGAGATATCGGCCTGCTTGGCAATGTGATCGATGAGTTCAGACTTGTTCACGTAAATCCCCTCGAATCAGTGCTGTAAGTGTTATCGGCTGCGGGCGGGCGCGCGGCGAACAGCTTGGCGGCGTAGAAGGCTGCCCACGTCGAGGAGGCAATTCAACCGCAGCGCCAAGGTCGGGTCAAGGGAACGTTACGCCCCGGCATGCGGGCCCATGCGGCGGATCGACGCAGGAGAGGTGGCCCGTCGGCCCCCCCCTGCCCAACCGTCCCTAGTGCTTCACCACCTCGCCTGCGGCCGGCGCTGCCCCGGGGGCCGGCGGCAGCGCCACGGCAGCCTCGTCTTCGGGCAGCGGCGTCGGCTGCCGCTGCAACGCGATCTCGAGAACCTTGTCGATCCACTTGACCGGCACGATTTCGAGTCGGTTCTTGACGTTGTCCGGGATATCCGGCAGGTCCTTGACGTTTTCCTCGGGAATCAGGACGGTCTTGATGCCGCCGCGATGGGCCGCGAGAAGCTTTTCCTTGAGGCCGCCGATCGCGAGCACCTCGCCGCGCAGCGTGATCTCGCCGGTCATGGCAACGTCGGGTCGAACCGGGATTCCGCTCAGCGTCGATACCAGCGCGGTCGTGATCGCGATACCCGCGCTGGGTCCGTCCTTGGGAGTGGCACCCTCGGGCAGGTGAATGTGGATGTCGCTCTTCTCGAACACCTCGTCCTTGATGCCGAGCTTGCGCGAACGGCTGCGCACGACCGATCGGGCCGCCTCGACCGATTCCTTCATCACGTCGCCCAGCGAACCGGTGCGAATGATGTTGCCCTTGCCGGGCATGGCCGCCGACTCGATGGTCAGCAGTTCGCCGCCGACCTCGGTCCAGGCCAGCCCCGTGACCTGGCCGACCTGCGCCTCCTTCTCGGCCATGCCGAAGGTGAAGCGCCGCACCCCGAGGTACTTGTCGAGGTTACGCGGTGTTACCTTGGTCTTGCGCTCGCCTTCCTTGAGCAGCGCGTTCTTCACCACCTTGCGGCAGATCTTCGACAACTCGCGCTCGAGCGCACGCACGCCGGCCTCGCGACTGTAGTAGCGGATGATGTCCCGAACCGCCGCCTCGGAGACCTCGAGCTCGTCGGCCTTCACGCCATTGTTCTTCATCTGCTTGGGCAGCAGGTAACGCAGCGCGATGTTGGTCTTCTCGTCCTCCGTATAACCGGACAGGCGGATGACCTCCATCCGGTCCAGCAACGGCGCCGGGATGTTCATCGTGTTCGCAGTTGCCACGAACATGACATCGGACAGGTCGTAATCGACCTCGACGTAGTGGTCCACGAAGGTGTGGTTCTGCTCCGGATCGAGCACTTCGAGTAGCGCCGAAGACGGATCTCCGCGGAAGTCCTGGCCCATCTTGTCGACCTCGTCGAGCAGGAACAGCGGGTTGCGCACACCGACCTTCGACAGGCTCTGCAGGATCTTGCCCGGCATCGAGCCGATGTAGGTGCGCCGATGGCCGCGGATCTCGGCCTCGTCCCGCACGCCACCGAGCGCCATGCGCACGAACTTGCGATTGGTGCTCTTGGCAATCGACTGTCCGAGCGAGGTCTTGCCCACCCCCGGAGGCCCGACCAGGCACAGGATCGGCGCCTTCAGGCGGTCGACCCGCTGCTGCACGGCCAGGTACTCGACGATGCGTTCCTTGACCTTATTGAGGCCGTAGTGGTCTTCGTCGAGAACCTTCTGCGCGTTGGCAAGATCGTTGTTGATCTTGCTCTTCTTCTTCCAGGGCAGATTGATCAGCGTGTCGATGTAGTTGCGCACGACGGTGGCCTCGGCCGACATCGGAGACATCAGCTTGAGCTTCTTGAGCTCTGCATCGGCCTTGGCCTTGGCCTGCTTCGGCATGCGGGCGGCCTTGATCTTCTTCTCGAGTTCTTCGAGGTCGGCGCCCTCCTCACCCTCGCCGAGCTCCTTCTGAATCGCCTTGACCTGCTCGTTAAGGTAGTACTCGCGCTGGCTCTTCTCCATCTGCCGCTTGACGCGGCCGCGGATGCGCTTCTCGACCTGCAGGATGTCGATCTCGGTCTCGAGCTGAGCAAGCAGGTGCTCGAGCCGCTCGGTCATGCCGAAGATCTCGAGGATCTTCTGCTTCTGTTCGAGCTTGAGCGGCAGGTGCGCGGCGATCGTGTCGGCCAGCCGCCCGGCGTCGTCGATGCCGGCGATCGAGGTCAGGATCTCGGCCGGAATCTTCTTGTTGAGCTTCACGTACTGGTCGAACTGCCCGACGATTGCGCGGCGCAGCGCCTCGAGCTCCGCGCCCACGGAGGTCTCGGGGGCAATCGGCGTCAGCTCGCATGAAAAGTAGGTCTGTTCGTCGGCAATCGAGTGGATGCGCGCGCGCTGCGCGCCCTCGACCAGCACCTTCACCGTGCCATCCGGCAGCTTGAGCATCTGCAGGATGCTCGCCACGCAACCGATGTCGTAGATGTCCTCAGCCGCCGGTTCGTCCTTGGCAGCGTTCTTCTGGGCGACCAGCATGATCGACTTGCCGCCTTCCATCGAGGCTTCGAGCGCCTTGATCGACTTGGGACGACCGACGAACAGCGGGATCACCATGTGCGGGAACACCACCACGTCGCGCAGCGGCAACAGCGGCAGCGAGGTGCGTTCCGGCGGAAGTTGGGTGGTTGACATGTCGAGTCCTACCTGGGGATGCCGACGCAGATGCGGGCGACCGGCGGTGGATCAAGAGAGAAAGCGGACGGCGGCGCAGTGCAGGCGGGTCCGGGGAATGCGGTTCAGAGTAGCACGCAGGCAGCAGTCATCACGCCGCCGGCTTCATGCGGAAGGAGGTTGCTACAGCAGGAGCAGACCGGGCCGGTGCGGGGGCACCGTCCGCCAGCCACTAGCGCGGCGCGCCGGCCACCTTGGGCTGGTCGACGTACATCAGAATCGGCCGGCCGCCGTTGACGGCATTCTCGTCGATCACGACCTTGGCTACGTTCTGCAGACTCGGCAACTCGTACATGGTGTCCAGCAGAACGGCCTCGACAATCGAGCGCAGGCCGCGCGCCCCGGTGCGGCGCTTGAGCGCCTTGCGGGCGATCGCACCAAGCGCATCGTTGCGGATCTCCAGCTCTACCCCCTCCATGCGCAGCAGACGCTGGAACTGCTTGACCAGCGCGTTCTTCGGCTCCACCAGGATCTCGACCAGTGCATCCTCGGTGAGTTCGTCGAGCGTGGCTACCACCGGCAGCCGACCCACGAGCTCGGGGATCAGGCCGAACTTGATGAGGTCCTCGGGTTCCACGTCGCGCAGCAACTCGCCTACCGACCGGTCGGTCGCGCTCGTCACCTCGGCGCCGAACCCGATGCCGCTCTTTTCCGAGCGGTTGCGGATGATCTTCTCCAGGCCGTCGAAAGCGCCGCCGCAAATGAACAGGATGTTCGTGGTGTCGATCTGCACGAAGTCCTGGTTGGGGTGCTTGCGGCCGCCCTGCGGCGGCACGCTCGCGATCGTCCCCTCCACCAGTTTCAGCAGCGCCTGCTGCACCCCCTCGCCCGACACGTCGCGCGTGATACTCGGGTTGTCGCTCTTGCGCGAGATCTTGTCGATCTCGTCGATGTAAACGATGCCGCGCTGCGCCTTGTCGACCTCGTAGTTGCAGTTCTGCAGCAGCTTCTGGATGATATTCTCTACGTCCTCGCCGACGTAGCCAGCCTCGGTGAGCGTGGTGGCGTCGGCGATCACGAAAGGGACGTTGAGCAGGCGCGCCAGCGTCTGCGCCAGCAAGGTCTTGCCCGACCCGGTCGGCCCGATCAGAAGGATGTTGGACTTGGACAGTTCGACCTCGTCCTTGGACGACATGTGCTTGAGGCGCTTGTAGTGGTTGTAAACGGCCACCGACAGGATGCGCTTAGCCTTTTCCTGTCCGATAACGTACTGGTCGAGGATCGTGCAGATCTCGTGCGGGCTGGGCAGATCGCTCCGCGCCGTGCCGGCCGCCGGGTCACCGGACGACTCGTCGCGGATGATGTCGTTGCACAGGTCGATGCACTCATCGCAGATGAACACCGACGGGCCGGCGATGAGCTTCTTGACCTCGTGCTGGCTCTTGCCGCAGAACGAGCAGTACAGAAGCTTTTCGCTGGAGCCCTTCTTGTCGGACATGCGGGGTGCTGGCGCTCTCGATTCAGGCGGGACCGGCCGGCCGTCAGGTGGCTGCGTCACCACGCTTGACGAAGATCTTGTCGATGATTCCGTAGCTTACTGCATCCTCGGCGGACATGAAGTTGTCGCGGTCCGTGTCCCTCGCGATCCGCTCCACCGGTTGGCCGGTGCGCTCGGACAGGATGCCGTTGAGCCGTTCGCGCAGGTACAGGATCTCGCGCGCCTGGATCTCGATGTCGGAGGCCTGGCCCTGCGAGCCCCCAGAGGGCTGATGGATCATGATGCGCGAATTCGGCAACGCGTAGCGCTTGCCCTTGGCGCCGGCGGCCAGCAAGAAAGCACCCATGCTGGCTGCCATGCCGACACAGATGGTCGAGACATCGGGCTTGATGAACTGCATGGTGTCGAAGATCGACATCCCGGCATACACCGAACCGCCCGGCGAGTTGATGTAGACGGCGATGTCCTTGTCCGGATTCTCGCTCTCGAGGAACAGCAGCTGGGCCACCACTAGGTTGGCGGTCTGATCGGTGACCGGCCCGACCAGAAAGATCACCCGGTCGCGCAGCAGCCGCGAGTAGATGTCGTAGGCGCGCTCGCCGCGCCCACTCTGCTCGATGACGATGGGCACCATGCCCAGCGCCTGGGGGTCCAGCGGATTGAATTCGCTCATCTGGGGGGTACCTCGCATTCGCCTTGCCCTCTTTCCATATGCTTGCAGCGGTTACTTGCCATGGCCCATCAGCTCGTCGAAGCCAACTGCCGCATCGACAACCCTGGCCCGCGCGAGGACCCACTCGACCACGTTCTCCTCCACCACCACCGACTCGATCTCGGCGAGCCGCTCGCGGTTCGACAGGTACCACTGAATCACTTCGGCCGGTCGCTCGTAGCTCTGGGCGACGTCCTCGATGGCCTTGCGGATCTGCTGCTGCTGCGGCTGCAGGTTTTCGACGCGCACGAGTTCGGCCAGCAGGAGTCCAAGGCGGACGCGTCGTTCGGCCTGCGGGGCGAAGATCTCGGGCGGCAGCGGCGCCTCCTTGGCGCTGATGCCGCGCGCCACCAGATCCTGGCGCGCCATTTCCGCGAGGCGCTGCTGGTCGGCCTGGATCAGCGACATGGGCAGCTCGAAGCGGGTGCTGGCAAGCAGCGCGTTCATCGCACTGTCCTTGGTGCGCGCCTTCAGGCGCGTCTTCACCTCGCGCTCGAGGTTGGCCTTGACCTCAGCGCGCATCTTCTGCACATCGCCATCGGCAATGCCGAGCGAGCGGGCAAACTCGGCATCGACCGGCGGCAGGAGCGGCTGCTCCACCTTCTTGACCGTCACGTCGAACTGGACCTGCCGGCCAGCCAGCTCGGTGGCCCGATAGTCGGCTGGAAAAGTCAGCGGGAAGGTCTTGCCCTGACCGGCCTGCAGACCGCGCACGGCCGCCTCGAACTCCGGCAGCATCCGGCCCTCGCCGATCGTGAAGGCAAAGTCGGAGCCCGCGCCGCCGTCGAAAGGCTCGCCGTCGCGCGTGCCCTTGAAGTCCACGGTCACGCGATCGCCGTCGGTGGCCGCACGGTCCACGGCCTCGAAACTGGCGCGCTGCTTGCGCATGATTTCCAGTGTCTTGTCGATCTGGGCGTCGCCCACCTCGCAGGAGGAACGCTGCACCTCGATGTCCGCTAGGTTCCCGACCTTGATATCGGGATAGATCTCGAAGGTGGCCGAGAAGGCCAGGTCGGCGGTCGGCGCACCGGCCTTGGGTTCCAGACGCGGCGCACCGGCCACGCGCAGGTTTTTGCTGCTGACCGCCGTGGTGAACGCGGCACCGACCTTGTCGTTGAGCACCTCGGCCTGGACCTGCGCGCCGTAGGTGGCAGCCACCATTTTCAGAGGCACCTTGCCGGGACGGAAGCCGGGCATGCGCACGGTGCGCGCCAGCTTGGTCAGACGCGTCGAGACTTCCTTCTCGATATCGGCGGCGGGGACCGTCAGGTCGATGCGGCGCTCCAGCGCGCCCAGGGTTTCAACGTTCGCTTGCATGGTGTCCTGCTGGCCGATGCGGCCCGTGTGCCTACGGCGGGTTGTGTTGTGGTGATCGGTTGTGGTCAGGCCTGAGGCGTCAGGAAGCAGCCCCGATCGCTTCAGGCCGGGCGGTGTTGCTGTGGTGCGAAGGGGGGGACTCGAACCCCCACGCCGGTGAAGGCGTCAGGACCTAAACCTGGTGCGTCTACCAATTTCGCCACCTTCGCGACAGAGGGCCGCGACGGATGCCTGCAGCCCGCGCTGCCGGGCGCATCGAGCACCACCGAACGCGACAGATTCTAATCGAAGCGCCGCGATTGTCCGGGCCGCGGCCGGGTGCGTGCTAGCTTGGCCGCATGGGGATCGATCACTATGAGAACTTCCCGGTCGCCTCGGTGCTGGTGCCCGCGGCCTTGCGCCCCGCCGTGCAGGCGATCTACCGGTTTGCCCGCACCGCCGACGACCTGGCCGACGAAGGCGACGCCGCGCCGCCGGAGCGCCTGGCCGCCCTGGCGGCACTGGGCGAGCAACTGGAGCGCATCGCGCGAGGCGCACCGCACGACTGGCCCGACCTGGCTGCAGCG
>VYLR01000140.1_pt1 | contig 19825 bp, 15 predicted proteins | sample 5114291 | NCBI WGS metagenome assembly VYLR01 (sample SAMN12291774, study PRJNA351875) | freshwater metagenome | isolation source: freshwater lake | place: USA: Michigan, Lansing Lake | collected 2013-08-14 | reverse complement strand
CCATTTTGCCATGAAAGCAATCCTGTACACAAAGGCTATGGAAAAAGCCCTAACTGAACTCAAAAAACTAAAAGCTGGAACTCAACTCAAACTCAATTTTGCGTAACATCAGCTATTAAATAAACACAAATGAAACACCTTAAATTAATTTCAATCATGAGTTTGGGAGTGCTCATGTTTATCTCCTGTAAAGAAGATAAAAAATCAAGTAAATCCATTGAAACAGTTCCAACAGAAACTCATAGTAGTTATCCTTCAAAAAACCCTTTTTTATCACAAGGTATTTATGGTGTTACACATGTCAACTCTGGGCAAACAAACTGTGTTCCCTATAAAATAAACGATGGCGAATACAAAGCAGATTTAAACAAACTAATACCAATTTGGGGTGGTCCGGTAAATAATGTTACCTATGCCTCTGCTGATACTAATTATATGTGGTCTGTATCAACAGATCGTATTGCTTTGATTGATAAATCGGGTATTAATTGGAATATAGTTACCGATATTGACCTTCCTGGCGCAAAGCGATTAACAATTGACCAATTAAAATCAATAGCAGACGTAAAATACACATCACTCGATTTTGCTACTAAACATCTTAAAGGAATTTTAGGACCAAATCCTGGATTGGTATTACCAGCAGGCGTTTATGCTTTGGTAAGTTCAGAGGATTATGTATATTCTAATGCGGGAACAGTAGTTTCTGCAGTGGGTTTAATTGATAAAAAAGATCCAAAAAAAGGCCTTGAAGTAAAATATAGATTTGATGTTTCCTCTCTTATTCCTGCTGCCGAAGTTGCTCCAGGTGTAAAACGAATTAATATGGTGGGAATGAATATGACTTATGATGGTCATATTATAATTGGAGCAGTAAATGGAATTTCTGTGATTGATAAAGAATTAAAAGGACCCGGGAAATTCTATGCCTTTAATGACACCGAATTATGTACCAATTCAATGGCAGTAGATGATAAAAACGGCATTTACGTGGCTACCGGAAGTAAAACGCCTAGAGGAGACGGAATGATGCGTAAACTGGTTTGGACAGGAACTGAAATTTCGGATAAAGAAACCGATGGAGCTTGGATAAGTCCATATAATGGAGGCGATTGGCCACCAGCTATCAAGGCAGGAACGGGTGCGGGGTCCACACCAACACTAATGGGATTTGATAAAGATGACGATAAATTAGTTTTAATTACCGATGGTCAAAACCGTATGAATTTAGTGGCTTTTTGGAGAGATGGAATTCCCGAAACACACCAACAAAAAGCAGGGGCTAAATCAAGAAGAATTGCAGGTTTAATTCCAATAAAAGCTGGTTTGCCAGAGGATAGAGAATGGGTTCAATCGGAGCAAACAATTGTTGTAAATGGTTGGGGTGCGTTCTTAGTTAATAATTTAATTGACGAAGGTCATCCGGATAGAATTATTGATGTAATGACAGTTGGTCCGCTTCACCCCGGTCCCAAAGGAATGGAAAGAGTAGAATGGAATATAGAAAAAAATGAATTTGAATCGGTTTGGACAAGAAACGATGTAGTATCGACAAGTATGGTTCCATTAGTTACCAGTGGTTCAAACATGGTGTTAGTTAATGGATATACTAAAGAAAGAGGTTGGGAAATAACAGGATTAGATTGGAACACTGGAAAAAATAGAACAAGAATTGAATTTGGACAAACGAATAGAGGAAATGGAGCTTATGCAATTCTTCAACTTTTAGAAAATGGAGATTTGTTGTTTAACTCTGTTATTGGCCCATACAGAATTCCGCTAAAAAATTAAAGCCGAACCGCTAACAGCGGTTTGGCGTAATGGCGGGTGCAGTGCTTGGTATGACAGTTTTGTGATTAAACAAACAGTAGTGCTTCGTATCAACATTTGTGGTGGAAATCCGCCATTACGCCAAGCCGCGAAACGTTATGAGGAACAATTTAGTCTTTGAAAGACCAACAACAAACTAGAGTAAATTTCTGAAGATTGTCAGAGACAATTATTAACCATATCAACTTAATCTCTTACAAGAAAAATTCCCAGAAAAAATCCTGGGCGGCAATGTGAGAGATTTCTTTCTGCATAACTTGCCTGAATAATTATTACTTATGAGTGATCATCTTTTCTTTTACCTGGGGCTCACCTTTATACTCATGCACGAGATGGATGCCATCCGTTGTAAGGAATGGAGAATTTTTCCAGGACTATCGTTGTTAAATGACATCTGGGGCTATCGCATTTTTATGCTGGCTCACATTCCACTTTTCTTTTTTTTATTCCGTGGGCTTGCGCAACCCGACAACGGTCGGCTCATTTTTGGGCTAGATGTTTTCTTTGTCATTCATGTAGTTTTACACGCACTCTTTCTCCTACACAAGAAAAACGAATTTAAAGACTGGATCTCGTGGACAATTATTTTAGGGGCGGGTATTTTTGGCTTACTCGACCTGGTTTTCGCACAAGCCTAACCTTATAGCCCGGCCTAATGTGATGGTCAATAGAGCTTTTCAGAGTCAGATTTGAAAAACCTTAACATTGCGGTAATCTGCGATCGGCTAATTTACCTCGAGTTCAACTATGCTGGCTTTTCAAATCATCATCGGCTTGCTCGTCTTGCTTGCAATTGTCGACTTAATTGTTGGGGTAAGTAACGATGCGGTCAATTTCCTCAATTCGGCCGTTGGCTCTAAAGTCGCCTCATTCCGAATGATCCTCATCATTGCAAGTGCAGGTGTGTTGGTCGGCACGCTCTCGTCCAATGGCATGATGCAAATCGCCCGCAACGGCATTTTTCAACCAGAGTTTTTTACGTTCGACAAAGTGATGATCATCTTCTTAGCGGTGATGCTAACGGATGTAATTCTACTAGATATCTACAATTCATTGGGGCTTCCCACCTCCACTACGGTATCGCTCATTTTCGAATTATTGGGTGCCTCGTTCACGGTAGGCGTTTTGTATGTGCTCGACCAAGGAAAGCCCTTTGCTGAATTAGAAACAGTTCTTAACTATCGAAGTGCCCTCACTATTATTGGAGGCATTTTTTTTTCTGTGCTGGTGGCGTTTGTGGCTGGCACCGTCATCCACTTTTTTTCGCGTCTGCTATTCACCTTCAAGCTGAAGAAGAGTTTAAAAATATTTGGTCCTGCTTTTTCGGGTATAGCCGTTACGATCATGATTTACTTTTTGCTCATCAAAGGCCTGGAGGGAAGTGCGTTGGTGAGCATGAGCCAATTAAGCTGGATTCAACAAAATACCCTTCTCATTTTGGGGATCTCATTCGTGGCGTTCTTTTTAGCCACGTTTTTCGCGATGCGCTTTTCCGAAATCAATCCGCTAAAAATCATTGTGTTGATTGGAACGTTTGCATTGGCTATGGCTTTTGCAGGAAATGACTTGGTCAATTTCATTGGTGTTTCAGTGGCCGCCTATTCTGCTTATGCAGCTTGGTCCGTTTCTGGTGTGGCAGCCGATGCCTTTAACATGAATGTGCTCAATGAGCAGATTACGACCCCTGTTTGGTTCTTGTTAGTATCGGGAGCCATCATGGTGGCTACTCTATGGCTCAGCGCCAAGAGCAGAAAGGTAACTGAAACGGAAGTGTCGCTAGGCAGGCAAGACGAGGGCGATGAAAAGTTTACTTCCAATCCAATAGCTCGTTGGTTGGTAGGTGGTGCTATTTTTTTTGGCAGCAAGTTCTCGCATAACATGCCCAAATCCTGGCGGCAGAATATGGAAAATCGACTGCGGCAACCAAAAGAGTCGAAGAAAGGAAAATCACAAGAGCCTTCCTTTGACCTACTCCGCGCAGCTGTAAACTTGGTCGTTGCCAGTGCGCTCATTGCGTGGGGAACATCTCAAAAACTTCCCCTTTCGACCACGTTTGTATCATTTATGGTGGCAATGGGTTCTTCTTTTGCTGATCAAGCCTGGGGGCGAGAGAGTGCCGTTTATCGGGTAAGCGGAGTACTACAAGTGATTGGTGGCTGGGTGCTTACCGCCTTCGTGGCCTTCGCGGGGAGCGCATTGATTGCGCTATTCCTATATTTTACTGGATTTGCCGGAGTGGTGATAGTAGCATGCATTACCCTCGCCCTCCTAATTTACAGCCAGATCACATTTAAACGCACTCAAAGAAATGAAGCAAAAGCCGATAAACTGCTACTAAAAGAAACGATTACTGTTCGCGAGTTGCTAGAACAAAGTAAATTGAATGCGGCAGAAAACTTGCTGGGGATTGAGCAGCTTTTGCAACACTGTTGGGATGCTTTGCTTAGTGAATCGCCTAAGAAACTTGAAGCCCAAAAGAAAGAGGTAAAAAAGGTAGCGGCCGAAAATAAACGCATCAGCGAAAAGATAGTTCGCTACATACGGAAGACAGAAAATGCCGGATTACCAGCCGGCCGATTGAATCTATTGGTTTTCGATATCCTGCAGGACCTTTATCAAAGCAGTTCGCTGATCAGCGAGTCGTGCAGTGAACATGTCGCCAACTTCCACCCTACTCCAAACAAAAATTTCCAAAAAATGCTTGAATCCATTGAATCACAGTCAGGCAATTATTTCTCTATTGTTCGTTCAGAAATCTCAGGATTGAGTTTCAACAAAAGCAAAGAAGAGGAAATATCTTTTCAACAATTAAAAAAATTCTTGGATTCCTGTTTAGATTCAGAAATCCTTCGTATTCAACAAAATGAAATTAACAACAAGCTTGCCACGTTGCAGACACGCATTTTATTGGAGATGACAGATATCATAGAATCCACTCATCGTCTTTACCATCTTTACAAAGATTTCATAATGGGTCAAGGAAAATGAAAGTCGCCTCTGTTCAGTCGTACGATTTCCAAAAAGTATATAATCAATTAGACGATCTAGTGCAGTTGATGATTGCAACAGAAAAAAAGTATGCGGGACTTTTAGAGACGGCTCATCCAAATTTTCAACCCAGCGCTACTAATCTGCTGCACTACTTAGTTTTGCGAAGTGCTGAAATTCGCGAAGCCCAAGAGTACCTTCATAAAATCGGTCTCTCATCGATAGCTAATTGTGAAAGTCACACCATGGCGCAAGTGCAAACCGTGCTTCGATGGCTAAACTCGAACCATGTAGAACGGCACGAAGCTCCCTGTGGATTTGAGGATGCCGCGCGGCTCAGAGCCCGCCACAATGAAGAGCTGCTGGGCATTAGTCCTTCTACGGGGCGGCCACACATCATGGTCACGTTTACCGAAGAAATGGCCAATGATCGCATGATGGTAGAAGAAATGCTACATAGTGGAATGTCTGTAGCACGAATCAATTGCGCACATGATAATCCTGAGGTTTGGACCAAGATGATTGACGTCTTGCACAGATCTGTTTCTAAAACGGGACATAATTGTAAACTCTACATGGATTTGGCAGGCCCCAAAATTCGTGTGGCTGCATTGTCACCTCAAATAGATGCAGAAAAAGGACTTCATCTGCATGAAGAGGAGGACGTGTTGTTACTGCCGATGTCAGCCCCACAACCTGCCAAGAAAGAAGGCACCCCTATTTGGATTGAGCCTGCGTCAATCTTTGAGATGATCAAACCAGGCGAGCATTTGTTTTTTGACGATGGGAAATTCGAGGCGAAAGTAATATCAGTGGAACCCAACTCCGCACACGTGCGCATCACCCGGATTTCCACAAAGAAGCCATTTTTGAAACCTGAAAAAGGAATTAATTTGCCTGACAGCGATTTAAGAATTCCTCCACTGACAGAAAATGACAAAGAGAACATTCCGTTTATCTGCAAGCATGCGGATATGGTTGGTTATTCGTTTGTTAGCGAACCGCGAGATATTGAGATCCTCCGCACCGAACTACGCAAACACGCTCGAAAAAAACCACCCGCCATCATTTTAAAGGTTGAACGTCTTCTCGCTATTCAGAATTTACCTGCACTTTTATTCAATGGCATGATGGATGGCTCAGTGGGCGTAATGATTGCTCGTGGCGATTTAGCTGTTGAAATCGGATTTGAACGACTGAGCGAAATTCAGGAAGAGATCCTGTGGATCTGCGAAGCCGCACACGTCCCGGTGATCTGGGCGACACAAGTGTTGGAAACGCTCAATAAAACAGGTTTTGCCACCCGATCGGAGATTACAGATGCCGCCTATGGTGTAATGGCGGAATGTGTCATGCTCAATAAAGGGCGGCACATTATAAAAACCATCAAAACACTTGATGATATTTTACGAAGGCAAGTTTTACATGTCGACAAAAAAAGATACATTTTAAGACCACTTGGAATCGCGAAAAATTTTCTAAGCTAAACCATACGGTGTTTTTTTGCTAGTGCTCTTTCCTGTGTATAGCGTATTCCTAAGCGTTTAGTATTTTTGATTAAAAAAAGAATGCCACGCCTTTTTCATGCCGTCATAATTATATGTTTCATATGCTCTTGTTCAGCAAAAATTTATGAAGTAAAAAGTCGATTTGATGCTTCCCCTATACCCCCACCTCCCAATTACAGTTTACCTACTCATTGGGCAGCACTACCGACCAAAAAAGATGCGGCTGATAGTGTTCCAAAAAAATCAATCCTAAAGGATTTACAAGCGACCGCTCAAGCCGATGTCTTTTTTATTTACCCTACTATTTTCATTAAAGAGCCACAGAATAAATATCTCTGGAACGCGGATGTCAATGATGCCGAACTCAATCTTCTGATTCAAACCAGCACGATTCTTAATCAAGCTACCATTTTCAATGGTCCGTGCAGAGTCTATGCACCCTATTATAGACAAGCACATTTATATGCGTTCTATACTTCTGAAAAGGGAGATGCGGTGGGTGCGCTAAATCTCGCCTATCAAGATGTTAAAGCTGCGTTCGAATATTATCTAAAAAATTACAATCAGGGTCGACCGATTATTATAGCATCACATAGTCAAGGGAGTTATCATGGTATGCGGCTTCTGCAAGATTACTTTGATGGCAAGGAATTGCAAAAACAATTAGTGGCGGCTTACCTGATTGGTCGCGCTATCAAACCTGATACGTTTAAAAATATCCGACCTACCCAAACACCGGACGAGTTGGGTGTGTGGGCATCCTGGAATACGTTTGGGCGAAACTATTTTCCAGATAATTACAAATCGTATTTCAAAGGCTCTCTTTCCACGAATCCGCTGCTTTGGAATAGCAGTGACTCACTGGCCACCAAAGAACTCAATAAAGGTGGTGTTGCTTTTAAATTTACCTTCGCGCCTCAACTGGCGGATGCTCAAAATCAGGATGGGATTTTGTGGATACATCGGCCAAATATTAATGGGAGTTGGTTAGTAAAAAACAAAAATTGGCATCGTGCTGATATGAATTTTTTCTATGTGAATATACGAGAAAATGCTGCGCTCCGAATTGAAAAGTTTTTTAAGCAAAAAGAAAGCTCCCCAACAAATCCTTAACTTTAAGGGTGAGATTTAATTGGCAAAAAATTAAATGGCTATTTGCCATTAGTGTTTGTGTTTTGCTTACACTCTTCTACGTCAGTTTGCCCAAGGTACTTTTTACTGATTCCTATTCTACCGTATTGGTAGATCAAAATAATAACCTTCTATGTGCAAACATTGCTTCGGATGGTCAATGGCGGTTTCCAGAAAGAGACACTGTTTCGGATAGGTTCAAAACGGCAATCGTTGCCTATGAAGACAAGCGTTTCTATCACCATTTTGGTATTGATCCTATTTCCATAGGTAGGGCCATTCGGCAAAACATCCGGTCAAAAAAAATTAGTAGTGGAGCCAGCACCATCACTATGCAAGTGATTCGACTGCATCGGAAAAATCGTGGCCGAACTTTTTTTGAAAAAATTATAGAGTTCATCCTCGCCACTCGCCTGGAGCTTCGGCATTCGAAGAATGAAATACTATCACTGTATTCCACTCATGCTCCCTTTGGCGGAAACGTGGTTGGGTTGGAGGCGGCTTGTTGGCGTTACTTTGGTCGTCCGGCTGATCAACTCAGTTGGGCAGAGGCAGCAATGCTCGCAGTCCTACCCAACAATCCTTCGCTTGTTCATTTAGGGAAAAACAGAAATTTATTGAAAGCCAAAAGAGATCGGCTGCTTACCAAATTACATCGAGAGAAAAAGTTGGATCAACTGGAGTTGGATCTGGCAAAAGCAGAACCCATCCCTGATAATCCATTACCATTACCCCGATTAACTCCCCATCTGTTAGACCGAGCCATTAAAGAAGGAAAGAGTCAACAAAAAATAATCACTACCATCGATTACTCCTTGCAACAACAAGCGCAAAGCGTGCTTCGTGACCACACGGAACGCCTTCGTGCCAACCAAATCTTCAATGCAGCTGCTTTGGTGGTAGATGTAAAAACGGGAAACACTCTTGTCTATATTGGAAATGTAGAGGCGGGAAGTAAGCACGAGGAGCAAGTGGATGTTATCAATTCTCCTCGTAGTACTGGAAGCATATTAAAACCCATTCTCTACGCTGCCATGTTAGACGAAGGTAAGATGCTTCCTAAAACGCTTCAAGCTGATGTACCAATCACGATCAATGGCTTTTCACCAAAAAACTTTTCCAACCAGTTTGATGGCGCTGTCCCTGCCGACCAAGCTCTGATCCGTTCGCTAAATATTCCAGCCGTGGAGGAGCTACGCGAATTTCGGTACGAAAAATTTTATGAACTACTAAAAAATGTGGGACTCACGACCCTTACAAAACCATCAGATCATTACGGGCTTGCACTCATTCTTGGTGGTGCGGAGGGAACGTTGTGGGACATCACCGGGATTTATGCCTCGATGGCTCGAACTTTGAATAATTACTTTGAACACCCTGGAAAAAATAGATACAATAAGAGTGATTTTCACCCACTCCAGTACTCAGTTTCTGATTCCACGTTCCTAGTTTCCAGTTACCAGTCACCAGCAACTGGGAACCTGCAACCGGGAACAACTATATCAGAATCCTCATGGCTCAGTGCGTCCTCTATTTATCTCACCTTCGATGCACTAAAAGAATTGTACCGGCCGGGTGAAGAAACGGGATGGAAATACTTCAGTAGCTCCAAAAAGATTGCCTGGAAAACCGGCACCAGTCATGGCTTGCGTGATGGCTGGGCAGTTGGCGTAAATCCCAACTATGCAGTGGGCGTATGGGTGGGGAATGCAGATGGCGAAGGCAGGCCTGGTTTGACGGGAACAGAAACAGCTGCACCTATTCTTTTTGATCTATTTGCCTTGTTGCCAGGGAAAACGTGGTTCGATACTCCGGAATCAGAAATGCAACGAATCTCAGTGTGTTCGAAGAGCGGCTACCGACCTTCTGAATTTTGCGAAAAAGTAGACACGATGTGGGTAGACAAATCAGGGCTGGGTACATCGGCATGCCCTTTCCACAAGAAAATACACCTTAGCCAAGACAGAAAATGGAGAGTTCATTCCGGTTGTGAAGAATTGAACAAAATGATTCCATCGAATTGGTTCATTCTGCCTCCAGTTCAAGCATACTATTACCAACGCGGAAACGAATATCTGCCACTGCCACCCTTTAAAAAGGGGTGCGATTCAAACACGATTTCAAACACATTCGACCTGATTTACCCAAAACAAAACGCCAAAATCTTCATTCCACGCCAATTAGGAGGAAACAATGGACAAGTTATTTTTGAAGCTGTCCATTCCGATCCGAGTGCAGTTATTTATTGGCATATGGACGGCATTTTCTTCGGAAAAACCACCCAAACACACAGTTTAGGCCTAAATCCAGAGCACGGATCTCATGAGCTTACACTTATTGACAGCCGAGGAGAGTCGATAAAGCGTTCTTTTGAAGTGCTCTAAAATCAATAATTTTCATCTCATAACTCTTTGTTATGTAAGGTTTTGATTACATTAGCTTAAATTAACTAATGAGTATGCCTGACATTTGTGGCACACATAAACAACACCCAATGAAAAAGAGGTTGACTTTAATCCTTTTGATTTTGACAGTTGCGCTCAATTTTAAGGTCTCCGCCAGCAAGGGACAAATGAGTAGGAAAGCATCAAATTATGTAGTTATTGGCGCTTTCTCGATACCTAAAAACGCAGTTGAATTTACAAATAATGTAAAACAAAGTATTCCGACTGTTGAATTTTCGATAAATCCACTACGGAACCTGTTTTATGTTTACGTGCTTACTACCACTGATATTGAAACAGCATTTAACGAGGCAAAAAAATTGCGTCAAGGGGGCTTTTCCGATGCATGGGTATTCAGTGGCGTTTTGGGTGACGACCAAGAGGATACAAGCAAAGGCACCGACACTAATCCGATCACAAGAAAATCTATCGAGAAGGTAGAAATATCAGACAACAAAGCCGTACAGAAAGGCAGCGCCTCCGCAATAGAGACCGTCATAGCTAATGTACCGACCGAAAATAGCACGCCACCCATTGCTGACTCAAGCACTACAGAACAAAACACTACCCCAACAGTAGTACCGGGCTCGCCAATTGAAGAAGTAGAAGCAGGAAGTAAAAAATTTCTATTCAAGGTCTTTACAAATAACCAAATGGAAATCCAAGGAGATATAGATGTGATGGATCTAGATAAAACAAAGCCAAGAAAAGTGGCATCCTATCGCGCCAATGAGCCCGTTAATGTAAAGCCCGCGAACAAATCAGGAAACATTTCTTTCGTATGCGAGGTTTTTGGCTATCGTAAGATTCAAACTGTTGCTAATTTCAACCAGCCAGAAGCTACCGAAGGGATTACGGTTGAGGAAAATAAAACCGTGGTCCCTTTTGAGTTAGTACGGCTGAAGAAAGGCGACTTTGCAGTGATGTATAATGTTTACTTTTTCAAAGACGCAGGCATTATGCGCCCAGAATCAAAATATGAAGTGAATAGTTTGCTCGATATGCTGAAGGAAAATCCCAAATACAAAATCAAAATCCACGGGCACACGAATGGAAATTCTCATGGTAAAGTAATTTCAATGGGAGACTCTAAAAACTTCTTTGCCATGACAGTTGATGTAAAAGAAGGATTTGGTTCTGCTAAAAAACTCTCCGAAGAAAGAGCGTTGGTCATTCAAAACTATCTCGTCAGCCAAGGAGTAGATCCAAGCCGTATGCAAATAAAGGCATGGGGCGGTAAGAAGCCCGTTTACGAAGAAGATCATGCGCTGGCGTCAGCTAATGTACGCGTGGAAATCGAAATCTTGGAAGACTAGTTTTTTATGGCGAAATTTCCGAATGGAGAATTTTAAGAGTGACATTTCGGGAAAAGAGTTTCCAGAAAATCTGAAGGTACACGCTGGCCAAATTAAATCTGGAATTCTTCAAAAGATAAAAGAAGCAAACCCAGGCTTTAACGAAACATGCAGTCTTTCATTATCCGAGCTGAACGAATACCGGAATCGTTATATTCAATCTTCGCTTGAGCTAGAGGTTGGAACGCTCTCTCAACTGGAAAAAGAAGTGCTCGAAGCGCTTCACAAAAACAAGTTGATTTCTGACGATGTTAACGAAACGATTGATGAGACGTTGACATATGGCCAGCGACTGGCTGACAAGATCGCTTCATTCGGTGGAAGTTGGACATTCATAATCTTTTTTTTCTGTATCCTTTTCAGCTGGATTAGTCTGAACCTTTATTTTTTCAGAAGGCCGTTCGATCCGTTCCCCTTTATTTTACTGAATCTTATTCTTTCTTGTTTGGCAGCTTTACAGGCACCTGTTATCATGATGAGCCAGAACAGGCAGGAAGAAAAAGACCGGGAGCGTTCGAAACATGACTATCAGGTGAATTTAAAAGCAGAGCTCGAAATCCGAATGCTTCATGAAAAAATGGATCATTTGATACTTCACCAACAACAGCGATTATTTGATATTCAAAAAATTCAAATAGAAATGTTAAGTGAGATCACCAAACAACTGGATTCAAAATCAAACTAATAACTTCTTTTGTTTGGACTCCACAAAAGCTACGCTGTAATCGCTTTTAAAATATCGTGCTGCGTGATAATGTGTGCGCGTTCGTGTTCATCGCGAACCAACAATGCTTTATTGTTTCTATTCAGAAGTGATGACAAAACATCAAGTGTACTATCCAACGCAACCACTTGCATCGGCTTGTCCATGATTTCTCCTACTGATTTATCCTTCAATCCAGGATCATAAATTATTTTTTCAATCAGGCTGGTAGTTGTAACGCTGCCTACAAATTCTTGCCCCTCGGTCACCGGCATTTGATCAACGCCTTCCTTATTCATTATTTTGATGGCTTCACCAATCGTGGAACTTTTTGTTACCGTTAACAAAGCATCTTTTCCATTTCTTCCCGCAATGATTTCCCGAGCAGTGCCGTAGGTGCGCTCTTCCAAAAACCCATGATCCTTCATCCACATGTCATTGTACACCTTGCCCAAGTAGCGGGTGCCATGATCGGGAAGAAGTACCACCATCACATCCTCTTTTTTTAAATGCTCACGTGCATATTCCATCGCACCATGCAATGCAGACCCACAACTCCATCCACCAAAAATTCCCTCCTCGCGCGAAAGTCTCCGTGCCATGATTGCACCGTCTTTATCGGTCACTTTGATAAACTGGTCGATCACATCAAAGTCGACATTTTTTGGTAAGATATCTTCACCAAAGCCCTCTGTGAGGTATGGGTAAATTTCGTTTTTGTCAAATACGCCTGTCTCTTTATACTTCTTAAACACGGACCCATACGTATCGATACCGATTGCCTTGATGTTTGGATTTTGTTCTTTTAAATATTTGGCAGTTCCACACATCGACCCTCCCGTTCCTACGGTCGCTACATAATGCGTAATCTTTCCACCGGATTGTCGCCAAATCTCGGGGCCAGTAGTTTCATAGTGGGCTTTCGCGTTTGATGGGTTGTCGTATTGATTTGGATAGATCGAATTTGGAATTTCTCTATTCAGTTTCCGTGCCACAGAATAATAGCTGCGCGGATCATCAGGCTCTACGTTTGTTGGGCACACAATTACTTCAGCACCTACGGCTCTCAATATATTTATCTTCTCCTGCGATTGCTTATCGGCCATTGTAAAAATGCACTTGTACCCTTTCGCGACTGCCGTGAGCGCAAGCCCCATGCCCGTGTTGCCAGATGTTCCTTCAATGATTGTTCCTCCGGGTTTTAACAATCCAGCTTTCTCGGCATCTTCTATCATCTTCAACGCCATTCTGTCTTTGGTTGAATTACCCGGATTGAAATACTCCACCTTTGCCAACACACTTCCGCTAATGCCTTTGGGGATTTTATGTAAGCGAACAATGGGTGTATTGCCAATCGTTTCGATGATGGAGTTGTAGATCATAGCTTCAAAAATTTATTGCGACTGCAAAAATAACATTTCAGATGGGAAAGCTAAACGATTACTAGGAGGGTAAAATTAGGAGAAAAAGTGAGCTTTCGTGACTTTTCCAGGCCGAACACCTTAACGTCCATTACTAGTCAGGAAAAAAAACTAGAAAATAAAAAGCCTCACCCTTGTCGAGAGCCTTACAAAAAAAAATCCCACAACCAGATGAGTTATTAAAAGGTGAAGGTGTATCTGGTTCATAGTGTTAGTCTTTTGTAAAGGTGATTCTACTTTTGAAGTAGATAAATGATTACCCTAATGATGTCTGATGACTGATACGGTCATTTAGATGACAATAACTTTGCGGAGATAGCGCTCGCAGCGGATTAGAGATAACACCCACCAGCCCACCTTTTTTGCACATTTCAGAAAAATACGGGGAAAACCACGTGCAAAATACGTGGTTTTCCCCGTTGACAGGCATTGCCAAATGCCCCTATTTTGTACTATCAATATATAGACAGCAAAAAGATGGATCTGAGCCGTTGCGCCTATTCCTTATATTTAGAGGTATATACGCAACTCAGTTGCGGGTATACTAATGTTAGCGGCAAGCATTGATCGATACACCATAAAAACCTGAGAAGTATGACAGGAGTGACAACAAGTATAGTTCAGAAAGTAAAAGACGAGCTACAGGTATCTGATGACTTAATACCTACGGAACTATATGACCTTTTGCATAAGTACAGAAGCTCTCAACATCCAGATAAGTTTATGGATGAAGAAAGAAAAAAGGAGGCTGAAGAAAAATTTAAGCGATTAAACTCACTTTTACTTGAACTGGCAAATTTCATTGAGCAAGAAAAACAACAAAAGAAACCGAGTGAAATAATACCATACCAAAAGGACTATGAAATTGTAAAGACTAAACAACAGATAATAAATTACGAAGCTACAATTAGCGACCTTCAATTTATCAATAGGATGAATGAAGGCGAAATTAAAACCTTAAAAAGACAAATTCTAAAACTTCAAGGCGACAAAGCAGACGAAAAAACTACTGATTTGATAAAGCATTATAAACCATCAAAAAGAAGTCTGTTGTCACAAGGAGTAACATTCCTTTTGACATTGACAATTGGCGTACTGACAAAAGTTGAAGAAGTTGCGAACATTCTCACAAAATATTTTCCCTTTGATCCAGCATATTTGAACTCCATAATTTTTGCTGTCTTAGTATTTATTCCAGTTCGTTTCGCGAAAATGTATGTTGAAGAAGGTCAAATTGAAAACACCGCTAAAAGAATTAGAACTCCATTGTTTATAAATAAATTCCTAAACTATTTAAAAAACAAAGGTGCAAAGGACACTTTCACAGAAATGAATGTATATGATTTTTTGAGCTCAGAGTTAGCGCCAAAAACCTTTTTGACAAGGTTCTTGCAAGTAAACATTTTTGTTTTTTACAACGAAACGACAATAGATAGTCTAAAAGACATTTTTATTTATAACTTACTCAACAAGCAACTAATTTCCATCTCAAGTGCAGAGCAACTTGATAGAAAATTCAAAATATTAAAGACCGTTCACTATACTTCGACAAATTTTGACCTTGATGAACTTGACTTCTAAACCGAGAGGCATGCCAGCCGTTAACAAAAGTGCTTCTGCAATAACGCGGTGACGTGTCAGCTATAAGTGTTATCTTCGTTCAACGTTTTGTTTCGTGGGACAGGACGCGGCTTCGGAAAGGCACCACTGAAGAAACACAAAAGTTGGCTGCAAGGCTACTGGAAAGAGTAATCTAGATAAGTAGAAACATTGGACATCTTAGAACAATTATTTACAAAGTGGGACCTAGGAACTTGGGCGAACATCCTTGAAATATTCGGGTTTGCTATCGCTGTTACAAGTTTGATTGTTAGCTTTTTTATAAAATCTGAAATTAATCGCCTAAAGACGAGTTACAGTTTTGATAAAAGAGCCCGAAAACATATTCAAAATTTGCAAACCTCAGCTTCAAACTTAAATCAGTTTCTCAACGACTACGACAATAACCGACATGCTATCCGGACTGAATTCAGTAATTGCATTGCTGAACTCGAAGACATAGTTACAAAAGTCAGCTATTGGCAAGCATGGAAAAGTAATAGACTAATTTCTTTTCTTAAATCAAGACAGAATAGACCTTTTGTTGAGAAAGTTAATCTTAAGAATGCTTTTATCGTTTTCGTTTTAAAGTATCCAAACCGATTGTATAAGACTACGTATGACGATGTTTGGACGGTTTACGATAGACTAATCGAAATAATCCGACAAATGGAAAATATAAAGCAGAATAAAGACAAATCACTTTGAATATGGCAACGCACGATAAAAGAATAATAACAAAACTGAACAGGGAGACGAAAGAAGGAATCGTTAAATGGGACACTATTCGTAATAAGCCTTCGTCTCTATCGGGAAGTGAAGTACTCGTTGATAACGTATATGTATGTAAAATTCTGGACAAAAGACTTAGACTATATAAGTATCAATCAAAATACTTCCTTGATGAAGATAGATTTGAATGGAACGATGGTTACCGTTTAGAGTTCATGGACAGCTATGGAAATTCAGAATGGGCATTCTCGGAGGACAGGGCAATTTATGACCTATATCAAAGTGTAAGGTTTAAAGCGTCAGACATTGAGAAATTTATGGGCGACTATTTGGCAAACGAAGAGGAAGATGAACCCGAAAAAGAGCAAGATAACCCATTTGGGTTTTGAGTAAGCAACCCAACCGCTATGTTGGGTTTCGGAGACAAGACGCGGCTTCGGAAGCGCACCACTGAAGAAACACAAACGCTGTGCGTCATACCTAATTAAGAGTTGTGTAAATTGGCACTTACACCAGCCGTTCAAACCAGCCCACATCCGAAGCTGGTGCAAGAGCCAAAAAGTAGTTAAATTTCAAAAATTAGAGAAATATGACATTTAAGAATTTACAAGATGATACTAACTGTGACTGTATTGCTGATGCAAAGGAGGACTTTGAATCTACCTTTGGACTGAAGACTAATAAGAATCATCTAAGAGAGGTGGACTTCAATTCAAATTGGGAGAAGGGAAAAAAACCTGAGACTAGTGATTGCAATGAAACCTGCTCCTATAAGGGAAAATCAATTAGTTTAGTTGATAAGAGAAATATTAATGCAGTTTTGAGTATTTTTCAAAGCCTTTTTCCACTTTCACCAAGTTATAAACCATATTTTACAACAGTGATTTTTTCAAATGAGACTGGAGTAGTAAAGGCAACGCCAGACTTGATGAACCCATACCACTATGACTTTTACAAGTGTGACAATTTTATATTCAGCAATGTTAAGCAACTAAATTCCGTTCCAATTTCAGAAAATGTTTGAGTTAAAAGGCCATAAAGTAATTATCAAAAACCTTCATGTGATTGAGAGGAACAAGCTTGTCTTATTCTCTGACGGTGATAACGATATTCTTTATACAGGTAGCAATAGATATGGGAATAGGATACTAGGTTCAATAGTATTTGAAGACGATGATTCAGGTTTTTTGAGGTACATTCATGTAATCTTAACCGATGATGAGTATTATCAATTCTTAAATAAGAAGAAGAGTTTGCTTAAGATATTAGAAGACGTTGAAAGTTTCTTTCTTGTGGATTTTAATTACAATGGTAAAGAGATTAATCATGCCTTGGCTACGATTAACGATATGCCGTTAAACTTCAGACCATTGAGCAATTCACTTTGTCCAGATTTTATAACAGAACCATCATTAACCTACTCTGCCAGTTTGAAGGGTAATTTTGCAGACTTACATAAGGCCTTTCCTGAAGACGTGAATCTGGTAAATACTACATTCACAGAAATTCTTCGTAATGCCACATCATTCATAAATGAATTAGAAGTTGGTCGTCAGGTATTTGTTGAGGCTCTACAAGTTGGGAGTTTTAGAATAAATTTTAAGATTGAACTCAAGGAATCAAATCAATCTTCCTTATTCTCAGCGTCTACAAATAAAATTAAGCTATTCATTCAAGATTATTTTCGCTATGTATTTAATACGTTGCCAGAAGAGCAAGTAGATATTTTTAAAAAATCAGAAGTAACATCTGAAAGCTTTAAGATTTTGGAAGATAAACTTTCTGACCTGTACCGCGACAAAAATATTATCATACCAAATGAAGGGATTGAGCAAAAGATAATTGACCTTATAAGCTTCTCCGTCAAGAGTCTAAAAGACATTGATTACACAAAAAGTTTTACCAGGATTGAATTCCTGAACATATCTAAAGCTGGTGAAGATATTCCTGTGGGACTCTTGGATGATAAATACATAAATTCTGTTAAGGATAAACTATTTAGCCCTGAGTCATTGGAGAAAGAAGACTTAATAGAAATAGACGATTTCCCGAAAGAATATAGAATCCAAGTTTATGCCTTCAATAATCAAAGCGGAAATGGAAGTGCAAACCTAATCTTGACAGAGGAAAAATTGGATAAAATATCTCTTCATGCAAGAGGTAAAGACAACTATCAAAATACTGTTTTTACCAAGAGCATGGACGAAGGAGTAATTGTTACTGTGAGTGGTATGGCTAAGAAAGTAAACGGCCGTGTGAAAGAGTTGACTATTCAGTTTTAACCAATCTTAAATACTCTGCAATAGCGCGGTGACTTGTAAGCTTTAAGTATTATCTTCGTTCTACGCCTGCCGGCAGGTTGGGTGTCGGGGACCCGCCTCCGTCAAACGCTTCGTCTGGGCAAACAGGGAGCGGCTTCGAAAGCCCACTACTGAAGAAACACAAACGCTATGCACAATGCCGCCAGACGAGTTAACCACAAGATACTAGAAACCGAAGACGCCAAAAGATGAATTTCAGCAAAGAGACTAAGATTGGAGTGATTGGACTTGGCTCAATGGGCCAACCAATAGCGGACAACATAATAAAAGCTGGTTTTCAGGTAGTTGTTTCAAGTAGAACTAAGAAAACGCTTGACTACTTTAAAAACAAAGCAACAATTGCAGACTCACCGATAGACGTAATAGATCAGGCCAACATTATACTTTTTGTACTGCCAACAAATAAAGAAATAGAAGAGATTGTTTCAGCGGCAAACAAACGACTTAGAAATAAGACGCTACTTAATCTAAGTACCATTTCTCCAAAGAGTTCGGTTGAACTGAACAAGATTATAAAGAAGTTTGGCGGTGAATATGTTGAATGTCTTATTTCTGGTTCAAGAAAACCAGCCATAGATGGAACTCTACTATTACTTACAGCAGGTTCAGTTAAAAAGCTAGACTCATTGAGTGACCTTTTTAATTCGTTTAGCAGAAAGACAGTTCATTGTGGGAAAATCCCCAATGCATCAAAAATGAAGCTGGCCAACAATTTACTGTTAATAACAATGTTTAACGGACTGATGGAAGCAGTCAATTTTGCCAGACAGATCGGACTTAAGGAAAAGGAATACTTAGAGATGATTGACTCAGGACCCATGTCTAATGCTGTATTCAAATCAAAGCATCAAAAAATACTGGACAACGACTACAGTGCGCAAGCCCCGCTCCGGCTTGTGTATAAGGACACTCGATTGATCTGTGACTTGGCAAACGAATATGGAATTTCGTTACCACTTTTTAACAAACACAGAAAACTTTTAAAGAAAGGATTGGACAGTGGACTAGGCGACCTTGACATAATCTCGATAGTAAAGGAATTAAAAAAGAGATAGGTGAATGCAGCACATGTGCATCACAAAATGTTTCTTAAATGGTGCGGTGAGGTGTAATCAGAAGTTTATATCTTCGTTCAACGCCTGCCGGCAGGCAGGTTTGATTAGCCAGTTGCGTTTTGCTTTGCGAAACAATCTATTTAATCACATAGCTCAACGAAAGCCCATTGATACTGTTTAAAAACAAAAAAACCTGAATCCATTACGGATTCAGGCTTTTGCTTTTGTTTGGTAAGGTATTAGTGGAGCTGCAGGGAATCGAACCCTGGTCCAGAGAAGATGAACGTGTACCTTCTACATGCTTAGTTGACTTTGATTGTCGGGAACTAAAAGGCAGGCAACAGCCTCATCAATTCCTTAGTTACTGTTTTCTCGACAGCTCCGCGCAACAACGAAGCGGCCCAGTTCAAGCTGTCGACACCGCTGATCCAAACCCGCAGAACAGAGGTTTGGGCGATGATGGCCTCCCACTTCTTAAGCGGGACAAGCTAATCTAACGATACGTCAGATTAAGCAGCCATGGCGTAAGTATTTTCGCCACGTAAATTGTTGGGACCATCTTTCAAGGCTCTCATCCCATGAGCCTGCATGCTTACTCACACCCCCACGCGTCCTGTCAAAACCGGTCAGCCCCTTTATCCTCCGTAGCTTTAGCGTAGGAGGGTTATCCTCCGTAGCTTTAGCGTAGGAGGGTTATCCTCCGTAGCTTTAGCGTAGGAGGGTTATCCTCCGTAGCTT
>VYLR01000299.1_pt1 | contig 20075 bp, 18 predicted proteins | sample 5114291 | NCBI WGS metagenome assembly VYLR01 (sample SAMN12291774, study PRJNA351875) | freshwater metagenome | isolation source: freshwater lake | place: USA: Michigan, Lansing Lake | collected 2013-08-14 | reverse complement strand
ATCAAACGATAGTTTTAGAGGATTTAAACACATCAGGAATGGTTAAAAATCGTAAGCTATCCCGTGCTATATCAGACTTAGGCTGGCGTTCTTTTCGAGATATGCTATCAGCAAAGTCCGATAAATATGGGCGTAATTTTCGGATAATTTCCCGATGGGAGCCAACGTCTCAGCGATGTTCCTGTTGCGGGAATATCGGCGGGAAAAAGGCGTTAAATATCCGTGAGTGGGAATGTCTTTTCTGTGGAACTTTTCATGATCGAGATGTAAACGCTGCGGTAAATATCAAGGTCGCCGGAGGACATTCGGAGACTTTAAACGGACGTGGAGGAAAGCGTAAGACTTCTGTTAAAGAAGCAGCATCCCGTGAAGCGTCAACCCCATTCAGCGACCATTCTAAAAAGGTGGCGTGGTGAGGAATCACCGTCCGTTTACGGCGGTGAGGATGTCAACAGGAATTTCAGCGAGAGCATTTACAGTTCCTCCCCTTTATCCAGGGAATCGATCGAGAAAGCGATAGAAAATGGTACACTTCCGTTATCCTCAACCGTTTAATGTTCGTCTATTTCCTGCAGCGCAAGGGATTTATCGATAACGACTTCAACTATCTGCAAAACCAATTACAAGCAAGTCAAGGACGGGGAGAAAATTTATTCTATCGTCAATTCCTGCAAACCCTATTTTTTCAAGCATTCGCAAAACCGGAATCCCAACGAGACGCATCTGTAACTGCATTGGTGGGAAAAGTCAAATATCTTAACGGAGGATTATTTCTCCAACATCCCCTAGAAAATCGTTATCAAAACATTTGTATTGATGACCAAGCATTTGAGAATATCCTTGATTTATTCTCCCGTTACTCTTGGAACCTTGACGACACTCCGGGGGGACGGGATGACGAAATTAACCCCGATGTTTTGGGATATATCTTTGAAAAGTATATCAACCAAAAAGCTTTTGGTGCTTACTATACCCGTCCGGAGATTACCGAATATCTCTGTGATAGGACGATTAATAAATGGATTGTCGAGAGAAGTAATCAACTTTATCCCCGCAAACAATTTGCCAGTATTTCTGAACTATTAATCAATCTCGATTCTCCCCTCTGTGAGATTTTGATTAAAGATATTCTTCCCCAGCTTTCTATTTTAGACCCTGCCTGTGGTTCCGGTGCTTTTTTAGTGGCTGCGATGAAGACATTAATCGGAATTTATAGCGCGGTGATTGGGACAATTGAACTACGGGGAGACAGTAAATTAAAACAGTGGTTAACAGAGGTAAGAAAATCCCATCCCTCCCTCGGATATTACATCAAAAAAAGAATTATTTCCGATAATCTCTACGGTGTCGATATCATGGAGGAAGCGACGGAAATCGCGAAACTGCGTTTATTTCTCGCTTTAGTTGCTGCCGCACAATCGGTGACAGAATTGGAACCCTTACCGAATATTGATTTTAATATCATGTCGGGAAATTCCCTCATCGGATTGATTCGCGTGGACGAAAAAAGTTTTAATCTCATGGGAGAGGAAAATATCCTACAATCTCTCACCGCGCAAAATTATCAAGCAATTCTCGCAGAAAAAAATCGCAGTATTGAATTATACAAAGAACACGCTTTCCAGTTGGGAGAAGTACAGGGAACCCCCCAAGAAAACCGTCTCCAGATGTTACGCAATCACATCGAGGATGTTAACCGCGAATCTTTGGTGAAATTAAACCAAATTCTCCTAGAGGAGTTTAGCGGTAAGTTGTCAATTAAGTACGAATCCGCACAATTAACGGGAAAAGCAAAGAAACGTTTACTAACTCTCTCTGATATGCAATCCCTGAAACCCTTCCACTGGGGTTATCACTTCGATAAACTGATTACGGAAAAGGGTGGTTTTGATGTGATTATCACTAATCCTCCTTGGGAAGTCTTTAAACCCCAAGCGAAGGAATTTTTTTCTCAGCATAGCGACTTGGTGACTAAAAATAAGATGGACATCAAGACGTTTGAAAAGGAACAGAAAAAGTTATTAGCTAATCCCGAAATTGCTCAAGCATGGTTAGAATATCAAAGTCAATACCCCCACGTTAGTCTCTATTTTCGTTCCTCGGAACAATACAAAAATCAAATCTCTATTGTGAATGGTAAAAAGCAAGGGACGGATATTAATCTCTATAAGCTTTTTGTTGAACAATGTTTTAATCTCCTCCATCCCCAAGGTGAATGTGGAATAGTTATTCCCAGTGGGATTTATACCGATTTAGGAACCAAGCAACTGCGAGAAATGTTATTTTCTCAAACAAAGGTGACAGGATTATTTTGTTTTGAAAATCGTAAAACAATTTTTGAGGGTGTAGATAGTCGCTTTAAATTTGTTATCCTCTCCTTCGAGAAAAATAATCAAACTCTGTCCTTTCCTGTGGAGTTTATGCGTCACGATGTTGAGGAATTACAAGGTTTTCCCCATAAAGACAGTTTAGTAATTAGCGTCGATTTAATCCGCAAACTATCCCCCGATTCCCTCTCGGTAATGGAATTTAAAGATAAGATAGAATATAATATTATGCAAAAAATTGCTCAACACCCCACATTTAATGCCACCAATTCTCGGTATAAGCATTTAAAATTGTCAAGAGAAATTGCGCCAGATTTAGATAAGGAATTTATCCAAGATAATTTTGCTCGTGATCTATTACCTCTTTTAGAAGGAAAAATGATTCATCAATTTAATGCTTATTTTAATTCTGACGTAAGATTATGGATTTCTGAAAAAGATGCTCGTAAAATCATTCTCGGTAAACAAGCAGATGATGGTCAAAAACTAGATTATCAAAAGTATCGTTTAGGGTTTCGTAAGATTGCTAGAAACACTGATATCAGAACCATGATTGCCACCGTAATTCCGCCAAGAGTCTGCATTGAAAATTTACAAACAGTTAACGCACTTGATGGTAAAGAGAATTTAGTGCTTCCCTACGATGATACTCTTATTTTGTGCGCTATCTGGAATAGTTTTGTCTATGATTTTATATTGCGTATGAAAGTAACTGCTAATATAAATTTTTTCTACATCTATCAAACTCCTATCCCCCGATTAAAAGAGGGAGATAGATACTTTCAGGAGATAGTAGAAAAGGCAGCAAAATTGATTTGTATAAGCGAGGAATTTGACGAATTAGCGAAAGAAGTGGGGATAGATTCCCATAAAAATGGAGTAACAGAGGAGACAGAAAGGGCAAAAATTAGGGCTAAACTAGATGCAATAGTAGGCCACTTATATGAATTAAATGAGATAGAATTTCAGCATATATTAAGTACCTTTCCCCTCGTCCCCGAAAGCGTCAAAACTGCCACCCTCAAAGCGTACCAAAACCTGTTACAGTAAACAGTAATAAGATGTCTGCCACGAATAGAGAAAAAAGTATTATACTAAATCCAGTTATTAAAAACTGATTATTTATTCTCCGTTTTGCATGAGTGCATGAGTAGAAAACGGGTTTCTCGGAGAAACCCGTTTTCTGTGCGTTCTCCCCTATACTTTTTAAACAGGATTTGTTATAATTGGTTTATAATTTTTAGAGATGTTTAATAAACTGAAAATACCATCTAATAACTAATAACTAATTATGTTAATTGGTAAATATTTAACCCTAGAGGAATTATCTACCTGTTCCCAAACCTATCAAAAGTATGCGGCACAAATCGATCCCTATCCAAAAAATCCTGAAACCATAACCGCTTGGCAGAATCTTACTCACTTTATTATCGATCCAATTATTGATAATTTTGGTCGAGAAAAATTCCAATTAACCTACGGATTTTGTTCCAATGATCTGAGAAAACTTCTCCAAAAAAAAGACCCAATCACCGGCTTAAAAAACGGTAGAATTGATCCCAGTCGCGATCAACATTGCGCCCACGAAATTAATCAAAAAGGTCAATATTATTGTCAGCGATTGGGGGCAGCCTGTGATTTTCGGATTATCGACTTAACTAGCGATCGCCTGATAGATTGGATTTTAGCCCAAAAATTACCCTTTGACTCTCTCTATTTTTACGGAATTAATCGCCCGATTCATATCAGCTATGGACCCCAACATAAACGAGATCTATGGACTTTTAACCCTAAAGGAACACCGACAAAAAAAGGTTTAGAATCATGGTTAGAAGCGGCGAAATCTATCAATTCTCAAACAAAAAAATCCCCCGAAATAGGGGGATAACCAAGACTTAAAACCGTCTTCTTTTAGATTTCTGGTTCCTCATCGTCCCCCTCGTCCTCATCAGCTGGTTCCGTGGGGAAAGGAACCGAACCCATATCTAATTTATCCCGCAATAACTTCTCAATTTCCGCCGCTACTTCTGGCTTTTCTTCGAGATATTTAACGGCATTATCGCGACCCTGGGCGATATTTTCGCCATTATAGCTATACCATGCCCCTTTACGAGTAACCACATTAGTTTGTTCGGCGATATCCAGCATACAACCCACTTGGGAAATGCCCTTACCGAAGATAATATCAAATTCAGCAATCCGGAAAGGAGGCGCGACTTTATTTTTAGCCACCTTAACTTTAGCCCGAATTCCGTATTCTCCTTCCGTGCCTTTTTTCAAAGTTTGAATGCGACGGATATCTAAACGCACCGAGGCATAGAATTTTAAGGCCGTTCCTCCGGTGGTGACTTCAGGATTGCCGTAGGTGACACCGATTTTTTGCCGCAGTTGGTTGAGGAAAATGACCACACAACCGGATTTACCAATATTACCGGCAATTTTTCGCAGGGCTTTACTCATCAAACGGGCCTGTAAACCCACCTGATTATCCCCCATTTCCCCTTCAATTTCCGCCCGCGGCACTAAAGCGGCCACCGAGTCGATGACAACGATATCCACGGCTGAAGAACGCACTAACTGGTCAACTATTTCTAAGGCTGCCTCCCCCGTATCCGGTTGTGCCACCAGTAAATTATTGATATCTACCCCTAAATCTTCCGAATAGGTGGGATCTAAAGCGTGTTCCGCATCGACAAAGGCCGCCACTCCCCCAGCTTTCTGCACTTCTGCGATCGCATGGAGGGCTAAAGTGGTTTTGCCGGAACTTTCCGGCCCGTAAATTTCGACGATGCGGCCCTTCGGTAAACCACCACCCAAAGCCATATCTAGGGTTAAAGCACCACTAGGCACGGTTTCCACCCGCATGCGGGTGGCATCTCCTAAACGCATGATTGAACCCTTGCCAAAGTTGCGCTCGATTTGATTTAAGACTAAACCCAAGGCTTTATCTCGATCGGAATTATTTGTCATTGTCGCCATTAATTTTCTCCCCAGTTTTCTTAAGTAGTACAGGAGTATGCAAAGATTGTAGCTTGTTTTGATCTTGATCCCCAAGAAGTTAGAGACTTTTTCCGGAATGGTGATCAAAAATCAAAACTGTTGGTTTTTACAGCCAAGGCCGGCTCATCTGTTCTAATTGCGTCACCTCTTGCGCTTCTAAACTCCATCCTAGGGCCCCGGCATTTTCGATCGCTTGGTCGGCAGTTTTGGCCCCCGGAATGGGAATCACATCTCCTTGGGCGATTAACCAATTGAGGGCGACTTGTGCGGGGGTTTTTTGGTATTTTGCGCCCAATTCTTGCATTACCCTTAAAATTGGGGCTATTTTCTCCAAACCTTCTTTTTTGAACCGCGAGTCATTTTTCCTGGCTCCATCGGGCAAATTATGGCTTTCTGGGCTATATTTACCCGTCAGTAGTCCTTGAGCGAGGGGGCTGTAGGCGAGGATGGTGACACCCAATTCCTTGGCCGTGGCTAAAATTGCCTTAGTTTCTATTTTGCGATACAAAAGCGAATACTGCACCTGATTGACCGCTAAGGGAACCTCTTTTTTCGCCAAAATCTGGCTTGCTTGACGCATTTGCTCGGCGGAATAATTACTTACGCCCACGGAACCAATGCGGCCGCGTTTTACTTCTTCCCCTAGGGCATTGATCAGGGTTTCTTGGCTAATCAGGAAGGTGAAGGGCCAATGTACTTGATAAAGAGCCATTTTATCGGTTTTTAGACGGTTTAAGCTGTCGGTAATGGCATTATGCACCGCATTCGCCCCAAAACGCCACGGTACGGGGGCAAACTTGCTGGCAATATCGATGGGAATATCTGTCTCTTGGGTAAATTTTCCTAAGAGTCGTTCCGATTCTCCTAGTCCATAGACTTCGGCAGTGTCAAAAAAGGTGATTCCTGCCTCTACTGCCGCTTTAAAGGCCGCTTCTACCTGATTAGCTCCGTATTCCTTGCCATAGTTCCAGAATATTTTATCTCCCCATGCCCAAGTCCCGATGCCCAAGGCACTGACGGCAATTCCTGTTTGTCCGAGATTAGCGGTTTGTCTAGTCATATTCTCTATAAAGGTGACAATTTTCCAGTTTTTTGATGATCTTATCCCATTTTTCTTTATTCGTAGCCCTCAAGGCACAATTATTTGTAGGATGGGTTAGCGGTAGCGTAACCCATGCGGGCGTTGGGTTTCATGCTTCAACCCAACCTACGTTCATCTTATATTTAATTCCACCCACCCACTTAAATACGCGGGCAGCTGATTTAAAATAGCTTAATTAAGAAAATATAAAAAAATATAATTAATAATTGTCTATGGATTATGAATTACATTAATCACTCAACCCCAAAACACATCTCCGTAATTTCTATGAGAGCAAGTGAGATACTAGATTTATATGCCAAGGGCAAACGCAATTTTACAGGAGTAAACTTAAAAGGACAGTGTTTTCGCAGAAAGGATTTATCGGGGGCTAATTTTAGTGAAGCGGATATCCGTGGCACTAATTTTCAAGGGGCTATTTTAGAGGGAACTAAATTTACACAGGCCAAAGCAGGATTACAAAAACGCGGCCATCTACAATTAATCTTAATTTCTTGGTTAATAGCGGCTATCTGCGGTTTTTTCTGGGGATTAGTGGGTTATTATCTAGCTTTAATGCTGGTGACAGATGTAACCAGATTTAAAATCATTGCTGCCCTGATCATCACGATTTTATCACTAATTTACGGAAGATTTTATCGTCAGCGAGTTGGGGGGTTGCCCTTAGTATTATCCTTAATTTCTGGTCAAACAATCAGTTTTATCCTAGCAATTTTAATCAGCTTAAGCTTAAGTTTATTGACAGGAATTATCTTAGTTTTTCAAGCAGCATTAGCAGCAGTAGCTGTAGTAAATTTAACTTTGCCTATAGCTTTAATTGTTGGTATTTTTGGAACTTGTTTCACCGCTTATCTGGCCTGGTTATCCCTAGAAGAATCGAGAGAAACGATCACGAAATCCCTGGCCATTGCTTTTTTAGCCAGTAAAGGCACAAATTTTGGGGGGGCAAATCTCAAAGAAGCTGATTTCACGGCAGCGCAGTTAAAAGCCACTGATTTAAGGGCAAAAGATTTCACTAGAACTCGATTTTATCTGGTATCGGGCATCGAGCGAGCGCGCTGGGAAAAGACAATTCTGGCCGATACTGCTACCCGAAATCTTCTCGTTACCGGTCAAGGGGAAAATAAAACTTATATTGGCTATAATTTTCGCGGACTAAATCTTGACGGGGTTAACCTCAAAAATGCCAACCTCACCAGAGCAAATTTCAGCGAGGCAAATTTAGCCCAGGCTAATCTAGAAGGGGCGAATTTAGCCCATACTAACGTGATGAGAGCCAATTTACAGGGAGCCACCCTGACGGGCGCTTGTATCGAAGCTTGGAAAATCGCCGAAAATACTAATTTAGAAGGGGTTGATTGTGATTATATCTATTTGGTCGAGTCCGATCAAGAGCGACGTCCTTGCCAGGGCAAATTTGCGGCAGGGGAATTCCGGCAATTGGCACTGGAGCAGCGAAAATTGTATATTAACGAAACCTAGGAATTTTGACCGGAGATTTCCCTAATCTTACTGATTGTTTACCTAAAATGTCGGATGAATGCCCCTGTTATCCTTGTCGCCACTTTTTCCCCATGATTCCCAAAACCTACTTAAACAATAGCTTAATTTTCTTAGCCATCTTGTTATCATCCCTAACTTTTACGGATTTAGCGATCACTATTCGCCAGCAGCCCCAAGGATTTGCTTGGGAAAAATCCCTGATGCTATCTATTCATCAAACCGCTAATTCAAACCTAAATTTTTTGGCCATAAAACTAACGGGATTAGGTACCTATTGGGGAGTAGCACCGATACTAACAATTTTACTGCTGATTTTTGCCCTAAAAAAATACTGGTATGGGTTTGCTTATCTCCTTGTGACCATGGCGGGAGGTTGGGCAATTAGTTATAACTTCAAGATTCTTTTTCATCGGAATCGCCCGCAATTTTGGCAGTTATTTTATCCCTTACCTTATGATTTTTCCTTCCCTAGCGGTCATGCTTTATTTAGTTCCCTGTTAGTGGTTTCTTTACTGATCCTATCTTGGAGAACGCGCTGGTTTTTAGGGGTAGTTTTACTGGGGATTCCCTTAGTTTTGGTTATTGCTTGGACTCGTCTTTATTTAGGTGTTCACTTTCCTAGTGATATCCTTGCCGCTTGGCTTTTAGCGATCGCTTGGTCCCTCCTAGTTCATCTCTGGTGGCGACAGTTATTAGAGACACCCAAGGCGATCGACACCCAAGAGTAAATTAATAATTAGTTGACCGACTTGCTGCCAAAAAAATATCACGTTATACCTAAATTTTTGGAGAAAGCTAATCAAAGCCCTATAGTAATTATCGTTTGATATTCCTCGCTGACACTGAATCATGAAACCAAAACTGCGTCAAGGGAAGGGTCTATCCCTGGGACGGTTTCAAAGCCGTCCCCTTGCTTTTTTAACTTTAGTTCTCCTCTGCATTTTAACCTTTACCTTAGCACCGTCATCGCCCCTGATGGCCACGTCTAAATCTGAGACTAAGATAGACTTTGTATCGCCGGTTTGGGTGGCAAAAAATCTCAACGATCCGAAGTTAAAAATTCTCGATGTGCGGATTAATCCTTTGGAATATATCACCGGTCATTTACCGAAAGCGGTAAATATAGCCGACAATAATTTTCGTGGTCCAAACGGATTTTTGCCGGTTCAATATTGGCAAGAGGATAAAATTGGCAGTCTCTTTGCCGCTGCGGGAATCACTAATGGCGATCGAGTGGTAATATATTCCGATGGTCGCGATGTCTTGGGGGCAACCATGGTCGCCTATTTACTAGAGCGATCGGGTTTCCAAGATGTTGCCGTCTTAGATGGGGGTTTTAAGGGTTATAAGGGTTCTGAACAAAAGGTAACTAAAGAATTCCCTAAATATCAACCCGGAAGCTTTACTGTGCGTGATAATCCCTCGATTCGGGTGACTTTAGCAGAAGTAGAGAAATTGATCGGCAAACCCGATGTGGTTTTTATCGATCCCAGACCCGAAGAACTTTTTCAGGGGAAACAGGATATCTGGCTGAGAAATGGTCATATTCCGGGGGCGAAAAATATACCCTGGCCGACTTTTACGGAAGCAAATAATCCGGATGAATCCCTGAAAAATCCCCATAAATTGAAATCTTTAGACGAAATCAGCAAGATTCTTGCCCAACGCAACATCAAGCCCTCCGATAATATTATTGTCAGTTGCAGTACGGGACGGGAAGCGACTTTACAGTACATTGTCTTCAAACATCTGCTCGGTTATCCCAAGGTGCGAATTTATGAGGGTTCTTGGACAGAGTACAGTACCACGGAGCTGCCCGTCGCTACTGGGCCGGAAAAAGCGGTCTGAAGTCAAGTTTGTCGGTCTATACTCGTTGTGTGTAACCATCTTGCCCAAGATGGTTTTTTTGTTGGGGTAGGGTCGCGAGGATGGCTAAGTTAGACTAAATCCGTTGAGTAACGCACAGAAAACGGGTTTCTCGGAGAAACCCGTTTTCTGAATTTAGGATTAGACGGACGCAAAAAAACCTCGGCGCTCATCCCGAGGTGAATTTAGGAGATTTGAGCTTATGTTGACGTAAAGTTGACGTAAATTAGCTAAGGGCGTTGATCACATAATCGATGTAGGAATTAGCTTCTACAGCAGCATCCCCAGTTAATCCGTGATTGGTTTTGATGTATTTTAAGGCTTCGATATACCAGCTAGGAGATAGTTCAAAAGCACTATTAATTTCACTCAAACCGGCGACCAGATATTCATCGATCGGGCCTGTACCCCCTACCACGAGGGCATAGGTGATAATTCGGATATAGTAGCCGATATCGCGAACGCACTTGGATTTCCCCCGCTCATCGTAGGCATAGTTCGGCCCCTGGAGTTGGGTGGTGTAGGGAAATTTTTGATAGACAGCGTTGGCTGCTTCTTGGGCTAAACTGGGGGCCTTTTGGGCGAGGATTTTTACCGCTTCTAGGGTGATGGCGGCTTGACGGAAACGACCGAAGGCTACTTGTAATTCAGCACTGCTGAGAAAACGTCCTTGGGAATCGGCAGTAGCCACCGCTTCGGTTAAAGGTGTTTTGGTCATCGATGGAATTGCTCCTACAAAAGTTTAATCGGATTGAGATAAGAAAGTCATAGCATCAGGAAACTGCCGCCGCCGCTCGATCGAAGTAAGAAGCGACTTCTGCTAGTAAAGAACTGCAATCCCCGCGAGTGATCCCGTTGGGATCGGCCGCTAGGGCAAGGGAAGCGTCTTTGAGCTTGAGAATTCCAGCTGCAACAGAAGCCCCCGGAACCCCTAGGGCGACGTAGGTTTCCCGGAGACCGTTCAAGGCGCGATCATCGAGGATGCTGGCATCGCCGGTGAAGATGGCATAGGTAACGTAGCGCAGGATAATTTCCAAATCCCGCAAGCAGGCGGCGGCACGACGGTTTGTATAAGCGTTGCCACCGGGGGCAACTAAAACGGGCTGTTCTGAAAACAAACTACGCGCGGCATCGGTAACGATCGCAGAAGAATTACTGGAAAGACGATTGACCACATCGACGCGTTTATTACCATCTTTGACGAAGGCAATTAGGGCATTGACTTGATTCTCGCTCAGGTATTCCCCCCGGGTATCGGCCTGAGAAACGACTTTGGCAAAGGCATCTAACACCATAGTTTTCATCTCCTATAATGATGATTGGTTTCGGCAAAATATCGAGGTTGATTTCTCTGGCTTTTCTTTATTTTTTCCGATAAAGTATCTGGGAGTTTTTCTCTTGGTACTATACTATCGTCCTTGAAAAAAGTTTTACTCTCCCTTGGCCAGATTTTTTTGTATATCGAGGAACAATTATTGTTAATTGAATTTAGCGTTAATATCCGCTTCCATATACACTTCGACTTTTATTTATTAAAAATTGTTTCCTAAAAAAACAGCAAAAAAAATATTTTTTTGCATAAATCTCAGAAAACTTTCTTAAATGTGTAACCCGATACCAAGAAAAAGTATCACTCTTTTCATCTCTCTAATAATTTGTTTAAGTTGTTTAAACAAATGTGCTTTTATATACTAATAATAATTAACTAAAATAAGACAAATTTCCCAAGACAATTTTACCGATTGTGCTTCGATATACAAAAAAAGTGGCAAGGCACAAAAAATCGACAGGGATTATCCCCGCCGACGCACTGTACTCCAATCTAAAAAGTATTGTAAAACAATTTAAATACAGATATAATTAAAAATAGCCAACAAGTATAAAGCAAGTGGGATTATGGCGATCGCAAGAGACATCACCCAATTGGTAGGACGGACACCCCTAGTTCAACTGAATCGAATCCCAGTAGCAGAGGGAGTAAAAGCCCGCATCGTCGTCAAACTGGAAAGTATGAACCCCGCCGCCTCGGTTAAAGATCGCATTGGGGTCAGTATGGTGGAGGACGCGGAAGCCGCCGGACTAATTCACCCCGATAAGACAATTCTGGTGGAACCCACTTCCGGCAATACCGGCATCGCCCTGGCCATGGTAGCGGCGGCCAAAGGCTATCGCCTCGTCCTGACTATGCCTGAAACCATGAGTTTAGAACGACGGGCAATGTTAAAAGCTTACGGGGCGCAATTAGAGTTAACCCCGGGTAGCCAAGGCATGAAAGGAGCGATCGCACGGGCCGAGGAAATAGTCGAAAATACCCCCAACGCCTATAGTTTGCAACAGTTCCGCAACCCGGCTAACCCGAAAATTCACCGAGAAACCACCGCCGAAGAAATCTGGGCCGATACCGATGGCCAAGTAGATATCGTTATCGGTGGCGTGGGAACCGGGGGAACCATTACCGGTATTGCCGAAACCATTAAACCCCGTCGTCCCCAATTTCAAGCGATCGCAGTTGAACCCTCTAATAGTCCCGTCTTATCGGGAGGACAACCGGGACCGCACAAAATCCAAGGCATCGGGGCCGGTTTTATTCCGGCCATTTTCCGACCGGAATTAATCGATGAGGTGATTATCGTCGATGATACGGACGCTTTCGCCTACGCGCGACGGTTAGCTCGTCAGGAGGGACTACTATCGGGCATCTCGGCCGGGGCGGCTTTATGGGCGGCAATTCAGGTGGGCAAAAGACCCGAAAACGAAGATAAATTAATCGTCATGATTCAGCCTAGTTTCGGGGAACGTTACCTCAGCACGGCCCTGTTTAAAGACCTCGAAGATATCGACTAATAGGACAGTCTTTGGTCTGTTATCCCTCTTTAATGACTCACGGGATAATGCCAGAAAAAGAACGCTTAAAACGAGGTATAACACCGACTTTACTTAGGATTATCGATCGGGATCAAGAATAGGAACGATTTAAAGCGGGATCTGGAAAAGGCTTTGATTGGTTAGGCGAAGTTTTTATCTCATTTGATAGGTTAAACAATGTTTTTTGACTCGGAAGATTGGCAAACGATTATTTTTCGGCTGAGTATGGCTATGGCCGTCGGCTGTCTGATTGGTTATAACCGACAGCGAGGCGGTCGTCCGGCCGGATTGAGAACTTTTATCATCGTTAGTCTCGGGGCTGCCATGTTCGTGATGATTCCCCTACAAGCGGAGGGAGATGTGGGTTATGCGTCTTCTAATGCTCTCAGTCGTACTATTCAAGGGGTCGCTTCTGGTGTCGGTTTTTTAGGGGCGGGAATCATCCTACAACAATCCCATCGGGAACTAAATAAGGTACAAGTGAAAGGTTTGACTTCGGCGGCGACTATCTGGTTAGCGGCAGGGTTAGGCGCGGCTTCTGGCTGCGGTTTATGGCAGATGGTTCTGGTGGGAACTTTTTTCACTCTCTCCACTCTCAGTGGCATTAAACGACTGAAGAAAAAACAACCCTTAGCCAAATATATTAAAGGTCGTAAGAAAATATCTCCGATTAATCAAGAAATAGACTCATCGGATAATTCAGCGTCTCATTAATAAAAAAAGTTATAAAAATTAATTTTTTATTAAGAGAGCAAAAGCTTTTCTGTAATGGCTTTTGGCTCAAAAAGTTTATATTTCACCTGCAATTTATCGGTTAAAAAATATAATAAATTTTTTATAAAATTTTCTGTATATAAATAACATACAAGTATTTTGTATGATAACATTTAGATAGAGTAACTAATTTTTCTAAACAGGAGAAAATTAAATCATGTTCAACCGAAATAAGAGCTTTCAAAGCCTCAAAAATCAAGTCTTCCGGCTGCTGATTTTCCTCTTAACTGTCACTTTGCTCCTAGGGGGAAGAGGAAATGCGATCGCCTTGCCGCTACTCCCCGAACCGTTGGCCGTCATTGACCGTGCAACGGCAACGGGTGGCACTGTGGTGGAACCGGTCAAGAAAAAAAATGAGGTTTCTAGCCCAAAAATTCTGGAAGATGCCCAAATTGCCTATGAAAAAGCCATCCAAGCGACAAAATCGGCTATCGATGACCTAAAGGCTCAACTGGCCGCTCCTTCTCTCGACAAGAAGATTATCGAAGCTCAACAGGACAACCTAGAGGACTTAGCGGATAATATTGACGATCTAGGGGAAAAAGTGAGTAAATTGACGAAAAAATTGACCAAATCCGGGGCTAAACTCAGTGAAACCCTGCAAAACAACCTTATTACCCTAGAAAAGAGCCTCGTTAATACCTCCGAGACGATCGATATCTTAGCCGACGACACCGAACGACTCAAAGACAGTGCTTCCCCTTTCCTGAAAACTCGCGTGGAAAAGACCATCGACGCGGTTAAACAGACTCTACAGGAAAGCGATCGAGCTTGGCAAGAACTGATCTCCTCGGCTACCACGGAACTGGAGAAGACTAGCACCCCGAAATAAATAGGGCTTGCAAGGGCATAAAATCAGTCTTTTTTGGGGTAATTATCGTTTTTACCCCAAAATTCTCCCCAAAAAACTAACTCGTCTAAAAAGCCCCTTTCTCGACGACCTTGTGCTTTTGACTAGCTAAGTATCTCATCAAAATTAATTACCAATCATGACGCTTACCTATCAACCATCAACCCCCCATCGCTGGCACTTTGATAATCGGGCGATTTTGCCCCTTAGAAACCCTAATTTCTGGAAAATCGAGAGTGGAGTCGTGAAAACCTCCACTTGGTTAGAAGATGGAACCCTAATAGTCTTGGGATTGTGGGGACCTGGCAATTTTGTTGGCAAAACCCTAGAGAGAGTCAACCCCTATCAAGTTGAGTGCATCACTCCTGTACAAGCAGTTTCCTTTTCCACAGTTGAGAGTTATCAAATGGCAGAAATTCTGCTGTCTCATCTTCAGCAAGCACAAGAACTAAGTATTATTCGTAGCTACAAACGTACTGATGTTATGGTCTTGAAATTACTGTCATGGTTAGGCAATCAATTTGGTAAACAAACCGGTACTGGACAATTAATTGATGTGCGTCTAACTCATCAGGATATCGCTGACTTATTAGGAACCACTAGAGTCACAATTACCCGCGCACTTAATCATCTTGAACAACAGGGGGCCGTGGAACGTCTTCCCGTCCATCGTCTTCTTTTACGAGAGGAGGAAATCTGGCACTATGACATTTAGAATGGGAAGGATTATCTCTTTTTTCAATCTATGAATTGGTTAGTAACCCTTTTAATTACTAGCGTGACGAGTTTTGTAGCCACAAATCTTGATGATCTGATGGTGCTAATGTTGTTTTTCTCGCGACTTAATGCTAATTTTCGACCTCGACACCTGATTGTTGGTCAATACCTCGGTTTTACCCTGATTCTCCTAGCTAGTTCCCTCGGTTTACTATTTGGGTTACTGGTTTCTAAAGAATGGATTGGTCTATTAGGATTTATCCCTCTAATTATCGGCATTAAACAACTTTTGTCAAGGGAAAATGAGGATTACATTCAAGAAGTAAGAGAAGATGTTAATTATTCTAAAAATCGCTCCTTTTTTCCTCGTTTTCCCTCCCAAACCTATTACGTTGCCGCCGTGACCGTGGCTAATGGTGGTGATAATATTGGTATTTATACCTCTCTTTTTGCCAATAATTCCCCGATGCACGTCTTAATTATCATGATAATTTTTTATCTCATGATGGGTATTTGGTGCGTCCTAGCCTATTTTTTAATTACCCATCCCAGGATAGCTAAAGTGGTTACAAACTACGGACATAAAATTAGTCCTTTTATCTATATTTTTCTAGGAATTTATATCTTAATTGACAGCCGATCCTATCGTTTATTTCTCATGTCTTAACCAAGAATGCCCAAAAATTATCTTTTAAGTAGAGAGGCAAAATTATTTGTAGGATGGGTTAGCGGTAGCGTAACCCATGCAGGCGTTGGGTTTCATGCTTCAACCCAACCTACATTCTCTTGAAAAGTTATAAAAGGATTTGTTATGACAATTAAAAAACAACAAATAGCGGCCTAAGCTTCCTGCAAAAACCGACATCGGCGAATTAATACTATTTTTCAACAAATGGGCATCGCCTATCGATGACCGAAATGCTCAACTAAACGCATCTTATCTCCCCAAGGACACCCTTACCATACCCCTTATCTATGAGCTACATTGACCGGAATCAATTTTCTGCAACTTTCGACATCGCCATTATCGGGGGAGGATTTAGTGGCTCCCTCGTGACAGCGAACCTGTTGCGCGACACAGGGACTCCATTATCGATCGCTCTGATCGAGCGCCGAAAACCCCTCGGTACGGGGATCGCCTACGGAACGCGAGACAGCGGCCACCTGCTCAATATTCCTGCCGGCAAAATGAGCGCCTTCGAGGACGATCCCGAACATTTCCTCCACTGGTTAGCAGATAACGGCTATCGATCGATCGATCCGGCCAGCTTCGTACCGCGTCTAGTGTACGGCAAATACATCCGATCGATCCTAGAAGAAGCGCGGGACAACGCCATTGCCGATCACCGTCTGGAGACATTTACCGATGCGGCGATCGATCTAGTCCTCGACGGGGAAAAGGCGACGATTACCCTCAAAGGAGGCAAGAAAATCAGTGCCGCTAAGGTAGTTCTGGCGCTGGGCAATTTTCCCGCAACGGTTCCCCAACCCCTCGCGTTGCTCAATTCCCCCTATCTCCGCGACGCTTGGCAGACGGAGGCACTCGCCGATCTAAAACCCGACGGGACGGTGCTGCTGGTCGGTACGGGGTTAACGATGGTGGATATGGTGGTTTCCCTAGCACAAAGGGGATTCGCCGGCAAAATCCAGGCGGTTTCCCGTCATGGCCTGATCCCCCGATCGCACCGACCCACCGATCCCTATCCCCCGTTCCTCACCCTCGAAACCGCGCCCCAGACCACCCGGGGACTCCTAGGGCGGATTCGCGCGGAGGTAAAAACCGCCGAGAGTCAAGGTCACGACTGGCGGGCCGTTTTAAACGCCTTACGTCCTATATCTCAAGGTCTATGGCATTCTCTGCCGATAGCCGAACGCGCCAGATTTCTACGCCACCTGAAAGCCTATTGGGAGGTTCTTCGCCATCGCGTCGCCGATGAGATCGCCGGTATCCTCGATCAGGCCGTAGAATCGGGACAATTAACCTATCATGGGGGAAGAATTGAAACTGCTGAGGATAAAAACGGCTGTGTAGAGGTTACTATCCGTCAACGGGGAACGGGAAACCTCTTAAACCTAACGATCGATCGAATTATTAACTGTACCGGCGCGAGTAACGATTACCGGACCATAACCGATCCCCTCGTCGTTCATCTTCGCCAACGGGGGTTAATCCGTCCCCATCCCCTAGGTTGTGGCATCGAAACCGCCGACAATGGGGCAATTCTCAGGCAGGACGGTACGGCATCGGACACGCTGTACACCTTGGGAAATCCCCGCAAAGGCGATCTCTGGGAAACCACCGCCATTCCCGAACTGCGTTTACAGGCGGCCGAACTGGCCCGGGATTTGTTGCGATCGCTGAAAGAGAGAATTTCTCTCCCCGCGGCCTACTCGATCGCATTCGGGCCGGCAGCGCCGATTTTCCGCCAGCTTTTCGATAGGGAATCGAGTACCTACACCTATCTGATCGCTGATTCGGGTACGGGGGAGGCGATTTTAATCGATCCGGTCCTCGAACAGGTCGATCGCGATCGGCAGATTCTTTGGCAGTTGGGGTTAACTCTAGGCTACACGATGGAAACCCATGTCCACGCCGACCATATCACCGGAGCGCACCGCTTACGGGAGTTAACCAACTGTTCGATCCTCGTTCCCGAAAACGCCGAAGTGAGCGATATCGATGGTTATGTGCGCGATGGCGACATCTGGACCGTGGCAGGTCAGCAGCTAAAAGCGATCGCTACTCCGGGCCACACCGATAGTCATATAGCCTATCTCATCGATGAAAAACGCCTATTAACGGGGGATGCACTCTTAATTCGCGGTTGCGGTCGTACCGATTTTCAGAACGGTTCGCCGGAAGTCCTCTACAAGACGGTAACGGAGAAGTTATTCACCCTCCCCGATGATACGCTAGTTTACCCCTGTCACGATTATCTGGGCAGAACGGTCTCCTCGATCGGTGAGGAAAAGCGCTGGAATCCCCGTTTTGCCGGCCGCAATCGTCAGGATTTTGTGGAGTTGATGAATAATCTCAATCTCCCCTATCCGAAAAAGATGACCGCGGCCTTAAGTGCCAACGCACGGGGTGGTAAGGTGGTTTTCGTCATGGATTATCAGATTTAGGGAATATTTTATTTTAAAAATTTTTCTTTTTAGGTTTAGGAGGCCGTTCTATACTTTTAGGGGAGGGAGGTGATTGAGGCGGTTTTTGCAATAATTCAATAAGAGTTTGAATAATTTCATCTACGACTTCATCTCTCAAAGTCCCGCATTTTCTTCTAAATAATTCTCTATCAAGTGTAGATATGCAGTCCGGTTTAACATAAGAAGCTTTGTATTCATCATCTAGATGTCCTTCTTTAAAATCCCTCCGCTTAATTTCGATCATCCCCGATCTTTTATTAGAATTGCTAGTTATGTAAGCGCAGATAAACCCTTTTCCCGCTAAGACAGGAGCGAGGATTAGAACAGGCCTTTCTTTCTCTTCTTCTGGATTATCCTGATAGGGAAAGGGAGCATATACTACATCTCCTTTTTTATAAAAAATGGACACTTGATTCAATTTTGAACATACTCCTCTTTTGTATTTTCCTCTTTCAAAAAAGTAAAATTACTGTGATTAGCGATCACTTCTAGAATCTCTTGATCTTCTGACTCCGACTCTTCAACCACAAAATCAATTAGTCTGTCAATAAATCCAGCCGCATTGCGAATCCGAACTCTAAAAGAGTTTTTGGAATCAGTCGGCGTACTGAAATCTATATTTTTTTTACGAGACTGATCGATTATATCGCTCATTATTACTTGAATATCTTGAAGAGTTTCAATATCAAAAAAATCAATGTAATCTTCTAGCTTGTCACCAAACGTTTCTAATTTTTCTGAAAAAACGTTTAAAAAATCTTCTTCTAGATAAAATAAATCTCTTTCAGAATAACTGCAATATTTTGCGATAATTATTTTTAAAGAATTCCAATTGTTATCGAGAATACGAAAATCTCGATATAAATTTATAGCTTTTTCTCTTAAAAAAGCGATGGTTTCGCGGTCGATATATGTAGCGTCTTGTGAATTTAGTTCAACAAAACTTTTAATTGCAAAAATTGCATGATCTATTGCATTATAGACTTGATGCCATTCTCTTTTTTCAAAAAGAATTTTAATGTTGCCAGCTATGTCTTTAATTTCTTTGTTTATTTTGTCATTGGTTTTTGCAGATTGCCAAGAAATAGATTCAAAAAAAACTTTGCTTTCGTATAAATTTTCAACAATTTTTGTCAAACATTCATCAACCTTCCTAAAAAAACTTTGATTGCGATAGTTGACAATGAGGATTTTATTTATTAACAAAAAAAGCTTTATTGATTCTTTTTTAAAATAATTATCAAAAGAAAAAGAATCGGAAATTTTTTTAGAGTTATCTTTATTAATCGGAATACGTTTAGTGATTTTCCAGTCAGTTAAGTGATTCTCTTTACAAGCCATAGGAGCTTATCCACTAACAGTACGATGTCATCTAATAATTATATCATAACAACCTTACCACACTCGCCTCCAGCGCAGCAACGCCGATCGCTCTCTACCCGACCATCCCCAACCCGCGACTATTTCCCGTTGTTCACCCATTCCCGAAAGTGACGAGAAGAACCTAGGTTGGGTTGAAGCATTAAACCCAACGCCCGCTCATGTTACGCTACCGCTAACCCATCCTACAAATAATTGTGCCTCCCTACTTAACCTTCATTCTCAACAGAGAAAACGGGTTTCTTCGAGAAACTATTTAGAAAACGGGTTTCTTTGAGAAACCCGTTTTCTGTATAATATTAATTTTTGTTACAGCACCATTGAAAAATTGGGGACTGTGGGGCTAAAACTGTTAATGGGACTTAAACGCTAAATAAAGATCAAATCGAGTATAATCGTTAAAGAATAAGCACTTTACGTTGAAAGATCAGCGATGAAAGAGACAACCCCAGCCGCGATGCCTCCCTGCTTTGACCGATGGTGTCGGCGGTTTGACAATTGCTTCAAAAACGAAGCGCAAAAAAACGGCTTCAGACAATATTTA
>VYLR01000139.1_pt1 | contig 20228 bp, 14 predicted proteins | sample 5114291 | NCBI WGS metagenome assembly VYLR01 (sample SAMN12291774, study PRJNA351875) | freshwater metagenome | isolation source: freshwater lake | place: USA: Michigan, Lansing Lake | collected 2013-08-14 | reverse complement strand
GCCGCGGCGCGGGGGGCGGGCGCCGGGGCGGGTCCGGGTAGGGCCAGGGGGCGTTGCGCGGAATGCCCGGCACGTGAAGCGGCCCTTTCTGGCCGCAGGCCGTCATGAGTAGAGCCACGCTGGCCCCTAGAATGACAACTCGTCGCTGCATGCGAACAGTCTACCGACCTGCCCGCCGCTCTTCATGTCCACCTTGCCGGACCCAGCCATGACCGACAGCGAGTTCGAAGCCCGCGCAACCGCCACGCTCGACGCGATCGAGGCGGCGGTGGCGGCCGTGAGCGACAGCGGCGCCGTGGACATCGAGATCGAACGCAGTGCCAACGTTCTGACTCTCGAGCTCGCCGATGGCAGCAAGGTCGTGATCAACAGCCAGGCGCCGATGCGCCAGATCTGGGTCGCGGCGAGAAGCGGAGGGTTCCACTTTGCGGAGCGTGCCGGCCAGTGGCGCGATACTCGTGACGATGGCGAGCTCTTGGCCACGCTGTCGCGCATCTTGTCGCAACAGGGCGGGCAGCCGGCGCTGCTCGGCTGATGCCGGGCGGGGTCGGCATCAGGGATTGCAGATTCGCATCCGCGGTCAGTCTGTCGCGCACCGACCCCCCGCGCTGCCCTAGAAAATCTGGTCCCGCACTTTGTCCGTCTTTTTCTGTTCTTCGGGCGCGAGGCCGTCCTCCAGGCCCAGGCTGGCGACGGCGGCGCCGGGCGGGAACTCCGCGTAATAAAGCTCCCCATTGAGGGCCACCACGCCCTCCGGCATGGCTGGCGCGACCTCTTCGCGGTTTTTCAGGGCGGCGGCCATGTAGTTGATCCAGATCGGCAGCGCCAGGCCGCCGCCGGTTTCGCGCTCGCCCAGCGGCCGTGGCTGGTCGAAGCCCATCCAGCCGACGGCGACGAGTCCGCCGCCGTAGCCGGCAAACCACGCGTCGTGCGAGTCGTTGGTGGTGCCGGTTTTGCCCGCGAGGTCACTGCGTTTGAGTGACTGCGCGCGCACCGCGGTGCCGAAGCGTGTGACGTCGCGCAACAGGCTGTCCATCAGAAATGCGTTGCGGGCCGATAGAACGCGCTGCGACTCGTCACCGGCGACCACCGGCTGCGCCTCCATGAGACTGCGGCCCTGCGCATCGGTCACACGGGCGATCAGGTACGGCTGCACGCGGTAGCCGCCGCTGGCAATCACACCATAACCGGCCAGCATCTGCCACGGCGTGACCGAGCCTGCGCCCAGCGCCATCGTGAGGTAAGGCGGGTGACGCTCGGCCGGAAAGCCGAAGCGCTGGATATGCTCCTGCGCGAACCGCGGCGTGATCGACTGCAGCACGCGGATCGACACCAGGTTCTTCGACTTGGCCAGTCCCTGGCGCAGGCGCATCGGACCCTCGAACTTGCCGTCGTAGTTCTTCGGCTCCCACAGCTGCCCGCCGGTCAGCGCCGGATCCACGGCCAGCGGCGCGTCGTTGATGAGCGTGCTGGGCATGAATCCCTTCTCGAGCGCGGCCGAGTAGATGAACGGCTTGAAGCTCGATCCTGGCTGGCGCCAGGCCTGGGTCACGTGGTTGAACTTGTTGAGGTTGAAGTCAAAGCCGCCGACCAGCGCGCGGACCGCGCCGTCGCCGGCGTCGGCCGCGACGAAAGCGGCCTCCACCTGGGGCAACTGCACGATCTCCAGCGCCGCAGAGCCACTTGTCTTGAGCGGCGTGACGCGCACCAGCGCACCCGGGACGATGCGGCGCGTCGGCTGCGCCTTCGGGTCCAGCGCGCGCGCGGCGAACTTGAGGCCCTCGCCGCTGACGGTAGCCACTTCGCCGCCGGCGAGCACCACTTTGACGGCTTTCGGCGACGCCTCCAGAACCACGGCGGGCAGCAAGCCCGGGATGTCGATCGCCTCGATCAGCGCATCCTCGATCTGCTGCTCGCGCTTGGCGGTGTCGCTGGCCAGTTGCAGAAAGGCCTCGGGTCCGCGGTAGCCGTAGCGGCGGTCGTAGTCGAGCACCTGCGCGCGCAGCGCCTCGTAGGCAGCCTCCTGGTCGCCGCTGACCAGAGTGGTGTAGACGTTGATGCCGCGGCTGTAGGTTTCCTCCCGAAAGACATCGAACATGAGCTGGCGAGCCAGCTCGGCGGCGAACTGGGCATGCAGGCGTGAGCGGACGGTCGGGTCGGGGCCGCCGGCCAGCAGCGGGGCGGCGCCGCCGCGGACGACGATAGGCTCGGCCACCGCCTTGTCGTGAGTGGCCCGGTCGATGTAGCCCAGTTGCAGCATGCGTCCCAGCACATAGGTCTGCCTTGCCTTGGCGCGCTTGGGATTGGTGCGAGGGTTGTAGGCACTCGGCGCCACCGGGATACCGGCCAGAACGGCCACTTGTCCCACCGACAGATCGTTCAGGCGCTTTCCAAAATAGGTCTGCGCCGCAGCGCCGAAGCCGTAGGCGCGGTGGCCGAGGAAGATCTGGTTGACGTAGATCTCGAGGATGCGATCCTTGGACAACTCGGCCTCGATCTTGAAGGCCAGCGCGATCTCGTAGATCTTGCGCGTGTACAGCTTCTCCGTCGGCAGGTAGAAGGTGCGCGCAATCTGCATGGTGATCGTGCTGCCGCCCTGGCCGCGCCGGCCGGTGGCGAAGTTGGCGAGCACGGCGCGCGCCAGGCCCGCATAGTCGACGCCGCGGTGTTCGTAGAAGCGGTCGTCCTCGGCCGCCAGGATCGCCTGCTTGACGACCGGCGCGACCTCGCCGATCTTGATGTAGTCGCGCCGCTCCTCGCCAAACTCGCCGATCAACTGGCCGTCGGCGGTCCACACCCGCAACGGGATTTTCGGCTTGTAGTCGGCGATGCTGTCGATCGGCGGCAGATTGGAGTACGCCACCGCAAGAATGAAGGCGGCCAGCAGCAGACCGCTGACGACCGCGCCCGCCCCGAGCACCGCCAGGTGCAGCGCCATGCGCCGCCAGCCGATTGCTGGCCGGCGGGGCGCGCCGCGGCTGTGCTCTGATGGGTTGTTTGCTTGCACGATGGGCGATGATGAGCGCGTTGCTCGAGTACGGCGACGCTCAATCGAACGCCGCGCTGGTGCGGGAGCACTTTCGGATTATAGGAAGCGCGCCAAGGCGAACCGTACGCTCTCGTCGTTCTGGTTGTGTTCCGTGAGTGGGTCCGTCGTCGGCGCGGATTGCGCTCAGACGGGATCATTGCCAGGCCACGTGCCCGATTAATGTCGACAAAAGTCATGGGTACCCGGGAAATCCGGCCGTGCTCGTCGGATTATTGGGCTTGTGCGCGCTTCGGTTCTGTTGATAGCATTTGAAGTTCCATCCAAGAAGACTGCGGTAACCACAGGAAACAAAAGGAAAAAGCGGTTGGTCTGGCGGTCCTGGACACAGTTGGCCGGCCGGCCGCGGATTAGGTGATCTCCGCCGCAAACTCGCCTTGGTGGCTCCTGACGTCTTGTCGGGTCACCTTTTTCGGAGTCGTTCTTGCCTTTCGATTTGCCCTTTTCGTCGAAGACACCGCCGTTGATCGGTCTTGACATCGGCTCGTCGAGTGTCAAGCTCGTTGAGCTCTCCCAGGGCGCAGGCGGCGTCGTTCGCCTGGAGCGCTACGCCATTGAGCCGTTGCCGCGTGGCGCAGTCGTGGATGGCAACATCGACAAGATCGAGGTGGTCGCGGAGGCGGTCAAGCGCGCGTTGCGGCGCGCGGGCTGCCGGATCAAGAACGTTTCTCTGGCCCTTCCGGCCTCAGCCGTCATTACCAAGCGTATTGCGCTACCCGCGAACCTGCGCGAGGAAGAACTCGAGATGCAGGTCGAGAGTGAGGCCAATCAGTACATCCCATTTGCGCTGGACGAAGTGAGCCTCGATTTTCAGGTGCTTGGTCCGATTCCCAATGCGCCGGATGATGTTGAGGTTCTGATCGCCGCTTCGCGCAAGGAGAAAGTCGAGGACCGCATGGCCGTGGCGCAGGCCGCTGGCCTGAGGCCGGTGGTGGTCGACGTTGAATCGTATGCCATGCGTGCGGCTCTGGAACGGCTCATCGAGCAACTGCCGAACGGCGGCGAGGGGCTCGTCATTGCTGTGTTCTACTTGGGCGCCAATACGACTAGCGTCACGGTGATGCACGATGGGGAGGCGATCTACGAGCGAGAACAGCCTTTCGGAGGTCAGCAACTCACCGGTGATATCGCACGTACCTACGGCATTCCCGCGGAGGAGGCCGAACTGAAGAAGCGCAGCGGCGATTTGCCGGCCAACTATGAGAACGAGGTGCTTCGTCCGTTCATCGACGCCGCGACGACCGAAATCACGCGTGCGCTGCAGTTCTTCTTCACATCGACACCGTACACGCGGGTCGACCAGATCATGTTGTGCGGAGGCTCCGCGGTACTGGCCGGGCTGCCGGAGGCGCTGATGGAACGAGCTCAGGTCCCCACCTCGGTGATTTCGCCTTTCAAGGGCATGGAAATCGCAAACGGCGTGCGCGACAAGCAACTGCGCTTGGACGCCCCGGCACTGCTCACCCCCTGTGGTCTTGCGATGCGGAGATTCGACAAGTGAGCGTCCGCATCAATCTCATGCCGCATCGCGAGGCAAGGCGCGAGCGGCAGAAGAAGATGTTCTGGTTCCTGACCGGCCTGTCGGCGGTGGCCGGCGGGGTTCTGGTTTTTCTGGTCTGGAGTGTTCTGCAGGGACTGATCGGTGGCCAGCAGGAGCGCAATGAATTGGTAGCTGCCGAGAACCGGAAGCTTGACGCACAAATCAAGGAGATCGCTAACCTTCGCAACGAGATCGATGCACTACGGGCACGGCAGCGCGCGGTGGAAGACTTGCAGGCCGATCGCAACCAGCCCGTTTACCTGCTCGACGAGCTTGCCCGACAGACGCCGGAGGGCATCTACCTGCGCACCATCAAGCAGGAGGGTTTGAAGGTCAACGTGACTGGTTTTGCCGCCTCCAATGAGCGTGTCTCAGAGTACTTGCGCAACTTGCAAAACAATTCGCGTTTCCTCGACCGGCCCGAACTCATCGAGATTCGGGTGGCGGGCGGCAATCAGGCCCAGCAGCAGTCGGCCAACCGGCGGCTGTTCGAGTTCGTGCTGAATTTCTACATGAAGCCGACGCCGGTACGTGCCCAAGTGGTGGTCAATCGAACCAATGCGCCCGCGAGCGCTCCGGCAGGTGGGTCCTCGTCTGCTGCGGCGGCCAAGAAGTAGACCATGGCGATGAACCCCCGCGATCTTGCCGCCCAGTTCCAGGGACTTACGCTGGAAAACGTCGGTTCCTGGCCGCTCGTGCCGCGCGTGGCCCTTTGGCTGGTGATCATTGCTGGCTGTGCGGCGGTCGGCTGGTTTGTTGTTTGGAAAGCGCAGGTCGAAGAGATCGAACGGCTGCGTGCCGAGGAGGTTTCGCTCAAGGAGCAGTTCCGGAGCAAGGTGCAGCAGGCCGTCAATCTGGAGGAATTGCGTCGGCAGAAGGAACAGGTCAACCAGTTTGTTCTGACGCTCGAGAAGCAGTTGCCGAGTAAGGCGGAGATGGACGCCCTGCTGTCGGACATCAATCAAGCCGGGATTGGTCGCGGCTTGCAGTTCGAGCTGTTTCGTCCTGGCTCTACCGTCGTCAAGGACTACTACGCGGAGCTTCCCATTTCGGTGAAGATTTCCGGTCGGTATCACGATTTGGGTTCATTTGCCGGCGATATCGCTAATCTCCCGCGCATCGTCACGCTCAATAACCTTAACTTGCAGCAGGGCAAGGATGGCGCGCTGACGCTTGATGCGACTGCGAAGACGTTCCGCTACCTCGACGAAGAGGAGGTGGCCGCCCAGCGCAAGGCGGCTGCCGCCAAGGCCGCACCCAAGAAATGACGCCCATGACCAGGCCACTGTATTTTCTGACACTGGTCGCGCCGCTGTTGCTGGTAGGCTGCGGCTGGGGCGGTCAGTCTGAGGTCCAGCAATGGATGTCCGAGACACGCCAGGCGATGAAGCCCAATGCGCCGCCGGTGCCCGAGCCGAAGCAGTTTGCGCCGCAGGTCTATGAGTCTCGCAGCCTGCTGGACCCGTTCGACAGCCAGAAGATCACGATCGCGGTGGCCCGTCAGCAGCAGTCGCGCGCCTCGGCTTCGGCAATCAAGCCAGACCTGGATCGCCGGCGCGAAGTCCTCGAAGGCTTTTCGCTTGACCAGATTCGCATGGTGGGCATGCTGAACCAGGCTGGAACTAATGTGGCTCTAGTTGAAACCAGCGGCGGCACACACATGGTCCGCGTGGGCAACTACGTGGGCCAGAATTTTGGCCTCGTGACTCGGATCACCGAGTCAGAGGTGCAGCTGAAGGAAATCGTTCAGGACGCTGCTGGCGAGTGGATCGAGCGGCCCGCCAAGCTGGAGCTGCAGGAAGGCCCAGCGTCGGCGCAACAAGGGAGAAGGCGATGAAGCCCCGCATGCTGTACCGGACCTTGCTAACCGCCCGCACGGTGGTGTTTGGGACCTTGTGGTTAGCGATGAGTTCGGCCAGCGCGCAGGCGCCGGCCTCGAATCAAGCCTCCGCCTCCGCCGAGAACAGCATCGAGCGCGTCGAGGCCGCGCAGACCGGGGCCAGCGTCGTGCTGACGGTCCAAATGAGATCCGCCGTCTCCGGCATCCCCCCCAGTTTCTCGGTGAACAACCCGGCCCGTATTGCCATTGATCTGCCACAGACGGTCAACAACCTGGGACGAAACCAGGTAGAACTCAATCAGGGCGACCTGCGTTCAGTCAACGTGGTGCAGGCGCAGGGCCGTTCGCGTCTGGTGCTGAACCTGCGGCGACCGGTGACGCACGCCGTGAGCGTCTCCGGCAGCACGATCACGGTTGCTCTGGGCTCAGCGGTCGCAGACACCACCACGTTCCGCCCCGAGGCGGCGGCTAGCCCGTCGGCACCGCTACGCGCGGAGGCCGTGGAGCCGCCGCGCACCCTGCGCGCCATCGATTTCCGCCGCGGTGCCGAGGGCGAAGGGCGCGTCGTTGTGGACCTGGCGGATCCGAATACAAGCGTTGACATTCGTCAGCAGGGCAATCAAGTGATTGTAGAGTTTCTCAATACGGCACTGCCCGAGTCACTACGCCGCCGCCTCGACGTGACCGACTTCGGTACGCCTGTCGCGTTGATCAATACGGTGCAGCAGGGCGGAAACGTTCGCATGGTGATTGAACCACGCGGCCTGTGGGAGAAGAACGCCTTTCAGAGCGATACGCGTTTCGTCGTCGAGGTCAAGCCGGTACGCGAGGACCCGACGCGCCTGTTTCAGGGTACGCGTCAGGGCTACCAGGGGGAGCGCCTTTCGCTGAATTTCCAAAGTGTGGATGTTCGGTCGCTGCTGCAGGTCATCGCCGACTTTACGAACCTGAACATCATCACCAGCGATTCCGTCTCTGGCTCGATCACGCTGCGCCTGAAGGATGTTCCCTGGGACCAGGCGCTCGACATCATTCTGCAGAGCAAGGGTCTTGACATGCGCAAGAACGGCAACGTCTTGATCGTTGCCCCGCGTGAGGAACTGGCTACCAAGGAGAAGCTGGAACTAGAGGCGCGCAACCAGATTCAGGACCTCGAGCCCCTGAGGACCGAGACCTTCGTCGTCAACTATCAGAAGGCCGAGGACGTGCGTAAGCTGCTGGCCGACGAAAGGCAGCGCTTGTTGTCCAAGCGTGGCAGTGTGGTGGTCGATCCGCGTACCAATCAGTTGTTCGTGCAGGACACGGCCTCTCGACTGGAGGAAGTGCGTCGCCTGTTGCAGCGAATCGATGTGGCGGTGCCGCAGGTCTTGATCGAAGCGCGCATCGTCGAAGCCGACGACCGGTTCAGCCGTAGTCTCGGGGTTCGTCTGGGTGGCAGCACCGGGTTCCCGCGTGAGATCGTTGGGTCCAATGCGTTTGGCTCGCTCAATGGAGTCGGCGGTACAACAACGTCGACGAGTCCGGGCGGCTCGACTGTCACAATCGGCCAGGGCGCGGGCGGTGGCGGCTCACAAAATGGTGTGGGTGCGCCGGGCATTTCGACCAACGCGAGCTTCGTCAATCTGCCGGGCGCCAACGTCAATGGTTTCTCGCCAGCGGGCGTCGCGCTCACGCTGTTCAATTCCAGTCTGAGCCGACTACTGGCGCTGGAGTTGACTGCTCTGGAAGTCGAGGGGCGCGGCAAGATCGTCTCCAGCCCGCGCCTAGTGACCGCCGACAAGGTCAAGGCAAGCATCGAGCAGGGCACCGAAATCCCCTATCAGCAAGCCACCTCCAGCGGAGCAACCAGCATTCAGTTCCGCAAGGCGACGCTGAAGCTGGAAGTCACCCCGCAAATCACCCCCGAGGGCGCCATCTTTCTCGACGTACGCGTCAACAAAGACAGCCGCGGTCAGGACACGGCCTCCGGTCCCGCAATCGACACGAAGAACGTGCAGACACAGGTCCTCGTGGAAAATGGCGGTACGGTCGTGCTCGGCGGTATCTACGAGCAGATCGAGCGCAACACGGTCACCAAGGTTCCGGTGCTCGGCGATGTACCGTACGTGGGCGCGCTGTTTCGCAACCGTTTCCGCGTTAATGATCGAACCGAGTTGATGATCTTCATTACGCCGCGAGTTGTGTCTAACCAAGTCGCAGCTGTCCGTTAAGGCTGCCGGAGTGGAGTGTTTGCGATGTCTTCTTGGACGAAGCTTGCCTCGGTGGCTGCTGCTGCTGCCAGCGGATTCCTCATTTCCAGTTGCGGCGGCAGTGCGCCCGGCCCATCGCCGACGAACCCGAACCCGGCAACCCCGACGATCGCTTCCATTACCCTCAGCCTCGACAGAGTCATCGTCAAGAACGCGGGCGATCCCCCGGTCAAGGTGACCGCCAATGCCGTTAACAGCAACGGCCAAGCGGTGTCTGGGGTACCGCTCACCTTTACCGTCGACCCGGGTAGCTCCATCAGCCCGGGTTCGGGCCCGACCAATGCCCAGGGCGCGGCTACGGCGGATGTCACGCTGTTGGACAGGACCAATCGCGTGGTCACCGTGCGCGTTGCGTCCGGCGCAGTGAGCAGCAGTGCCAAGTTCACAGTGACTGGCGCGCAACTCACCTACACGATCGGCACTTCACAGGTCACGGCGGGAGGCACCGCCAAGGTCAACTTCCTCCTGCGCGACGCCAGCGACTCGCCGATGCCGGACCAGAAGATTACGCTGTCGTCCTCGCTGAACAACTTCACCCCCATCAGCGCGACAACCAACGCTAGTGGCCAGTATGAGCTCACTTACACGGCAACCAAGGCCGGCAGTGATGTCATTACGGCTACAGCCGCCGGCGCTTCCCCTCTGTCTCCTCCGACAATACAAGTCGGCACAGGCATCCTCCCTGATCCCTCGACCACGCCGCTGACGTTCACTTTCCAGGTCGCGCCCGGTGTTGTCGACGCCAATCTTTCGGGCAACGCGAACCGGTCAGCGCTAGTGGTGCGCGTGTTCGGCGACCAAGGGGTGCCCGTGCAGAACGCGCAGGTGACGTTCCGCATTGCGGCGGGAGGGCAATTCGGTGCCCTGGGAACGACCCAAGTCGTACTGACAGACGGAACCGGTACGGCGACCACTGATTTCATTCCCGGCCCAGCCAGTACGGCTCAGGATCAGGTGATCCTCTGCGCCACGGTTGCGGGGGGAACCGCTACGCCTTCAAATCCGCGGGCTGGCTGCCTTGGTACGGAAAGCGGGGGCGCCTTGACGGTGCGTGCCTCGGCAGTTTCGGTCGTGGTCGCTCCCTCGGGTGTGATCATTGTCCCCGACGACCTCACGTACCGCTTTCAATTCGTGGTCCAGGTCGCGTCGGTTGGCGGTGGACCCGTGTCCAACGCGCGCGTAAGCGTCGAGTCGCTCGAGCACCCTCGTTACTACAGGGGCAGGCTTGTGCAGGGAGCGCAGAGCTGGGTGTACGGTCCCGGCAGCCCGGTCATCTGCGCCAATGAAGACGTGAACCGTAATGACGTACTGGACCCCGGCGAGGACGTCAACGGCACGAAGCTACTGGAGCCGCGCCGACCGGTAAACGTCTACTTTCTGAATGGGAATGACAGGACGGACTCGCGCGGGCAGGCTATCGTTGAGATCACCTACCCGAAACAGTTTGGCCTCTGGCTGGATATGGACCTCTCCGTCCGTGCGGTTGTGGGCGGTAGCGAAGGGCGTGCCTCCACGAAGCAGTATCCGCTCCTGGTTTCGACGGCGGAGCTGAACAATGTGCAGAGCCGTCCCGCGTTCGCCGACAGTCCTTTCGGTACCACCCTGAGCTGCTCCTCGCCCTGAACGATTCTCGCCCCGCGTGGCGGCATGCCCCTCTTCTTGATCGGCATGCCGGGCTCTGGCAAGTCCACCGTGGGGCGAGCGTTGGCCAGGCATGCCGCCTGGCCGTTTGTGGACCTCGACCGCGAAATCGAAGATCGCAGCGGAGTGCCGGTGGCTACGATCTTCGAGCTCGAAGGCGAGTCCGGGTTTCGTAAGCGAGAGGCGCAACTGCTCGACGAGTTTTCACGCAAGCAAGGCGTCGTCCTTGCTACCGGCGGCGGCGCGGTGCTTGCTCCTGAGAACCGCGAGCGGCTCCGCAGCCGGGGGCTGGTCGTGTACCTGCGGTCGACAATCGACGAACTCGCCCGCCGCACCGCCAACGACCGCTCGCGTCCCCTGCTGCAAGGCCTCGACCTGCGGCGGGCCCGGCTGGAGCAGCTGCTGCGCGAGAGACAGGCGCTGTACGAGGCCACCGCGCACCTGACTTTCCAATCGGGGGCCGCCAACCCCCGGCGGCTCGTGAAGCGAATCGCCGAGCATCCAGCGGTGCGGCAGGCAATGGGCCTCGCTGGCTGAGTCCATACAATGGCCGCATGCAGCGGATTCACGTCGCGCTCGGCCAGCCCTACGACATCCTGATCGGTCCGGGACTGCTGGTGCGCCTACCGGAGTGGCTCGCGCCGCTGCGGCCCACGCGAGTGCTGGTGGTCACCAACTCGACGGTGGCCCCGCTGTTCGTCGATGCGCTGCTGCCTGCCCTCTCGGCGCTGGCGCCGATCGCGGTTCACGTGCTGCCGGACGGCGAGGTGCACAAGACGCTGGCCGCGGTTCAATCGATCCTCGACGCGCTGGTGGCGCAGGGGGCGGATCGCAAGTCCGTCGTGGTCGCGCTCGGCGGCGGCGTGGTCGGCGACACGGCCGGCTTCGCGGCAGCCGTCTACATGCGTGGCATCCGCGTGGTCCAGGTGCCCACCACGCTGCTTTCACAGGTCGACTCGTCGGTCGGCGGCAAGACCGGCGTCAACCACCCGCGCGGCAAGAACCTGATCGGCGCCTTCCACCAGCCCTGCCTGGTGGTCAGCGACACCGAGACGCTGCGCAGGTTGCCGCCACGCGAGTTGTCGGCGGGACTGGCCGAGATTCTCAAGCATGGCCTGCTCGCCGATGCGCTCTACTTCGAGACGACCATGGCCGCGTTGCCTGCCTTGCGCAGCTGCGAAGCGACCGCGCTGACCGCCGCGATCGCGCGCTCGTGTCAGATCAAGGCAGAGATAGTCGCTCGCGACGAACGCGAGAGTGGCGATCGTGCGCTGCTCAACCTCGGCCACACTTTCGGCCATGCGATCGAGGCATTGACCGGTTACGGCCACTGGTTGCACGGCGAGGCGGTCGGCTGCGGTCTCGCGCTGGCTGCCGACCTGTCGCAGCGGCTCGGGCTCATCTCGCGGGACGAGGTCGCGCGGATCGAGGCCGCCGTCGCTGCCGCCGGGCTGCCAGCGCGCATCGAGGGCCTGAGCCTGCGCGATGCGTTCGCTGCCATGGCCGGCGACAAGAAGGCCGAGGCTGGTGAAGTCCGCTTCATCGTGCTCGAGCGTATCGGCCGCGCGGTGCAGCGGCGCGTTGCTCCGCTGCTGGTCGAGCAGACGCTGCGCGCCGGGGGCTACCGGTGACTCGTGACGCTCTCGACGACTGGCTGGCACCGTACGCGGCGCGCTCGGGCGCTTCGCGCGGCCGGCGCCTGGCCGAGCCAGAGGCTGCCACCCGCTCGGCGTTCCAGCGCGACCGCGACCGCATCATCCACTCGACGGCGTTTCGCCGGCTCGAATACAAGACCCAGGTCTTCGTCAACCACGAGGGCGACCTGTTTCGCACTCGACTCACCCACTCGCTCGAAGTGGCACAGATCGCACGCTCGGTAGCACGCAACCTGCGCCTGAACGAGGACCTCGTCGAGGCGATCTCGCTGGCACACGACCTCGGACACACGCCCTTCGGCCACGCTGGCCAGGACGCTCTGCACGAATGCATGAAGCCGTACGGCGGCTTCGAACACAACCTGCAATCGCTGCGGGTGGTCGACGAGCTCGAGGAGCGCTACGCCGGCTTCGACGGCCTGAATCTGTGCTTCGAGACGCGCGAGGGCATCCTCAAGCACTGCTCGGTCGAGAACGCGCGCCTGCTCGGCGACGTGGGCGAGCGATTCCTGCTCAAGCAGCAGCCGTCGCTGGAGGCCCAGCTCGCCAATCTCGCCGATGAGATCGCGTACAACAACCACGATATCGACGATGGCGTGCGCTCCGGGCTGATCACGCTGACGCAACTACTCGAGGTGCCGCTGGTGGCGCGCCACGCCCACACCGTGCGCAACGATCATCCCGAGCTGCCCGGGCGTCGCCTGGTGCACGAGACCGTGCGGCGGATGATCAACACGCTGGTCGTCGACCTGGTGGCCGAGTCGGGCCACCGGATCGCCGCGGCAGCACCGCGCAGTGTCGACGATGTACGCAATGCGCTGCCCCTGCTGGGTTTTTCGCCCGCCGTGCGTGCCGAGGCCGATGAGCTCAAGCGCTTTCTCCTGCGCAACCTGTATCGGCACTACCAGGTGATGCGGATGTTCGCCAAAGCGCGTCGCGTGGTCACGGATCTGTTCAACGCTTTCATGGATGAGCCGCGCCTGCTCCCGCAGGATCACCAGGCTCGCGCCGAGCGCGATCGTCCGCGCGCGATTGCCGACTATGTGGCCGGGATGACCGATCGATACGCCATGAAGGAACACCAGCGCCTGTTTGCCGTCGGCGAAACCTGAGAACGGCAAGAAGATCGGGGTCTGACCCCAATTTTCCCGCCCCCAACTTTCCTGGCGATGGCTCGACTACCTCGGCTGGCGGCGTCCGGCTATCCGCACCATGTAATTCAGCGCGGCAACAATCGGCAGGCGATCTTTGCCGATGCGGCGGACTGCGAGCGGTTCCTTGGCGAACTGGGCGAACTCCTTCCGTTGTACGAGGTGGCCCTACACGCCTACGTGCTGATGCCCAATCACGTGCACCTATTGCTCACCCCGGCAAGCCGCGCGGGCCTGAGCGGCTTGATGCAGGCGCTCGGACGGCGCTACGTCGCCTGGTTCAATCGCCGACATGGCCGCACGGGTGCGTTGTTCGAAGGCCGGTTTCGCAGTTCCATTGTCGAGAGTGAGCGCTATCTTCTGGCCTGCTCTCGCTACATTGAACTCAACCCGGTGAGGGCGGGTCTCGTGGGAAAGCCTGTCGAGTACCGTTGGTCGAGCATGGGTCATCACGCCGGCCTGCGGGTCGACCCGCTCATCACCGAACACCCGCTCGTGTGGGCTCTGGGCAACACCCCGTTCGAGCGTCAGGCCGCCTATCAGCGCCTGTTCGAGACCGAACTCGCGGAAACAACTGTGCACGCGATCCGAAGTACGCTGCACCGCAGCTGGGCCCTGGGTTCGGATGAATTTTGTGCATCCCTGGCGACGACCTCCCGCCGCGCCGCACCAATCCACCCCGGGCGCCCCAGAAAGCAACCTGTCCCCAATTAATTCTTGCAATCATCGGTTGTAGAAAAATTGGGGTCAGACCCCAATTTTTCTTGTTGCCGCTGCTGTTGCGCCGCAGTAGATTCGACGGTGACCCCGCAAAGAGGGGTCGTTTGTTCTGGAGCCACCACGATGACCCAGTTGCCGCTCGAAGACGCTGAACAACGCGGGCTTTATCGCCCGACGGCCGAGCACGACGCCTGCGGGGTGGGTTTCGTGGCGCACATCAAGGGCAAGGCGAGCCATGCGCTGGTCCAGCAGGCGCTGCTGATCCTGCATAACCTCGATCACCGGGGGGCGGTCGGTGCGGACCCGCTGTGCGGCGATGGCGCCGGCATCCTGATTCAGATCCCGGATGCGTATTTCCGGGAAGAGCTCTCCCGCCAGGGCGTGATGCTGCCGCCCCAGGGCGAATACGGAGTCGGCATGATCTTCCTGCCGCGCGAGCATGCCTCGCGTCTGGCCTGCGAGCAGGAACTCGAGCGCACCGTGCGCGCCGAGGGGCAGGTGGTTCTGGGGTGGCGCGACGTGCCGGTGGACCGCGAAATGCCGATGTCGCCGCTGGTGCGCGAGCGCGAGCCCGTGATCCGGCAGATCTTCATCGGCCGCGGCCCCGACGTGATGGTCCCCGATGCGCTCGAGCGCAAGCTGTACATCATCCGCAAGGCCGCCAGCCACAAGATCCAGGCGCTGCGGCTGCAGCACGGCAAGGAGTACTTCGTGCCGTCGATGTCGACGCGCACCATCGTCTACAAGGGACTCCTGCTGGCTGACCAAGTCGGCCGCTACTACGAAGACCTGCGCGACCCGCGTTTGATCAGCGCCATCGCGCTGGTGCACCAGCGCTTCTCGACCAACACCTTCCCGTCCTGGGAACTGGCGCACCCGTACCGGATGGTCGCGCACAACGGCGAGATCAACACGGTCAAGGGCAACTTCAACTGGATGCGCGCGCGCGAGGGCGTGATGGCCTCGCCAGTGCTCAAGGAAGATCTAGGCAAGCTCTGGCCGCTCATCTACGAAGGACAGTCGGACACCGCCTGCTTCGACAATTGCCTGGAGCTGCTGACGATGGCGGGTTATCCGCTGTCCCATGCGGTGATGATGATGATCCCGGAGGCGTGGGAGCAGCACACGCTGATGGACGAGAACCGCCGCGCCTTCTACGAGTACCACGCGGCCATGATGGAGCCCTGGGACGGCCCGGCGGCGATCGCCTTCACAGACGGCGTGCGCATTGGCGCCACGCTCGACCGCAATGGGCTGCGGCCGGCGCGCTACATCGTGACCGACGACGACCTCGTGGTCATGGCCTCCGAAGTCGGCGTGCTGCCGATCGCCGAGAGCCGCATCGTCAAGAAATGGCGTCTGCAGCCCGGCAAGATGTTTCTGATCGACACCGAGCAGGGCCGCATCATCGATGACCGCGAGCTCAAGGAGCAACTCGCCAAGAGCCAGCCGTACAAGGAGTGGATCAAGCGGATCCGCATCCGCCTCGACGACCTGTCCACGGCGGCCGAGGCCGGGACCGTCGCGCGCGGCGACGTCGGGCTGCTGGACCGGCAGCAGGCCTTCGGCTACACGCAGGAAGACCTGAAGGTTCTGATGACGCCGATGGCCAGCGACGGCGAGGAAGCCACCGGCTCGATGGGTAACGACAGCGCGCTGCCCGTGCTGTCGGACCGCAACAAGCCGCTGTACAGCTACTTCAAGCAGCTGTTCGCGCAGGTGACCAATCCGCCGATCGATCCGATCCGCGAGCAGCTCGTCATGTCGCTGGTGAGCTTTGTCGGCCCGAAGCCCAACCTGCTCGACATCAACAACATCAACCCGCCCATGCGCCTGGAAGTGAGCCAGCCCGTGCTCGACTTCGAGGACATGGCCAAGATCCGCCACATCGAGCGTTTTGCCTCGGGCAAGTTCAAGAGCTTCGAGATCGATATCTGCTACCCGCTTGCCTGGGGCAAGGAGGGCGTCGAGGCGCGCCTGGCCTCGCTGTGCGCGCAGGCGGTCGATGCGGTGCGCGGTGGCCACAACATATTGGTGCTGTCGGACCGCCGGGTCGATGCCGGGCACGTCGCGATCCCGGCGCTGCTGGCCACCAGCGCGGTGCACCAGCACCTGATCTCGGCGGGGCTGCGCACCGCCACCGGCCTTGTGGTGGAGACCGGCTCGGCACGCGAGGTCCATCACTTTGCGCTGCTGGCCGGCTACGGTGCCGAGGCGATCCATCCGTACCTGGCGATGGAAAAGCTGGCGGCGATGTACCAGGGCAAGCCGGGCGGCATCGATGGCGACAAGGCCACCAAGAACTACATCAAGGCGATCGGCAAGGGCCTGAACAAGGTCATGTCGAAGATGGGCATCAGCACCTACATGAGTTACTGCGGTGCCCAGATCTTCGAGGCGGTGGGTCTGGCACGCGGGCTGGTGGACCAGTACTTCCGCGGCACCGCGAGCAATGTCGGCGGGATCGGCCTGTTCGAGGTCATGGAAGAGGCGATCCGCACTCATCGGGCCGCCTTCTCCGACGCCCCGCTGCTGGCCACAATGCTTGACGCCGGCGGCGAATATGCCTGGCGCGTGCGTGGCGAAGAGCACATGTGGACGCCGGACGCGATCGCCAAGCTGCAGCACGCCAGCCGCGCCAACTCCTACCAGACCTACAAGGAATACGCGCAGATCATCAACGATCAGAGCCGGCGCCACATGACGCTGCGCGGGCTGTTCGAATTCAAGGTCGAACCCAGGAAGGCGGTTGCGCTGGACGAGGTCGAGCCCGCCAGGCAGATCGTCAAGCGCTTTGCCACCGGCGCGATGTCGCTGGGCTCCATTTCCACCGAGGCCCACTCGACGCTGGCGATCGCCATGAACCGCATCGGCGGCAAGAGCAACACCGGCGAGGGCGGCGAGGACGAGCGGCGCTACGCGCAGGAGCTGCGCGGCGTCCCCATCAGGAAGGGCGACACGCTGGCCAGCGTGCTGGGCAAGGACCGGGTCGCCAGCGACATCGCGCTGCGGGAAGGCGACTCGCTGCGCAGCAAGATCAAGCAGGTGGCCTCCGGCCGGTTCGGCGTCACTACGGAATACCTGGTCAGCGCCGACCAGATCCAGATCAAGATGGCGCAGGGCGCCAAGCCGGGCGAAGGCGGCCAGTTGCCCGGCCACAAGGTCAGCGAGTACATCGCCAAGCTGCGCTTCTCGGTGCCCGGGGTGGGCCTCATCAGCCCCCCGCCGCACCACGACATCTACTCGATCGAGGATCTGGCGCAGCTCATCCATGATTTGAAGAACGCCAATCCGCGCGCCAGCATCAGCGTGAAGCTGGTGTCGGAGGTAGGGGTGGGCACGGTGGCGGCCGGGGTCGCCAAGGCCAAGGCCGACCACGTGGTCATCGCCGGCCACGACGGCGGCACCGGTGCGTCGCCGATCTCCTCGATCAAGCATGCCGGCACGCCCTGGGAACTGGGCCTGGCGGAGACGCAGCAGACACTGGTGCTCAATCGCCTGCGCGGCCGCATCGCGGTGCAGGCCGACGGTCAGATGAAGACCGGCCGGGATGTGGTCATCGGCGCGATGCTCGGTGCCGACGAGTTCGGCTTCGCCACCGCGCCGCTGGTGGTCGAAGGTTGCATCATGATGCGTAAGTGCCATCTGAACACCTGCCCGGTGGGCGTGGCCACGCAGGACCCAGTGCTGCGGGCGCGCTTCAAGGGCCAGCCCGAGCACGTTGTCAATTACTTCTTCTTCGTCGCCGAGGAAGTGCGCGAGCTGATGGCGCAACTGGGCCTGCGCAAGTTCGAGGAGCTGATCGGCCGCAGCGACCTACTCGATACCCGCAAGGGCATCGATCATTGGAAGGCCAGGGGCCTGGACTTCTCGCGCATCTTCTACCGGCCGCCGATGCCGGCCGAGGTGTCGCGCCGCCATGCCGAGACGCAGGACCATGGCCTGGACAAGGCGCTCGATCACAAGCTGATCGAGCAGAGCAAGCCGGCGCTGGAGCGCGGCGAGCGTGTGTCGTTCATCACGCCGATCCGCAACGTCAACCGCACCGTGGGCGCGATGCTGTCCTCGGAGGTTGCGCGCAAGTACGGCCACGCCGGCCTGCCCGATGACACGATCCACATCCAGCTCAACGGCACGGCGGGGCAGAGCTTCGGTGCCTTCCTGGCCGCAGGCATCACGCTGGACCTCGTGGGCGACGCCAACGACTACACCGGCAAGGGCCTGTCGGGCGGGCGCGTCATCGTGCGCTGCCCCAACGACTTCCGTGGCGCCGGCACCGAGAACATCATCGTCGGCAATACCGTGCTTTACGGCGCCATCGCCGGCGAGGCCTTCTTCAACGGCGTGGCCGGCGAGCGGTTCGCGGTGCGCCTGTCCGGCGCCACTGCAGTGGTGGAGGGCACGGGCGACCATGGCTGCGAGTACATGACCAAGGGCACGGCGGTGGTGCTCGGACATACGGGCCGCAACTTCGCCGCCGGCATGTCGGGCGGCATTGCCTACGTCTTCGACGAGCACGGCGACTTCGCCCGCCGCTGCAACACGGCTATGGTTGCGCTCGAGCCGGTGCTGCCGAGCCAGGAGCAGCAGGAAAAGGTCGACGAGGCGATCTGGCACCTCGGCGAGACCGACGAGTTGCTGCTGCGCGGCCTGGTGGAGAAGCACTTCCGCCATACCGGCAGCCTGCGCGCGCGCATGATCCTGGACAACTGGGCTGCCATGCGCGGCCGGTTCGTGAAGGTGTTTCCCAACGAGTACCGGCGCGCACTCAAGCAACTGGCCGAGGCACGCGCGGTGCCGCAGAAGATGGCAGCGGAATGACGGACGGGTAACGACATGGGCAAAGTCACCGGCTTTCTGGAATTCGCTCGGCTCGAGGAAGCAGCCGAGGCACCGCAGTCGCGCAAGAAGCACTGGAAGGAGTTCGTCGTCCACCTGACCGATGAGCAGGCCAGCGTGCAGGGCGCGCGCTGCATGGACTGCGGCATTCCCTTCTGCAACAACGGCTGCCCGGTCAACAACGTCATTCCCGACTTCAACGATCTCGTGTACCGGCAGGACTGGAAAAACGCGCTCGAGGTCCTGCACTCGACCAACAACTTCCCCGAGTTCACCGGCCGGGTCTGCCCGGCGCCGTGCGAGGCGGCCTGCACGCTGAACATCAACAGCGACCCGGTCGGCATCAAGTCGATCGAGCACAAGATCATCGACAAGGGCTGGGAAGAGGGCTGGGTCGTGCCGCAGCCGCCCCGGGTGAAGACCGGCAAGACGGTCGCGGTGGTGGGCAGCGGTCCGGCGGGCCTGGCGGCCGCCCAGCAGCTGGCGCGCGCCGGCCACGAGGTGACCGTGTTCGAGAAGAACGACCGCGTTGGCGGCCTGCTGCGCTACGGCATCCCCGACTTCAAGATGGAGAAGTCGCACATCGACCGGCGCGTGGCGCAGATGCAGGCCGAGGGCGTGAAGTTCCGCACCGGTGTCCTGGTGTCCGCCAGACCCGTGACGGGCGTGACCAACTGGGCGCAGGAAACGGTTGACCCGCAGCAATTGCTCAGGGACTTCGATGCGATCGTCATCGCCGGCGGCGCCGAGCAGCCGCGCGACCTGCCGGTGCCGGGCCGGCAACTGAAGGGCGTGCACTTTGCGATGGAGTTCCTGCCGCAGCAGAACAAGGTGGTCGCCGGCGACCGGGTGCCGGAGCAGATCATGGCCGCCGGCAAGCACGTGGTCGTGATCGGCGGCGGCGACACGGGCTCCGATTGCGTCGGTACCAGCAATCGCCATGGCGCCCGCAGCGTCACGCAATGGGAACTGCTGCCGCAGCCGCCGGCGACCGAGAACAAGGAGCTCACCTGGCCCTACTGGCCGGTGAAGCTGCGCACCTCCTCCAGCCACGAAGAGGGCGTGGAGCGTGACTGGGCTGTCACCACCAAGCGCTTCAACGATGATGGCCAGGGCAACGTCAGATCGCTCACGGCGGCGCGCGTGGAATGGAAGAAGGACCCGGTCACGGGTCAGCAGAAGATGGTGGAGGTCGAAGGCTCGGAGTTCGAGGTGCCTGCCGACCTGGTGCTGTTTGCGATGGGATTCGTGGCGCCGGTGCCGGCCGTGCTGGAGAGTTTCGGCGTCGAGAAGGACGGCCGCGGCAACGTGCGCGCGACCACCGAGGGCGCGGGCTGCTACAAGACCAGCGTCGACAAGGTGTTCGCAGCCGGCGACATGCGGCGCGGCCAGTCGCTCGTGGTATGGGCGATCCGCGAGGGACGCCAGTGCGCGCGTGCGGTCGACGAGTTCCTGGAGGGATCGTCCACGCTGCCGCGCTGAACGGAGGCCGCCGGCTCGTCGCGCAGCACCAGCCGCAGCGTCGGCGCGTCGGCGTCGGAGCGCAC
>VYLR01000180.1_pt1 | contig 20388 bp, 23 predicted proteins | sample 5114291 | NCBI WGS metagenome assembly VYLR01 (sample SAMN12291774, study PRJNA351875) | freshwater metagenome | isolation source: freshwater lake | place: USA: Michigan, Lansing Lake | collected 2013-08-14 | reverse complement strand
AGAACAGAGTAAATCTGTTAAGGCAGGTGCGAAAAATCCTTCGGGACAGAAGCAGAAACCCAAATCGTGAGGTTTGGGAATCGCCGTCCGTTTTACGGCGGCGAGGATGTCAACTTAAGAAACCTGTGCGTTCGCCCTAGGAGCTTAAGCTGTACTGCATTTAAACTGCGTCTGGGAAAATTAAGTACAAATGCTCTAATTCCCTCTCTGGTGCAGTCTTAAGGAGTAATTGAGATAGTCAACAGCTTATCCCCGTGAGCAGAGATAAGATAGAATGATATAACATCATCTGGGATTTTCTCTGATGCTATATTAGACCTCTTGTAAAAATCAAAAATTGTTGTTAGGGTTAGGAGTCAGTAGCCAGTAGTGAGTAGTCAGGCTTCGGCCGTGAGCTCAGCCGAACGGAGAATTAAGGGTCTATTTACAGATTTTATGCCATTTAATCCTTATTTTTGACGTTTTTGAACCCTCAAAAGTTAATTATGCAAGAGGTTTATTATAAAAATGTCCAATCAGTCCTCACCTAACTCCACAGAAATACAAGAAATTTTCGATCGGATCGCTCCCGAATATGACCGACTTAATCAAGAATTAAGTTTAGGATTACACCGCGTCTGGAAATTAATGACAGTCAAGTGGTGTCAACCCGAAAAAGGCGATTTTGCCCTCGATATCTGTTGTGGTAGCGGCGACCTAACTAACCTATTATCAAAACAAGTGGGTAAAACCGGCCAAGTGATCGGACTAGATTTTTCCCCACAACAATTAAAAATCGCCCGTCAACGTTTTAGCGCCACTAATATTAACTGGATGGAAGGGGATGCCCTCAATTTACCCTTTGCCGATTCTAGCTTTGATTGTGCCACTATTGGCTATGGATTACGCAATGTGGTCGATATTGCTCAATGTCTCGGGGAATTATACCGAGTCCTGAAACCGGGTGCTAAAGCGGCGATTCTGGACTTCCATCAACCCACCGAAACCATCGCCAAATTATTCCAGAACTGGTATCTCGATCATATCGTCGTTCCCGCCGCCGAGCGCTACGGTTTAACTGACCAGTACGCTTATATTAGTCCCAGTATCGATCGCTTTCCCCAGGGCCGAGAACAGGTAAAATTAGGCTATCAGTCGGGATTTTCCAGTGCTGTTCACTATCCACTCCTAGCAGGACTGATGGGAGTGTTAGTCTTGAAGAAATAACCTACTGACATTTCCGTTTATTTTTTGCTGCTAAATTGAATCTCCCTACTCTTTGGACATGGATATTACCGCCGATCGCGGGGGCAATTATTGGCTATTTTACGAACGATGTAGCCATAAAAATGCTATTTCGTCCCTACAAGGCGATTTATATCGGTAAGCGTCCTCTTCCCTTCACCCCGGGGTTAATTCCTCGCAATCAAGATCGATTAGCTGTCCGGGTATCGGATACGATCATGGGTTCCCTGTTAACTCCCGAGGAATTACAAAAACTGGCTAAACGACTCCTCGACACCGAAAGGGTACAGGGGGCGATACTCTGGCTGTTACAATTAGCTTTAAAACAAATAAAAGGCGATCGGCAAGCAAAAACCGCCGAGATTTTGGCGGCGATTCTTCATGATTTATTCGGGGAATCTTTAGCGAGATTACTAAAAGTTTTAGCCCGACGGCAGGACTTTTTAGAAAAACAGATCAATCAAATTTTTGATCGCCTAGTCTTAGAATTTTCTCTCAGTGAACAACAGGCGCGACAATTCTCCGATTGGCTATTAGAAACCGTCCTACCTGCTGATGTTATCCGTCTAGCTTTAATCGATTTTTTAACCGATCGCAATATTCAGGTTATCGATGAAGGATTTCGGGAAAAAACCAGTGGAACCTATTGGGTAGTAGCCAATTTATTCGGTTTACGCAATGCCCTCGCCCGCTTACGCACTTTTTGCCTTGATGAAAAGGATTTAGCTAATACCAGAATCAAAGAATTATTACTATCTTTAGAGATGCGTAATCGTCTGAAAAACTGGTTACAAAGTATCTCTTTGCAAAATTTACCTATCTCCACCGTCAGACAATTGCGTAAAACCACCAGAGACACGGTGCGAATTTATATTCAAGAAAGTGGCGAACAATTTCTGCAAGATTTTGGACAAACGATCGACTGGGATCAAATCGCTAATTTAATTATTAATCGTCTGCAATCTTCGGAGTCAATGACTACATCATTAGGGGTAATTAGTCAAGAGTTAGCGTTAATTTTAGAGCGTTATTTAGAGGAAGATTTAGAGAAATTAGTCGCCCAAATTATCCCGATTCTCAACATCGATCAGGTGATCCGCGATCGGGTAAATGCCACTTCCCCGGCCGATCTGGAAAATGCCATCCAAGGCATTGTTAAACAGGAATTACAGGGAATTGTTAATCTTGGTGGTATTCTCGGTCTTCTAGTTGGACTAATACAAACAATTATTTTAATTGCACAAAATCCGGGGTAATAATTGGGGTCTGCTGAAAAAGTTTGTTGGTGGGGGCAGGGTGTGGGGTGTAGGGTGTGGGGTGTGAATTTTCCCCCTGAAAAAGCCTTAATCTAACAAGGTTTTTAGATTTATTCAGCAAGCCCTAATTAGGGTTTGCGGCAAAAAGTACGGGCGAAGCATTCGGGCAATAACCTATCGGTGAAACCGTAGATTTTTTATCCGAATGCTTCGCCCCTACAGGACGCGGGCCGATGAAGACGCAAGGTTTTGAAGCACGATTCTCTCAAAATCTTGCACCTGTTTCGCGAGAAAAGCCACAAAACCCTTACCTTGCCTACATTTCACCTTTATTCAGCACACCCTAATTAGGTGGGTTAAACTAAGTTAAACACCCGCAATTATCCCGTTTATTTTTAAGGTAAAATCAAAAAACTTCCCTGACAGAAAAGAGTTTGATCGTCAAGAATAAAAGATTTAATCTCCACATCTTTGCCTAAATCGACGGTAAAAGGTTGCAAATCAATAGATAAATCTGGGGCTAAACCTTGCCATTGTCGGGGACTAATCCCTAAAGTGCGGGCATCTTCTAGGGTAATATCAGCGCTAAAAATTACTTCTGCACCTGTTTCTCTGTGGCCGAGAAGAGAGAAATAGCCCTGATTTAGAAGAACATTTTTCCAGTTAAAACGCTGTTGTGAGATAATTTCTCTGGCGTTAACAACTCCGTTATTTTCTAGGGAAAAAATTAGTAAATCGGCAAAAGCATTAATTAAAATAGTCGAGGCGATCGAATTATTTAAATCCTGCTCGTTAATTTCCACCTCACCGCTAACCCGAATAGGTTCCAAAATTTTTAGGGGTTTCCCTCGCAAAACCTGCCCGATATTAAGACGAATATTTTCCCCTCTTAATTGCGCTTTACCTAGATGTAAACCTTGATAAATCGCTTTTCCTACGGCTAAAAATACCCCAGGGATATAACCGCGCAAAATTTGCCGATCATGACCTTGCAGCTGCATTTCTAAATCTTCTATCTGTTCTACTTGCGTTCTTAAGAACAGACGTACTGCTGGCGGCAAAACCTTACTAATAATCTCACTTTGAGTATTGACCCACATAAACGTTATCTCACTCACTCCACAATGTTTCTAATTGTAACAGAGCTAGATCGATCGAACCATGAGGGGCCGCCGTCAGCTATCATTTATAGGTAAAAACTTCGCTACTTTCTTTTCACTGTTTACTGATTACTGATCACTGACAAGCCCCTAATTCTTAGGTTTTTGAGGCGTTGAGGGAATTAAAACGAGGGGAAAGATAGGCGACTAAAACCCCAAGGGCAAAACCAATTAAATTGCGGAAAAGGGGCAGTAATTCACTGGTGCGAGTAACCACCGGTCCGATGCCAAAAGCAACAAAGAGGATAAACCAGAGGGGAGAGACAATTAAAACCCATTGCCAAGCGAAAACCTGTCCTTCTTTGCGAGGAATACCGGCAAAACCGAAGACTAAACCGCCGACAATTGAGGTAATTAAAGTTAGTATCCACTGTTCCCTCGGTAAACCGGGGACCACCGCACAACCACCTTTAACTAAACAGCCTTTTACCGTGTCTAAAGATTGTACGATCGCGTTATTTTCGCCATTTTCCCGGACAAAATACATATTACCGAAACGGGCCTGTAATTCGATCCAAAAAGTGCGGGGTAAAAATTCATAGACGGCATCACCAATACTAAAAGATAGTAGATTACCGCCGCGACCATCGGCCACTAGGAGAATACTTTTATCATCTAATCCCCAGAAATTAATCACTGCCCGGCCGGGGCTGCGGTCATATTGGGTTAAAACTCGCATTTTCCAGCCGGTTTCCCCTTGAAATGTCTCGATATCTCGGATTAATGCCTCTTCCTGTTTTGCGGGTAGATAATTGGCTAAATCAACGATCGGAGTGGCTTGATTGGGCAGTAATTCGGGATTATTCACCGCTAGAGCTTGATCCGGGCAGATAATCCAACCCAGACAGCTAATGACACCAATTACAAGAGCGATCGAGATTCCTCGGCAAAAACGATTGAGCATAGCACTTCTAGACAATGAGAATTTTTTCAGCAAGGGTGTAGGCTAACTTTCAGTTTCTTTACACTTATTTACTTTATCTTAAGGGAATTCTCAACTTTAGTCACCCAGTTATCGGTCATCAGATGCGAGTTTTCAGTTCACTCTCCAGAAACTCAACTCAAGCTGATGAGGTCTCAACCAGTTGCATTAACCGGATCTTTTGCCAAAATGGAGTGAATATAGTAGCGGGGGGATGGTCAATGACAGCACAGGAAGTATTAGAGTTAATTCAACGGGCAAAGGACGAAAGAGCGAGGGAGTTGGATCTGTCCAACAAAAACTTAACAGAAATTCCCCCCGAAATCCCTCAACTCACCTCCCTGCAATACCTCGGTCTCAGCAATAACCAAATTAGCGAGATTCCAGAAGCACTCGCTCAACTCACCTCCCTGCAACGCCTCTATCTCGACAATAACCAAATCAGGGAGATTCCAGAAGCGCTCGCTCAACTCACCTCCCTGCAGCACCTCTTTCTCTACAATAACCAAATCAGGGAGATTCCAGAAGCACTCGCTCACCTAGTCAACTTGAAGGGATTAGTCCTCCAAAATAACCCGATTACCAACGTTCCTCCGGAAATTATTTGTTATGACAACCCGCAGGCGATTTTCAGTTATCTCAAGGATAAAGGAAAAAAACGCCCTCTTAACGAGCTTAAAGTTTTATTGGTGGGGGAGGGGGATGTGGGGAAAACTTCCCTGTTAAAGCGGTTACGGCACAATACCTTTAATTCCGAAGAACCCAAGACCCCCGGCATTAATATTGAAAAGTGGCAACTGCCCCAAAAACCCGATATTCGCCTCAATCTCTGGGATTTTGGCGGTCAGAAAGTGATGCAAACCACCCATCAGTTTTTTCTGACTAAACGCAGTCTTTATCTGCTTGTCCTCGACAACCGCAAAAACGAACAGCAAAACCGTCTGGAATACTGGTTAAAACTCATTGAAACCTACGGAGGCAATTCTCCCGTGATTATCGTGGGTAATTGTGCCGATGAAAATCCCCCCCAAGTTAAGATCCGCACCCTCCAGAAAAAATATCCCCAAATTACCAAGCTAATCGCCACTTCCTGTAAAACCGGTGTAGGAATCGAGCAACTTGTGCAAGAAATCGCCTCCCAAATCGATGCTATTCCCCATATCAAAGATTTATTGCCTAATAGTTGGTTTCAGATCAAAACTCAACTAGAAGCAATGCAAGAGAGTTATGACTTTATTTCCTACGAAAAGTATCAGGAAATGTGTCAGACAGCCGAGATTAAAGAGGCCAGCGATCAAAAAAGTTTAGTGCAGTTTCTCCACGATCTCGGTATTGTCCTCAACTACCAAGATGATCCGCGACTGAATGAAACCAATGTCCTGAACCCAGAATGGGTAACTGACGGTGTTTATGATATTCTCAATAATCACGATTTGATGGTACAAAAAAAGGGCATTCTTTCACTGCCAGATCTGCCAAATATTCTCAAACAAACCCAACGTTATCCCGAAAATAAACGCCGATTTTTGATGGATTTGATGGGAAAATTTGAACTCTGTTTTCCCCTTGATGGTTACAGTCCCGCTCGCTATCTAATCACCGATCTTCTACCCATCGATGAACCGGATGTGGATATCTACGAAAACGCACCTTTACACTTCCAGTACCGTTATGATATCCTGCCCGGTAGCATTATTTCCCGCTTTATCGTCCGTAATCACCAGATGATCTATAAAACCATGCGTTGGCGTAGTGGTGTGGTTCTGACAATGGATTTTAATAAAGCTTTGGTGCGTGCCGACGAGGAAGATAACTACATCAGCATAAAAGCCCAGGGTTCCCGTGCTAATGCGCTTTTAGCTATTATTAGGGCAGATTTTGATAAAATTCACGATACTATCCCTAATTTAGCCGTACAGGAAAAGTTAGTGATTCGAGAATTGCAAGGGGAAAAACCCACCGGGGTAGAAGTTCCCGTCGATTATCTCTATCTGATAGAACTCGATCGCCAAGGCAGAGTGGAAGAACCTCTCCCCGGTTTGCGCGGCAAATACAATATCCGCGATATCTTAGAAGGGGTGGAATCTAAGACAGAAAGAGAAAGATATCTCGATATAAGGGAGGAACGTAGCCGCAAAAGCCGAGAAAATCGCCCTATGAGTCCCAAAACGCCAGAAACTCCCAATCTCCTGAAACCTAGTCTCGCTTTGTTGCTGGTTTTAGCTGTGGTTGCTTTTATCTTTGCGGTGCTTGCCAATACTGTGCCAGTGGTACAGTTTATTACCAGCGTTTTGGCAATTATTTTTATCTTTGCTTTGATTGTGATTGTGGGATTGCTCTGGACGGGTAAAATCAATCAAACGACCTTTAATCAGCTTTTAGAGGGTTTTTGGCGATCCATCACGATTTTTAAAGGACAAGAACCAAAAACCAACAACGATGACACCTCCCAAGAAACCCCCGAATCGGAGCAGTAAAGATTTGCATACCACAGAAAAGTAACTTAGGCGAAAAAGTTTACAAATATTTAGGGTTGGCTGAAAAAGTTTGTTGGTGGGGTTAAGATTCAGGAGTCAGGAGTCAGGAGTCAGGATTCAGGAGTCAGTCCCGATGAAAAAATTTTCACCCCCACAGATGAAAGAGGTTTCCTTCCCCACACCCTACACCCCACACCCCACACCCTACACCCTACACCCTACACCCCACACCCCACTTCCCCATCTGCTTAACTGCGTTTCCAAGTATTCCAAGCGACTTTAAAACCGATCAAGAGGCGACGGCTACCACGATCGAGCTTGCTGAGACCGGCTTTCGCACTACCGAGACTGCGATCGACTCCTTGGACAACTTGGCGGGTACTTTTGACCCCTTCATCGATATTGTCGGTTAATTCGCTGATTTCCGCCCCTGTTAGGCGAATTGCTTCTAGAGTCGGGGGAAATTCCCGATGGAGGGTATCGAATAATTTTTCGGCACTCCGGGCTGCCCGGGCTAACTCTTGCAGGGCAGGTAAAGCGGCGATGAAAACCGCCGTTAAACTAACGGCGACTAGCAGTAAAGAACATCCTAGCCAGAAAATAGGTTCGGTCATTTAGTAGTGATTCGAGTGTTGATTATCGCCTTGGGGGGATTCTTGCGAGTCAGGGGAGGGATTGTCGGTGGCTAGACTTTGACTAGCTTCGATTCCGGCTGTCACCGCCTCTTTTAATCTCATTAAAGTATCATCCCAATTACGCCGGGCCGATTCCGATAGACGATCGGCCTGCAATTGCATCGTCGTGGTCAGATCTTCGGCTAATTCTGGCAAAGCCCGCGCGGATTTTTGCAGAATTCGACGGGTTTCTTTTCCAGATCTGGGCGCTACTAATAAACCCGCCACTGCCCCGATCGCACTGCCCACTAAAACCCCGACGACGAATAAGCCACCGTTACCGTTATTTTTATCTGCCATAGGATTGCCCTTGTACTTAATTCCCAATTTTACGAGCAATTACACTTCTCTTGTGCAGTTTCTTCGGCAAAATTTTGGACTGTTGCTCTTGGCAAGCAGCAACAGACCTAGAAGGGATAAATTGGGAGAAAACTAGCGATCGGGTAAAACCTGATTTTATGGCTGACTTTGAGCAAATAAGGAAGTGAAAAAGAAGAACCTCTGGGAGTCTTGCCGTGTTTCGACCCCAAAGGTTCTTCTTATGCTGAACTTATACTCCTCACACAATATTTATATTACACACAACCCACTGCTTTTGTCAAGAGGTTTATGACATTTTTTTCCACAGACCTCTGGCCAAATTAATTTACTAGGGCCGGTACCCGCTCTTGCTGGGGACAGCTATCATTATCAACTATTACCTTCAAGCCATGTTTTTAAATCTCGTTCTGGTTTGGCCACATTGAATAAATGTAAACCAAAATCCTCTGAAATATCTTGACAAATTTTCACTCCTCTGATACTGTTGCCTTTTTCATCTAAAAGGGGCGAAAAAGTCCCAATTCCCAACTGATGGGGGACTACTGCCGTAATTCCGCCACCGACACCGCTTTTTGCTGGTAATCCTACCCGATAAGTCCATTCTCCTGAAGCGTCGTACATTCCACAGGTAAGCATAACACTGATCACATCTTGAACGTAGTGTTCATCGATCGCCCGTATTCCTGTGATTGGATTGACACCTCCATTAGCTAAGGTAGCAGCCATCAGAGCTAAATCGTGAGCATGGACGAGGATGGCGCATTGTTGACAGTAAAGATCGAGGGTTTCTTCAATTTTATCGCTAACCATGCCAAAATTTAGCATCAGATAAGCCATGGCCCGATTGCGATTGCCGGTGGATTTTTCCGAGAGAAAAACGGGGACATTAATCTCGTGATCCCTGCCGGTATAGCGTTTAAACATTTCTAAAATACGTTTTAGCCTTTCGGTGGCATTCTGTCCGGTGATTAAATCCGTGGTAGCGATCGCACCAGCATTAACCATAGGATTATAGGGACGATTGGTTTTTTCATCGAGAATAATCGAGTTAAAAGCTTCTCCGGTGGGTTCAACACCGACTTTACTATTAACGTATTCCCGTCCGTGATCTTCTAGAGCTAATCCAAAGACAAAAGCTTTAGAAATCGATTGTACTGTAAAGGTTTGCTGACAGTCTCCCACCTCAAAAATCTGACCATCAGTGCTAATTACGGAAATACCAAACCATTCTGGAGCTGCTAGGGCTAATTCCGGAATATAATCGGCGATATGACCCGTCTGTAAATCAGAGTATTTTGCGTGCAGATAGTTAAGATAGTTCCGAAAAGGATAGACTAACTCTTGCTCGGAATTGACGGGACTAATAAAATCTTTTGGGGAAGCCATAGAGGAGTATAGCAGTTATCGTTTAATTGCCACTCTAGAGACGTTGATAGACACATCTCTAGAGAATTTCTGTAATCCCTAATTAACTTCTCGAACCGCGATAAATGCGATCAGCTTGGGAGGGTTCTAAATAATTATAGCCCGGTTTTTGGGTCGAGGAGCCATTCTTTTTGGCCACAGTATTAACCGCAGGAGTCGCTTTTTTTACCTCCGCGTGAGTCCTGATATAATCCTCAGAAATCTTGAAGGGATGACTATTGGGAAGGTGACGACTAGAGGGTAAATTGTCTTCTGGTTCGGGATGGGTGATTTTACTATGGGGAGCGACAAAATCGTGTAGGATGGGATCGTAGGCTAAAATTTCGCCGGTTTCAATCCGAAAAATCCAACCGTGTAGAGATAATTTACCCTGATGTAATCGGGAACGAATAATTGGATAGCTTTGCAAATTACTTAACTGATTGAGAACATTTTCTGCTACTGTCACCTCGATCAGTTCTTCTCCTTCTAATTCTTTGTAATTATCCTTAACTAAACGTCGAGTAGCTTCTGCTTGTTTTAACCAATCGTAAACTAAAGGCATTTCATCGGCCAGACTCTGCAATTTTAACAAACCTTTCATCGCTCCACAATGGGAGTGACCGCAGATAATCACTTGCTCGATGCCGAGAGCGTTGATAGCATATTCTATAGATGCACCCTCACCACCATTGGTTGCTCCGTAGGGAGGAATTATATTCCCCGCATTACGAATTACGAATAATTCCCCCACCTCCGCTTGGGTAATTAGGTTAGGATCGATCCTGGAATCGGAACAGGTGATAAACAGGATTCTCGGTTTTTGTCCGTGGGAGAGTTGCTCAAATAATTGCCGATGTTCATCAAAATAACCACTCTGGAACTTTTCTAGTCCCTGTAGGAGTTTCTTCATAATAATTTTTCTGGTTTAGTTTGATCGCTATTGAGTCGATCCTTTCAGCATTATCGGGCATGAGATAACAGCAATGCAACCGGCCAGATTAGCGATCGTTATCGGCTGCGAGATCGGTTATATTTTGTTAAGATAAGATACAGACTGTATCTAAGCAAATTTTATTTTATGGAAACTGCAACAATTTTGGGTGTTTCGATCGCTGCCGCTTTGGTAGGAATTACCGCTTTAGCTCTTTATACCGCTTTTGGACCGCCGGCAGCAGAATTAAGCGATCCTTTTGAAGATCACGAAGATTAATTCTTTAATAACCATGTGGCTATCTGCCAGGGAGAAAGTTGCTCCATAGGATCGATCGCTCTTTCTAAACCATCGATCGATTCTTTTATTGTTAATTGTAATTGATTTTGCCAATCAATAACAGCGTTTTCTCCCTGACATTCATAAACGCGCATTACCCAACCCCGAGAGGCTGTTTCACTTTGTTTGAAACTCATTAAAATTAAGTTATCGGCCGAGAATTTTAACCATTGTGCCACGGGTGGCAACTGGGTTGATCGAGAAGAATTATTAATAAAAATAACGTTGACAGGTGAGTTTAACTGCCAAGCGTGATGGACAGTTTTCGCCGTTTTCCAGTTACCTTGATGGGGATATATTGCATAGGTAAATTCTTGTTTACCCAGATCCGCCTCGGGATCTGGCCAGCGGGGACTTCTCAACAGAGTTAATCGCAGTTGCTGGTTAGTAGCATCGTAGCCATATTTATTATTATTTAAAAGACTAACCCCATAGTTTGCCTCTGTATCGGTTAAATCCGCCCATTTATGGGCGTAAACTTCCCATTTTGGCGATTCTGGTTCGTGATCACGCTCGATCGCACCACAGGCAATTTCATAGGTGGTAAAATCGCTGTTTAGGGTAAGAGGAAAAGCGGTTTTTACTAAAGTATGTTCTTGCTGCCAATTAACAATAGTTTTAATCTGGAGAATAGGAGCATCTTTTTCTAGGATATAATCTTGACAAAATTCCGAATCACCTAAACTTCTGATCACGCGAATCTGCCAGCGCAAGGGACCACATTCTAAGCATTCGATCGATTTTAATACTGTTTTAGGTAAGGTATATTGTTGATAATTCGGATCGATATTCCAAGCGTCCCAATATTGTCCTTGATCTTTAAATGCCTGTAATTGATTACCGGCAGCTTGCAGGATTTCTTTTTGATTAATTATATCGAATATACTATCTATATCTCCCGTTTCCGAGTTAATAGTAACTTTAAGCAGTCCATTATCTAAAATAAATTGGCAGTTGGTTAAATTTTGCTCAGCTGCTGGCTGATTGGCAACTAACCAAAATAACTTATAACCCACAGAAGGAATATTTTCAGCGAGAAATAATAGCTGATTGTCGTGGGATAATTGCGAAAGACAAAGACAATTATTCAAGTCATAAACCGAACAATTGACAGATTCTATAGCTAAAGAGATAACCTGGGTTCTTTCCCAGTTAAGAGAATTAAAAACTAGAAAAGGCTTTGCTTGGGGATGGGGGGGATTAGGCAAATTAATTTGATTAGCAATTGCCTGTAAAGCTTGATCTAAAATTGCTTCAACTGTGCTGATAACTTGCCGCCATAACTGATTAGCATCCCTAAACACTTCGCGTATAGAAGTACCGGGCAGTATATCATGAAACTGATTTAATAAAACCTTTTTCCATGCGGATTCTATCTCGACTTTCGGATAGGGAATCTCTAGTAAAATATTAGCCAGAGAAGACCATAATTCCCCTTGATACAAGAGTATTTCACAGTAACGATTATAAGCCTTTTGGTCGGCGTGGGTAGTATAACAACCCCGATGGAATTCTAGATATAATTCATCATCCCAGATAGGGAGATGACTTGTCTCGAGACTGTCCAGATAAGTTGTTGCTTGGCTAAATTTTAACTGGGGGAAAAAAGGAGATTTTTGCCAACGTTGGGCCACTTCTAACATATCACGAGTTGGACCGCCGCCATGGTCACCAACTCCGGGCAGCCAAAAAATCTCTTTTAAGCCGGTTTGCCGTTCCCAATTGAGAGCATGATCGGTCATAATAATTGGATTAGTATCCATAACTCCGGCAACATTGGGAGGAGACATGAGGGAAAGAATTTTACTACCATCGGGAGATTGCCACCAGAAAAAACCGTGGGGAAATTTAGTCGTATCATTCCAATGTAGTTTACCAGTTACAAAATATTTGATGCCAAAGGATTTAAGAATTTGCGGCAATTGGTAGGGAAACCCAAAGGTATCCGGCAGCCAAGCAGTTTCAGTGATTTGTCCAAATTTTTCTTGAAAATATTTTTGTCCATAAAGTAGTTGTCGAAATAGGGATTCCCCGGAGATTAAATTGACTTCTGGTTCTACCCACATCCCGCCCAAAAGTTCCCAAGATTGCCCTTTATATGCCTCTAGGATTGCTTGAAATAGGTCAAGATGATGTTTTTCTATCCATTCGTAAATTAGGGGGCTAGAATGACCAAATATGAGGGCAGGAAAATCTTTTTGCAGGTTTAAAACCGAGATAAAAGTGTTTTTTGCCACTTGCCAAGTTTCTGCCAACGGCCACAACCAAGCCATATCCAAATGTGCATGGCCGAGAAGATGAAAACTTCGTTCTTTGAGAGGTTTAGCGAGGGGTTGCAGGGATTGACGAATTGATTCTAGGGATTGATTAAAATTATCTTTGTTGGTGACATTATCCCAGTCAATATTATCGAGAGTAGCGGTAAAATCCGCTAAGTTTTCAGGATAAAAAGTTTGTAGATAATTATGGAGAATGGTTAATTCATCAGCAACAAAACTAGGATCGATCGCTTGGCTATATTCATAGATTAACTGGGATTTCATCAAACCACCAATATCATGATTGGGACTGACTAAACGGAGAGTAACAAGAATTTCTTGACCAGTAGAGACCGAGTTAGAAAGTAAAATGCGCGTGGAAGAATCAAAGAGGTCTCCTGCTTGGATAAATTGATTATTAACATAAATTTTGACATCTTCGGCCCACCAAGTTAAGATTAATCTCAGTTCCATTCCCTCTAAAGGATAACCGGCTAAATGTTCGGGGACAATAATTTTTTGAGTTAGATATTGGATTTGTCTGCCAGCCGGCCAAATAATGTATTGTTTTTCATTGAGAGTGACGGGTTGAATTGGTTTTCCCGCTGCTGTAGCGATCAACCAATTTTTCTGAATATCTCTGCGGGTGAGGTGAGACAGTTTAGCGATGTTGTCGAGGGGAGACATGGGCCAACAAATAAGTTAATTTTGACTATTTTAAGCGATCGATGCCTAATCGGGCTAGGGGAGAACTTATGTTAACGCAATAATGCTGAAGATTTACTTAATCTCATCTTTAGTCAAACCAATAGTTTATTAGATCAAGTTAAAGCTGAGGAACTAAAAATCCCAATACTCACCGCATCTGGATAACGTTCATCTACCAAGTATTTCCTGTGTTGAGCCAATCAATACTGGTACGTTGCTCAGTCACTGCAAGCTGCCTCCTTTTAAGGACATGAATAAGTTACTAACTCCCTTTTTGGCTCAATTTTTGCCCAGAGGTGCGTTCATTCTTAGCTGGCATAATTGCACTACTTTGATTGATCTGAAGTGGGACAATTTAGATCAATGCACAATTAAAGCTTTTTGTCAAGAAAATAACATTAAACTTATTATTGATACCTGCCATCCTCACGCCCAAATTATCTGGCAATTAGGGATTAATTACGCTACCCTAACTAATATCCCCTATCTGCACCCTATCAAAAAATCAGTCTTGAGCTAGATAGTTTAGAAACCCCCCAAGATATCGCCCCCCTGTTCATCCGTCTGCTACCTGTTGTAAACTCGTTAGAGACAGCCTGAGAAGCAGCGTTGACCAGCAATCAAATTATTGCCCTCCGTCCCCCATTTGCCTCGATTTAGAACTGGCTTTTGCCCGTACCCACCTTAATTATCCCAAAAAACTAGCAATTTTGACGATATTATCGATTTTTTCTGGAATATTATGTCTGAAACTATCACTACCGCCATTAGCGATCGCATCTGTAAACACATGAACAAAGATCACGGTGATGCCGTGCTTTTCTACGCTCAAGTTTACGGTAATATTACCGATGCAGAAACTGCTCAAATGCTCTCCATCGATCCCCAAGGCATGGATTTAGCCGTAGAAAAATTAGGGGAGAGTCAAACAATTAGAATACCTTTTGAGCGCACCCTAGAATCAGCCAAGGATGCCCATAATATTCTGGTTGAGATGCTAAAAGTTAATCAAACTACCCCTTGACAAAGCCCGATTTTGCTCCTATCACCGAAAAATATCAACCTAGAGAATTAGCCCATGAATCAGGTTAATAGTACGGGAATAAAAATACCCAAATCTGGCTGGCACTTACTGCCTTTTTTAGTCTTGGGTATGCTAGTTTTTGCTTTTAATTCCTCCCTAGAATTAAATTATCTAGTCAAGGGTTATATTACTCTCTTGGAATTACAGGCAGGCATCGTGGTTTTATACTTTCTTTTGACTAAATTAGGGAAATCTCAAAAATTATGAGAAATAGAACTATAGCAGCTTTACTAGCCTTTTTTGGTTCTTCGGTTTGTGTGATTTTTGTCAATTGTTTTTTATCTAGAGCGAACTCATCAATTAAGTCTCTTGCCAGAGAAGGATTTAGTCAATTTATGCCCCCCTATCGAACCATAACAAGTAACGAAGAGCCCCTTTTTTCTCGGTTATCTTGGCATCCATAAATTTTATCTAGGGGAGAATTTGGCAGGTATTTTTTATCTACTTTTCTTCTGGACTTTTATCCCCGGCATCATTGCTTTTTTTGAATTTATTGGTTTAATCATCATGTCAGATCAAGCTTTTGATGCTAAATATAATCCTAACTATCTCCCTAGCAGTAGAGAGCGAGGACTGCCAGAATCAGGTCAGCAAAAAACCGCTACTTTACTCCAGCTTAAGAAACTTTACGATCAGGGAATTATTACTGCTGAAGAATACGAAGAAAAACGCAGAAAATATTTAGATTCTCTTTGAAAAAATATGTCTAATCTCTCTCCTCGCCCTCCCGAATCTTCCGAGTGGATATGGCTGTCCTTAGTCCCAGTTTTTGGTGGGCTTGCCATTGCTAATGCTGGCAAAAAAACTAATAACCAAAGTTGGTTATCCGTCGGCATTGCCTTGACAATTATCTCCTTTATTTTCTTGACAAAAGAGTCTTTTATCGTAATTTGGTTTGCCCAAATCGGCCTAGGTTTATACATCCGTCAACAGCTTAATTCTCATCCAATAGCTTCGGGAAATAGAACCAACTCTGGACAGTCATCCTCTCCTCTCGAAAAAATTGATATTAACAGTTGTTCCACCAACGATCTGGTTTATAAATTAGGGTTGCCGATTGTCTATGCCAATGATATCGTTTCTGTCCGTAACGAAGGACATATTTTTACCCATTTAGAAGAATTACACTTCCTAGCTGGTTTACCAGAAAATTATCTCAAAAAACTGGAACCTTTAGTTATCTTTGCCTACGATATTCGCCAAGAGGTTGACGTTTCTTGGCGTTGTTTAAACTACTACTCCGTTGCGGAATTAGTCAATCTCGGTCTTGACTTTTCCGTGGCCGATAAAATTGTCGCCGAAAGAGAAAAAAACGGTGTCTATCGTTCGGCGATCGAAGTGAGAAACCGTACAGGTATTCCCCTAAAATCCTATCAGCAATTGCTCTAATTCGCTTTATTCTACTTATAGCTTGAATTGCTTTTCTATCAAAGACACGATCCAACTTCTAGGTAAAAAACGGGGTAGATTGACGATAATTTTATTAGCCAATTTACCTGCTACCACGTTGGGGCGTTTGTTTGCCAAGGCAGTTAAAGCCTCTTGTACCACCACTTCCGCCGAATCTAACCGGCCGTTTTTGCCCATAAAGGCACTGGGAAATCGGGCCACCTCAAAAAAATTAGATTCCGTCGGACCGGGGCAAAGAGCGAGGATTTCAACGCCTTTGTCTTTATTTTCTGCCCAGAGAGACTCGCTAAAACTGAGGACAAAAGCTTTTGTCGCCGCATAAACGGAAAGATAGGGCAGCGGTTGAAACCCGGCAATGGAAGCAACATTGATAATTGCTCCCCCAGCACCAGCAAGCATCGGACGAAGAAAATAGTGGCTTAATTCCACCAATACCAGATTATTTAACTGGATCATTTCTAACTGTCGGGCTAAATCCTGCTCGCTAAAAGCACCATAATCACCAAAACCAGCATTATTTACCAGTAAATCAACGTTGATTCCTTTTTGGTTCACCGTATCATATACCAGCTTTCCTGCCCCAGCAACGGTCAGATCTTGGACGATAACTGTCACTTTTACCCCGTATTGTTCCTCCAATTCCGCTGCTAATTGTTCTAGTTTATCCCTAGATCTGGCGACTAAAATTAGCTCCATTTGCCTTTGGGCAAGTTGACGAGCAAAGACGATACCGATACCAGTGGAAGCGCCAGTAATGAGGGCTGTTTTCATAGAAGATTAACTAAAAATAGCTCTTTTGCTGGAATCTTACCACAATTACCCTTTCATTTACAGTTCTTAACTTAGGGGGGAAGGCATTTTTTCAACTCAGAATATGTGTTAGGCTAGAAACAGAACAAAGGTCGAGGAAGGTGCAGAAATGACAGTTATAAGCTTCACTGATCAAGATATTGCCAAATATACCGCCGCTGATATTGCTTCTTTAGCCGAACGACTAGAAAAAGATGAGTATAGCAACCCCTTCGAGGCTTTGCGGGATTGGCATCTGTTGCGAGCGATCGCTTTTCAACGCCAGGAATTAGCCGAACCTTATCTTTATCTGTTGGATCTAGAAGCCTACGATGAGGCTTAAAGTTGCTTAGTTAAACAAAACTTAACACAAATTACTGGGGGTGTGAGACTAGCACACCCATTATTTTTGATTATGGTATTCTCCGGCTGAAAAAAGCCCCTAGCTTTTTGCCCCTTCTTTCCCTACTATCAATAACAAAGTATTTTTAGGCGATCGACTAAATTATGGGCAAACAATACAACGTTTATGGGATCGGTAACGCGCTCGTCGATATGGAATTTCAAGTCTCTCCTGAATTACTGCAAGAATTGGGCATCGATAAAGGAGTGATGACGCTGGTGGACGAAAATCGTCAAACCCAGTTGATGGAAAAATTGGCTCTTGATTGTAAACGCAGCGGTGGCGGATCGGCGGCGAATACCCTAGTAGCGATCGCTCAGTTGGGGGGTAGAGGTTTCTATTCCTGTAAAGTGGGCAATGACGAATTAGGTAAGTTTTATCTGCAAGATCTGCGGGCCTGTGGTTTGCATACCAATGAACACGGCGGCGAAAAAGAGGTGGGAATCACGGGAAAATGTCTAGTTTTCGTCACTCCCGATGCCGATCGCACCATGAATACTTTTCTCGGCATCACCGGGGAAATTTCCGAACGGGAATTAGTCCCCTCAGCGATCGTTAATGCCGATTATCTCTATCTCGAAGGTTATCTCGTCACCTCTCCCACTGCCAAAGCTGCCGCTATTAAAGGGCGAGAAATTGCTCAGGCTGCTGGAGTCAAAACCGCTTTATCCCTGTCGGATCCCAATATGGCGATCTTCTTCCGGGAGGGATTAATGGAAATGATCGGAACGGGGTTAGATTTCGTTTTCGCTAATGAGTCGGAAGCTTTGACTATTTCCGGCAGCGAGGAAATTGAGTCAGCGATCGCCTATTTTAAAACCATTGCCCAAGGATTCGCTATCACCCGGGGTGCCAATGGTTCTTTGATCTATGATGGCGAAAATCTCCTGGAAATTGACCCCCATCCCGTACAGGCGATCGATACCGTCGGCGCGGGGGATATGTACGCAGGTGCGTTTCTCTACGGCATTACCCACGGTATGGGTTACAAAGGGGCGGGAAATCTCGCTTCTCTAGCGGCTGCCCGGGTGGTTTCTACTTTTGGGGCGCGTTTACAAACCGAGGAAATTCAATCCCTGCGCGATTTGATCGTTTTGGGATAGGTTTTGTCAGTGATCAGCTTTCAGTCATCGGGAGTCAGGTTTTTTCTCCCTGCTCCCTGCTCATAGACAGTCTTAACGAGTAATTTAGATAGGTTTTCTCGCGAAACAGGTGCAAGATTTTGAGAGAATCGTCGTTCAAAACCTTGCGTCTTCATCGGCCCGCGTCCTGTAGGGGCGAAGCATTCGGGCAATAACCTATCGGTGAAAACGTAGATTTTCTATCCGAATGCTTCGCCCGTACTTATTCAGCAAACCCTAGATAGTCATACTAAATCCTGTTTAAAAGGTATAGGAGGGCGGGGAGAAGGGAGCGGGTTTTTCAAGTTGGATTGGCAGTTAATCATGGTATTAAAAACCGATTCAGTATAACGTTTCCGTTCACCCGCCGTTAGTAACTTCTTGGACTCAACAAAGAGACTGAATACGGTCGGTGTGCAACGGTTAGACATCAGACACTAATGGTAAACGACGAATACGAATACGGCTTGGCTCAACCGTAATAGCTGATCCTTGTTCTAAATCCTCCTCGCACTCAGGGATTACTGTCAACAAAAGATTCGTAAGTGCTTGGGCGCGTAATCTTTCAACCCGAATGCGAATGACTGAAGGAGTATTCGCTACATCAAGTGCCAGCAATGTATGAAAATCCGCATCGAGAGTAGCAACAACCCGTCCTTCGTCTCTAGCCCTTTGGATAATGTCTGAGTCTTCAGCTTCAGACATCCCTATTTCACCAACAGGGATAGTGTCGATTCCAGCATCACCTAATAAAGTTGCCGCAGAAAGCGGTAGTCCCTGATCAAGCAACAGCTTCATAGCGATTAGGAAGTTCAATGATGCGATCATCCAAGTAAGAAGACGCAAAAATTAGGGCTTGTCGAATATCTTCATCCTCCAGTTCCGGAAACTCTTGATATAATTCTGCTCGATCGGGATAAGTTGCCAGTAGCTCAATCACTCGACGAACCGTAAGGCGAAGATTACGGATGCAGGGTTGCCCATTCATACGGTTTGGATTGCTCGTAATACGATCTAGTTTCATTAGAGTAATTCTATTGCTTCATGATCACTTTAACCTTTAGCGGGGGTAAGCAATGCCTGAAAGACATCCCCCACATATCCATTCTCCGTCATCATATAAACCGTCACCCATACTATCTTTCTGTCCACAGCAAGAACAAGTCAATAAGATCGGCTTTGGCTTTGTTAAAGATGACTGTGTACTTGCTCTAAAGTAAGCCTTGTGGCGCGATGTAGGAGGAACTGCAAACTTAGCACAAATGGGACACCACTGTCCTCCATTGTGTTCAACAGTCTTTGTATTTTTACATTTTGGACACAAAGATTCACTTACTTCGTTATGGTTATTGAATGAGTCCATGTCTATGTGGGCGTAGTTTTTTGTAAAATTAAGGATGTCTAACTACATATTATACGGAAAATTTCTGTATAACACTCTCCAGAGTAACGATATGGGGCAACTTTCAGTATATCACTCCATTTAGGCGCGATTGCAAGAACTTTTCCCTATATCACCCCCAAAAGCCTGTTAGCCAGATTAGCATATTGCCAAAAACCTTGGTTAACTAAATTCCTGACAATTAGGCTCATTCTAGCGATGATTCCTATGTCTGACCGCACCCCTTGACAGAAATTTATAATTATTCGACTTTTAGCGATCGCTATCGAGGGATAGTTGTTTTTTGTTACAGCAGTGGGGAGAAGGGAGCGGGTTTTTCAACTTGGATTGGGAGTTAATCATACTATTGGGACTTAAACGCTCAACAAAGATTCAATCGAGTATAATCGTTATAGAATAAGCACTTTACGTTGAAAGATCAGCGATGAAAGAGACAACCCCAGCCGCGATGCCCCCATGCTTTGACCGATGGTGTCGGCGGTTTGACAATTGCTTCAAAAAC
>VYLR01000210.1_pt1 | contig 20508 bp, 20 predicted proteins | sample 5114291 | NCBI WGS metagenome assembly VYLR01 (sample SAMN12291774, study PRJNA351875) | freshwater metagenome | isolation source: freshwater lake | place: USA: Michigan, Lansing Lake | collected 2013-08-14 | reverse complement strand
AAACCTGTCAGCTTTTTTGCCGCATCTTTCAAGCTTGATTTGATTTTTTCAGTCAGTTCAGTTACCATAGTTGAGAGTGGGAGTAACAAGTTGCTTCTCTAGTCTAGATGGTAACTTATTAATACGCAAGTCCCTAACAGTTGAGGGGGTTTATTTTTTACCTTTATTAATCAAATCCAACTTTAAAAACCCACTCCCTTCTCCCCACTTCCCCATTCATAATTCCCACTTGCAAGAGTGCCTTTTTGAACCTTTCCCTAAAAAGGTTTTGATTTTAGGGAAATACAGTTAAAGGAATCCATTCGTAGGTGTTGACAATGCCTTGAAAATAATCATTAATAGTCTCTCTGGAATAGGGAACAACACCCTCTTCACCAAACCAACGTTCATAAATTGTCACCGCTTGTTGTTGGTCACTGACGATCCCTTCCATGAATTTTAATAGTGTATAATTCACTGTATCACGCCATTTAGAATCATTTTCAGGTAAAGTACAGGCATAGGATTCGTAGGCGTAGGGATAGGAGGGAACTATGGCTAAATTATTGGGATTTTTAGCGCTTTTCCTTAAACCTTCTAGGGTAATGCCATCACTGGCAAAACCATCAATTTCTCCCGCTTCTAGTTTTTGTAAACCCTCGCCACGATTTTTAACTTTGACCAAAATAGCGGCGGGTTGTTGGGTTTTAATTACTGCTTCATTAGTAGTATTGGCAATTACTCCAATGCGTCTGCCTGCCAAGCTACCGATGTCATCGAGATTACTACCTTTGCGGGTTAACAATTGAGTGCCACTGGCAAAGTAACTAACGGAAAAATCCACTTCATTTTCTCTTTTCCAAGTAAAAGTAGTGGAGCCACATTCGATATCTATCACCCCTGTTTTCAACTTTTCAAAACGATTTTGGGGAGTAATCTCAACAATTTTTAACTTAATTGGTTTTCCTAACTTCCGTTCGGTTTCCTTGCGAATTAACTCTAACATATCAAGGCTGTAACCCACCCACTTGCCCTGGGAGTTGACAAAACCAAAGGGAATAGCATCTTTACGAGCGCCGGCAGTAATTATCCCAGTTTTTTGAATGCGATCGAAGATTGCTCCGGCAAGGCTAGAATGGTTACTGGTGAGGGTTAAAGCTACTGTCATCGTCATGACGGCAAGTGTACGCTTCATTTTTTTTCCTAATCTGAAAGTGGCTCAAGTCTGGGACTGTTTCAGGAGACGGAGAGTTTCCCAGAGGAAGATTTTTCAGCGGCGATTGCTGGGGACAAAAAAAGAGGAGAGATGTTACTCTCTCCCCCTTTCAGTTTTTTCGACAGCATTTTAAATTGTTTTTTCAGTTGTCGCTGTCGGGCTGAACCGCCCTTGCCTTTGTCGTTACGTCCCTGACGGCGGGGGGACTCCCATCGCTTAAGTCGCATAGTTTTTAATTCCAATTTGGTTAGTTATCTGTATTGTAACAGGGTTAGCGTCAGTTTGGGTTAAGGAAATGAACTGACGGGGTGTAGGGTGTGGGGTGTGGGGTGTGGGGTTTTACCCATTTTCAGTAACCCATGCGGGCGTTGGGTTTCATGCTTCAACCCAACCTACATTCATCTTATATTTAATTCCACCCACCCACTTAACCAACCTTGTCCACCTAATTAGTATTTTCCTATGCTTAGTCAGCAACTTTGGCACAGCCATCAAGATCTAGTACAAGCTTGTCTAGAACACCCTTTTGTGCGAGGTATCGCCACAGGAGAGCTTAAACGGGACTGTTTCGCTTTTTATGTCGGTCAGGATGCTTTTTTTCTGGAATCTTTCGCCCGTGCTTACAGTATCGCCGCTGCTAAAGCTCCCGATTGGCAGGGATTTACTAGCTTTCATCGGTTAGCGGCAGGGGTATTAAAGGAATTAGAATTACACGAAAATTACGCTCTACAGTGGGGCGTTGACCTGAGAAAGGTTCAGCCCGCTAACGCCACCCGTCGCTATCGGGATTTTCTTCTCGCTACCGCTTGGATGGGTGACATCGGTGCGATTGCCGTGGCGATGAGTCCCTGTATGCGTCTTTATGCTTATCTGGGTCAACAATTAGCCTTAGAGCCGATTTCTGAGAATCCCTATCAAGCTTGGATTGATAGTTATAGTGGGGATGAATTCGCCGCTTTAGCAAGCCAGTTAGAGGAATTAGCCGATAAATACGCCTTGATGACGGAAAATATCTCTTTATCCTATCGTTATGCCCTTAGTTGTGAACAGGACTTCTTTAGTGCCGCCTACAGCCGGGGCAAATCTTAAAATTTTTCCGTCACAATGTTAAGAAATATAAATGACGCTAAGATTAAGGTAAGCAAAATCGTCATTATAAAAATAATGTTCCCTTCGCAACCCGCCGAAAACGAACTCCTGAAAACTATCTTAGAACCTCTACTAGAGGATTTCACCTATTGGTTTTCCCGTTCCTGTCTCCTCCTCGAATCCGAGAGATTATCCTTTCTCAGCCTCGAGGAACAAAACAATTTATTGGCAAGAGTCAAAAATGCCCAACAGGAGGTGGCCACGGCTTATTTACTCTTTAAAACCACAGGTGGTCAGGTGGGTATCGAGGCCAAGATGTTGTTGCCTTGGCATCAGCTGGTGGCAGAGTGTTGGGGTGTCAGCAGTCGTCGTCGTCGATTACAGGGTTGGGGAGAATATCAATCTCCTCAAACTGACGCTTAACCTGAAACTTTTTTGGTAAGCTAGAGAGTTGAGCGAATTTTTAGCATAAAGTTTTGGCAATTAGGAATATTCACACATAATTCATGGGAGACTCGGCCAATGTTACATCTGCTCTATATCCTCGCCTTCACAGTTATCGCTTTTTTGACCATTAATAATTTAATTCGGAGTCTGATTACTGTCAGCATGGATTCCCAGAAACTTCCTGCTAAATCGGCTAATTCCTATAATCCCTACGGTTATCCCATGACTTCCCATCCCGAACTTTTGGACGAGGCCGGACAACCGATTAATGAACCTCTGTTAGTGATTCGTTCTCTCACTGTCGAAGATGCTCGTCAACAGTTAGATGCCATTTATAATTCTTCTCCCAGTGCCACCAAAGAGCAAGATGAAGAAATCTAATTGGGGTTGGCTGAATAAATCTAAAAATCTTGTTGGGTAAGACTTTGAGACCTTTTTGAAATCCAAAAGTGCTAGGCAAGAGGGTGATCAGGGGGAAAATTCAGGTGCTTTTTCCCCGAAAATTAGGTAATTGACCTCCTCAAAATCGGTAAAACCCTACACCCCACACCCCACACCCCACACCCTGCCCCCACCAGCAAACTTTTTCAGCAGACCCTAATTGGTTCTAGAATGGCGGTTCTTCAAAACAGATATATTTATCTACACGGTTTTGCTTCTAGCCCCCAATCAACAAAAGCGCAATTTTTGAGACATTGTTGGCAAAAGAGGGGTTTAGCAATGGAAATTCCCGATCTTAACGGTGATGACTTTTCTAGCTTAACTCTCACTCGTCAGATTGTCCAAATCGGCCCGTTGATTCAACAATCTCAGCTTCCTGTTACTCTGATTGGTTCCAGTTTTGGCGGTTTAACGGCAGCTTGGCTGGCAGAAACTTATTCTCAGGTGCAAAGGCTCGTTTTATTAGCTCCGGCTTTTAATTTCGGGCCGATTTGGTTAGGACAATTGGGAGCAGAAACCCTAGCCAATTGGCAAAAATCTGGGAGTTTATCGGTTTATCACTACGGTTATCGTCGTTCTCTGCCAATTTATTCCAAATTTATCGAGGATTTAGCTAATTATCCCCAAGAAAAGTTAATCAGGCAGCTCCCCACCCTGATTATTCATGGTCGTGCCGATGAGGTGATTCCCCTAGAAAATAGTCGCCATTATTGCATAAATCGTCCTTGGGTGAAATTAATCGAATTAGATAGCGATCATGCCCTTACCGATGTGATGACGAGAATCTGGGCTGAAATACAATTATTTCTCAATTTTTGACTAAAAAAGAACCCCCCCTTCGATCGGAAAAAGGGAGAGTTTTAGTATATTTGTATGGGATTTTGAGAAGATTTTTCAGCTTCTAAGACAAGAGATTTTCTCCTGATATCTTGCCACTACCAAAGTCCGCGGATAGGAGATAAGCTAAGACGCATTTAAAGCGCTTATTCTTAAGATTAGCCGAATCTCCCCCAATCCCTTTACTGTTGCCTCTTGCCTCTTGCCTCTTGCCTCGTCTCAACAAGCAATTTAAATGCGCGGGCAGCTTACACTAGGCTCGGGAGCGGTTTGAGGAGCAACTTCAGTAAAGGTTCTAGTTTCCGGGGGTAAAGCGGGAATTCCCCAAGCGGTTTCTTTTTGGTTAACTTCTCTTAAAAGTTGCGAGCGATTGGTGCTGGTAAGTAGTCGGACATAAATAAACAACACTATGTTAAGGAATGTAAAATAGGCAGTTTTCGCTGCTGCATACAGCTTTCTACCCTATTTACAAAACTTTATACAGCAGCGAAAACTTATGTCCGACTACTTAGCGGTTTCCGATTTTAGTTTTAAGCGGGAAACCCAATAGGGACGAGCTTTACCCACATAAATTAACTTGCCATCTACCACTTGCAATAGTACATCGTCGCCACCCGTGGCATCCCCAACAATACGAGCGGTGGTTCCGTCGGCAAAGTCGCCACTGAAAATTTCTTTGCCATCCACTGTCACAGGTCTGATCAATTGGATGGACAGAATTCCACCCACGGTTCCCCGGACGCGACCTAGTACATAGTCACCGGGGTTAAGTTGCGGCTCACCTCTGTAGGTGTTATGGCCGCGCAGTTGACTGATCAGGATTTCGTTATTTTGCGGTTCTGCTTGTGCGGGTACGGCGCCAAGGGTAGTTAGGGCAACTAAACCGGCAAAACCAGCGACAAGGGAAATTTTGTTAAACACAATTACCTCAAGCAAAAAGTTAGTAAATTACCTAGAGACGTTCTAGATTATAACCTAGTTCCTAATTTTGTCTATATTGCGAAATATTTGTTTAATAATTTCTCGATCGAGCGGTTGGGGATTTCAGTTATCAGTTATCAGTTATCAGTTATCAGTTATCAGATTGCAGTGTTGAGTAGACAGTGTTAGGGGAAAACTTCGGTGTCTTCTGGACATCAGGTGAAAAATGTTCACTGTGTTACATAATGGTTATTAATGCTAGGGACATAAGGCTTATGCCCTTTTTTCGATAAGATAAGCTGATCACCTTAACTCCAATAGAACCAAACTTGGGAACTTTCTTTTCACTGATTACTGTTTACTGTTCACTGCTCACTGAAAAATCCCCACCTCCCCACTTCCCCTGAAAACCGGATCAAGCTAGGCTTTAAGATCGATCGATATTGGTGAATAATTGAGGATCGAGGGTGGGTAGTTCGATATCTTTTTCTGCTGGGGGAGAGGCTAACTGGAAGCGATTGAAGGTTTGTTGAATGCGATCAAAAATGGTGATTTTTTGCTCGCTATTGTTTTGGGGTTCGGGAATAGGTTCCACTTCTAGCGGAGGCTGAACCCCAGGGGCCGGTTCGTTAATCTCTTTTGTCTCCGGTATGGTGGTTAGGGGAGATTCGATCGCTTCGGGGGTTTCCTCGACCTTTTCGATTGTTTCTGTCTCTACTGGTTTTTCTTCCACTATTGGGCTTTCTGGCTCAATAACAGGGTTTTCCTCAACTATTGGGCTTTCTGGCTCAATAACAGGGCTTTCTGGCTCAATAACAGGGCTTTCTGGCTCAATAACAGGGGTTTCCTCAACTATTGGGGTTTCTGGCTCAATAACAGGAGTTTCCTCCTCAACTATAGGGGTTTCCTCAACTATAGGGGTTTCCTCAACTATAGGGGTTTCTGGCTCAATAACGGGGGTTTCTTCCTCAACTATGGGAGTTTTTTCCTCCTCAATAACAGGGGTTTCTGGCTCAATAACGGGGGTTTCTTCCTCTAGACTAGGAATAGTTTGATAGTTGGGATCAACAATGCTACGGGCAATTATAGGGGATAAATCGCCGCGGACTAATTGACTAAGGCCGTCTCGGTAAGAGGGATCAAAGCTAATCACGCGCACGCTGGTATTAAACTCGTTTTCGATTTTATTTCCCTTACCATCGATGAATTCTAATTGTACCCAGTTATTGCCCTTGGCAAAACCCTTGAGATAGATCGGTTCCCAAGTATCAAGCAGAAAACTTTCACCGTTGACAGTGACACGAATGCGCCAATCTTGAAGATTATTATCCCCGTTGGCAGTATTGGACAGACGTAGAGGAGCATTACTCAGATAAAAATCGAGCAGGATCGGTTCTGCACCGTAGATTCCTTGCGGACTACTGTAGGTTAATAGGGGTAAGTTGTTATCGGGAGCATTTTTGCCTGTTTTTGTCAGAATATGAAAGGTTGTTTCAGCGAAGGCCCCATCATTTTTAAAACTTTCCTGCCAAGGACGCAGGGCCAAGACGCGGAGGGTGTGAGTACCCGGAGCAAGATTTTCTAGGATAATCGGTTGCTTGAGGTCGTAGATAGCCGCTGCTGGTTCATTATCGACAATTAGGCTCAAGTGGGGTCCTAATTTCAGGGTATCGTCTTGGAAAATTGGCAGCTCTGACACTTGTAGTTTAACTATCACCTGAGTGTCATCGAAAACTTGTTCGGCCAGAGGGCTGAGAATCGTTACTTGTGGGGCGTAACGATCTAAACTGGGGCGCAGTTCCTGAATTAGGGCCGGGGGAGCAACCTCAGAAATGCGGCCTTGGACGACGGGAAGATGAGGGGTTTCGGAAGTGGGGAGATTGGTAGCCGTCAAGCGATCGCCACAGGCGGTTAACAGAGTGGTCAGTAAACCGATCACAAGACATATATGAAGGGTTTTGACTGGGATTAATCTATGTAGTAGGGATAGCACGTTCCTCCTAGAGCCAAGGCCAAAATCTATACAAACCATTGATTTTTGCTAGAGTCATTGAATGCTCCGGTGTCAGCAAAAGCGCGAGAAGATGAGGTTATGGCCTCAATTTTACAGAATTGTTTGATTGTTTTTTGAGAATCTATCTATTGAATTTTCTATATGGTCTGGTGAGGGAGAAAAGGGGGAAATTGGCTTCTGGGGCGACAATTGATAAACTTTTGTAAAGAAAAATCACCGGTCTGACCCTGACTAAGACCGTCCATAGCAGAAAATGTCTCTCCTATCAAGGATTGAGAGAATTTTAATTATTGTTAAGCACAACGAACAGAGGAGAGAACAAAGACTTATCATCTACTATTGATGCTTTCGACTGGAATCTCACCCAAGAGGAAAGTCAAGCGACATTAACAAAAGGTGGGTCAGATTTCAACTTGCCTTTTTTAGGTTAAAAAATCTATCCTCAAATAAAACGCTAAGTCTATTGTCGAGAGAGGAGAATCCTCATGGCACTCCCCCCCAAAGAGGCGGTAGCTAAAGTGATTGTAGATAAAGACCCAGTACCTACTTCCTTTGAGAAGTGGGGTCAACCGGGCCATTTTGATCGCACTTTAGCCAAAGGACCCAAAACCACCACCTGGATTTGGAACCTACACGCCAACGTCCACGATTTTGATAGTCAAACCAGCGATCTGGAAGATATTTCCAGGAAAATCTTCAGCGCCCACTTCGGACATCTCGCCGTTGTCTTCGTTTGGCTAAGTGGAATGTACTTCCACGGCGCGAAATTTTCTAACTATGAAGCTTGGTTAACCAACCCGCTCGCCATCAAACCCAGCGCCCAAGTGGTCTGGCCGATCGTCGGTCAAGGCATCCTCAACGGCGATGTGGGCGGTGGTTTCCACGGTATTCAGATCACCTCTGGTCTGTTCTACCTCTGGCGCGCTTCCGGGTTCACCAACAGCTATCAGCTATACTGCACCGCTATCGGTGGTTTAGTGATGGCGGGCCTGATGCTGTTTGCCGGTTGGTTCCACTACCACAAAAGCGCACCGAAACTGGAATGGTTCCAAAACGTGGAATCGATGATGAACCACCACTTGGCGGGTTTACTCGGCTTAGGTTCCCTAGGTTGGGCCGGTCATCAGATTCACGTTTCTTTACCGGTGAACAAACTCCTCGATGCGGGAGTCGCTCCCCAAGATATCCCCTTGCCCCACGAGTTCATTCTCGAACCGAGCAAGATGGCGGACTTATATCCCAGTTTCGCCCAGGGTTTGACCCCTTTCTTTACCCTTAACTGGGGTGCTTACTCGGATTTCCTCACCTTCAAAGGTGGCTTGAACCCCGTGACCGGTGGTCTCTGGCTTTCCGATACCGCTCACCATCACTTGGCGATCGCTGTATTATTCATCATTGCTGGTCATATGTACCGTACCAACTGGGGTATCGGTCACAGCATGAAGGAAATCCTTGAAAACCACAAAGGTCCGTTCACCGGTCAAGGTCACAAAGGACTGTACGAAATCCTGACCACCTCTTGGCACGCTCAGTTAGCGATTAACCTTGCTCTCTTAGGTTCGCTAACCATCATCGTGGCCCACCATATGTACGCCATGCCGCCTTATCCCTATCAGGCGACTGACTACGCCACCCAACTATCCTTGTTCACTCACCACACTTGGATCGGTGGCTTCTTAATCGTCGGTGCGGGAGCGCACGGAGCGATCTTTATGGTGCGGGACTACGATCCGGCCAAAAACGTGGATAACCTGCTCGATCGGGTGATCCGTCATCGCGACGCAATTATCTCCCACCTGAACTGGGTATGTATTTTCCTCGGCTTCCATAGCTTCGGTTTATACATTCACAACGACACCATGCGGGCTTTTGGTCGTCCCCAAGATATGTTCTCGGATACGGGAATTCAACTACAACCCATCTTTGCCCAATGGGTACAAAGTCTCCACACCCTGGCCCCCGGCAACACCGCTCCTAACGCTCTCACTACTGCTAGTTATGCTTTCGGTGGCGACGTGGTAGCCGTGGGTGGCAAAGTGGCCATGATGCCGATCACTCTCGGTACTGCCGATTTCCTCGTGCATCACATCCACGCCTTCACCATCCATGTAACCGTGTTGATTCTCCTCAAAGGGGTTCTCTACGCTCGCGGTTCCCGTCTGATTCCCGATAAAGCAAATCTCGGTTTCCGTTTCCCCTGCGATGGTCCCGGTCGCGGCGGTACCTGCCAAGTTTCGGGTTGGGATCACGTCTTCCTCGGCCTGTTCTGGATGTACAACTCCCTCTCGGTGGTAATCTTCCACTTTAGCTGGAAAATGCAGTCCGATGTCTGGGGAACCGTCGCCCCCGATGGCACTGTCACCCACGTTACCCTCGGTAACTTCGCTCAAAGTGCCATCACCATCAACGGCTGGTTACGGGATTTCCTCTGGGCGCAATCGGCCCAGGTGATTAACTCCTATGGCTCTGCCCTGTCCGCCTACGGAATCATGTTCCTAGCCGGTCACTTCGTCTTCGCGTTTAGCTTGATGTTCCTGTTCAGTGGTCGCGGCTACTGGCAAGAATTAATCGAGTCGATCGTTTGGGCGCACAACAAGTTAAGAGTTGCCCCCGCTATCCAACCTCGCGCCCTGAGCATCATTCAAGGTCGTGCCGTTGGTGTGGCTCACTACCTCTTAGGCGGTATTGTCACCACTTGGGCATTCTTCTTGGCCAGAAGTCTCTCGATTGGCTAAACTTGCCTATAAGGGCTTGCCAGTCCCCCGGGGATTGGCAAGACTAGGCTCAACCAGCGTCGATTGACCGATACCTCTGTAAGCGTTTCCTATTACAGAAGGTGAATTGAAAAAAGGAAATAACCAGCACTCGTGTAAGAGCCTCAGTTATTTAGAGAGGAGAATTTCCTAAACAGCTATGGCAACTAAATTCCCTAAATTTAGCCAAGATCTAGCCCAAGATCCGACCACCCGTCGGATTTGGTACGGGATCGCCACAGCCCACGATTTTGAAAGTCATGATGGCATGACGGAAGAGAATCTCTACCAAAAGATTTTCGCGTCGCACTTCGGCCACATTGCAATCATTTTCCTGTGGACTTCCGGTACTATATTCCACGTCGCTTGGCAAGGTAACTTCGAGCAGTGGATCAAAGATCCCTTAAATATCCGTCCCATCGCCCACGCGATTTGGGATCCCCAGTTCGGTAAAGGCGCTGTGGATGCCTTCACCCAAGCTGGCGCTTCTAATCCGGTTAACATCGCCTATTCCGGGGTTTACCACTGGTTCTACACCATCGGTATGACCTCCAACCAAGACCTATACCAAGGTGCGGTGTTCCTGCTGATTCTCTCGGCGATTTTCCTCTTTGCTGGCTGGTTACACTTACAACCTAAGTTCCGTCCTAGCCTCGCTTGGTTCAAAAACGCTGAATCTCGCCTGAACCACCACCTCGCCGCTCTGTTCGGTGTTAGCTCTCTGGCTTGGACCGGACACCTCGTTCACGTTGCTATCCCCGAATCCCGCGGTCAGCACGTTGGTTGGGACAACTTCCTCTCCACTCCCCCCCACCCGGCGGGTTTACTACCCTTCTTCACCGGTAACTGGAGTGTGTATGCAGAAAACCCCGATACTGCTAACCACATTTTCGGTACTGCCCAAGGCGCGGGAACTGCGATTCTCACCTTCTTAGGTGGTTTCCATCCCCAAACCGAGTCCCTCTGGTTAACCGATATGGCTCACCACCACTTGGCGATCGCTGTGATCTTCATTGTGGCTGGTCATATGTACCGCACCAACTGGGGCATCGGTCACAGCATTAAGGACATCCTCAATGCACACAGACCCCCCAGTGGTAAGTTAGGAGCCGGTCACAAAAATCTTTATGACACGGTTAACAACTCTCTCCACTTCCAACTCGGTTTGGCTCTCGCTTCTTTAGGCGTGATCACCTCTCTGGTGGCGCAGCATATGTACGCGCTACCCCCTTATGCCTTTATCGCTAAGGACTACACCACCCAAGCGGCTCTTTATACGCACCACCAATACATCGCTGGTTTCCTAGCGGTGGGTGCTTTCGCCCACGGTGCTATCTTCTTCGTGCGTGACTACGATCCCGAAGCGAACAAAGATAACGTGCTGGCGCGGATGCTGGAGCATAAAGAAGCGATCATCTCTCACCTAAGCTGGGTTTCCCTTTTCTTAGGTTTCCACACCCTCGGCCTCTACGTTCATAACGATGTGGTCGTCGCTTTCGGTACTCCCGAAAAACAAATCTTGATCGAACCTGTGTTTGCTCAATTCGTGCAAGCAGCTTCGGGTAAAACCCTGTACGGCATGAACGTACTGTTGTCTAACCCCGATAGTATCGCTTACACCGCCTATCCCAACTACGGTGATGTTTGGTTACCCGGTTGGCTAGACGCAATCAATAGCGGCACTAACTCCCTATTCTTAACCATCGGTCCTGGCGACTTCCTCGTTCACCATGCGATCGCTCTTGGTTTACACACCACCGTTCTAATCCTGGTTAAAGGTGCTTTAGACGCTCGTGGTTCCAAATTAATGCCCGATAAAAAAGACTTCGGGTATTCCTTCCCTTGCGACGGTCCCGGCCGTGGCGGTACTTGCGACATCTCTGCTTGGGATTCCTTCTACCTAGCCATGTTCTGGATGTTGAACACCCTGGGTTGGTTAACCTTCTACTGGCACTGGAAACACCTCGGTGTCTGGTCGGGTAACGTGGCTCAGTTTAACGAAAACTCCACCTACCTGATGGGCTGGTTCCGCGATTACCTCTGGGCTAACTCGGCTCAATTAATCAACGGTTACAACCCCTACGGTGTTAATAACCTTTCTGTCTGGGCCTGGATGTTCCTCTTTGGACACCTCGTTTGGGCAACCGGTTTCATGTTCCTGATCTCTTGGCGTGGTTACTGGCAAGAGTTGATCGAAACTATCGTTTGGGCCCACGAACGCACTCCTCTGGCGAACCTCGTTCGTTGGAAAGATAAACCCGTGGCTCTCTCGATCGTTCAGGCTCGTTTGGTTGGTTTAGCTCACTTCACCGTTGGCTATATCTTCACCTACGCCGCCTTCTTGATCGCTTCCACTGCTGGCAAGTTCGGCTAAACCTTGAATTAGGTGACTAAAAAACCCCCCGCCTATTGGTGGGGGGTTTTGTTTATAATTGGTAATAAAATCAAAAATCTATGCTGGTTGAAGAATTGAAACAACTTTATGATCAGGACTTTGTTTTGTGGATTGAGCGAACCACCGAACAAATTCGACGCGGGGAGATGAAAAATTTAGATTGGGAACATCTTTTAACGGAGATAGAAGATTTGGGGAGAGAACAAAAAAACAAAGTGGAAAGCTATCTAATTCAAGCCGTTAAACATTTATTGATGTATCAGTATTGGCTGACTGAAAAAGGTAATTGTGGCTGGGGATGGGCCGATGAAATCGATAATTTCCGTCTAGAACTAGAAATTTTATTCCAGTCAAAAACCCTCTACAATTATGGGGCTTCTAGGCTAGATATTATTTATGATAAAGCCAAGCGATCGGTGATCAAAAAAACTGGTTTATCTTTGGATACGTTTCCGCAAGTTTGTCCTTATACCTTTGCAGAAATCATAGATTTTGACTTTTTACCAGTTTAGAATAGGAGAATTAAAGGCAAGAAAGAAAATTATCCTGGTTCTTCGTTACTTGTTAATTAGTTCGCTCTAGAGCAAAAACAATTGATAAAAATCTCCAAATGTCTTTCTCTATAAGGGTTACATACCTTATACCCCCCGTCTATTGCATAACACAAACCGAAGAACCATTATCCTTATCTATAGCAATTCAGTATCTTGACGAAACGTAAAAATAATACGACAATCGTAAGCAACAGAAAAAGACCAATATCCTTCTAAACTTCCTGTTAACTTATGAGACTTTAAAGAAGGAAGAAAGGGATCAGCTTCTAATAAATCTAAGATACTCAATAACTTTTATTTAAGTTGAGGATTTTTCTTGATAAATTCTTTAAATGCTCTTTTAAAACTCTTGTCAGCAACTAATTTCATTTGATCTAAAATTAAGGTGGAATGAGTTATATTAATTTGCCAGTTGAGAATATGAGAATTAAATTACACTCCACGGTACACTCTGCATCCGAGTAGATTCTACTACCTTTGGATGAGGAGCGATCGGCTTAATTAATCTTCTCAGTTTTTGCTGCACATCTACAGGGTTAATGGCGCGGGGAAAAAGTCGGGAATGTGTTTCCGGTTGTTCAAGATGGAGGACAACCTGTAATTGTTTTCCCTGAAGAACTTTTCTGGCAAAATTTGCTTCGGATTTGTCAGAGGCATTAATCTTCGCTGGTAACATAGCAGCGATTGTATAGAGAACTTTTTCGGTAACTTCTTCGGCGAGATATTGAGCTTTAGTACGACGTGACTGGCGATAATCTTTCACCTCAATTAACCAGATATCTTGTCGAGCAATCGCAATCAAATCAACCCCTTTAATTCCATCTAGCATTGTAGAGAAATGGTGACGATAAAAAGACCAATTATCGTATTTACTGACTTGCCACGAATCGGGAAAATCAAAGATTATGCCGTCCACTTCAACCCTCACCGTCTTTCTTCTCCCATACTTAAAAAGCGATCGGATTGAGCAAGCTCTTGATCAAGGGCTGTGATTTCACCGATTTCATCGCTTGTATTTCCTTGTTGAACGACTACAGCACCATCGGAGAAATGTAGGCCTAAAAAACGCGTATTCAGGGGAAAGTTATCTCGATCGCTCATTAAAATTTCCAGTTCTCGTAGTAAAAATAAACTATGGGTTGCCAGAAAGACTTGAATACCCGCATGACTAAGATTGACGATGCTCTTAGCGACTTCTCTGATCAAAATAGGGTTGAGATTCGCTTCCGGTTCATCCCAAAATAAAACACCTTTTTCCATTAACACACCAGTGGCGATTAGACGAGCTAACATCGCTAATTTACGATTTCCTTCGGCAACGAGAGGCATCTCGAATCGTCCACTTTCATTTTTTAGATAAAAACGCCCATTTTTATCTAACTCTAGCGAACCTCCCATCGCCGATTCGATCGGTTCCAATAACTTTTGAATGGGTTTTTCCTTATTGCCACGTTGCAAAGGAGCGCCGAGAAGTAAGCAAGTATCTCGCCAAGTTTCGTCAAATTCAAGATAATGACTTTCGTATAGAGATACAAAGTTTGGAAAAATTGTCAATAGCTCTCTAGTAGGAAAATAGGCAGAAGATACATCAAGCCAAGCCTCTGGAACTTCCTCTAGGGAGACTTCTGTTTTACTATTAGTTGCGAAACTGAAAGTAAAATTAAATCGACTATCTTGAAAGTGTAATTTTACGTCACATCGTTCTCGCCCTTGCTTTCTGCGGGTGAGCCTTCCTAAATAATCGGGGCGAAATACATGAATCAGTTTATCGGCTAAACGAGTTTGCAACAAAGTTTTTGTTGGCGTTCCGTTCGGAGATTTTCGCCCTTCTTCCCCACTGGTAGCGAGTGCCGAATAGAGAATCTTGAGAAGATGAGTTTTGCCTGTTCCGTTTTCCCCGACAATGACATTCAGATTTTGGGAAAATTGCAGCTGTATTTCGGGAAAAACCGTCAAATTTTTAACTGTTAAGTTATTCAGCATGAACTGTGCCTAGAAAGAGTCGCTCACTATACTTCTTAAATGCCCCCTTTCAAGATGATAGCTTTTAGGGGGCAAAGTGCGCTAGTATAACTCCCTTAGGACTTAGACAAAAAACGGTTTTTTCAAGATACGAAAACCCTAGCGCAAGTGCATCAGCTATTTTCCATCAGCTAAATTGTCTAAGTCTCCCTAAGATTTATAGTGGGGACTTTTCAAATGCGAAGGCAAGTTGAGGACACAGCCATCCCCAAGTCCCTTTTAGGGTTTGCTGTTCCATTTTAAGACCTCATCTTAATTATCAACCATTATAGTGCAAAGCCTAAACCTAACAAATAATCCCCCTCAACTTATTCAATTAAGGGGGAATGAGTTATACAAAAAGGCAATTTAACCGACGTTACTGGGTTCTTTTTCGAGGGAATGAGTGCGTTTTAAGGTTGCATCTACGGCAAGCACTTAATTAAGGATAAAAACTAGGATTTAGCTTTTAAAGGAAATCTCTCAGGATTTTTAATAATTTCTTTGCTTAAATCTACATCTAAATCTGGCCAATAAAAATGATTAGGAAAAGGCTCTTGTATATTTAAAATTTGTCTAATAGAGACATCTTGAAACCAAGGAAAATTTTGATAGGAAAGGAACATTTCTTCATTGTTTGCCAGAATCCATATTCCATGGGAAGAAATATGAGTTACTTCAGCTTGAGAAGTGTTTTGTCCAAGCATTTCTAAGTTCATTTTGTCGTTCCTCAATAATAGTTTCTATCGCTTGAAGTTGTTTTCGAGATAGGTTATGATTACGAGCTAATTCAATTTGTGGTTCCAGCCAAAATTTAGCTTCTCCTTCTGCACAATGAACATGAACGTGCATTCTTGTTTCTTCGCGGGAAAAGAAAAAGAAGCGATAGCCATCTTCTCGGAAAACAGTTGGACTCATCAGAAATATAATCAGGATGATTGATGCTTACCCTTCGTTTATTATAGCAAATATTCAGTTAAAAATACAAGAGGGAGAAGTAAGAGCATAAAAATCCCCCTCAACTGGTCTAAAATTAAGGGGGAATGAGTTATACAAAAAAGCAATTTAACCGACGTTACTGGGTTCTTTTTCGGTTGAATGAGAGCGTTTTACTTTGCGTTTTATGGTTGCACCTGCACCAAGTATTCCCAGGGAAAGGAGACTTATGATTGAGGTGGGTTCAGGGATTTCTCTAGATCTATAAACTTCGTCCATGGATTCTGCTCCGTCCATAAGCAGTCTTCCACCCCTGCCATCATAAACAAGACCAAAGGCAGATGCGGTTACATTTTTTACAAATACCTCTCCAGGTTTACCAACGGCCTTAACATTTTTTTCACACTTAATGGGACTGAGACCCTCAACAAACGTATCTCCGACACAAGCCGGATTCTTTCCAATGCTAGTTTGGGTTAAAGCACCACTAATTGATGCTATTGAACTAACTTGTCCTGTTTTTTCTACTGTTCGTTTATTAATGCTTACTAGACTATTACTTTGAGATTCATCCTTATCACAGATTCCATTGACACACGCAATCAACAACCTGGCTGATTTAATTGTTGTAAAATCTTCTGGCTGTAAAGCTCTTCCAACAGGTGCAACAATACCCCAAAGTTTTAAAATACCATCTAATATTACAGAAATCTTATCAAAGTCATTTACAATACCTACAGATTGAAGTGTTGAACTAGAACTTGATACTGTAGCAGACAGTACAGGAGTTTTTTGACAAAGAAGTGATATGGAAAAACTGAAAACACATAAACCCGATTTCAATAGAGAACTTTTAACTCTGTTCATTTTCATTATTTTTGCTTAAGCTAGGGTTTCTAAGAGCTTATGACATTAAAGATTAACTTTCAAGCACTAAAAAGTAAGATAAAGTCGTATAAAGTACCTAAATTTACATTCTGTGATATTCACTCTTTAATTACAACTGTTGATAATCTCATCTTCTCCTATACAGGAGAGAATTTAGATGATGTTCAGTCTGAAATCTTAGAAGGGGTGATTAATCACCAAAAATACACAGAAATCGCTAAAAGTCATCATCGTTCCGAGAAATATGTCAAGGATGTAGCTGGTAAATTATGGAAAACCTTATCAGAAATTTTAGGAGAAGAAGTTAATAAAGCTAATCTCAGGTCTAGTCTGCGAAGATATTATTATAATGTCGCTAACAATAATGTCGTTAACGGTGTCCAAATTAATAAAGGTAATATCTGTAATCAACTACCAGAAAATCAATTACAAAAATCTGATATTAATGAAGAATATAAACTCGAAATCGCTACAGAATTGATGAAAGAAGGATTAACCGTCGAACAAATTGCTAGAGTATTAAAACTTCCCTTAGAATTAGTTAAAGAGCAACTTGAAAAACCTAAGCAACCTAATTAGAAGTTAGGTTGACAGTGGTAGAGGGTGTTAAGCTATCGTTAACGCACCCCTTAATGTTTATCCTGACGAATTGTTGCGATTTAGCGGATAGGGTTTTTCGGTGGATTAAGCTTCGCTAATCTCTACTTATACCAATTCTCACTCATAAAAACTACCTTTTGTAGCCAGATTTTGTAGAATTAGTATTACTTCAACTTGAGAAGTATTTTGTCCAAGCATTTCTAAGTTCATTAATAATTTCGGCGTTGCTGATTCATACCTTGATTCAGTGCGATCGCCGCTCTTGTAGGGTGCGTTAATGAAATGTAACGCACCTTATCTAATGTTCAAAATTCGTGCGTTACGCTAACGCTAACACACCCTACTGGAATGTTTCAGTTAAGTATGGTTCTGATTTACTCTTTAATCCTAGTCTTCGTCAACAGGTATTAGGTGTAACAGAAATTGCCAAAAACGTTATCGGAATGACAGTAGATACAGTTATCGATTTGGCTGACCAATTAACCCCACCCAGAGAGGTTGTTACCTTTGAAGTAACGAATGATATTAACGCTTTTGAAGAATATCTACGCAATGGTATTTTTGAAGCTGCAGGATTTGAGTCCTACTGTATTCAAGAATTAAGAGGATTAGTGGATATTTTTCGAGAAAAAGAAGGAACATGGGCAGGTGTCGCCCAAAACGAATGGTATAAGGAGAATCCTCAGCTTGTAGCAGAATTACCCGCTAATTTGAAATCTCAAGAATTTAATTTAGAAGTTAGCGAACGACTGAGACAATTAGCAATTGCCTTGAAAAGAAATAGTTCCTCTCAGTAGCGTTAGCTATAGCAAAGCAGCGCTATTATTGCAACGATGGCGGTGAATTACGGTGATTTGGGAATGTGGATTAAGCTTCGCTAATCTCTACTTAGGGCTGGCTGAATAAATCTAAAAACCTTGTTTTTCCCTGAAAATTAGGTAACTGACTACCTCAAAATCGGTAAAACCCTACACCCCACACCCCACACCCCACACCCTGCCCCCACCAACAAACTTTTTCAGCAGACCCTACTTATACCTGAACTTTCCCATACATATATACCACAATAACCAAAAACCCTTATCCATCAATGGATACGCCCATTAACTTTTCTGAATGTACCCATGTTTATTATAATATTTCTTAATAAACAAGTGGGGAAAGTTTAGGCGAAAATTCCCTAATTGTAATTCTCCTCGGCAACAAAAGGCGTTAGATTTATTCGGGGTTTCCTTAATTTGTACCCAGTAACGGCACATTCAGATATGGCACGGGTTATGGTCTTTTGTCAAGGGGGAAGTCCAATAATTAAATCTCCACCTTTTAAAATACAAATCGACTATTAGAAGTAAATCCGTAGTCAATTATTCATAACTTCGGTGGCCGCTCGTAACCTTTAAGGTGTTTGTCCAAAGACCATATATAGACGCGGCGGCTTGGATTTTGATCACAAATTTTCTGCCAATCATGAATGATAGAAAGGTCTCCCAGTCCCCTACGTTGCATCGCTTGATCAGGAAACTCTTTTAACCATCCTTGCAGGTCTTCTTGCTTTAGAAAATTAATAGGGGTGAAGGGAGATTCTCCTTCAAGAGCTTGTGTTACCTGATTTACAAATTGTTCTGCACAAATACGTCGCTGATTGCCATCTCCATTTTGGGCAATATGATTGCCAGTTTCCAGAATGGTCGCCATTGGCAAAAAAAGAGATTCCCTAGCTTTAATTTTCTCTTTTAACTCTTGAAGTATTAACTCAGATTGACTGGCCTTTTGGGGGACATTAAGTATCTCTAAAAAGATCGAAGTATCGATCAGACAAATAGCTCCCATCAGGCTACTTCTCCCTGTTTTAATTGCTCTAACCAACTTAGCGCGTTTTGTTGACGTTGTTCTGCTGTGAACTTATCCTTTAAGAACTTATCTAATACTTGTTTAGTCATCAACTGACCAAGAGTTCCCTGCACAATTAATTCGGGGAAACGCTCTAAATCAGCTAATCGGACAATACGACTATCTCCTGCTTGCGGATCTCGGTAACAACAAAGTACATTTCCAATATCACTATCGGGTACTGCATCTAATAACGCCGGGTTATGGGAGGTGATCAGTACCCTCAGTTTTCTTTCTAAGGCGATCTCCCGAATTTGCTTAACTAAATTATCTGCACGACTGGGATGAACACCATTATCGATCTCTTCAATAATTACGAAAGTTCCAGGATTTACACTTAGTAGAGTTGCAGCAATCGCTAAAACTCTCAGAGTACCATCAGACAACAAAGGAGCATCTATCTGATGTTCTTTGTTCCCAAAAGACTCTATTAGTTTCACCATAACATCCTTGCGGTCTGTAATGATAAAGCGAATATCGGTAATATCCTGTTCTGGTAATGAACGAATGAAATCAAGCAACTTGTTTTTTTGAGTCTCTCCCTGCTGACAAACTGCGTAAAGAACACTAGAAAGGTTAGAGCCATCTTCTTTAATATCATCATCTTTAGCGTAAGCATAATCCCGCATTACTGCTGGACGAGGATCAAGAAAGACGATATTCCTCAAGGTTTCTCGAATTACTTTAGTAACTGCTGGAATAATTTTTTGTGATTTAGTATGACTTTGCTGGAACCGACTGGGAGTTTCCAATTGATAAAAAATAGCTTGTCGGTTAGAGCAAGGTATGTGGGGCTTATTTTTACCTTTGTTAAAATTGTTATACATCACCCTAATTTCATCGGTGTGTGAGTTGGGATCGCTATCAATTTTGTAAAGTGGTAATTCCTGATCTTTACTAGCTTTACTGACACTTTCTCCGATTATAAGAAGTTGGTCTGATAATAGCCCAATTTCAATCTCAAAATCAGTCCAACCCTCTGGAGCGTTATCAATGTGTGTTCCCAAGGTAAAAGACTCTTTTTCTGCACCGAAAAGATCGATCGCTTGTCCACGAGCAATTGCATTCCCGCTTTGAATATTGCGTTCAATGTCATCTAACCTGCTGCCTTTCGCTAACCACGAAAGTAAGCGAATTGCTTCTAGTGCATTACTTTTCCCTGACGCATTAGCACCAATTAAAAAGGTTATGGGTGCTAGAGACAAGGTTGCCTCCTGATAGCTTTTGAAATTCCGAAGAGTCACCGATGTTAACATACTTTTCACCCATTAAATCTTGACTGGTGCAGTTTGAGCATTTGTACTAAAAGTTCCAATACCAGCGCAGTTTATAGACTCTAACGAGTACCGAAAACTAGCACCCATAACCTTGAAAACTCAAACTGTAGGGCAGGGCATATCCGAACAGTATAATCTAAGCTTGGGGAAATAAGGTCGCTGTTTTATTGGCATTAGGGCGGAACCCTTACCCTTACTGCAGGTCGCTTCTCAGAAAAAATTGAAAAGACGCTACTGGGTACATTTTTCCCTTGAAAATGGCTGTACCGT
>VYLR01000137.1_pt1 | contig 20558 bp, 20 predicted proteins | sample 5114291 | NCBI WGS metagenome assembly VYLR01 (sample SAMN12291774, study PRJNA351875) | freshwater metagenome | isolation source: freshwater lake | place: USA: Michigan, Lansing Lake | collected 2013-08-14 | reverse complement strand
CCTACGGTAATTTAGGCAATGTTTACTATTCCCTAGGAGAATACCAAAAAGCGATCGAGTTTCATCAACAGTCCTTAGCAATCACACGGGAAATCGGTGATCGGGGGGGTGAAGCGAATTCCTACAATAATTTAGGCGCTGTTTACAATTCCCTAGGAGAATACCAAAAAGCGATCGAGTTTTATCAACAGTCCTTAGCAATCACACGGGAAATCGGTGATCGGGGGGGTGAAGCGTCTTCTTGGTTTAATCTGGGACTTACCTACTATAAACTCAAACGTATAGCGGAAGCGAAAGAAGCATATCTTCAGTCGCGGGAATTATATCAAGCATTGGGGTTAGCAGCGGATGTTCAAGATTGCGATCAGGCAATTCGGCAATTAGAAACCTGAAAATATCCCTTAATCGTTGCTTTCTTTCTGGGGGTGGTGATGTTTCCTTTCGTTTTAATTGGGGGGATAATAGTGGCATTGTGGCGATTGTTAAAAAGATGGTTGAGGAAAGCATAATTATGGGTAGAATGGGTTAGGAATCTCTTATTTTTAACCTGAGTTTGACATCTGCTAATTTCCCCTCATAACTACCAGAAAGTGAGAAATTATGACAATATTTCTAAGGATTGCCAGAAAAAAAGGATCGCCACGCTGCTGTTCCGATCGCTCCTCCTAAAAGAATAATTAACGTCCAAACTTGATTTTTTTGGGTTCCTTCCACCTTTTCTAGTCTTCTATCCATCCCATCGACTTTCTCAGTTAGTTTTGCCTGTCCTACCTCTAGCTTAGTTAACCGTTCGTCGATTTTATCAAATTTCTGGTTAAAATCCTTCTGTAGGCTGTCAAATTTCTGGTTAACATCTTTCTGTAGGCTGTCAAATTTCTGGTTAAAATCCTTCTGTAGGCTGTCAAATTTCTGGTTAATATCCTGTTGCAAGGTATCGATTTTTTGGTTAACTTCCTTGATGCTGTCTTTGATTTCCTTGAGGACAGATTCAAGACTATAAGTAACGGTTTCGTTAGGCATTTTGGTAACATCCCTGGGAGTAATGATAGTACAATAATTTTATTTTAATCCTAAATCCGGTTATTAAAGACTGATTATTTATTGCCTAGGATTTAGTATTATAGCGGTGTGCAGTCGTATGAGGTACAGTGTCACGAGCTATAAACCATGCTAGGCAAAGCTTGGTTTGTATCTCACTCAAGCGCTTACCGCTATATGGCAATATTTCTAAGGATTACCAGAAAAGAAAGAGCGCCACGCTGCTGTTCCGATCGCTCCTCCTAAAAGGATAATTAACGTCCAAACTTGATTTTTTTGGGTTCCTTCCACCTTTTCTAGTCTTCTATCCATCCCATCGACTTTCTCAGTTAGTTTTGCCTGTCCTACCTCTAGCTTAGTTAGCCGTTCATCGATTTTATCAAATTTCTGGTTAAAATCCTTCTGTAGGCTGTCAAATTTCTGGTTAAAATCCTTCTGTAGGCTGTCAAATTTCTGGTTAAAATCCTTCTGTAGGCTGTCAAATTTCTGGTTAACATCTTGTTGCAAGGTATCGATTTTTTGGGTGACATCCTTCTGTAGGATATCGATTTTTTGGTTAACTTCCTTGATGCTATCTTTGATTTCCTTGAGGACGGATTCAAGACTATAAGTAACGGTTTCGTTAGACATTTTCGTAAAATCTCTAGGAGTAGGTTTTCTTAAGCGATCCTTGTTGATAGTACAATAATTTTATCTCTAGATTACTGGAGAGAACGAATCTGCAATTGATAATAATCCGCATCTAAACCCTTATTTTGACCAGTATCCACAGAATTAAGCTGTTTTTGCAGTGCCAAAATGCGATCACTGGTAGCCGGATGGGTGCTGAGAATTGCGGGGATAGAACCCCCCTGTTGTGCTAATTTTCCCATAAAGGAGATCATCGCCGTGGCTGCATAACCGGCCTCAGCTAGATTGTTTAAACCCAGTCGGTCCGCTTCTAATTCATCCTTGCGACTATTGGGCAGATTATAGGCGAGATTGACCCCCAATTGTACCCAAGTTTTTGTGTCTAATCCCGCCGCGCTGAGAAGTCCTTGGGCGAGGGCAGTATTGCGTAATTGGGTGATAGAATGACGACCGACGATATGGCCGATTTCATGGGCAATCACGCTGGCTAATTCCGCCTCATTATCAGCAGTTTTAATCAATCCCGTGTGTAAATAGACAAATCCGCCCATAGTTGCGAAGGCGTTAATACTATTGTCGCGCACCACTTGAAAAGTGTAGGGAAGGTCAGGGCGATCGCTTGTTGCCGCTAATCGCTGCCCGATTTCTTGGACATATTGGTTAATTCTGGCATCTTTGGACAGTTGTATCTTACCTGATTCTAATAAACCCTGATTAATCTGCTTACCGAGGGCGACTTCCTGCTGAGGAGAAATAGTGGCGAGTTGAATAACTTGCACACCGCGAAAAAGTAAATCCATCCACGAGCGCGCGAAACTAGGTTGGGGATTGACAATCCCGATACTGAGGGTGAACAGCAGAGAAATTATTGTTAGTAGCCAAAAACGGCAGAAAATAGGGCGCATAGACGATTTGATCGCATAAAAACCTCATTCCCATTCTAGACAGTCAACATCACCCTTTGCCTGTTACTGTCCCCGATTAGTTTGATAGACATAAAAGTTAAATAAATCGAATAAACTGCCAACAAAAGCAAAGGTGACAGCGATGGTTAACATTCCTTGTAGGGGATAACCGTCGCCGAAAATGGTTAAAAATTGCAGGATTTGGCTAAAACCGGTCTGAGAAACCCAAGTAAAGCCGGGGACGTGACTGGTGGCGAATAAAGCAGCTAAAATAGAACCTACCAAGAGGACGGGGGCAACAAAACTTAATAGGGTGGAAAATAGCAGGGAACGGAGCAAAGTAAGCATGGATGCTGATCTCCAGAGAATTAGGGGGCGATCGAACGGGAATAGGAATCTATACTCGCTCCCCTATAGAATATACGTTCATCTCGGCTAGGGGCGGTTTTTTAAAGAATCTTAAAATATCATTAAGATTCTTGGTTAACAACGATTAAGTGGTACACGGCGTCGGGTGTGGGGTGTAGGGTGTAGGGTGTGGGGTGTAGGGTGTGGGGTGTAGGGTGTGGGGTGTAGGGAGAAGCTTTTTTCAGTGATCAGTAAACAGTAAACAGTAATCAGTGAACTGAAAACTCACATCTGATAACTGATAACTGATAACTGATAACTGATAACTGATAACTGATAACTGGTAACTGGTAACTGATAACTGGAACTAGCTGAAGCATTGATCCCCGTGGTGTGGTAATGTCAATTCAGTGTATTTATCGGCACTGGCTTAAGATTTGTCGCTATTGTCCTCCCCTTCTCCTGTCGCTGTTTTTGAGGCTTTCTATGACCGACATTCCTTTCACCCTAGACCAACTGAGAATTCTCAAAGCGATCGCTGCCGAGGGAAGCTTTAAACGGGCGGCAGATACGCTGTATGTATCTCAGCCGGCGATCAGTCTTCAGGTACAAAACCTCGAAAAACAGCTAAATGTGCCGTTATTTGACCGGGGCGGTCGGAAAGCTCAATTAACGGAAGCGGGACACCTACTCTTAAGCTACGGCGAAAAAATTATCACTCTCTGTCAAGAAACCTGTCGGGCGATCGAAGATCTACAAAATCTGCAAGGGGGAACCCTAATCATCGGTGCTTCCCAAACCACGGGAACCTATCTTCTTCCCCGCATGATCGGGATTTTTCGCCAAAAATACCCAGAAGTATCCGTACAGCTACAAGTTCATTCCACCCGTCGCACCTCTTGGAGCGTTGCTAACGGTCAAGTGGATTTAGCCATTATCGGGGGAGAAGTTCCCGCCGAATTACAAGAAACCCTGCGGATTATCCCCTACGCAGAAGATGAACTGGCTTTAGTCCTGCCAATTTTTCATCCTCTGTCTAAGGTAGAAATGATTCAAAAAGAAGATTTATATCGACTAAAATTTATCACCCTCGATTCCCAATCGACGATTCGCAAAGTCATTGACAAGGTTTTAACTCGTTGCGATATCGATACTAAACGCCTAAAAGTGGAGATGGAACTTAACTCGATCGAGGCGATTAAAAATGCTGTCCAATCCGGTTTAGGGGCGGCTTTTGTCTCGGTGACAGCGATCGAAAAAGAACTACAAATGGGAGTTATCCACGCGACCAGAATTAAAGATGTGGAAGTGAGACGCACTTTATCGGTAATTATTAACCCGAATCGTTATCGATCGAAAGCTGCCGAAGCTTTTACCCTAGAAATACTACCCCAATTCTCCACCTATCCCGAATATCTCGCTGACGACCACAACTTTGAACCTATTCCTAACTCACAACCCGCCGAAATTATGAGTAAATAAGTCGATCGAGACGGGCAAAATCTCCCTCGGAACATTTAAGCTATCTCTCAGGAAAATTACTGCCGGGATAAATTACTTTTTTATCGACTTTAATCCAATGGAGACTTTCTAAACGACTTCTAAGATTAGTAATAGTTACTCCCAACTCGTCAGCGATCGCATACAAATGTCCCCATTTTGTCAAGTCACGGCCCTTGATGGCTTTCTCTAACTCACTCATCGCCATTAGTAAACAACTGGCAAAATATTGAGCTTGCCATTCAATTCTTTGGCTAGAATCAACTCTCCGACACAGAAAAGGTTGAATTGTCTCTAAGGAATCTCCCTGATTGATTCGATCCAAAAAGTTAGAGACGGCCGTTTGATTAATATGAAGGACAAAATGACCAATTTCATGGGCTAAACTCGAATTTTTAAAACCTTCTTTTGCCAAGGATGAATTTTGAGAATCTTTTAAGAATTTTACATCTTCATTAAGAAGAATTTTCTTTTCTGTGGGAATAATCATGGCGGCGATTTCTCCCTCTTGATCTGGCTTTATATCCGTCCATTCAATAGCCAAATCAAAATAATCGGCCGCTGCTTCCGCAATATCGCAATTTTTTAAGGGACGACGACGATTAGCTTTTACTTTCTTCAGAATATTGTCTGCCTGAGCTTCAATCTCTGCTTTGGGAATAAAACTATAGGGTTTAATAATATCCAAGATATCTACTCCTCTGGTTCTAATTTGGTCGCCTCAGAAATAATTTTTTGGGCAAAATTGGGATTGTCTTTCATGCGACGCAATAAAATCGGCATTTGTTGGTATTTTTGAACTAACTCTTTGAAGACTTTTTGATCATCTGAACTAATTCGTCCCGCCAATTCCCCTAATGTTTGAGCATTTAATTTTAAATGAGTCGCTAAGGACTCAATAACCTGCTGACTAGGAGGATAACCCGCATGATCATTTTCTAGCTTCGATAGATAGGTATAGTCCACCCCAATCAACTTAGCTAGTTCTCTCTGACTATATTCCTCCTCTCGACGAGCTTTGCGGATAACCTGTCCAAATGTTTCTGACACTGCTTTTCTCTCAATCGCTCAAAAAAATTATATCAAGGGTTGACTATTTAAATTAACCTAGGCTAAAGTTAGTTCATCGGCGTTGATTATTTTAGTCAACACAAAAGTAAACACTAGGGAAAAAATCGTGTCCTCCCAGTTTCCCCAAAAGCGTTGGTATCCTCCGATGAGCTATAGTCTTTGGCGATCGCTAAAACCAGCGATTGGCTATGAGAATTGGCATTGTCAGACAAAACGGGGGTTTGAAAAAGCGCGAAACAAAGAACCAGAAGTTAAAAGGTTGCTATCACAAGATAATCAACCGCAAAAAATTGGTAAGTTGGCACAAAGAGGAGTTTTTGAGTTTCATCAAGAGCCGGTGAGATTATCTGATCCTCATGGGGTGGAACAAGTAGCAGAAATCCTGCAATTAAATCAAGAATCGCCAGAAATTCAAGCTAAGATTTTAGTGATTTTAAACAATTACTATCAACAACCAATTTTATTGAATCAAGAGATTATTAATTTATCTAGAGGCGATGAAGGTTATCCAGAACCTATTGTTATCGAGCAAGGTAACTATCAGTTTAATTTGTCCGCTGCCTTTGATTGTATTTTTAGAGAAGCTGATCACACCATACATATTTTAGATTTGAAAACTGGTCAATCTAATTTTGATCGTCGTCAGGCTCATGTTTATTTACTGGCAGCTAGTTACCTTTATCCTCAGGAAAAAATTGTCGCTTCTTTTTACAATTTAGAAACCCAAACAAGCTCAGAAAAGATAACCCTGTCTTCCGAGGCCATAGAAGCGGTTAAAATCGAACTAGCTTCCCTGTCAAAAAAACATCAGCGACAACTACAAAAATATAAAGATCACCCCGAAGATTTTTATCATATTTTTACGCCCCAAAGTGGCTATGCCTGTCGTCATTGTCCTTTTACATCGATTTGTGATTATGCAAATAAGGAGGTTTAGATAATGAGTTACACAGTAGCTAACACAGTCAATCCTTCGCTTTTTTTGAGTGAAATTACTTGCTTAACTCTCAATAATAGTTGTTGGAATTGTTTTAAGCTCAATCATCAAGTTACCAGGGAAATAGGTAATCGTTTTAGTTGGCAATTCAGTCGCAAGTTTCCCGAGGTGGTGGTTATTTTTGAAGATCATTGTTTTTGGGTATTAGCTAAAGATGAAAAATCTATTCCTTCTTCACAACAATGGAAAGAAGCTTTATCAGATATTCAAGAGGTTCTACGAGAAGATATTGGCGATCACTATTATTCTATTCATTGGCTAAAAGACTTTCAGATAACAGCTTTAGTTAAAGCACAATTAGCAATTAGAATTCTGAAAATATTTGGTAAATTTTCCTATCCAATAGTTTTTCCGAAAGATAGTAAGACAACTGAAAATCAAGTACAGGTAAGGAGAGAAGTTAATTTTTGGGCAGAAATCATCAATGACACTTATCCAGCTATTTGTTTAACTGTTGAAAGTAGTATTGTCTATAGTGGAGATTTAGAACAGTTTTATGAAAATCATCCCTATAGACAAGATGCTGCTAAATTATTAGTAGGTTTAAAGGTTAAAGCTATAGAAACCAATGGAACGGCTAAAATCATTAAAATAGCGGGTACAATTGAGGAAAAAAGAGAGGAGTTATTAACAAAAGCCACCGGTTCAATTAGTCGAAGAAAATTAGAAGAAGCTCATCTGGGGCAACCAGTGGTAGCGGTAAAATTTGGCAAAAATACCCGAGAGTATATTTATCCATTAGCAGCTTTAAAACCCTGTGTTACCGATCAGGATGAGAGTTTATTTCAAGTCAATTATGGAGACTTATTAAAAGCAACAAAAATTCCCTATGTTGAACGACAAAAACTATTACAATTATATAAACAGCAAGCACAAAAGACCTTAACTAAATTTGGGTTTCAGTTAAGAGAAAGAAGTATTAACAGTAAAGAAGACCCCCAATTATTTTGGACTCCTTCTCTTTCTCTTGAGCAAACTCCTATCTTATTTGGTAAGGGAGAAAGGGGAGAAAAAAGAGAAACTCTCAAAGGATTATCGAGGGGGGGTGTGTATAAACGTCATCGAGAATATGAGGATCCTGCTCGTAAGATTCGTTTAGCTATTCTCAAAACAGCTAATTGGAAAGTGGTAGATTTTAGAGAACAATTAGAAAAGCGATTAAAACGTTATAAATTTGAGACCATTTTGCCACCAGAGAATCAAATAAATTTTTCTGTCGAAGGTGTAGGATTTGAAAAAAGAGCTAGACTGGAAGAAGCAGTTGATCAATTAATTGGAGGAGAAATTCCTGTAGATATTGCTTTAGTCTTTCTTCCCCAAGAGGATCGCAATGCTGATAATACTGAAGAAGGAAGTTTATATTCGTGGATTAAAAGAAAGTTTCTGGATCGTGGAGTTATAACTCAAATGATTTATGAAAAGACTTTAAATGATAAGAGCAACTATAACAATATTCTCAATCAAGTTGTCCCCGGAATCCTAGCCAAATTAGGAAATTTACCCTATGTCCTTGCTGAACCTCTAGAAATTGCCGATTATTTTATTGGTTTAGATGTGGGAAGGACTCCTAAAAAAAATCTTCCGGGGAGTCTCAATGTTTGTGCAAGTGTGCGACTATATGGAAAACAGGGAGAATTTGTTCGCTGTCGGGTAGAAGATAGTTTAACCGAGGGAGAAGAAATTCCTCAACGTATTCTGGAAAAATTTTTACCGCAAGCTGAACTAAAAAATCAGAAAGTTCTCATTTACAGAGATGGTAAATTTCAAGGAAAGGAGGTTGACAATTTACTAGCAAGAGCTAGGGCAATTAATGCTAAATTGATTCTCGTAGAATGTTATAAGAGTGGCATTCCTAGACTTTATAATCTTGAGCAAAAACAGATAAATGCTCCCTCAAAAGGATTAGCTTTTGCTTTATCAAAGCGGGAAGTTATCCTGATAACGTCCCAAGTTTCTGAACAAATAGGTGTGCCTCGTCCCTTGCGCTTAAAAGTTCATGAATTAGGAGAGCCAGTAGATTTAAAACAGTTAGTTGACACTACGTTAAAACTCACTTTACTTCACTATGGTTCTCTCAAAGAACCCCGTTTACCTATCCCTTTGTATGGAGCGGACATTATTGCTTATCGACGCTTACAAGGAATTTATCCTAGTTTATTAGAAGATGATTGTCAATTCTGGCTTTAGAGAGGAAAATTATGTATAATTCTCTTATACCATTTTTCTTTTAAAATTATTTTTCAGTTAATTCAGATTCAGTTTTTTTAAGTAAATCTGAGGCAAATCTTTCACTAAATCCCACTAAAAAAGCACAGGAAAAGATAAATAAATCCTGACGAGCTTTGTTGGTTATTAAACTAGAAGAATTTTTATCTTGGGTAATCATAAAATCAATTTTAATCAACGTATCTGAGCTAATTAAACTAAAGATAAAAATACCGAAAATTAGACCAATTAATGGTTTAAAGAAACCAATAAAAAAAGGAATGAGGGGGTCGTCATATTTTTGGTCTCGAAAGTCGATAATTCTGAGTAAAATACTCGCAACACTTCCCAACACTCCTGCTGTTGCCGCATAAACTAAACCATAAAATATATGCCGATTAGGATTTATCGTATCACTCGGTGATTTTAACTGTTCTGAATAACTACTAGAAGGAATGGGTACTGGGGAGTTTGCTTGAGGTAATGGTTTTGAAATAAGTGCCTCCTTTTGAGAGTATTGCTGTTGTAAATTATCATCAAATTGGTAAATTTCTTGAGCAGAAAATTTCAGGGCAATAATAGATAAAAAAGTTGTCATAGATAAACCTAAAAATATTTTGAATGGGACTGATTTTACAGAATATATATAACTAAATCCATTTAAAATATGTCCCCATAAAAAATAGCGATCATTATTAATTTCCTTGGCTAGATTAATTCTGAATTCTCGAAGAGCATCAACTCCGACTTTATTGGTTTTTGCAATGAGCAATATATATTTAATTTCCTCTAATAACAAAATAAATTTAGTTGGATCATTGTTAAAAATAAACCAACCAATTTTCCGGCTATTACTTTTTTTATAAATCAAATAATTCAGATGATGAATCTGTTGAACTAACTTAGTGAGTTCTAGTTGTAATTCAGGAGAAATTATCGGCAAAACCTCTAATAAAACTTCCCTAATATCCGCATTTAAGGCGTTAACATCGTCATTTTTTTTTACTGGAGTGGAAGTGATCATATTTTTGGGGACTTTTTAGATTGATTAATAGAATGAAAAGGCTACAGAAGAGAGAGGTTTTCAAACCAGTTTTTTGATAACTTTCTAGCCATAAGACGGTAGATTAACTGATTGAATTTCAAAAGAGCGAGAGTTCTTTAACCCCTTTCTCGTTGTCACATTAATAAAACGTTTGACCCTGGATAATTGTGATATATTTGTTACATTTAGTTACTTAAAATCAAATTATCCCTGGTTTGAGTTTTTGAATTTACCTCAAAATCCTCTCCTCTTAAACAGCTATCTAATTGATTTTGTAATATATTCGTATTAATTGTCTCCGTGCTAATTAATACTAATTGGGTAAAGGGTGGATTATTACCCCATTCTTCCCCTATTTCTAAGGTAATTCTCGGCCCCACTTGTTGCAAAATTACTCTTCTATCGGGATATTCAACAGTAGATAAAATACCCTTAGCTCGCAATACAGTTACGGGTAATTTCCCTAATATTTTTCCCAGGGTTAATAACTGAAAAGGGCGAACACTTTCATAACTCCAAGTATGAAAGTTATCCGAGTGATTAGATTTTAATTGACTAGATACAGAATGAACGGGAAATGAGTCCCTAAATCCTAATAATAAATCTAGGGAAATATCCCCATAACTCCCTTTTAACAAACGCACCCATGGTGCTATTTTTTGGATAATTTGATTAGCATTAATTTGTGCTTTTTCATCAATCAAATCAATTTTATTGAGAACCACAATATCAGCGGCCGAAATTTGATCAATTAGCAAATCTTGATAGTTAATTTTTCCAGATGGTTCACAAATTTGGGGTAGATAGGTCGCATCAACTAGGGTAATAATGCTTTCTAAGCGAATTATTCTACTTAAAACTGGACGCTTTAGGGTTTGTAACAGGGTATAAGGGTTAGCAATTCCACTGGCTTCAATTAATATCTGATCTGGACGGAGAGATAAGATTTTGGGCAGAGAATTAACCAGATTATTTTGTAAAGTACAACAAACACAACCTCCCTCAAGAGTGATTAGATCACCGTCCCTATTTTTAATTAACATCTGGTCAATATTAAGACTACCAAAATCATTAACCAGTATGCCAAAACGGCGATCGCTTTTACCCTTAAGAATGCGGTTAAGTAAAGTAGTTTTACCAGCACCTAAAAAACCCGTCAGCAGTGTTACTGGTGTCTTCCAGAGATTTGATGACAAAACCATTATACTTGTCCTCCCGATGGTTGTTTATAGATGACTCCCCGTTTCATGACAAAATCAACTTTACCAGTAACATTAATATCCTCAAAAGGATTACCCGGCATAGCGATAATATCAGCAAACTTCCCCACCGCTAACGCACCAATATTCGGCTGCATTAATAATTCAGCCGCTACAGTAGTTGCTGCTTTTAAAGCGCGTAAAGGAGTAATACCATTTTGAACCATCGCTGGAAACTCTTTCCAGTTATCTATATGAGGAAAAGTTCCTGCATCAGTACCAAAAGCAATCTTAACGTTACTTTTAGCTAAATTATCAGCACAAGCAATCAGTTGAGCGGCATATTTTTGATATTTAGCGTGTTGCCAAGAAGAACGATTTTGCCAATATTCAGGATTATTAGCATTGCGAGCTTTTTCTAAAACAGTGTATTGAGTTGGTACAAGATAAACTCCTTTCTGTTCCATCAATTGCAAAGTCTCGGAACTGGCAAGATTACCATGTTCAATGGAACGTACCCCCGCATTAACAGCACGTTGAACCCCTTCCCCTCCATAAGCGTGAGGACAAGCAGAAATACCGAAATCTTTGGCGGTACTAACCAGAATATTCATCTCCTCTTGGGAATAAGTGGTTTGACTCGGATCGTCCGTAGGAGAGCTAAAACCCCCTGTGGCACAGAATTTAATCCAATCTGCTCCTGAGCGAATTTCTTCCCGTACTATGCGGATAATTTCTGCTGTTCCGTCTGCTACTTCAAATTTTTCTGGTCTGAACTGAAAAGCAACTAAAGAGGTAAAATCACCATGCCCTCCTTGGGCTGAAATCAGGTGAGGTGCTACTAATAGATCTGGTCCAATAATCCAGCCCTTGGCGATCGCTTTTTTGAGATCGACGGTAATAAATTCTGGATCGGGACAACCCACTTCCCTTACAGTAGTAAAACCGTTCATTAACAGTATTTTCAGGGGATTTAAGCTATAAAGTGTCATTAATGGCACTGTCACCATATAAGGATTTTCTGGAATTGTAGGATCTCCTTCACAGAAGGTAATATGAACATGACAATCAATGAAACCAGGGGTAACGGTGTGTCCTTTTAGTTCAATAATTTGAGCGTTGCTGTGATCAACTGTTGCAGCGATCGCAGTGATATTGCCATTTTCGACGCGAATTTCCGTGGCACCAAGGGGATTATCAGCCAAACCATCCCAATATTGATCGGTTACGATTACATAATTTGGGCTAGTGGAATTAGTACCAGTCATAGTTGTTTCTCCTGTTGTTAATTTTTTTCAATGACCCACTGTTTCCTTAAACTCAGCCTCAAATTGAGTAAAGGAATTAGGAGCAATATTAGAAGATGGATTCCACTCCATCTGGTAACTACCTGATTTTCCCTGCTTGATGTTACATAGCGTAGCGTTGACAATTTGTAGGTGAAATCTAGCACCCATAAGAGTTACTCCTTTCTGTTCCTACTAAACCAGGATCATCTTGTGGCCAAAACTTTCCCTGTTGCCTAGGGGGAATCTGTTGGAGAGGACTAACAACATAATAATCATAAGTAGGGAGGCACAATTATTTGTAGGATGGGTTAGCGCACTTCGTAACATGAGCGGGCGTTGGGTTTCATACTTCAACCCAACCTACGTTCATCTTATATTTAATTCCACCCACCTACTTACTTGTTAGCAGATTGAGTTGAGTCCAAGATTTATGCTCAATTGCTAAACAGGAAAAACTTTGATCGCTTTTTCGTAGTAAGCCTGACGATCTGCTAGTCCGTTAAGACCACCATTCACTCGTCGGGTGATTTCTTCCACCGTGGCACCGCGATCGCAAAGAGCATTCATGTTATTGTTATGCCACCAAAAACCGCCACTGGTAAAAGGATAGGTGGTACTAACATAGTCAACTCCATTCATCACTTTCGGATCATGAATATAATTCGCAAAAGCTTGATAGTTACTGCGTCCCGTTAGTTGAATAACGCCCGCTCCTTTATATTTGGGACCATCTCCTGGATCAATATTGCCCAGATCTTTCCGTCCGTTATACTCCTCACCGCTACCGAGTTCTTTCATCCATTTCAAGCCTCCACTTTCATGGGCAGTTTGGCTTAAGAAATGACACATTCGGGGGTGAGTGTTAATTTCAAAGCGATTTAAGCAAGAATTGAGGTCTGCTAATTGTCCATCGCTGATGACGTTACCGTAGATAGATTCAGCTTGAGCTTTGGAGATTAAATTACTACCGCCTGGTAATTCTTGAAGGGATAGTAAAAGTTTTGCTGAAGATGCTCCTATGGTATCCAGTTCGCCTTCTTTAATTTTTTGCTTGAATTGCTCAAAAGCTTGTTTGGTTTGGGGTCCATAAATGCCATCAACACCATTAGCAGGAAGTAATCCGAGAACTTGCAAACGGGTCTGAACTTCTCGGCAAAGTTCGGAATCTCCTGCTAAGGAATCAATGGGTTTAACGAGGTTTTGTTGAACGATGTCTTCTAATTTCATGGTGTTTATTTCCTGGTTTAGGTTTTAATAATGGCGATCAAGGAAATTACTTGAGAGGTCAAAGGTTAACACTTTAAGTATTTGGCTCTTCTGTCCCTAACCATTTAGAGTCGTGCCGATTCCCACTGCCGACTATTGCGAGATGGGATAACTAGGTTAATTTAATGGCGATCGCTATTGGGTCACTTTGATCGCCCTACCCAACGACCTTCTACTAATAAATTGAGAAACCAGTTTTGTGAATTTTTTCTTTCGAGCAAATTCTCTAATTTAAAGTTGCAGGAACTATTGGGACGAATTTTCGGCAAATTTATGAGCAACTTTTCCGCCAAAAGCAGCCGCTAAAAAAGCAAACGTTAGATTCGTCCCCACAGGCCCAACATCCTTACTGTTAACCAATGTGTAGGAACCAAATCCGATCGCTGTAATTAATGCCATAAAGCACATTAAACGAATGGCTGAATTATTACCATTGTTGTCTTGTAAAAAACTGCTAGAGGATGATTGATTAGAGTCAGAATTAGATGTTGCAGTGGGCGTAGTGTTAACCATTGGACATTCTTCATCGTCAATGTAAGTAATAACCCTTAGTGGTGCAGAAAACTTCTGAAAGACTTGTTGCACAAGGATTCCGAATTAGATAGGGGATTGTCAGGAGGAGCAACTTTATGAGATGCTTAAGTTCCGCAACTAAAAGTTATCCCTATCTGGGCTCCCCTCCCCCATGTTCAACTATTTGGGCAGCTAAGTCAATAGATTAAGCTCAAAAACGTTGAATCTCGTCATAAAACTTTACATTCAAGAGCATATTAAATCTATACTTTAGATGTTCATAATTTGAGATTGATTAAACTTATGAAATCGGAGAGTGAGATCGGTCAAAACCATCCCCAATCTGGTAATTATGCCCCCCTAGATAGCCATCTCTGGACCGATGCCACCTATCCCCTCGGAGCGCATTATCGGGGCGATAGTGTCACCTTTGCCGTTTATTCTAAAAATGCCAGTCAGATTCTTCTGGAAATCTACGATCGCCCGACGGGAGAAAACGCTAAGTATGATTACTGGTTGACAAAAAACCCAAATGATGATATGTGGCGGGCAAAAATCGCCGGTATTCCCCCGGGCAGCTACTACGCTTTTCGCTGTTGGGGTCCCAATTGGCAATTTGATCAAAAATGGCAAAGAGGCGATAGTAACGCTGGTTTTCGGGCAGATGTGGACGATTTCGGCCATCGTTTTAACCCCAATAAAGTCCTCTTCGATCCCTACACGCGAGAACTTTCCCACGACCTTGAAACCCCGGCCATGATCGCGGCCGGAGAAAATGCGGGAATGTATGCCACGGGAGAAGGGGACTACAAAGGAGTGATCCGGCGGCAATACGATACGGGCAAATGGTCGCCCAAAGGCATTGTTATCGCCCCGGATGGGACTTCTACCGGGACTCGTCCCCGTCTGGACGACGAAAAAGCGATCATTTACGAGGCCCATGTGCGCGGTTTAAGCAATCACCCCTCCGCTAGTCGTTTAGAAGATATTCTCAAGGGAATTACGGGTTTTGAGGAAGTGGCTAACGTTCCCGACCAGTACAGGGGAACTTATGCGGGAGCCGGCTATATGGCCAAATACCTGAAAGCGCTAGGATTTACCACGATCGAACTCTTACCTGTCCAAGAAACCGCTAACGATAATAACCCCGACGATCGCCCTGGTGGTAACTATTGGGGTTACATGACCTTTGGTTATTTCGCCCCCGATCGCCGTTATGCTTATGATCGCTCCCCCGGTGGACCCACCAGAGAATTTAAGGCCATGGTCAAAGCTTTTCACGACCAAGGTATGGAAGTTTATCTCGATGTGGTCTATAATCACACGGGAGAAGGGGGCAATTGGGGCAGCAACGATGTCACCGGATTTGTTAGTTTTGGTGGTTTTGATGTGGTGGAATACTATCAACTCACCGATGAACATTATCTAGTCGATGGGGCCACCGGCTGCGGAAATCAATTAAACTTTTCCCATATTGTCACCTGTAATCTGGTTCTTGATTCCCTCACCTATTGGTTAGAAACCATGGGAGTTGATGGTTTTCGTTTTGATCTGGCCACCGTCCTCGGTCGAACTCCTTCTAGTCATGAACGGGAAGATTGGGGCAAACAAAAACAATTCTTTCCTAAACATCCTTTGTTAGAAAAGATCGAGAAATTAGGCAAGAAATACGATGCGGAAATGATCGCCGAAGCTTGGGATATCTGGGGTTACGAAGTGGGGAATTTCCCAACGGGTTGGGGAGAATGGAATGGCCGTTATCGCGATGCAATCCGGTGTTTTTTAAAGGGAAATAGTAATACTTTTCAATTCATCGAACAGATGAACGGAGATTATCACAATTTTAACGACCAAGGCGGACCACAAAAATCGATCGGTTTTATTGTTGCCCACGATGGTTTTACCCTGATGGATTTAGTCAGTTATAACAATAAAAATAACCTCAATCCCTGGCCTTTTGGTCCTTCCGATGGCGGCAATAATAATAACGATTCTTGGGATTCTGGCGGTAATCAGTCCTTACGTCGCCAAAGATTACGCAACTTTTGGACGATTCAATTTTTGTCTCGCGGTGTGCCGATGACTGTCTGGGGTGATGAATTTGGCCGCACTCAAAATGGTAATAATAATCCCTACAATATTGATAGTGTGGCTACTTGGAATAATTATGATATGATCGCCACCCGTTCACCCCATCTACTGCCCACGGGTTATCGGGAAGCTTATCATAATAATTTTGGCACGGGAACTAATCAAGAAGAACGCAATCCTTTATTTATTTTTGCCGCTTATATTGCTCACTTAAGACAGAATCATATAGCACTCAAACAGCGCCGCTACGGTGATATGGTTCTCGATGCGGGCAATAATGTCACCTACTTATTTAAAAAACCCGATGGGGTTAGCGATTTAACTGCCCATGATCGCTCTATTTGGTTTTTAATTGATGGTAGTGCCGTCGGTGATCACGATTTTTTGGTGTTAATTAATATGTATTATCTGCCGGTAGATTTTCGCATTCCCTCACCACCCGATAATTATCGTTGGCTAAGAATTATTGACACGGCAGCTTGGGCAGAAACCGATTATAATTGTTGGTCTGTGGATCAAGGGACAGTAATTGCCGATCGCTATAAAGTCAATGGTTTTTCGATCGTGGTTTGCGAGGAGATTAACTGAATTTTTGGCAACAGGGAAATATAAACCCCTGTTGCATCTTATGTTTTACAACCCGCACTTAGCCCAAAATTGCCGTTAAATGTCTAAAACTAAAAGTAGTGTTATTATCCTAACCATAATTTGTATTATCGCCACAGCGATGGGAGTTTATCTGATCGGTGGTATCGACTCCCAACAATTACAGATCTGGTTAAAACAAATGGGAATTATGGCCCCCATTTTGTATATTATTCTCTATACGATCGGGACAATTTTAATCCTGCCTTCTACCCCCTTAAACCTCAGTGGTGGGGCGATCTTTGGGGTAGTTATGGGAACAGTTTGGACAACGATCGCCGCTTTAGTGGCCGCTTTAGTTGCCTTTGCTTTTACCCGTACTATCGGCCGGGAATATACCGCCAAAAAATTTCAGGGAAAATGGCAAGCGATCGATGCAGAAATGCAGCAAGGCGGCCTATTTTATATGTTTGCCATCCGTCTATTACCGGTTATTCCCTACGGTATCGTTAACTTTGTGGCGGGATTAACTTCTATCCGTTTTCGCGATTATTTCATCGGTACTTTATTAGGCACTGTCCCCGGAATTTTACCCTTTGTCATGATGGGTGCTGGTTTAAAATCTTTAGGAAAAGGCGATATATTACCCCTAATGGTGGCTTTTACCCTCATTGCTCTGTTAGTAGGTGTGGGAACTTGGTATCGTCGTCGTCGGCAATTTCCCTTTCAGTGATCAGTTATCAGTTATCAGTTATCAGTTATCAGATTGGAGTTTTCAGGAGATAGTGTTAAGTGAAAACTTTGGCACTTATTTTCACTGATCACCGGTTACTGGTTACTGTTCACCGATCACTGATCACTGATTCAAGCCTGACAACGATAAAATTAAGTTAGATTAGGAGTATCCCGACTGAATCCCCATTGCTAAGGAGATAGCGTATCGATGCCTGCCGCAGATTATAAAGATTATTATGCCGTTCTGGGAGTAGGTAAAACTGCCAGCGCCGAAGAAATTAAAAAAGCTTTTCGCAAATTAGCTGTCAAATATCACCCCGATCGCAATCCTAACAATAAAAGCGCCGAAGAACGTTTTAAAGAAATTAGCGAAGCTTACGAAGTCCTCTCCGATAGCGAAAAACGCCAAAAATACGATCAATTTGGACAATATTGGCAACAGGCCGGGCGATCAAATTGGCCGGGTGGTAATGGGGGGGTTGACTTTGGTTCCGACGGTTTTGACTTTAGCCAGTACAGCACCTTTGATGATTTTATCAATGAACTGCTCGGTCGCATGGGGCGCTCCGGCGGTACTCGCCCCAGTTCCCATTCCTACGGGACTCCGGGGAGAGGATTTGGCGATTTTAGCAATTTTAACGACTTTGCCGGCGCTCGTACTCCACCGCAATCCGTCACTTCTGGTGTCTCCACCGCTAAACTGCGTCTGAGTTTTGGGGAAGCTTTACGAGGAGTACAAAAACGGGTTAATTTAGCCGGAGAAATGATCGATATCAAAATCCCCCCAGGAACCAAAACCGGTAATCGTCTCCGGGTACGGGGTAAAGGACTAATCGATCCCTTGAGTAAACAACGGGGAGATCTATTTCTCGATGTGGAATTAGAACCCCATCCTTTCTTTACTTTTGAAGGCGATAATTTAACCTGTGAAGTGCCGATTACTCCCGATGAGGCAGTTTTAGGCACAGCGATTGAAGTTCCTACCCCCGATGGCATGGTGACGGTAAAAGTTCCCGCCGGTATTCGTTCCGGTCAATCCCTGCGCTTACGCGGCAAAGGTTGGATCGATAATAAAGGACAACGCGGCGATCAATTAGTCAAAATTGTTATCGATACTCCCAAAGAATTAACCGCAATCGAACGGGAATTATACGAGAAAATTAAATCTCAGCGTACCACCGATCCCCGTCGTCATCTCAGACAGGTACAAATTTAAGTCCCTATATCTTAATAGTGAGGTACGAAGTAAAAGGTAGGGTGCGTTAGACGGCCAAAATTGCTGCTTTGACTTGAAGGTAACAATCCGTCGTAACGCACCACCTATCATCTGTCTCTGGGGTTTATCCTTGGCTAGAATTTAACCTTACTAGCCAACCAATTAGTAATTAATTTGGGGCTATTTTTTTTCACCCAATAGAGAGCATAAATTCTGAATATAGGCTTAGAAAAACGAGCGATCGCTTTCATAATAAAATTTAAGTAACGACGATGAAACTTTTTATTAATTAAATTTAACGAACCCACATCGTAAAGACAGTCGATGATAATTCTAAAAGTCGTTTCCTCTCTTTGGAATAAACTATCTATTAACAATAGCACTTCCTGAATCCGTTGCTGTTTAAGAAGCTGTTCCTCTTCGGAAACAGCCGAGGGAATCTGCTGCTGCTTAGATAATTTACTATCCGATGGGGTTAACATGATATGGTCGCCGAAAAATTAACTTGTTTTGATTTTATCCCTATTTGCCGATTTTGCAAGACCAAACCCCCCATCTATCCCCATTTTTACGATAACACGGATCATTACTGGTCTTTCCTCTCCCATGCCGTCTTGACTGTCATTGCTGTGATTGTGTCATGGACTATGATCGAAGTGATCACTGTTTACTGATTAAGGAAAATAGGGCAGAATAAAATTATGAAAGCTAAAATGAGGACTAAATCATAAATGCTCCCTTAACCACAAGTTAACCACTGAAGCAATCTCTAAAATCCCTATATTGTGGGAAAAAATCAAAATCCGATCAATAAGTTAACCCTCATTACCCCGATTTTATCTATGGAACCGATAACAGTGGCGACAATTGTTGCTTTGGTATTTCAGACTACTGTAGAAAAATTTACTGAAGCTGCTCTAGAAAAAATTAATACTTTGCGGCAAATTATCTGGAATAAACTTAAAGCTAATCCTAAGGCTGAAAAAGCTTTACAAGCTGCTGAAAAAGGGTCAAAAACTGATCTAGAAAAAGTAGCAGATTATTTAAAGGTTGCCATGAATGATGAAGCAGATTTTGCCGAACAAGTCAAGGGTTTAGCAACAGAAATTCAATCCTTGAAAATTCAGGATAATAGTAGTATGAACCAGGCTAATTCTGGAGGTCAAAATTTCCAGAATCAGGGTGAGGTTGGTGAAGTTTATCAAGCAGCAACTATAAACATCAATAAAACCTGACTGGAGCCGCCTGTTAAGGAACAGGTTAAACAACATCCTCACAATTTATCTAATAGTAATATACCTAGATTTGTTGGTAGGGATAAGGAATTAATTGACTTAAAAAAGCAATTACAACAATCCCAAAAGCTTGCTATATCTACCTTAACGGGAATGGGAGGCATAGGTAAAACTGAATTAGCCAGACAATTTGGCTGGCAACAATGGCGAGAAAAAGCCTATCCCGGTGGTATATGTTGGTTAAATGTGGCAACTCGTCAACCCGTTGATATTGGTACTGATATTTTAGATTTTGCCCGAGTACATCTAAAATTAACTCTACCAGATGAGGGAGAATTAGACATAAAAATTCGTTATTGTTGGCAAAATTGGTTAGCGGGAAATGTCTTAATTATTTTTGATGATGTACGGGATTATCAGCAAATTAGGGATTATTTACCACCGCAAGAAGAGAAACGCTTTCAGGTTTTAATTACCACTCGTAAGGAATATTTATCAGCGACAATTGCAACTTTTCGGGTAGAAGTCTTAAAAGAAGAAGATGCACTTGATTTATTGCGTTCCTATTTCAGAGATAACAGAATTGACACACAAATCGAAGAAGCTAAATTATTGTGTCAGGATTTGGGTTATTTGCCCTTAGGGTTAGAATTGGTGGCAAGGTTGCTGGTACGACGACAGGATTGGAAA
>VYLR01000233.1_pt1 | contig 20576 bp, 23 predicted proteins | sample 5114291 | NCBI WGS metagenome assembly VYLR01 (sample SAMN12291774, study PRJNA351875) | freshwater metagenome | isolation source: freshwater lake | place: USA: Michigan, Lansing Lake | collected 2013-08-14 | reverse complement strand
AACCTGAGCGACTTAGTTTTTGCTGCGCTTTTTTCTGGCTTGAGATTTTAGGTTCGACAGCAACTCCTTGATTGTTTTTTGAGTTACCCCTTGACAATCAAGACAGTCGCTACGAGGCTACGAGGCTTCATCTTTAGGAGAAACGCCGTAACTTGGGATATAACTGAATCTGCTAGGATGCTATCACAGAATAGAAGACTACATCTATTAATTGCCGAGGCAGAACTAAGTTTAACCGCTCTTTTTTAACCACTTCTATCGCTTTGGGACCCAAAAATTAGGCGTTTTCGGTTTACCATAGTCAAAGTGTGCTTTCTAGGCTAATGACTTTGACTAAAACCCCCGTGATCAGAAACCGTCGTTTTTCCCTACGCAATCTCTTTGAGACTTGCATGGCCCTGTTGGTGTTATGTAATTATATTCTGGTTATTTTCGATTTAACCTATATTCCCCTGCGAGATTTTTGGTTACAGGGACGCTTGCAAATAACTTTATTAAGATTTAATGAACCAATAAAACTCGGGCCGATTGCCTTTCAAGAATTACAAATACCTCCCGATAAACCCCTAGAAATTCCCTTTGTTAAAGGAATCGCTAATTATGATGTGGTGAAAGGAATTAAACCCTATCGCAGTACCAGTGAATATTTAGCTACGGTTGATAAACTCAATGAAATAATTAATCAAAAGGTCTTTAACCCAGAGTTTAATCTGCAAGAATATCGCCAAGAGATTGAGAAAATTTTAGCCAATTTGCGCCAAAAAAGTGTCGATATGATCGATAATAATCCCTTTGCCTCGGCCGAGAAAACTGGGACTTTAGAGAAGATAAAAAATAGAATGCGCTTGCAGGTTTTTCAAACGGAAAATGTTTCCGCAAAAGCAGCCTTTCAGAAGTTTTGGACTTGGGATTATCTCAGTCAAAATGGCTGGGAAAAAGAGTTGAAATTTTTCAATCAAGAAATTCAACCTTTAATAGAAACTAATTATTTTCGTCCCCTGGGAGAAGATGGGAGACCGATAGATAACTTTGAGGCGATCGATTTTTTATTTGGTACCATCTTTTTCTGGGAATTTATGCTGAGAACTTGGTGGATTGCTCGCACTCATAAAGGTCTGCGTTGGCGCGAGGCTATGTTATGGCGATGGTACGATATTTTTCTGTTTATTCCTATCTGGAGATGGTTACGATTTATTCCTACCGTTATTCGCCTAGATCAAGTTAAAATTATTAACTTAAGAGTGATTAAAGAACAGGCAGTTAAAGGCTTAGTTGCGCTAATTTCTAAAGATATTACTGAGATAATTTTTCTGAGAATTATTAATCAATTACAGGAATATATTCGACGGGGACAAGTGGAGAAATTTCTCGATCGCTCTCTCAATGGCGGCTATAATAATCTCAATGATACTAATGAAGTTATCGAAATTTTTCGGTTAGTAGTTAATAGTACTGTTGACAAGGTTTTACCGCAAGTTAAACCAGAAGCAGAAGCTTTAATTAAATACAATATCGAGAAAATTATCAGTCAAACTCCCGCTTATCAAAGCTTATTGGGATTACCCGGCATGAAAGGATTAAAAACTGACTTGAGCAATCGCCTATCTAGTCAATTGTATCAATCCTTTGTTAACATAGCGGAAAAGATTACCCAGGAAGACGAAGTTTTTGAGCGTTTAGTGCAGCAATTAGTCCAGCGTTTCGGGCAATCTCTCGCTGGGGAATTACAATCCCGTCACAGTTTAGAAAGGATCGAGATGTTATTAATTATCTTCCTAGAAGAAGTCAAATTAAACTATGTACAAGAATTCTCGGATGAAGACTTAGAAACTATCCTTGAACAAACTCGCTTACTCAACTCTAAAAGTGCAGAAATTCCCACCGTAGAAACCATGAATTCCCGTCGTCTTCCCTAAAAATTAGTGATCATTGATTAGGTAATACTAAATCCGTTAAGTATAGGCTACTTATAAGTATAGGCAAAAGGCAAAAGGCAAAAGGCAAAAGGGGGAATAAATAATCAGTCTTTAATAACCAGATTTAGTATAATATTGCTTGACATTTTGATCACTTTTATACTAAAATATCCGATGAAAAATCCCTTACTCAATTAATCTAATTATCTACTCCCATGTTAACAAAAATTATTCTCGGTTTACTTTGGTTAGGCTTCGGATTATACGCTTTTTTACTAGCACCCCCCGACCAACCAGATACAATGAATTTAATTATCAATCTTTCCACTGGCAAATGGCAAGATATTAACCCGTTAATTATTGCTCTTTTTAACCTGATGGGAGTTTGGCCACTTATCTACACTAGCCTTTTAATTATCGATGGTCGTGACCAAAAAATCATCGCTTGGCCCTTTGCTTTTGCCTCCTTTGCTGTGGGTGCTTTCGCTATTTTACCCTATCTAACTCTCCGTCAACCCAACAGCAATTTTACCGGTAAAAAAAATCTGGTCATTAAACTTTTAGACTCACCTTGGTTGGGAGTAATTGCCCTAATTACTGCGGCAATTTTAATCGCTTACGGATTAATTAACGGCAATTGGTCTGATTTTTGGCATCAGTGGCAAACTAGCCGTTTTATTCATGTTATGAGTTTAGATTTCTGTCTTTTAACCCTATTATGTCCAATTTTGCTGCAAGATGATCTAACCCGACGGGGATTAAAAAATCCTTTGCTGTTGCCGGTAATTTCCCTATTACCTCTAATCGGTCCGGCAATTTATTTAATTATTCGTCCTCGCTTAGGGGAGAATTAAGGGGAAGGGGAAACTCAGCCTAGTTATCACTTATTTTTTCACTATTTCTTGACAAGAGAAGTTCATATTTAACAAAAATTATGCTGAGGTTCCCCTAAAATACGAGGAAAGAGATTACTGTCCAGATTAGAAGGAGTGTTTACCCTTGTTAGAGAGTCAAAAACCACCTCGGATTTACTGCTTTCAAGCTGATTATCTTGCCTCCCAACAATTTAACCCCCAAGAGATTCCCGCTTGGTTATCCTTAGAGGTAAACTGGCAGGGTTATAGAATTCACACCCTACCCTGGGTAGCAGACGTAGCTAGGGTATTAGGATTATTAGCGATCGAAGATACTCCCCAAGGGTGGCAAGATTATTTAGAAAGCTTGGGATTAGCCAAAATTAGGTTAATGGACAGCGAGGAGTTTTTTGAGGATAAATCTTTATCGGGATGTTAAAAATGCCCTATAATTGGCAATTTAGTGATGATTCTACCAGTCAATTTATGCCCTATAAACTACTCTTCGTCTGTTTAGGAAATATCTGTCGTTCTCCCGCTGCCGAGAATATCATGACTTATCTGATTGAACAAGAAGGATTAAGCGCCAAAATTCTGTGTGATTCCGCAGGAACTGCCGGTTATCATATCGGTTCTCCTCCTGATTCTCGCATGAATACGGCGGCAAAAAAACGCGGTATTCCTCTGCAAGGGACAGCTAGACAATTTACCCGCGAGGATTTCGAGAATTTTGATCTAATCCTAGCCATGGATAAAGCCAATTATCAAGATATTTTATCCCTAGATCGGACAGGAAAATATCAAGAAAAGGTCAAGTTAATGTGTGACTATGCTCGTTATCACCCAGAAAAAGAAGTTCCCGATCCCTACTACGGTGGTCGTGAAGGTTTTGACCGCGTAATCGAGCTACTTTTAGACTCCTGTGGCAGTCTTTTGGAGGAAGTAAAAAACAAAATTTAAGTTTTTTATTTCAGCTAATCGATTAGTCTATGTTCGAGGGAAAAACGAACCAATTCGGCGCGATTGTTAGTAGTTGTTTTCCTGAGTAAACTGCTAACATATTTCTCGATCGTGCGAGAACTAAGATGCAGTTTTTGCCCAATTTCACTGTTAGAAAGTCCCCGGGCTAAATGTTCTAACACTTCCCGCTCGCGATTAGTTAACTTAAAATCGTCCTGTAAAGAAGAAGTTAAAACAGCCGTAGTTTGGGGACTTTCTTCCGATTTTAATTTCTGGTATTGACGTTCACTTTGCACTATTTGCGATCGCTCTAAAAGATTGCGAATAACTGCTTTTAATTCCTCCATCTCAAAAGGTTTAGGAAGATAGATATCACAACCCACTTGATAACCGCGAATTCTTTCCTCTGTTGACACTCTTTCGGTTAAAAAAATTACTGGTAATAACCTAAATTCTGGCTGTTGCCGCACCTTAGTCACCAAAGAATAACCGTCTAAACGCGGCATTTTGATATCCGATACCAAAAGATGGGGATGATAGGTATCCAATAAAGTCAAAGCTTCCAAACCATTACTCGCCGCTACCACACTATAACCTGCTAATTCTAAATAGTCTTTGACCGCTAGGCGGATACCGGGGTCATCATCGGCAATTAGAATCAAAAGAGGCATAGAAATTAACAGGACAAGGTTTTTTCGGTATTGATAGCCTAGCACCCTCCGCTCGTCACAATTGTCCATCAAGCTACAGAGGCCGTTGTAACTGATATTATACTAGCAGTTAGCTATCAGCTTTTTGCTGTGATCAGTAATCAGTTATCAGCCATCTCCCCACTCCCCCATCTCCCCCACTGCCCACTTCATAATTCATAATTGATAATTCATAATTGATAATTCCCACTCCCCCAACCCCTTTTTTACTTTTTACTTAAGATGACAGATTATTTAGTTTCCCTGACAATTTGGGCGGGTATTTACGCGATTTTTGCCCTCGGTTTAAATCTACAATGGGGATTTACTGGCTTAATTAACTTTGGTCACGTTGCTTTTGCCACTTTAGGGGCTTATGCCACGGTTTTATTAACTTTACAGGGTGTACCGATGATTTTTGCCGCCATTGTCGGGGCGCTCCTAGGGGCATTGTTGGGATTGGCTATCGGTTTTTCCACCCTGAGATTAAGGGCCGATTATCTAGCGATTGTCACCATCGGGGTGTCTGAGTTAATTCGTTTGCTGGTGCTTAACGAGGATTGGTTAACGAAGGGTAGTTTCGGACTACAACGTTATCCCCTACCTTTGGATATAAATCCCAGTTTTCCCGTCAAATTATTAATTATTGCCCTGTTTACCCTGCTTGCTATCTTTGCTCTCTGGCAATTGGGGCGCAATCTGCAACGACAATGGCGCGAAGCCGGGCAAATTAGCGGTAAAAGCTATCAACCGACGCAAAAGAGAGCTTTAATCTTTTGGGGGTTGTTAGGGGCGATAATACTGCTTTTTCTGTATATAAACGGCGTAATTGCCTTGAATGACTATAATTATAAAGCGGGGCTGATGGTGGTAGTTTTAGTCCTCCTCGCTCTCGTTTATACTGGTTTAGAATTACTTTTGCGATCGCCTTGGGGACGCATCCTCAAAGCTATCCGGGAAGATGAAGAAATTCCCCGGGCCTTGGGAAAAAATGTCTTTTGGTATAAGTTACAATCTTTGATGTTAGGCGGTGCGATCGCTGGTTTAGCCGGGGCTTTTTTAGCATGGCAATTAACCACTATTTACCCGACTAATTTTGAGCCGTTATTGACTTTTAACGCTTGGATTATTATCATTCTCGGTGGCTCTGGTAGCAATGCCGGCACCTTACTAGGATCAATAATTTTCTGGGCTTACGATTCCCTGACTCGCTTTATTCTGCCCCAATTAGATATTTTTAATGATAGCCAATTAGGGGCTTTACGGATTATGATTATCGGTCTGCTGCTCATGGTTTTAATGATCTGGCGCCCCCAGGGTATCCTCGGCAAAAAAGAGGAGTTAACTTTGGGAAAATAATTTCAGTTATCAGTTATCAGTTATCAGTTATCAGTTATCAGTTATCAGTTATCAGTTATCAGTTATCAGTTATCAGTTATCAGTTTTCAGTTTTCAGTTTTCAGTTTTCAGTTTTCAGTTTTCAGTTCATCGATTACTGTTCACCGTTTACTGTTAACTGATAACACTTCATAATTCATAATTCATAATTCATATATGTTACTTTCTGCCAAAGGATTATCGAAAAGTTTTGGAGGCATTCGCGCCGTCAATAATGCTTATTTGGACGTGCCGCAGGGCAGCATCACCGGGTTAATCGGGCCCAATGGGGCCGGCAAAACCACACTTTTTAACCTTTTATCTAATTTTATTCGCCCAGATAAAGGGGAAGTTTTTCTTGATGGTCAGCCGATTCATCAGCTGCCTCCCTATCAAATTGCCCTGAAAGGATGTGTGAGAACTTTTCAAGTCGCCAGGGTATTATCCCGATTAACGGTGTTAGAAAATATGCTCTTAGCTAGTCCGGGGCAAACGGGAGAAAATTTTCTCAAAGTCTGGTTTCAGGGGGCAAAAATTCGCCAACAGGAACAGGAAAATCGTGCCAAAGCTTTGGACATATTAGATTCGATCGGTCTGGGGGAAAAAGCGCACGATTATGCGGGAGCTTTATCGGGAGGACAGCGCAAATTATTAGAGATTGGCCGAGCGCTAATGACCGAGCCAAAATTAATTTTATTAGATGAACCAGCCGCCGGAGTTAATCCCACTTTAATCGGTCAAATCAGCGACCATATTATCGAGTGGAATAATCGTCAGGGAATTACCTTTTTGATTATCGAGCATAATATGGATGTGATTATGTCCCTTTGTCACCACGTTTGGGTATTAGCAGAAGGGACAAATTTAGCCGATGGCATTCCCAGCGAAATCCAAAAAAACGAGCGGGTTTTAAAGGCTTATTTAGGAGACTAAAGCTAATTTTTGCACCTGTTCAACAAAGTTAGCCAGAATTTTTAAGCCATTAGTTGAGGATTTTTCGGGGTGAAACTGCACCGCCACCAAACGCTCACGAGCGATCGCTGCCGTCACCGTTTGACTGCCGTGGGTGACGGTGGCGGCAGTTAGATGACTATCAAGGGGATCGACATAATAGGAATGGACAAAATAGACGTGAGGATGCGGGGGTAATCCCTGCCAAAGAGCATGATCCGGCTGGGTGAAGTCTAATTGATTCCAACCCATGTGGGGAATGGTAATGCCCGGTTCCGAGCGAAAACGGCGCACTGTCCCCGGAATAACCCCTAAACCCGCCTCTTGTCCTTCCTCTGATGAGTCAAAGAGAATTTGTAAACCGAGACAGATACCGAGAAAAGGTTTACCATTAGCGATCGCCGCTTTGATCGGTTTTTCGAGATGACGGCTGCGAATTTGCCGGACGGCAGGATCAAAAGAACCGACTCCGGGTAACACTATAGCGTCAGCTTTTTCGAGATCGAGGGGAGAATCGGTAATTTTCGGCACTGCACCCACGGTTTCCAGTCCTTTACAGGCAGAGTGCAGATTTCCCATGTCGTAATCGATGACAGCGATTAAGGTCATTGCTATATACTGATCAGGCGATGACCTTATTTTAGAGCAATCACGTTGCTAGATTAGGTCTTGACTCAAAAGTTGTCAAATGGGATTTGAACCTGCGACTGGCTGATTTGTAATCAGCTATACATAATCGCTCAAACCCTTTTCCCACAACCAACAGAGGCTATCTCAATTCTTTTCTCAAATACGAACAGTCTCTAGGTGATCGATCGAAGTCTTGTTATTCTTATAACTGGTGGGTTGCGAGATTTTTCTAGGCCCGCAGCTTAACCCGATCAACCGATAACCGATAGAGGGGTGCAGAATGGGAGAATGGTTAGATTTTACCGATGAGGTGGTCACTGTCAATGGCAAAGGTGAGGAAATTAAACGGGAAAAAGTCACTAATCGAGGTTATAAATATTTTTTAAGCAAAAAAACCTTTTTAGAAATGATTTCTATCCCTAGCGGTCAATACCTGATCGGTGCGCCCAAAAGCGAGTTAGGCTGGAAATTGAGTCAAAGTCCCCAATCTCTGGTTAATGTTCAGGCTTTTTGCCTGAGTCGCTACCCAATTACCCAACGACAATGGCGCGAGGTGGCAAAATTAGAACCGGTAAATATTGAACTTAATCCCTACCCGGCCCATTTTGAAGGTTACGATCGCCCCATAGAACAAATTAACTGGTGGGAAGCGGTGGAATTTTGCGATCGCCTATCCCGTCTCACGGGACTGAATTATCGTTTACCCGCAGAAAAAGAATGGGAATACGCTTGTCGGGGAGGAACATCAACCCCCTTCCACTTTGGCCCGACAATTTCCACTGATTTAGCCAACTATTCCGGGGTGGACTGGGATTATGGCGGAAAAGTGTGCAGTTCTGGTCGTTATGGGGAAGGTTGCCTAGGCAGCGATCGCAGGGAAACCACACCGGTAGGAATGTTTGCCGTCGCTAACCCTTTCGGACTCTACGATTTGCACGGAAATGTCAGGGAATGGTGTGCAGATTACTGGCGCGATAACTACGAAGCAGCCACAATAGAAGATAGGGACAGACGAGTTTTACGCGGGGGTTCCTGGAATGATGGCCCCAACAAATGTCGCTCGGCCTACCGAGTTAAATTTCTCGCTACTGCTGGACTCTATGATATCGGTTTTCGTGTGGTTAGCGATAATTCCCCTTAAATCTAAAAACCGATCACTGATTACCGGTGACAGGGAGGTGAAAAAATTGAAAATAGAACTACCCCAGCAAATAATCAGCGAATTTTGTCAGAAATGGCAGATATCTGAAATGTGTTTATTCGGATCGGTTTTGCGGGAAGATTTTCGTCCAGACAGCGATATTGATATACTGGTCAGTTTCCAAGATAGTGTTTCTTGGGGACTTCTGGAGTTTTCGAGGATGAAACGGGAATTAGAGAATTTATTGGGACGGAAAGTTGATTTGCTAACGAAAAAATCGATCGAGCAGAGTCATAATTGGATTCGTCAACGAGAGATTTTAGAGACAGCGCAAGGGATTTATGTGGCGGGATAAGGCTTTTTTACTAGATATTGTCCGAGCCGGTCAATTAGCTCAACAATTTGCCGAGCAACTGGCAAAATTGGCAGGTGTTGGTCAGACAATTTTTGAAAATGTACCGCTCCTCGATCGAGAGTTAGAATTGATTTTAGAGACAATAAAGGTGATTTAACCAAATGATTGCTAACTTTGACCATAACTATCTTTCCCCGGAAGATTATTTAGCAACGGAGAGAATCGCCAAGGATAAACACGAATATATTCGCGGTCAAACCTACGCCATGGCTGGTGCAAGTAAAGCTCATGGTATTATTATTATCAACTTAGCTACGCTTTTAAAAAACCAGCTGCGGGGTAGTGGTTGTCTTGCTTATACCACAGCTATGAAAGTTCGTCTAGAAATAGCTAATAGTTATTTTTATCCCGATCTTGTAGTTACTTGCGACTCGCGAGATAATCGGTCTTTCTCAGAAGATTTTATCCGTTATCCGCGCTTGGTTGTAGAAGTATTATCCCCCACTACTGCTGCCTTTGACTGGGGCGATAAATTTGCCGACTATCGTTCGATCGAAACTTTAGAAGAATACGTTCTTATCAGTCAAGAACGCATCAGTGTAGATTGTTTTCGCCGCAATGATGAAGGATTTTGGGTTCTTTATCCCTACAGCAAAGGAGCAGATATTTATCTAGCTAGTATCGATTTTCACTGTGCGATCAAATCTTTATACGAAGATATAACAGAAATCTGTTAAAAAATCAGATCAGTTTTTTTCTATGTACTATTTACTTTTTACCTGATTAATGCTTGTCATCCTCTCCGCTATTATTCCAGTGGGTTTTATCATCCTCATCGGTGTGATAGCAGGAAAAATTCTCACTGTTGAAGTGCATTCCCTTTCCCAAATCACGGTGTATATTCTTGCTCCCGCTTTGGTGATTGATGGACTCTATCGCACCACTTTATCCGGCAGCAATATCGGTTTAATTCTCCTAGGTTTTGCTCTTATTTCACTGGTAATGGTGATTGTCGTCGAAATTATCGCCTATTGTCTTAGTCTCGATGCTGATACCCGCAAAAGCCTCATGGCTGCCGCTGTGATGCCCAATAACGGTAATATGGGTTTACCGGTGGCTAGTTTTGCCCTAGGTGCGGCTGGACTAGAAAGAGCGATAATCTATATGATTGGTTCTAGTATTCTTTTATTTGGTATTAGTCCCGCTTATTTGCGAGGAAAAAGCTTTCTTTCAGGATTTCGCCTAGTTTTTCGCTTGCCCTTAATCTGGTCAATTTTTATCGGCATTAGCTTTCAAACTTTCTCTTTTCATCTTCCCCTGCAATTAGATAAAAGTATTAGCTATCTAGGACAAGCGGCAATTCCTTTGGCTTTAATTATCCTAGGTATCCAATTATCTCAGCAAAAATTAGCGATCGGTAAATTAGAATTATTAGGGGCCGGTTTGCGTCTTTTAGTCGCTCCTCTTTTGGCATTTGCGATCGGCAATAGTTTAGGATTAACTGGTATGGATCTAAAAATTCTCATCCTACAGAGTGCCATGCCCACCGCCGTTAATACTGTCATTTTAGTCACAGAATTCGGTGGTTCAGCCACTTTAATGGCCCGCACAGTTGTGGTCACTACCCTTGCTAGTTTTCTGACTATTCCTTTCTTTCTGTGGTTATTAAAAGTCTATTTATAGCGTTTCCTGTTCGCAAGAGGTACATTATCTATGTTGAAAAGCTTAATCGGCAAAGGTTTAAGTATGCCACACAGATGTGAGAACCGCTATATAGCAGTTATCTTAATGATGAGGTGCGAAGTTTTCGTTTTGTTAACTCCAGCACTCCCTTATCCCTTCTCCACAACTCCCACTCTGCAATAACTACTGGCAGCCAGAAATACGTCGGGTTAATATCATACTTTGTGCTTTTTGTCAAAAAAACTTTTTTTTTGCAATAAAACTACACAAAAAAAAGATCATCGTTGTGGGTGAAATTGACTGATTTACCCGTCCTAATTAGGATCACCTTGTAGGTGTGGCAAGGGTTTCAACCATTGCTGCCCAAAAAAGCACAGAATAACCCATTATGAAATTCAGTAAAATCGCTGTAACCATCATAACATCGTTGTTAAATAAAAATCTTTCTCAATTAATTCTTAAGAATTTGTAAATATTGCGAAATGTTAATTTAAATATTCTCAAGTTTGTGGAGTCAATAAATAATTTTTGCTTATCTTTGTCGGAAAATAGAACTCCTGCAAAAATCCAACATCTACCATGGGGTTAGAATTCAGCATAAATCCGTTGAGTAACGCACAGAAAACGGGTTTCTCGGAGAAACCCGTTTTCTGCTCATGCACTCATGCAAAAAGGGGAATAAATAATCAGTCTTTAATAACCAGATTTAGTATCAGGAGTCAGGAGTCAGTATTCAGGAGATTATTTTTATTTATTCTCCCCACTTCCCCACTTCCCCACTTCCCCACTTCCCAATTCATAATTCATAATTTAACCTTTGACTCACCCCGGCAATAGCAGCCAAGAGAAACCAAACAATAGTATTAATCTTGACATCGGAGAGGGTGACATCGACGAGATTAAATAAAACGCAAGCACCAAAGGCCACCAGATAGGTAAAGATAATTAACTCACCCCCAGCTTTTTGTTGCCGTAGAAAGATAAATAAACGCCACCCTTGGGCATAAATCCAACCCACCCAAACAGACAATAAAATTAAGCCAATAATTCCCGTTTCTGCCATTAACATCAAATATAAATTATGGGGATGACCTAACCATAATCCCTGACTTTTTTCGTAGAGAGGTGTAAAACTGCGTAATCCCCAACCGAATAGGGGTCTTTCTTGGGTCATTTCTAGAGTAAAACGCCATTGAGTTGATCTGAGAGTCCCTAGAGGGCGATCGGGGAACATTTCATCAGATAATCGCGCCCAAATCGCCCTAGGAACCAAAAAACGCAGACTATCCCTGAAAGGATTTGGTCCCCAAGAAGCAAGGGAAATCACCCCCCCCAAGAGGACAAAACCGGCGACTAAGGCATTCCAACCCAGATAAAGGGCGAAAATTAGGCACCCTAAAAAGGCTAAGGCCCAAGCATTGCGAGAATTGCTGAAAAACAGCCCTACACTGTCGATAAATATGGTTAAAGTTAAAAACCCGATTTTGAGATTTAAAAGGTTATTTCTTTGTCTGTGCCACTGCCGCCAAGTTAGAATTAATAAACCGATCGCTAAAATCAGAGTTATCAGTAAATAAGCGCCTAAAAGATTAGCATACATAAAAACCGAAGACATTCGCCCCAAAGGTTCACCCCCCACCCCGTAGGGCCAGGTAAAAATCCCTTTTAATGCTTCCGGTTTTTGCCAACCGAGAAAAATTTGTCCCCATCCCATCACCACTACCCAAACCGAGGGAATAACCATCACCCAAGCTAGTTGACGCAATTGAGAGGGTTTTTTAATTAATTGCCGAATATTGCTAAAAAAGAAGAAAAAGGGCAGGAAATTTCCTAAACCAATCCAAGCATCCCCCGGAGTTGGGGAAAGACTGGCACTAATCATTAACCAAAGAGTGACGATACCGAGACCTTGATTGAGACGTGACTGGATAATTGCCCGAAAATTGCCGGTAAAAACCCTAATTAACACGATAATAATGCCGATACCCGCCAACTCCGGCAGCATCATGGCGATAAAAACTGAAAAAAGTATTAAATTCCACTCCCACCCTTGACAAAAAATCTTTTTCATGCTATGCAGGTTGCCAACAATCCTCACGAGTCAGACGAATTTGGGCAAGGGCAAAAATAGTCGGGATAATCCGGCCGTAATCAGTGGCGATCGCCTTCCAACCGAGATCGGCAATAAACCAACCCCATAGAGCCGGTCCTACCAAACTTAACACGGTTCTGACCGCTCCGTAGCGGGCCGCCGCCGTAGTCATGCCCTGTTTAGCCGTTTGTAGGGCTAATTGATTAGCAATTGCCCCACCCTGGACTAGGGCAGTTTTTGCCCCTTGATAGCGGGCAAAATGGAGAGCGAACTGCCCGGCGATATGTTTGAGCAGAATCGGTTTCAGGATAGAATTAATGGCGATGACGCTGCCGCCTTTGAGGACTATATCGAGGGGATTGTGTTGTAGGTGAACGGGTAAGGGTTGGGGAGTGTGGGAATCCGCGAGTGCTTTTTGAATTTGAATCGAGAGGGATTTTTGTTCCGATGGGGGGAGACGTTTCCAAGCTTTGTTAACGAGGTGAAGATAGATTTCCGCTTCAATTTCCGTTGTCGGCATTTTTTGGGAGTAGGGAACCTTGAGGAAATGACAGACACGGACGAGAATTTGACGATAACTAACTTTTTCGGTTTGACCTTTTAATACTGTCACACCATCGGCAGCCAAATAACGAAAACGATCCTCGACGCTATCTAACCAACTATCCCAATCTTGACTTTGAACGGCGATTGCGTCCGGCGCTCGTAGATAATCGAGAGGGTTAAAACGACGGCAAAAGAGGATGTTAGTGATTTGCTGCAGTTCCTCCTCGGTGGCTAACTCCAAAGCTGTGCGTAGTTCGTCCAATGTGGTTTGTCCTCCTGGTCCCCAATAATCAACTTAGTTTCGCTAGTGCTGATTACTACTAATATTAACTCAAGGGTTCACAGGATTAGGAAGGCTAGTGACAAATTTTTCGATTAAGGTTGGGATCATTGGCGCGGGTTTAGCCGGGTTAACCTGCGCTCGTCAGTTGTGCGATCGAGGTTATACTGTTAAGCTATTTGATAAGTCTAGAGGCATTGGTGGTCGTTTAGCCACGCGACGGGTTAATCGAGCTAATCAAGAGATGGCTGTGGATCATGGCTTGCCTTTTTTGACTATTCAGGGCGAAAAAACGGCGGCTTTAATTGATAATCTTCTGAGAGAGAATCTAGTTACTTCTTGGTTTGATTCTAGCTATGTTGCTCCTTCCGGCATCAACAGCGTGGCGAAATTTTTAGCTAAAGGGTTAGAAATTGAACGAGATTTTCTGGTTACTCGTCTGGAAAATCGTCAAGGAAAATGGGTTTTAAACAATAACGGTCAAATTCGAGGGGAGTTTTCGGTGATTGTCCTGGCTATTCCCGCCCCGCAAGCAGCGTTATTGTTAGAAAACTCTCATATAACTACTATGCCAGAACTGCGATCGATCGTTTACGATCCCTGTTTAACGGTAATGGCGGGTTATGGCGATTCTTTACCCGCAGTTGCTCCCTCTACCGATATCGCTTGGTTAGGACTTGATAGCAGTAAACGGCAATCATCCCCTGATTATGTCTTTGTTGTGCATAGTACTGCCGATTTTGCGGTTAAATATCTCGATAGCGAGGATTTAGAAGCAGTTAAGCTAGATTTGCTCTCTCGTGCTTCTTTGCCTCTCCCGGATTGGTCTCAGATGCACCGTTGGCGTTATGCTTTAGTCCGTCAGGGTTTAGCTGTACCCTGTTTAAGTGTTAGTAGTCCTTTACCTCTAGTTACCTGTGGTGATTGGTGTCAAGGGGGAGATTTATCGAGAAATTCTTCCCTAGAAACGGCCTTAACTTCTGGGATAGCGGCAGCTAATCAAGTTCAGCAGCTACTTTCCTAAGAATCTAGAGACAAGTTCAAATTCTTAGGTTAAGCTTGGGTTAACAAAAGGTTAAGTAATATAATAATGTAGGTATCCTATACTGGGGGGTTGGTCACAATGGAAAAATTCAATTCTAAAGATAACTTTCTCTACCCCCTGAGAGTCTCTTTTATCGCTGGTTTACACACGGGGGGAAAGCTTACCTCCACGGAAGCTTACGAGAAAATTAACCAGCTTTGGCAAGAGTTGAATACCAGTCAAAAATTCCTACTAGCTAATCATTTTGAGGATGACGGAGATTGAGAGACGGGGGTTTTTCAGTGACCAGTAAACAGCATCTAGACTGCCACAGTAACAAAAGTGGGTCAAGTAGTTCTTAGTCAAGTCAGAGCTTTCTGGCCATAGCTGGCTTTCATCTTCTAGATAAAAATGTTATCAAAAGACAACAAGAGGTAATTCTGCCGCTACAATATGATAGCGAGTTGTCAAGAGAACAGTAAAAGAACTGCCAATTGGATCTAGATGCCTCAATATACTACTAAACAAGCAACGGAAAACCCTGTTGTGTCCGACCAGTCCGCCAATAATCCCTTTTCACTATTTGGTCAATTTTGGGAAAGCCTAAAAATTGTCGCTCAACCCTATTGGTATCCAACGGAGTTAAATGGACGCGCCTTTGGAGATGTGATCATTTCTTGGGGGATGTCAGCTTTGATCCTTTTAAGTATCTTGGCAACGGTGGGGGTAGAAGCTTTTAGTAGCTACTGGAATCGTTATGTACTCGACATTATTATTGAAGATAGAGATCTTTCTAAATATCTAAATACGCTGTGGTTATCCAGTTTGTTGATTATATTAACAACGGGGTTATTTGCTTTTTCTCAATTTATTCGTCGCAAAGTAGCCTTAGATTGGTATAAGTGGTTAACCAAACAAACCGTTAAAAAGTATCTCAATGCTCGCGCTTATTATAATATTGATTTTACCTCAGCTTTAAAAAATCCCGATCAAAGATTATCTCAAGAAATTGAACCAATTACGACCATGACCCTAAGGTTATTAATCACCTTCGTGGAAAAAGGGTTACAAATGATTACTTTTGCGATTATTCTTTGGACAATTTCTCGGCAAATTGCGGTTTATCTGATAATTTATACGATCGCAGGAAATTTAATAGCAATTTATCTAACTCAAGAATTAAACAAAATTAATCAATCGGAGCTTAATAATAAAGCTGATTATAATTATGCTTTAACCCATGTGCGTAACCACGCCGAATCCATTGCTTTTTTTCAGGGAGAAGAGCAGGAAGAAAAAATCATTGAAGGCCGTTTTCAACGGGTTATTCAAAGCTCGGAAAAACTGATCAATTGGGAACGGTTTAATAATCTTTTTAATCGAGGTTATCAGTCAGCGATTAGTGTATTTTCAATGTTTATTTTGACCCCGATGTTTATTAAAAATGAAATCGATTATGGGGAAATTAGTCAAGCGAGTTTATGCTGTTTTCTTTTTTCTAATGCCTTGGGACAATTAATTACTGAATGGGGAACATCGGGTAAAGTTTCAAGTTATATTGAACGGTTAGCTACCTTGACAGATGCCTTAAAAGTTGCCAGTGAAGAGCCGAAAAACTTAAGTCGTATTATCACCCTGGAAGATAATCGTCTAGCTTTTGAAAATTTTACCCTACAAACTCCCGATTATGAAAAGGTAATTGTGGAAAATTTATCGGTTTCTGTCCCTTTGGGAGAAAGCTTACTGATTATTGGCCCCAGTGGTCGAGGAAAAAGTTCCTTGTTACGAGCAATCGCCGGTTTATGGAAAGCAGGTAGTGGTCGTTTAGTTCGTCCTCCTTTAGCTAAAATGTTATTTTTACCCCAACGTCCTTATATTATCCTTGGCACTTTACGGCAGCAATTACTTTATCCCCATACCAATGAACAGGTGAGCGATGAAGAATTAGAAAATATCTTAAAAAAAGTCAACCTGCAACATTTATTAACTGACAAAAATACCTTAGATAAACAAGTCAATTGGGAACAGATTTTATCCCTCGGAGAACAGCAAAGACTAGCTTTTGCTCGACTATTAATCACTAAACCCACTTTTACTATCTTAGATGAAGCAACCAGCGCTTTAGATTTGGCCAATGAAGCCAGCTTATATCAGCAATTACAGGAAAGTGAAACCACCTTTATTAGTGTTGGTCATCGGGAAAGTTTATTTAATTATCATCGATGGGTCTTAGAGTTAACAGAAAATTCCCATTGGCAGCTGTCAACTGTAGAAGATTATCAGCGCAAAAAAGTGAATAACCTAGTGATGATGTCAAAAAAATCAGAAAATTTTTCGTCGGTAAAAATAGAGACTTTGTCTGAGGTTAAAACTGAGCATGATGCGGAAATTGCCGGAGTTTCTGAAATAGCCGAAGGTTTGTCCCATCAACAAATGCAGTCCCTAACTGATTATTCTTTAAGTAACGTCCGGAGTCGTGCCAGTTTAGGTAAAATTATTACTGCCAAAGATGGTTTTAATTATCGTTACGATAAAGACCCAAAAACCTTAAAATGGGTGAGAATATAGCTAATGGGGTGACAAACAGATTGAAATTGAGACAGAGTATTCAGACTTCCCCCTCTCAGGAGAACTAGAGAATGAGGTTTTTGCTGGGTAAGTTGATTAACAAGCTACTAACTGATAACTGATAACTGATAACTGATAACTGGTATAGGAGTTTTATCAAATGAAAGCACTGGAAAAACTGGTGACGGAACGATTATATTTAGTCCCCTTCAAGCTTGAACTTCTCAAGGCCGCAATTATAGGTATCGATGAATTAGCAACAATTTTGGGGGTAAAAGTTGCAGCTGACTGGGCCGAACAAGAGTTGATTCAAGCTTTCCCTGATATTGCGAATATTTTGCTGCAATTCCCCTTACAAAATGAGTGGGGGTGGGGGAGTTTAATTATTCATCAAGCAGAAAATACCCTTATTGGTCATGTGATGATCAAAATTATTCCTGATGTCACAGGTTTACCCACAGATGCTGTAGAAATTGGCTATCAAGTAGCACCGTTATATCGACGACAAGGCTACGCATCTGAGGCGACAAAAGCAATGATGGACTGGACACTTTCTCAACCTGGTATGCAAACAGTGACCGCTGGCTGCGCTCCCGATAATATAGCTTCAAAGCGAGTTTTAGAAAAAATCGGCATGGATCTGATAGAAGCACGAGAGAAAGTCTTGGTCTGGAAATTAAGTAGGGTTTGCTGAAAAAGTTTGTTGGTGGGGTTAGGAGCCAGTTATCAGTTATCAGTTATCAGTTATCAGTTCACTGAGAAAACTCCCCACTTCCCCACTTCCCACACCCTACACCCCACACCCCACACCCCACACCCTACACCCTCTTTCAAGTCGGGAGTCGGGGGGAATCGGGAGTCGGAGCCTCGTCTTGGTCCGCAGATAAAAAACGAGCAAAGATGCGATAAGATACTCCGGCTCTGTCTTTGCCGGTTTATGAGTTGACGAGGATTTCAGCGATTGCCTGGGAGATGGGAAAATAAGGAGGATAAAGTTCTAGCCAGAAAAACTCGCCAACGGGATTAATTTCTAAAAAGATATAACGTTCATCTGGTGTGACAATCATATCAATTGCACCATAATTGAGACCGAAATATTTCATTAATTCTAGTAGTTGTTTTTCAATAGTTTTCGGTAAATCGTAGGGTTGCCATTGTTGATGGAGCGCTCTTCCCTCTTTTCGCCAATCGTAGATAGCGCCGTCTAATTGTTGGGAATTAATCGCCGCCGTAAATATTTGTTCACCGACGATAGTGATGCGTAATTCCAAGGCTTTAGGAATGTTTTCCTGAAAAGTCATGGGACAAAATTGCAAACCTTCCAAATTATCTAGGTCTTCCTTTGTAACAGGACTGGTAAAAACAACCATTTCCTCTTGCTTGTCTCCATAAATAGCAAATTGAGAAAGCATTTTAGTCACAATTCCCGTCGCTTCAAACTCCTGAGCAAATTGCTTGACAGCTTCAGGATTATTAGAAGTTAAAGTCCCCGGAATTAATAAACCTAATTGTTGCGCTACTTGTAACTGCAATTGTTTATGATTGGCATGATCTACCTTGGCAATTGGGTCAAGATGAAAACCAGATAAACTAGCAATCATTCCTCGAATACTTAACCGACATTCCTTAAGAGAAGCTTCGCGAAATTGACTATCCATCCCATCGGGTAATTTTAGTCCGTATCTCATGCGTCGATACCAAACAGAAGAAACTTCTTTTAGCTCTAATTTTTGTTCTCCATCGGTAATAATTCCGCCTTTTTTATCGTCTGAGTAAAGATCAACTTTAACCTCTGTAGGGAAGCGATCGGTATCAAAACGGAAGGCTTTTTTCCCCATCGTTTCTATGGCTTTGATTACCAGAGGAATACTTTCATTATCGTGGCTAAAAGTAACAATTAAAACGGTCATAGATTTCCTTGAAAACTTAGGATTAACAATTTTTTGAGCGCCAGCTTTGCCGATCAACCGAAGACTAAAAAATCAGCGATCGCATTAGAAATAGGTAAATCTAAATCCCGTTCTAACATTCCCCACTCACCACAGGGATTAACTTCTAAAAAAACGTATTCTCCCCCAGGAGTTAAGATAAAATCAAACGCCCCAAAATTCAACCCTAAATTAGCCATAAAAATCTGAAGTTGCTGCAATAGTGAATCGGGTAAAGTATGATGTTGCCAAGCACCCGGATCAATACCCGGTCTTCGCCAATCTACGGCAGAATTATTATACTGAGAAGATTCTAAAGCACCCACAAATGTCTGTCCATTAACCACGACAACTCTCAATTCTAATTGTTTGGGAATTTCCGCTTGAAAAACCATAGGACAATAACGTAAAGATTCCGCTTCCTCAAGGTCTTCTGCTTTCACCCTACTGGTATAAAGAAAAAATTCCGGCGATTCCATACTTCTGGCGATCGCAGTTAACAATTTACTCACCATTCTTCCCTGAACCTGGGAAAAAAACTCCCGGGCAGCATCAGGATTATTGGTAACTAAAGTGGGGGGGATAATCAAGCCAACTTCTGAGGCCAAACGAAGTTGTAATAACTTATTTTTAGCCCTCTCAATTTGCGCTAAATTATCTAACCAACGCGCTGACCTTAAACTATCCCAAAAACTAGCCAAAGTCGTCTGGGATTCTCGCACACAAGCCTCCCGAAACTGAGGATCTAAATCCGCTGTTATTTCAGGTTGCCAAATACGTCTTGTCCAAACAGATTGCACCTGTTCACTATCAATAGATTGATGGTTATAGGTTAATTGATAAAAACTTTTTTTCCCATTAAATTGGGCTGTTAGTTGAACCTCTAAGGGAAATTTATCGGTATCTAAGCGAAAAGGTGTGGCTCCTTTTTTTTCTATCGCCTCAGCCACGCGGTCAATCGTGAAAAAATCGCCGCTATGGGTCAACAATAAAACAACTTTAGGCGATTCTTTCATGTCAATTGCAAATCCCTATATTTTAACCCATTTTAAGGCTTTTGGGCGGATATTTATCGAGAAGAATCTCAATAAAAGGCGGAAAAAATTGCTGCTTTTGCTTAACTAATTGCAGTATTTGTTTTTTTCTTGAGTAATTACTAAAGTTACTTTACAGCACTTCTCAGGATCTCAACGTATAGTTTTTTGGCTGCGAGCCTTGCTTAGTGGAGCTTTTAGCTTTTTGTCTGTACGGTGTAATCAAGAAAAGTGCTGCAATTACTCATGTAACCTGAGTTTAATACTCTTCCCAGTCAGAAGGGTATTTGAGTGTATTGATGAACTCAGGCTCAGGGGAAGGAGACTTGATGGAAGATTCCTCTTTGCTTACGGACAAGAAACGAGCAAAGAAAGGATGTGCTTTACCTTGTTGATCGTTGGGATATGCCATTGTTATTCCTCTGGTAATTTTGACTGGAGTTTAGACTAAAAAATCAGACTGTAAAGTCTAGTCTGATAATTAGAACGCATAAAAAAAAGACTTAGCTTGTCAGAAAAGCTAAAAATAATGCTAATTTATTCATTAG
>VYLR01000372.1_pt1 | contig 20726 bp, 23 predicted proteins | sample 5114291 | NCBI WGS metagenome assembly VYLR01 (sample SAMN12291774, study PRJNA351875) | freshwater metagenome | isolation source: freshwater lake | place: USA: Michigan, Lansing Lake | collected 2013-08-14 | reverse complement strand
TTTTGCTTACCTCCACCTTGATTCCTTCTTTCAAAACTATACCTATCAATCGTTTCCCCTTTTTTTAAGTTTCTTCTCTTTTTGTTAAGAAAGATCCGACTAATGGATAGCTTATTAAGGGGGGTGCCGATAGGCGGGGGGATCACCCTTGATAAGGGGGGTGCCGATAGGCGGGGGGATCACCCTTGATAAGGGGGGTGCCGATAGGCGGGGGGATCACCCTTGATAAGGGGGGTTTCTGATAATTTTTAACGCCTACCTAGGGTTTGCTGAAAAAGTACGGGCGAAGCATTCGGATAGAAAATCTCCGGTTTCACCGATAGGTTATTGCCCGAATGCTTCGCCCCTACAGGACACGGGCTGATGAAAACGCAAGGTTTTGAACGACGATTCTCTCAAAATCTTGCACCTTTTTCGCCAGAAAAGCCACAAAACCCTTACCTTGCCTACATTTCACATTTATTCAGCAAGCCCTACCTAATTATCATGTTCACATAGTAGAGAAAAAGCCAAAAACCTCCGTTATACTTAACGGAGGCTGGTTAATTAATTAACAATTTTCGGCTACAATTTCGCCCCACATTCAGGACAGAATTTATTATTCCAACTGTTAACCGCGCCACAACTGGGACAATCGAGCATTTCACAACCCCCAGTGACAATTTTCGGTAAACCAATCATACGGGAATTACTTTGGCCGGGGGCAACCATAGGATAACAATTTTCATCCTTAGTCACGATCGCATTGACCAAAACTGGACCATCATGGGCCAACATTTCGGCAATTTTTGCGGCTAATTCATCTCGATGGCGAATAGTAATCCCTTTAATGCCGTAAGCTTGGGCTAACAGTTCCACATTTGGCATTCCCGCTTCCATATTGGAATTAGAATAACGTTCCCCATAGAAAGCTTCTTGCCATTGACGTACCATACCCTGCCAACCATTATTAATAATAATCGTCTTGGCATGAATATTAAATTGGGTTAGGGTGGCCAATTCCTGTAGATTCATTTGGAAACTGGCATCACCACTAATACAGATGACCTCCTCATCGGGAATAGCCACCTTTACCCCCATCGCAGCCGGTAAACCGAAACCCATCGTCCCCAATCCCGCGCTAGAAATCCAACGTCGGGGTCCATTTTTGAGGAATTGGGCCGCCCACATCTGATGCTGGCCCACATCGGTGGTATAGTAGGCGTGGGGTGCTTGACGACCCACCTCAACGATCACTTCTTGGGGGGAAAGTCTGCCTTCCGGTAGGGGTACTTGCAGGGGATAATCTTGGCGCCAGCGCTCGATCTGGGCTAACCAAGCTTGGGTGCGATCGGAATTAGTGGGATAATCAAATTCTCTGGCTTTTTGGAGTATTTGTTCTAAAACTACCCGCACATCCCCGACAATCGGCACATCAGGGGCGCGATTTTTGCCCACTTCCGCCGGGTCGATGTCCACATGGATTACCTTAGCTTTTGAGGCGAATTCGTCCAATTTCCCCGTTACTCGGTCATCAAAACGAGCGCCGACGGCAATTAATAAATCACACTCGGTCACGGCAAAATTAGCGTAGGCTGTGCCGTGCATTCCTAACATTCCCACCGAGAGGGGATGATGTTCATCAAAAGCACCGATACCCATTAAGGTGGTGGTGACGGGTAACTGAAAACGCTCGGCAAACTCGGCAATTTGGGCGTGGGCATTAGCTGCGATCGCACCTCCGCCAACGTAAAGTAAGGGTTTTTCGGCGGTTTCCAAGAGGTGTAAAGCGGCCTCGATTTGACGGCGATTGCCCTTAACCGTGGGACGATAGCCGGTTAGTTTCACATCTCCCGGTTCGACGGGGATATAATCGCATAGTTCTAAACCGACATCTTTGGGAATATCGACTAAAACCGGTCCCGGTCGTCCTGTACTGGCGATATGGAAGGCCTCAGCGACGATTCTCGCTACTTCCCGGGCATTTCTAGCCACATAGGAATGTTTAACAATCGGGAGAGTAATACCATAAATATCGGTTTCTTGGAAAGCATCGGAACCGATGGCCGCCCGACTCACCTGACCGGTGATAATTACCATCGGGATGGAGTCCATGTGTGCGTTAGCGATGCCTGTCACCAAATTGGTCGCCCCGGGGCCGGAAGTACCGAAACAGACCCCGACTTTGCCGGTGGCCCTAGCGTAGGCATCGGCGGCATGGGCGGCCGCTTGTTCGTGGCGCACTAAGATATGTTGTAATTCTCCCCGTTCTTCAAAGCGGTAGAGTTCGTCATAGATGGGCAGGATCGCACCTCCGGGATAACCGAAGATGTGCTTAACGCCATGACGTTTGAGACTGTCCATCAAGGCATAAGCACCAGAACAACGCTGGGGAACCGTTGTTAAAGAGTTATTGGGCTTGGGAAGTGATGAAACCACAGGGCAAACCGTCCAATTTCTAATGAGAGGGATAATTGCAATTCTGTTGCCTAGGATGCAACTTGGAAAATAGCAAAATTGATAACCTTATACTTTTAGTGTATTCCATCTCACCTTTTTGGCCGCAGTTTTTTTTCTTTTTGCATCTTACCCATGCAATATCTGGGGAAGTGGGGTGTGGGGTGTGGGCTTCGGCCGTGAGCTCAGCGTTCGACTGAGCGTTCGACTGAGCGTTCGACTGAGCTCACGCCGAAGTCTCACGCCGAAGTCTCACGCCGAAGTCTCACGCCGGGGTCCCAACGGTTTCTGCTTCTTTCCCGAAGGATTTTTCGCACTTGCCTTAACAGATTTACTCTGTTCTGGTCTTATGGTCGCTCTACAGACTGACACCGCAAGCCCTGCGGCCAAAATGTTTTTACTGGCGTTAATATCTCGGTCATGGTGAGTCCCACAGTCTGGACAATCCCACTCTCGAATATTTAACGGCATTTTGTCAGCAATATACCCGCAATTACTGCACCGCGTAGAGCTAGGAAACCATCTATCTATTTCGATGTAATTTCTGCCGTACCAACGGCATTTGTAGGCTAATTGTCGAGTGATTTCTCCCCAACTAACGTCAGATATTGCCTGAGATAATTTCGGGTTTTTTACCATATCCTTGACGGCTAAATTCTCAACCACAATCGTTTGGTTTTCACGAACTAATTGAGTGGTTAGCTTATGTAAATGGTCTTTTCTGCTATCGGTGATTCGAGCCTGAATCTTAGCTACTTTGATTCTTGCTTTTTCCAGATTTTTTGAGTCTTTCTGTGTTCGAGAATGAACAATTACCGTCGCCTCATAAACAAGTTGTAGACAACGCCAATCAGCACCAAAACCAAAAGCAGGTGGATTAAGCCGCCGCCAATGTTAATGGAGAATCCTAACAACCAGAGGATGAAAAGTATAACAACGGCAGTCCAAACGAGATCAAACATATTTCCCTCCTTGATTTAGAGAAAAGTAATGAAAATTCAGTCATCGATCCTTAATTGAGTATATCTTGAACCTGATCTTTCACATCTTCTACTGCATTGCGAACTTGGCTTTCGACTTGTTTAGCTTTTCCAGCAACTTGATCTTGGCGGTTGCCAGTAGCTTTACCTATCGCTTCTTGAGCTTTGCCTTCAATGTTCTTTGTGACTGCTTTTGCCCGCCCTTTTAACTTCATCTGGTCTTTTATATCTTCTGCTGCGTTACGAGCCTGACTTTCGACTTGCTTGGCTTTTCCCATCATCTGATCTTTGGGATCGCCTGTCATGTTGCCAATCGCTTCTTGAGCTTTGCCTTCAATATTTTTCGTAACTGCCTTGGCTCGATTCATGCTTGCGATTTGAGTCTGCGATTGGGTGGGTAAAGTTGCAGCCCAACTATTTGTAGTTCCAAAATCAAAAGCTATAGTAATTGCCAGCATTATAGTTAAAATAATGGTGACAAAAAAGCGACGAACCTGTTGAAGTGACATCATTTTAACTCCCAAAAAGAATTTGATGAATCGATGATACATGGATGATGAACAACTACTGTCTAGACCCTTTCGAGAAAGATTTTTCTAGTCTTTGACGGCGTAAGTTTACCGAGGGAGAGATCTTCGACTTCTTTGAGAAGCTAGATATCTGGTAATATTGGGTTTATTTACGCCGCCTTGTCCTAGTGTTTCACCTGTCTCGAAAGAAGCCATTTTTTGAGGAAGAGTTCCGATGAAATCTGGGTTTCAATCATTTGTCTGAATGGCGGTTGCCGTGACAAATGACCTACTAATCAATAATTTTTTTGACTTCATCTTTCACATCTTCGATAGTGTGACGAACTTTTGCCTCTGCCTGTTTTTCCTTGCCCTCTGCTTGAGCTTTGGGATCGCCAGTCAGATCTCCTACTGCTTCTTGAACTTTACCTTCGATATTTTTGGCGGTTGCCTCGGCTCTATCTTTTAAGCTCATGATGCTCTCCTTATTGAATTTGTTGGATTTGAGAACTGCTTACCTAAGTTGAGCTAACAATTCTGCTTCTGGTATTACTGTAACGGGTGGTTGTTTGATTTACTGTATGAATTGATTGAGTCTGTATGAATTGCTTGAATACGACACAAAATGTAACGATACCGTTTCTGCAAGCATAGAAATTACGCATTGACAAAAAGGCTTAAATGTGGGTGGTCTAATTTTGTTAGTCTTAGATACAATTTCTCTCTCGACTCTTGACAAAACCCTCTCCGATTTGATTTCCTGACACAAGGGCATCTCTTATAACAGAACAACTGATGAGAAACATTACGAAGCCAACAACTGCTCAATGTAATCTGGCTATTTACACCCTATTTTTGCTCGGCGAACCTAAATATATAAGCTGTGTTCGTTTGGCTCAAATTCTGGGCAATTTATCTCATGACAGTGTCAATCGTTTCTTGTGGCGAGAGAACTATACACCCAAGGATTTGTTTGATGAAGTGGCTCCTCAAATCGAACTTGAAGGAGGAACAATCAGTACAGACGACATGGTAATTGACAAGCCTTATAGTCACCCAGCTAAAGCTGAGTTAATCGATTACTTTTACTGGTGGTAAACACAAAAAAGTAGTCAAAGGTATTAACGTAGTTACCTGATATTATACCGATTGTAAAGGAAGGTCAGTTCCCGTTAATTATCGAATCGTTAATAAACAGGAGGGTCAGACAAAACATGAATATTTCTTAGAAATGTTGGACGAAGTAAAAGCTTGGGGATTGAAACCAGAGACAGTCACAGGAGATAGTTGGTATGCTGCCAAAGAAACCATGAATACCCTTAAAGACAAGGGCTTTCAGGGTTTGTTTGCTCCTCATGTGAATCGGTTAGTCTCGGTTGAACTAGGAACTAAATAAGGTTTGCTGAAAAAGTTTGTTGGTGGGCTTAGGAATCGGTCGCCGGTCATCAGTAGCCGGTCGTTTCAGGCTTTGTTGCCCTCTTTTTTTGTACCAGTTTATGTACTAAAAAAAGGATAATGCAAGGTTTTTGATGGTCCCAATCCGATTTTCGCAGCACTAACATCGGATTTTAACAGGTCAAAAGCCTTATTTTAAAAGGGTTTTACCATTATTCAGCAAACCCCAGTTAGAATTTCTCCGATTTAAAGCGCAAATTGTTAATTGGTATTCCTGACAAAGGGAGTTATTTACTGAGGTCATCCGCTCTTTTATTGTCAATAATTTAGCATCCAACTTCCTTGACCTCAATAACTTGGAAGCCATAGTCTGAAGTTCAAAGGCATACTACGGAAATTCTGTCAATGCGTAAGTCCTAAAGCAATGATTAGACAAGGGGCTTAAGCCCCTTGTCTTCAAGGTTAGTTACAGTTGCTATCTTCTGTTTACTTCTTTTTAGCTGGAGCTGCTGGCGCAACTTGGGAGCATCTCATTTATGCAAGCCCTAATTATGCTTGTCGCTAAAACTTGCTTCTGGTAAGGCTTTCAAAATAGCTTGACATAAAACTTAATTTAGGAGTTACAAAGGTGAGATGCTCCCCGCAACTTTTGCGGCGTTGTCAGATTAGAATATGAAAGATGCAATGCAATCCGGCTCTTCGTTACTTGGTATGTAATTGATTAGTTCGCTCTAGATCGAAAAGAATTGACAAAAATCGCTAAATGCCTTTCTATATAAGGGTTCCATCCCTTATAACCCCCGTCCATTGCATCACACAAACCGAAGAACCTGCAATCCTTGCTATCAAAGTAATTTCAGTTCCAAGCTGATTCGGAGCATCTTTCAATTTGACAACGCCACTTTTGCTGTAACTTTGACACTATTGACACCCTTGATTTGTTTTGCCAAGGGGTCAATTTTGTCGAGTTGCTCTTGAGTTTCTACGGTTCCAGAGACGACTACCGCTCCATCTTTAGCAGAAACTGTAAGTTGCCCTTTCGGGATGTTGGCTTCTAGCTTAGAGCGAACTTCACTGGAAAGGTCACTGTTGGCGCGATCCGCATCTCCTCCAGTTAGATTGTTGCGTTGCTCACGAGCGCGAATATCAGAATTGAGTTGATTTCGGCGCACTTGACTAGACGCATCGCTTTGGTTCTTTTGGACTGTTTTAGTATCAGGAACTTGCCCCGTTTCCTCTGTGGAAGAAGGGGCGTTGGTGCTAGTTTTAGCGTTGTTCTCACAAGCCACAGTTCCAATCAGTAGAAGGCTGCTGAGGATTAAAGTTGTGATCTTTTTCATGATGCAAATCCTTTAATAATTTCCGATTTTACAAACGAGAAGCAGGAGGATCGACATAGCCTTCAATTGCTAGGGCATTGTAAATTTCCCACTCGCGAATCCCTCGGCGCTTTAGAATTGTTTCAGCCTGAAGGATGTCAGCATCTGCACCGTCCACGATCAACAGGTAGTCTCCACGAACCACATAATCGTGATAGACTCGTGCCCGATCTTCTGGAATTCCTAGACCAATTAGACCACCTACCAAACCTCCGGTAGCCGTCCCGATTGCACCGCCAGCTAACGTGGTAGCGATCGCAGTTGCAGCCGCCCCTGCCAACATGACGGGGCCCACTCCAGGAATTGCCAATATGCCCAACCCAACCAGCAAGCCTGTCAGTCCTCCAATGGCTCCGCCTGCCGCTGCCCCGGTCTTTGCTCCTTCGTCAATATGAGTTGTTTTTGTTTCGGTAAGCTCTTGAACTCGTGTCTCACCAATCCGGTTGCTCTGCTCCAGTCGTTCAGGCTCTTTGGCAATGATTGATACCTCATTCATGGCAAATCCGTCATCTCGTAATCCATTCAGTGCCTTCTCTGCCTCTTGATGGCTAGAGAAGATTCCCACGGCTCGTTTACGGTTAGTTAAAGTCATTTTTCCCTCCAACGCTATGCGGTAAAAGCTTTGTAAATCCTATAGTATGGCGAACTATAGCGATTGAATTTCCTGATTCGAGTTGATAATTCTGCTCTTGGCATTACTGTAACAGGCGGTTGCTTGATTTACTGTATGAATTGATTGAGTCTGTATGAATTGCTTGAATACGACACAAAATGTAACGGGCGATGCACTAGAACTACCTTTTTTTATTAATAAATAGCGCCGCCCTTAACAGACGGTAAGGCCACTCTTTTTGTCTCTGCTGCTCTTATTGCACTGCTAGAACAGAAATATGTCCGACCTCTTTTGTATCGCTACGAGGCCGGATGACGATCTCCACGTCTTGATTCAATGCCGTGAGAAATTCCATCAATTGTTCAACTGAAAATTGATCGAGCCGATAGTTTTTTAGTGCTGAAACCTTGGGCTGCGGGATATTAAGCAGTATGGCAATCTCCCTCTGTTTCAGCTTGCGACTTTTCAGAAGTTCGTTAACGGCCAGGGCTAGGCGTGTTTTCGTTTGCCGTTCGGTTGCGTCTGGATAACCAAGGTCAGCGAAAACGTTCGTGGTGCCGCAAGTGATTTCCAAATTGCTCATTTTGTCCCTCTACTTTCATAATCCGCTTGTGCGCGTTTCATCCGTTCAACAATAAGCTTTACATCCTCTTGAGGTGTCTTGATTCCAGACTTCGACTTTTTCTGGAATGCGTGCAGAACGTAAACAACTTCAGCGAAGCGCACAGTATAGACCGCTCGATAAGTGTCGCCTCGATGATCTTCGACGATCTCAAATACTCCTGCTCCTTCACCCTTCCAAGGTTTAGCCTTTGGATGTTTACCCCCCAACTGCGCTAGACCAAGGGCATAGCCCATATCGTCCTGCACCTCGGCAGGGAAAGTCAGGTAGTCCTTTTTCGCAGAGGCCACCCAATACAAGGGTTTTTCCCGCGACATACTTTTAGAAATTCGGATCATTCAACAATATACCCAAACTCGAATAATCAGTCAAGGAATTAACAGAGCGGCGGTATCGCTTGAAGTTGCATCGCATGGTCAATATCAACATTCGATTCAGGCTGAGGCAATAATAAACCCCTTCATTTTCTTATTGAAGGGGCGTTTGTGGGGTTTTCTAGTAGATTGTTATGAATCTTTTTCTAGTTCTTTTCCAGTGGATTTAGAGGGTTTCATTTTGCGTTTGAGGATTGCACCTGCTCCTAAAGTGCCGAAGGCAAGAAGCCCAAGAATAGAGGAGGGTTCAGGCACTGAACTGGAAGCAGTAGCAGTCGGGAGTTGGATATTCCCAAGAAAGCTTGGAAAGTAGTAGCTGCATCTGCACTTAGAAATCTAAACGCTGCTTCTTGAATCCTGCTTAACAGCCCGCTCGATCAATTCTCGTATAAATTTCTGATACCCTATTCCTTTCTTTGCTGAAGCTGCTTTTACAGCGTCAAGCAACTCCTGGGAAAGTCGTAGGCTTATCGTTTTGTCTTTAGAGGCAAACTCGAACAATACTGGCGTAAAGTTTGCCTTAAAGTTTTCCGGGGTCAGGTATTCAGAAAGATCCTCTGAAAGAAGAGCTTCAGCCTCTTCATCATTCGTTATTTTGGGTAGAATTTTTTTCATAGTTTTGAGCCTCTTTTTTGTGCATATATCGAGCGGAAATAGGTCTAATTAAGTTGCCTCGCAGAGTAAAGGTGACAAACATCGGCTTACCGCCTGATGAGTAACCTACCGCAAGAAACCGCTCTTCTTTCTCGGAGTGCTTGAGATCGGGCGCAACAAATATTTTGCTCCGAAAAAAAGCTTCAATCTCCTCAAGAGAAAGCCCATGCTTCTGGCATTTGGCTATATTTCCTTTGTCCCATTCAAACCCCTCTGCTCGAATGTTCATAAAGCAAGTATAACAAACGTATATACAAAAGGCAATACCTCATCTGGAGTTCATCGCATGGTCAATATCAACATTCGATTCAGGCTGAGGCAATAATAAACCCCTTCATTTTCTTATTGAAGGGGCGTTTATGGGTTTTTCTAGTAGATTTTTAGGAATCTTTTTCTAGTTCTTTTCCAATTGAAGAGATTGATACAGGTTCTGAGGTTGCCTCATAATTCCATAAATCATCGTACCATCCAGCAATTCTTTGCAACACAGCAAAATTAGAATTGTCTTCAAATTTGAGAACCGCTACAAGTCCTTGATTTTTCAAATTGGGGAAGACAAGGAGTAAAGAACTATCGTCTATTAGAAAGAGCGTTATTCCAACCCGGCAGTTTAGCCATTTGGTTTCAACCAGTCTATCAAATCCGCTTTTTGCGTATTCTGCTCGCCTGTTAGCATAAACTTTTTTTAATTGATTTAAATTATTTTGATCGTATCCTAAAATAACTTGATACGTAAATTGACTGTGTTCGTCTTTGCTTCTTTTTAGTCTTTTCTCCAGAGCTTCTGTGTATTTGGGTGATGGTAAACTTAAATTATCTAATATGCTTGGAAAAAAAACAACTCTTATTTTCAATTTTGCTACATCTATTAATTTTTCCGCCAACTCATAAATCTCGTAGTTTTCAACATAAGCATCAGATGGCATCTCATGTAATAATCTCTTTAGATTTGATTCAACACCATCCATCTTAGACGATAATTCGGATTTAGCATCATCTATTTTAGATAATAATTCTTTTTTTTCCAATAATTGAAATATCGTTATTAATCCAATAATAAAAAGAGTAGCTGAAGGAATTTTAGGTTCAAATATTTCTGTTTTTAGTCCAGAAAATGCCAAGAAATCTGTAAGCGCAATAAAGATAGCAAAGCCAGCCAATGCCACCTGAATAAAATCTTGTATTCGAGGCATCCGAACAACAAAATCCTGCACTCTTTTTGTCCGTTCTTGCTTATCGCTCATAATTTGTTCCTTATTATTCTAATTTAATATTTTTTAATACAATAATTGCTTTGTCCAATGAAACAAAATTTAAAGAAATTTACTGGCTTGTTCTAGCACTTTCTTGAGAATTTCTAATCCTTGTTGAACATTGTCACCATTTTCTAGTTCTTCTGCCAATTTTTGCATATAGCCTTTGTTCTGAAATTCTTCAAAAACTCCAGTAGCTAAATGATTAAAAGTCCCTCGATCATATAATTCTTGCAGATGAGCCATCCAATGTTCAGTGCGAAGATCTTTAGCTACTTCCACACTTAACTTGCCTAATTCTACTCCAATGGTGGCAATTAACTTGTGCATATCATTATGGTTACTCATGATTATTCACCTTCTAAGATTAGTGGATTATTGAATGAAGCGATCGCCTAACTAAGATCATTACTTTGCGAAGCGATCGCTATTCATTATTTTTGTGAAAAAGAATACTATCAAAAGCAAATCTTTGATTAGTTTTTTTCGTCAAAGGAATGGAAACAGTACCAACCAATTGCTTCTGTAGTAGTGAAAGAAATAGTTGCATTAGCCGCATTTCCGAGGACTGGAATCCAACCCAATAAAACTCTTACTCCTATTAATCCTAAACCAAATCCTCCATAAGCTGCAAGCATTGCCATACCATCCTCATCTGTAACGTTGTGATTAAAAACTTTTCCTAACTCTTTTACTAATCCTATGTAAATTCCAGTCAGAATAGGTGTATCTAATGCTATGAACGCTAACGATCCTGATGCGGCAGAAGCGGCTACTGCTGCACCATGAATCAATACATTTGCTCTGTTTCTTTGGCTTATGGTAGCCATATAAATAACCTCATGTGTGTGGACTTGATTGTAAAGACTCTGCTTCTGGTATCACTGTTATTCTGAATCGTTATTATTCAGAGTCTGTAGCAAGATAAGCTATGGTACTCATCGTGCCACCGACGACTCCTCCAATAAGATTCCCAAAGGCTGACCAGACATCACCGTTATCTCCTTTCATCAACTCGCTATCTTCACCAACCTCTTGAATTGTCGAGATAACCAACTCCTCAAAAGGATTAATGTGATTGACAAGATTCTTGACCCATGACTTTAAATTCTCCTCCTCAACACCTCCTCGCAACATCAAATCTGACTCAATGACTATAAAAGTTTTGTCATCGGCTTGAGTCATATACGCAAAAGTGCCATGAGAGTTTTTAGACTGGTTCCAATTATTCACTCCGATTAAGGTGCCAATGAAGCAGCCGTCAGGAATCCGTACCGCCATCACAGACACAAGACGTTCTTCATCAACCTCATTGAGAACAACTGTCACATTGTCTTTATCCTTGTCTCGGAATTTAAACATGACACTATCTTCATCTTTCTGCACATCAAAAACATTAGAAATACTTTTGACAATTTTTTCGAGAGAAGACAAGTCTATTTCAGCGTAAACTTTGCTAGAGGTTGTTTTGGACGTATCTTTTACAAGCATGATATTCTCCTTATTGAATTTGAGAACTGCTTACCTGAGTCGAGTCAACAATTCTGCTTCTGCTATTACCGTAATAGATGGTTGTTTGATTTCGTGTATGAATTAATTAAATTTGTATAAATTGGTTGAATACGAGACAAAATGTAACGGACGATGCACGAGTTAAACTCCATCGACTTTACCCGTCAGACGCTCATCAAACTTCTGCTCATAATCGGGGTCTTGAGTTCCGAGGAGTTTGTCCCAGAACGTGAAATATAGACCGTAATGTACGGTGTACTTGCGATGATGAATGGAATGATGGGCAGGACCAATAAACCACCGACCCAACCAATGATGGGGAAATGAGGAGGGCAAGCGATCGATCCCAAGATGATTTAACACTGCCCAGATCGTCATCGTGGTGAGTGCCGCAATTAACGTGATGAAATGCAGGGGAAGGACAAAGACAATGCCGACCAGGAAGAGAGACTGAACGATCGCCTCTAGTGGGTCAAAGGCAAACGAAGTCCACGGGGTAGGATAGCGCGAGCGATGATGCCCCTGGTGTAACCACCGAAAGAGTGACGGGTGGTGAAACAAGCGATGGGTGAAATAGAAATAGGCATCCTGGAGAACCAACACAGCACCATAACTAACCCCTAAATAACACAGCCCATACTGTTGAGGGTGGCTGTATAAGCGGGTAATGCCCCAACTGTATCCTGTCATGATGAAAGCCGCCGCCAGCGCAAACACCCCCGCCGAAAGAACCGAGAGCGTGATATCTTGTTGAATCGATCGCCAAGAGGGAGACCAATGCCGCAGGTTGTGATTGACAAAGGACTGACTCAAGGGCGAATAGAAGAACAAATAGGTTCCCCCAGCCACGAGAAAGTATCGCGCCAGGATGATCCCAAAGAAAGCGAACCCGTAAAATCCAAATGAGTGGTCTATCAATTTAATCTCCTTGCCATTCCCGATCTTCCAAGTCCTTTTGAGGTAACAGCAACGTGGCTTCAATTTCTTGCCGGATTGCGGCTGTTATTTCGCAGTTACTATTCAAACAATCGATCAGGAGTTGATTGGCATCGTAGTAGCGTTGGAGCATCTGCTGTTGCTCGGTCGTAAACTGCCAGGGATGATGAATATTGCGATAATTGGCGATCGTGCCCCTCAACTGTTCCACCCAGGCAGAATAGTTTTTCTGCCACCATTCCTGAAGCCGTTCCAGGTTTTGACTCGGAGGTGGCAGTTGGTCTCTCAATTGTTGCAAAGACTTATAAAATCCAGCATCCAGAACCATCACCAGAATGTTGTTGAGTGCCTCGCTACAAGCATTGACATAGTGGGACTTAGACAAAAAACAAATCGATAAACCCACAATCGCTGAAACCCAGATATATCAAGGAAAATCATAAATCGAGGTTAACCCTTTGTCCCGTAATGGTTTGAGCCTTTTTTGCTGACCGAAAACGCCTAAGTCCCAATAGGCAAAATCCTGACTGTGGTCGATGGCAAACTCTACCAGCAAGTTCTCCAACGCCGCATCTAAAAACATCCCCTGATCGAGCGTGCTGGCTAAGGCAAAGCGATCTGCCGTATGGGGGTCTTGGGCAAGGGCAAGGTAAAATGCTCGTGCAGTCGCCACTTTGGTTTCGTCTGAGAGCTGCTGGGATTTTTGGCTGGCCCAACTCAAAAACTCTTGCAGATAGGAGTCTTGCGCGACTAAGGCATCAATTTGTTGCTTCATCAACTGCACCAGCGCATCTGCACTTCGCAACATGGCAGCCGTTAACAAGAAGACTTCGCGCCAGTGGGAATCGGTGATGTGACTCACCAACCCTCCCAGTGCTTGTTCTAATGCCTGCAAATTATGGCTGGCAACTATTTTTCGAGCCGTGAAGTATTCTTGAAATGCCAGATAAGAAAATGAAAAAATGCCTCGCGCCCGTTCTGTGAGGATTCCATGCTGTGCCTCGATCGCTTTCAGCATGGCTTCGCTTTCGAGTTGGAGTTCCTCTGCTTCCAGGGTTGCACCTGGCAAATTCCGCAAATAGTCGCCAATGTATTGCTCAATCGTGCGTTGCTCAAAAAAATACTGCCCCTGTTCAAAAGTAACTGCTGCAAGCTGGCTCAACAGCCTCAATTTTTGGGGCAATAAAAACCCCCGGTAAACCTGATCGCGTTCGACTCCTCGAGCTTCATCCCATTTACCCAGCAGCAAATCCAGCCCTTGTTTATAAAACTCAGCCCGCTTGCTCGGAAATTTCCCTTGACCCTGAAACACCCAGCAGGCGAGATGCAGAAACAGAGGTGTCACCACCAGTTGCCGAAATTGCCAGTTTTCCGGCAAGTCCAACTTCTGCATAAACTGAGCCGACTGCTCCTGCCCCGCTTGAGCAGTCGTTTTGCTCAGTGCCACAAACCACTTTTGCGCGAAGGTGCTGATTTGTGCCTGGGTAAAGGGGGCAATTTCTACATCAGTGAAACCTCGAATCTGGAGTTTTTGGGCAGCGGTGCGACAGGTTACTACAAATCGATTGCGATGATACTTTTCTGAGAATTGGCGAATTTCTCTCAGAACCGCTGTAATGTCCTGGTTGAGCACTTCATCCATGTCATCCAGCAACAGCAGGACTCTGCCCGCTTGCAGTAAGGTTTCCAGCACAGATGGGTTGGAAATTCCCGAGGTGAGCAATGCCTGACGGATGTAGTTGAACAGGCTAAATTCACCACTGGGACTGGACTCCTCGGCAAATTCTCTCAATAAGATAAAAATCGGCACTTGATTCGCAGCAAACTCGCCTTGGTTGCACTGAATCGCCAGATGTTGCAAAAAGGTCGTTTTGCCAACCCCCGGCCTGCCCAAAACTCTAAGCTTTGAGTAAGTTTCAACAGCCTGCATTCCGGGTATTTGCTTCTGCTCAACCTCTCCCAAACCGACGCGCTCGAATTCAGCGGGACCCAAGTTTTGCCAATCGGCAATCTCCACCCACTGTTGACTGGCAATTTCCGCCAAAATATTGACATCCACATAGATGTCATCAATGTTGACCGGATGGCTGATGTCTAGTAACTGCAAGATGCCGCACTGGTTTTGGATGGTGTCCAGGCGTTGCGCTCGCACCTCTTGCACCAGAGCATCAATATTAGTTTTCGCCAGTTCTCCGGGTTCAGGAAATTCTGCGGGCGGAGCGAGGGCAATCTCCCGCCAATCCAAATCCAGAATCGAACAAATTTCCAGGAAAACCTGGCGATCAACGGGTTTTCCTGTGAAAAACCGCCAAATCGGCTGGCGGGTCTTTAAGTTCACTTCCCCTGCTAGATTTTCCTGAGTCCACCCCTTGAGCGCAAAGGCTCGTTTAGCCTGTTTAATTCCCGAAGGGGAGGCCTGGAGCGATCTCTTGACCATACAATCCAATCCTCCCTATCGAGTCAGAATGATTTCTGGTTGGGACGACCAGAAACTTCTAAGGGATCGTAGCCTAGTTGTTGAGTAATCCGTTCTCTGGCTAAGGCCCGGTACTCCCAAAAATGTTCTCCCGCCGCGCACAGACCTAAATAGAGATTGAGAACTTGGGGCTTTTTTTGCCAAATCGTCCATAATTGCCGCCAAAACTGTCCCCGAATGTCCCCTCGGCGGATACCCTGATGCCAGATTAACTGGGTAATCAGCCGTAACCCCTTACCCACGGGAAATTGCATGGTTTGCTTGTGTTTTGACTGCAAACCCAGACCGAGACATTGTTGGAAACAGCGTCGGAGATAGTGGCTGGGTTCGTACAGCGTCCAGAAGCCTTCGACATACTCTCTGGCAATTTCGGCAATCGGGCGGGTGGGGATAAAATTCATCAAGCTATTCTGATCTCCCGTCGGATGGATGCTGTCACCCTCAACTAAACGCTGTTCTTGCTGGAGACGATGCCAAAGAGCCGTATTCGGCAAAGATTGGAGAATTCCTAACATGGGTTGAGGAATACTGGTTTCTTCCACAAAGGCTTGAATCCTTTCCCCCGCACCAGAGCGCTCTCCATCAAACCCCAAGATAAATCCAGCATAGATTAGCAAACCGGCTGCATTAATCTTACGACAGGCTTCCACCAGTGGATTGCGAGTATTTTGCAGTTTGCGCGTCACTTGCAGACTATCTTGGTCAGGAGTTTCAATCCCCAGAAAGACAGAATAAAACCCCGCCTCAGCCATCAGGTGCAGTAATTCATCATCCTCTGCCAAATTGACCGAGGCTTCAGTAATAAAGGTGAAGGGATAGTCGTGCTGCTTCATCCAGGGAATCAAGTCTCTGAGAAAGCGTTTGACGTTGCGCTGATTGCCAATAAAGTTGTCATCGACGATGAACAACGAACCGCGCCAGCCTAGGTCGTAGAGAGTCTGCAACTCTGCTAAAGTCTGACTCGGCTCTTTAGTACGAGGTTTGCGCCCGTAGAGGGAAATAATGTCGCAAAATTCGCAGTTAAAAGGACAGCCGCGAGAGAATTGCACTGCCATCATTAAGTAATCGTCTCGCTGAAGCAGGTCGAAGCGGGGGATGGGGCTGAGGGTCACGTCTGGCTTGTCCCCAGAGCGGAAAATTCCCTGGCTTTGACCTTGAGCGATCGCCTCCAAAAACAGGGGAACGGTTAACTCTCCCTCATCCAAAATGAGATAGTTCGCTCCAGAATCCAGGGCATCCTGGGGGACAGAGGTGGGGTAGGGACCGCCAACGGCGACTTTTTTGCCTAACTGCACGGCTTTTTGAATCAGAGCTTGAAAATCTGGCTTCTGGACCAACATGGCAGAGAGGATAACCAACTCACACCACTCCCAATCGGCTTCTGTTTCAGGATTGACGTTGCGATCATAAAATCGAATCTCCCAGTTTTGGGGGAGGAGGGCGGCGACAGTAATGATGCCGAGGGGTGGAATGGTGGCTTTCAGTCCCGCGATTTCCATAAAGCGATCGTAAGACCAGAAAGACTGGGGAAACTCAGGGTAGAGTAACAGGGCTTTCATCGAAAAAATGGGTCTGAAACCCCGCCCTTTAGCGATAGCGGAGGGCGGCTTTACATAAGTCAGTGAGAAACAATTAAACCGTTAGAATGACGAATTAACTGAATCTTGCTAACAGTTATCTGTCCCAATCGTTGACCATTGGCATCGCTTACAGATAGCTGTTTTTCGGTATCTCCACTAACATAATCAATTCCTTTGGGAGAAGAAACTAAATCTCCTTTACGGAACCCATGTCTTGTGGTAGAGCCACCATATTTACGTCGTTTACCACCTTACAACTATGTCTGCTTCTTAATTGGAGGGGAATATACCGATGATCGAGTGAATATTTGTCATGAATTTCCTGTTTTGGCTCTTCGGTTTGTGTTATGCAATGGACGGGGGTTATAAGGGATGGAACCCGATTTTTGTCAATTGTTTTTGCTCTAGAGCGAACTAATCAATTAAGTCTCTTGCCAGATAAGGATTTAGTCGATTTATGCCCCCCTATCGAACCATAACAAGTAACGAAGAGCCCCTGTTTTTAGTACATAATTAGATTATATCCAACATTCCGCAGGTCAGATTCCACTTCATAAATATCCCTCTTTGGGAGTATCTCATTTATGCAAGTGAGTAATTATACTTGTCCCTAAAACTGGTTTCTAGCAAGGCTTTCAAAATAGCTTGACATAAAACCTGATTTAGGGGTTACAAAGGTGAAATGCTCCCTCCCTCTTAGCAATGCCATCGTTAGCATGACTTTCTGGTGATTGTTTTGCTTTATTTTTGGATTTTTCTAGTCGCAAATATTTTCTGAGATTAGAGGTTTGCCAACCAAAGCGAGTATGGATTGTTGCCAATTGAGATAGTTGCTCAATCGCCCATTTCTGTCCGACCATAACCGACGAGAAACCTTTTCTAGACTTAGCTCCTTTTCTACTGGAAGTTAGATCAATATCGGTTTTGACATACTCAAAGTAAATGTCAGTAATTGGATAGATTTTGGTTAGTTCGGAAACGACTCGACTTCGCTCGACGTTGACGATTAGCTCTAATTGAGGGGGATAATTTTCCTTGTCTTCTATTTGAAAATCGTTTTTGTCGATGCGCTCTTAGATTAAAAGAAAGTTGGCGGTTAATCCGTCTTCCTCTACGTCCTCTTCGCATTAAGCAGCGATTGTCTAGGCACTCTCTTACTCGCTTAAAAGGAAGTTCTAAGTGAGCCTTCCAAAGAGTAAAAAGGGAGGATTGAACGCCAATTCCAGAGAATAATTTACCCGGGTTAATACCAATGGCAATCGGTTGGGTTTTGCTATCGGAAGGTTCAGTGGTTAGCTGGACATAAAAAATATCTAAGTCGTTGAATTTACCGATAGCTTTTCCTTCCTTAATCCACCGTCTGGCCCGACTGGGTTTGGTGGGCATTAACGGTTTTCCGTCTTTTGAGATAACAGGAACTCTTGCCATGGAGATAATCCTTAAGAGTAAAGTTAAGATCCCTTCCCGCAACACAATCAAGATGTCTTGTCTAATACCATTTCTCTAAATGAAAACTACACATCGAATTTAAGTCACCCTTTTTAAGGGGGATTTAGGGGGATTAAACTTCTGTAGTCAGACTTTGGAGAATTGGCATAACAACGCCTTACCAATAAAGCTGAGAGGGAATCCGAACTAGGGAAGTATTCGGAGGTCTGTGCCAGATTGTGTCTCGATGCGGTAGTCTCTACTTGCGTCGCCTAAATTGGTCTAGGCAAGCCCCGTCCCTTTTAGGGCGGGGTTAGTGACGAATCAAATTATCTCAAACCCAGTCAACGCTTCGACATTTTGTCGGAAAGCGATTAAGGCATGATTAGCTTGATACTCGACGAGACCAGAGAAGATCGCCTCCGAGACTTCCTGCGAGACAACGGTTTTGATCTCAATATTGGTGTTATAACCGACCATATCTCCCTGGCGGTTGCCGTGGCGACCTGCGCCCTGGGCTTGCGAGAGGGTATAGCCAGTTACGCCTAACTCTTGCAGCAGCTTGATCATGCGGTCTTGCAAGACGGTTTCACCAATGATGACAACCAGTACAGCCGGTTTAATGGGTAGGGATGAGGATGACATGGGCAACTCCTAAAATGGGTTTTTCAAAGACAATGTTATTGACATCCTCACCACGCCACTTTTTTAGGGTGGTCGCGTCAATGGGGTTGACGCAGATAGCGAAAAACGCTTAATTGCTTAAGTCTGACACTTTCGACCCGTCCGTTTTCAGTGTCCGAATGCCGGACGGCCACTTTGAACAAGTCGAAAAAATCTCATGTTCAACCTTATTTCCTAGAAAGTTTTACTCGTTCAAGGCCGAATTTGAATTCTTTTCTGAACGAAACCCCCTACTATCTGTGGTCAGGGTTCAGTTTTTAGCTTGGTTATCGCTTTTTCCATTGTAGCTTAAAGCCGTCCTCAAAGGACGGGGTTTTCAACCCAAATTTTCGATAATAGAATACCTGACTGGGGTACGCTCAAGAGATGGCGATCGCCTCTGTTGTCGGTATCAAAATATTCTCGGAAATCGGCTTGGCATCGGGTAAGTAGTCCATAAAAAGCCTCATCTGATTCATTTGTACGGGACCAAAAATAGTGGCAAAAGAAACATCGGCGGCATCTCGTCCTGTGCCAACGCGAATTAGCCCGCTCTGAGGCACAAGGCGGGTAGGATCGAAAAGATACCAGCGATCCCCTAGATAAGCCTCAAACCAGGCATGAAAATCGGGGGGATTTAAACCATAGGCGTAGCCGGAAACAAAGCGTGCTGGAATATTCAAGGCCCGACAAAAAGCAATGCCTAAATGGGCAAAATCACGACAAACGCCTACCCTTTCTATCGCTGTATCGCAAGCAGAAGTTAAAGAATCACTGCTACCAGAGAGATACAAAACATTGTCATAAATCCAGTTACAGATAGCTGTCACCCTAGAATAACCAGGGACTAAATGGCCAAATTCAGCCGCGACAAAGCGCAATAATCGATCTGACTGACAGTAACGACTCGGATAAAGATAGTACAAGATATCGAGGGGTAAATCGGCTGGCTTTACTTCAAAAACCGTACTGGGGTCTGAATAATAAGGAGATAAGCCAACGGTTGCTCGATAGGAAATTTGCAAATTGCCAGGAGGGGCATTGAGTCGAAAGTATCGGTTTCCACTGACAGAAGTGATGTATTCCTCAATCGACCGTTGAGAGTTAGAATGGAGGTCTTCCTGAACAATAATCTGATGGTTGTTGCTGACAATAGCAACATTAAGAATTAGAGTGCTTGCTTGCTCAATGCTGTAGGTTAATTCACAGCCAAGCTCATACTTTAGCATATCGTTTTTCCCTGTCCTTTCAATACGAGCAGATGCTGGAGCCGAAGCCGATTGTAACGCTGCACCCACAAACAAGGCAGGTTGAAAGCTGTTCCCACGGCGAGGTTTACCAGCACACCCCAGCCAGGAGTCCAGAGCATCGTCACTAACCAAAACAGCCAGATGGCGATGTGAACGTATTCCGCGCGACGGGTTTCAGCCAAAAAACGGGACATTACGGCACAGTCCCCACCGCCAACGGATGTTTTGCGAAAACCTCCTGGGAAGAAATCCCCTGCTTCTGGCAACCGATCCTTCCATCGCTTGATCCGCAGTACCCGATTGTACCATTGTCTATCTTCCCCCCAGGGTCGTGGCCGGGTCAGGCAGGTGTCCGTTTCTAGGAATTTCAGGGGAAGTCGTTGACATCCTCACCGCCGTGAACGGACGGCGATTCCCAAACCTCACGATTTGGGTTTCTGCTTCTTTCCCGAAGGATTTTTCGCACCTGCCTTAACAGATTTACTCTGTTCTGGTCTTATAGTCGCTCTACAGACTGACACCGCAAGCCCTGCGGCCAAAATATTTTTACTGGCGTTAATATCTCGGTCATGGTGAGTCCCACAGTCTGGACAGTCCCATTCTCGAACATTTAACGGCATTTTCTCAGCAATATACCCGCAATTACTACACCTTTTAGAGCTAGGA
>VYLR01000134.1_pt1 | contig 20835 bp, 27 predicted proteins | sample 5114291 | NCBI WGS metagenome assembly VYLR01 (sample SAMN12291774, study PRJNA351875) | freshwater metagenome | isolation source: freshwater lake | place: USA: Michigan, Lansing Lake | collected 2013-08-14 | reverse complement strand
GGCCTGGGGCGGCAGCAACTCGGCGTCCGGCAACTGCGGCTTGTCGCGCTCCTTGCTGACCAGGCACAGGAAGCCGAGCGGCGCGTCCGGTGCGGCATGGAACTGGTGCCAGGTCAGGGGATCGACCGTGACCAGGTCGCGCTCGGCGATGGCGTGGACTTGCGTCCCCAGCCGCACCGTGCCCCGGCCGCGCAGGACCAGCACGGCATGGGTGTGCTGGTGACGCTCGAGCGTGGAGTAGCCGCCGGGCGCCACCTCGAAGTAGCGCAGTTCGCAGGCCTGATCGGGCTGCGCAAACAGCACCTGGCGCGTGATGTCCTTGAAGGGCGCGCTGCCGTCCTGCTTGTAGCGCAGCAACTCCACGCCGTCCCAGCGGAAGTCGCCGCCGGCGGCCGGGCCAAAGCGCCGCACTCCGCTCACTGGACTTCCTCCGCGACGCGGGCGACGAACTCGACGCTGCGCTCGTAGAGCCGGTCGCGCGCGATCAGCAGCGAACCGCCGACCAGCAGCATCGCCTCGTTGCCGTACTGCCGCTTCAGTTCGGGCACGCGCTCGACGCTCATGCCGCCGGCGGGGACCGGCGCGGCCGCCTTCAGGCCGTGCCAGGGTTCCCGCAGCGCGTTGGCCAGCGCATCGCAGGTGGCGCGGCTGTAGCTGAAGCGACCGCCGTGGTTGGGGAAGATGACCGCGTCGGCGCCGAAGACGCGCAGCAGCCGGCCCAGCAAGGCGGGTGCATGCATCTGCGCCCCGGCCAGCGCGGGGTGCGCGAGGAACAGCAGGTCGGGGTGTTCGCGGACCAGAGCGTGGAAAGCGGCCACGCCGCAGTTCATCGGCGCAATCAGCACGATGCGCACGCCCAGGCTGCGTGCCAGCTCGATCTGGCGCTGCATGTCGCCATGGTGCCCGTACAGGCTCGGTGCGTACAGGCTGCGGCGGCCGTCGCGGCGCACCGCGTTGACCTCGGCCACGGCACGCTGGCAGGCGGCCACCCGCTGCACGAACGGTGCGCTCGCCTGGTTGGCCCAGCCGTGGTCGTCCTTGATGACGTCCAGGCCGGCGCGGGCAAAGCTCGCGCTGAGCGCGGCCAGGTGCGCCACGGTCGAGCCGATCGGCTTGAGCGCGGTGCAGGTCAGCGGCCGGCCGAAGGCACCGGTGGCTGCCCGCAGGCCATCGATGCCCTGGCGCGGTCCGCCGAAGTGCCGGGCCAGCGACTCCGGCAGCTCGACGTCGACCAGCTCCACGTCGGGCAACAACGAGCTGTTGCCGAACAGCATGTTCATGAGCTGGCCGGGTTCGGTGCCGACCGACTCGTCGCTCAGAGCCAGCGTGGCCAGCGCGCTGCCGTCGGGCTGTTGTTCCACCGCCCGCACGCGCGCCACGACCTCGCGCAGCACGCGCTCGTCCAGCACGCCTTCCGCGGGCATCTCGATGCTCTGCTCGAGGGCCAGTGCTTCGGCGCGCTGGCGCGCCAGCCCGGCCGGCACGCTCAGCCGGTAGCGGGCGACGATGCGGTTGCTGCTCGCTTCGGACATCGCCATAGTTTAAGGCGGCGTTTCGCGGCAAACTGCCCTCCCGTTGCAGCAACCACGGCGCCATACGGTGCAGGCGCGCACGGGCTGTCCCGGGCTTGAGGCCGATGCCGGCACCGGCGTCGATGAGCGTGGTGCGCGCCAAGCAGGGGTCCGGGCGCGAGAGAAGCCCTGCCGTGTTGCACCGAACAGGGCGCAGCTTGCCGCCGCATCACGCGCCCGGATGCGGCACCCCGCCCGCAGCGCCAAGCCCGTATCGCGCGCCGACCGAATGCCGGGTGCCGGGGTCCGGTTGCAGCCGGCCGGCCGGTCGATTGCCGCCGGGTGGCGGCGGCCGAAGCGGCATGGCAGGCCATGCACAAGCGCATGGCTGTGTTTCTCCGATGGCTACTGTTCGACCGGTTCGGTCATCGCCAGACTGCGCCCATCGCTTGGCGATTCCCATCGCAGAGGAGCGCACGCATGTCCACGCCCAACCGTTTGACCGAGTGCCCGACCGTGCGGGTCGTCCTGTTCCAGCAGGCCGACGAAAGTCGTGGCCTGGCCGCGGCACGGAGGTTCGACCCCGCCGACTCGCGCCGTCCGATGCCAGCGCGACTTGGCGCAGACCCGGGTCGGCCGGCGCCCGCGGCAGTGCTGGAGACCCCCGTTACCGGCACCACGCGGCGGGCGGCGAGGATGTACGCGGCCGGCATGGCGTCGGTGCGGTACGCCGCCCCGGCACGCCGGTTGTTCGGAGCCTCCTATGCGAGAATTCCGGGCCGGGCAAGGCGGGCCCGCCGCCCCCTCTCGGGTCGGATGCCTCGCCGCATCGCCGCCGACCGTCCCCACAACTGCCGCCAGGCCTGAATCGTCGACCGGCCAGACCGTCGCCGCCGCCTTGCGATCCCCAGCGTGAACGCCAACGCCTTCATCACCGTCGACCGGGTCACCTTCGGCTACGACGCCAGCCGCACCATCCTCAACGAGGTGAGCCTGGTGTTCCCGCGCGGCAAGGTCACGGCCATCATGGGGGGATCGGGCTGCGGCAAGACGACGCTCCTGCGCCTGATCGGTGGCATGTATCGCGCCAACCAGGGCACCATCACCTTCGACGGCCGGCTGGTCGATCCGCGCGACAAGGCAGGACTGTTTGCGCTGCGCCGGCGCCTGGGCATGCTGTTCCAGTTCGGGGCGCTGTTCACCGACCTGACGGTGTTCGACAACGTGGCTTTCCCGTTGCGCGAGCACACCAATCTGCCCGAGGTCATGATCCGCGACATCGTGCTGATGAAGCTCAACGCGGTGGGGTTGCGCGGGGCGGCGCAGTTGCGTATTTCGCAGGTCTCGGGCGGCATGGCGCGGCGCATCGCGCTGGCGCGCGCCATCGCGCTCGACCCCGACCTGCTGATGTACGACGAGCCGTTCGCCGGGCTGGACCCGATCAGCATGGGCGTCACCGCCAACCTGATCCGCAAGCTCAACGACGCCACCGGCGCCACCTCGCTGGTCGTCTCGCACGACGTGCAGGAGTGCTTCCTGATCGTCGACTACGCCTATCTGTTGTCCTCCCAGGGGCGCGTGGTGGCGCACGGCACCCCGGCCGAACTGCAGGCCTCGGAGCACCCGGAGGTGCGCCAGTTCATCGACGGCGCTCCCGACGGTCCGGTGCGATTCCACTACCCGAGCCGCTCGCTCGAAGAAGACCTGGGGCTCGTCCAATGAGCCCGCCGGGCCGCCCCAAGGGCGAATTCCCGAGCGTGCAGCGTGAGGGTAGTCCAATGAGCCCGCCCGGTCGACCGCATGCGCTGCGGCCGCGGCACGCAGCGAAGAGGCGTCCCTCATGAGTGCCGCGCCACGCAACGGCTGGCTCGCGCGCGCCCACGACCGCGTGGCCGCCCTCGGTGCCTGGGCGCTCGGCGTGCTGCAGGGCCTGGGGCACAACGCCGCCTTCTTCGTCGAACTGGTCAAGTTCACGCCGCCGGCGCTGCGCCGCTTCTACCTGGTGGTGGCGCAGGTCCACAAGATCGGCAACTACTCGCTGACCATCATCCTCGCCTCGGGCCTGGCGGTGGGCTTCGTGCTGGGTCTGCAGGGCTACTACACGCTCAGCCGCTACGGCGCCGCCGAGAGCCTGGGCCTGCTGGTGGCGCTTTCGCTGGTGCGCGAGCTCGGTCCGGTGGTGACGGCACTGCTGTTTGCCGGCCGCGCCGGCACCTCGCTGACCGCCGAGATCGGCCTGATGAAGGCCGGTGAGCAGCTGGCGGCCATGGAAATGATGGCGGTCGACCCCCGCGTCCGGGTGCTGGCGCCGCGCTTCATCGGCGGGGTCATCGCGATGCCGCTGCTGGCCGCCATGTTTTCGGCGGTCGGCATCATCGGCAGCTACATCGTTGGCGTGGGCCTGATCGGCGTCGACCCTGGCGCATTCTGGGCGCAGATGCAGGGCGGCGTGGACGTCTGGGACGACGTCGGCAACGGTGTGTTGAAGAGCATTGTGTTCGGGGTCGCCTGCACCTTCGTCGCCTTGTACCAGGGCTATGAATCTCGAGCGACGCCCGAGGGCGTGGCGCAGGCCACGACCCGCACCGTGGTGGTGTCTTCGCTGGTGGTGCTGGCGCTGGACTTCGTGCTCACCGCGGCCATGTTTTCCACGCCGTAAAGGGCAAAGGACGAGAGATGGGCAAGAAAGGCATCGAGACGCTGGTCGGACTGTTCGTGCTGCTGGGTTTCCTGGCGCTGGTGTTTCTGGCACTGCAGGCGGCCAATCTCGCCACCCTCACGCGCGGCGACACCTTCACGGTGACGGCGCGCTTCGACAACATCGGCGGGCTGAAGGTGCGGGCGCCGGTCAAGAGCGCCGGCGTCACGGTCGGGCGTGTGGCCGCCATCGCGCTGGACCGCGAAACCTTCCAGGGACTGGTGACGCTGGAGATCGAGCGGCGCTTTTCCTTCCCGCGCGACACCTCGGCCTCGATCCTCACGGCCGGTCTGCTGGGCGACCAGTACGTGGGCCTGAACCCGGGCGGCGACGACAAGGACCTCGCCGCGGGCGATGTGATCCGCATCACGCAGTCGGCGGTGGTGCTGGAGAACCTGATCAGCCAGTTCCTGTTCAAGAGCGCTGCCGAGGGCGGCGGCGACACCAAGAAGTAGGCCCGACCATGCACCTTCTGTCGTTGCTCATCCGGCTGCTGGCCGCCGGCATCGCCGCCGCGGCGCTGGGCGCCTGTGCCACCGTTCCGCCCCACGCGGGCAGCAATCCGGTCGACCCGTGGGAACGCTACAACCGCCACATGAGCGAGTTCAACGACCGCGTCGACGCGGCCGTGATCAAGCCGGTGTCGCGTGCCTACGCAGACTACGTTCCGGATGGTGTGCGCCAGTGTGTCGGCAACGTCTTTGCCAACGCGTATGACGTACCCAACGCGCTCAACAACGTGTTGCAGGGCAAGGTGACCGCGGCGGCCGGCGACGTTTCCCGCGTGGCCATCAACAGCTCGATCGGCCTGCTGGGCTGCTTCGACGTCGCCTCGCGCATGGGTCTGGAGAAGAGCGACGAAGACTTCGGCCAGACGCTCGGAAAATGGGGTGCCGGGCCGGGTCCTTACTTCGTGCTGCCCTTTCTGGGGCCCAGTTCGGTACGCGACGGCGCGGGCCGCGTGGTCGGCTTCTACACCAACCCGATGGGCTACGTCGACCCGATCCGGCTGCGTAACTCGCTGTGGGGCCTGAACCTGATCGACACCCGCGTCGGCCTGTTCCCGGCCGAGCGCCTGCTCGACGGTGCGCTCGACCGCTACCAGTTCATTCGCGACGGCTACCTGCAGCGCCGCCGCAGCCTGATTTACGACGGCAACCCGCCGCGCCTCCCCGACGAGGATGAGGAGGCCGCCCGCGAAACCGACGGGCCGCAGATGGCGCTTCAGCCGTCCGTCGCCCAGGCGCGGTAGTGGTCTAATCCGCGGCGGTGGCGGCTGAACCCGCCGTCCGCACCCGTCTGACCTGCCTACTTCCTTGTGGATCGAAGATGACTTGTTCCGCCGATCGCCGTGCACTGCTCAGCGCCCTTGCCGCCGCGGTGCTGGCCTCCGCGCCCGGGCTGGTATGGGCGCAGGCAGCGACCCAGGCGCCCGACGCGCTGGTGCGCTCGCTGTCCAACGAGGTGCTGGAGGCCATCAAGGGCGATCGCTCGCTGCAGAGCGGCGACATCGGCCGGCTCAACAAGCTGGTCGACGACAAGGTCCTTCCCTATGTCAACTTCGAGAAGATGACGCAACTGGCGGTCGGGCGCGGCTGGCGCCAGGCCTCCCCGGAGCAGCGGGCCGCGCTGACGCGGGAGTTCCGCGCCTTGCTGGTGCGCACCTACGCCGGCGCGGTGTCGCAGGTCACCGATCACAAGGTGGAGCTGCGGCCGTTCCGCGCCCAGCCGAGCGAGACCGACGTGGTGGTGCGGACCAACGTCGTGCCCAGCCGCGGCGACCCGATCCAGCTCGACTACCGCGTCGACAAGGGCGATGGCGGCTGGAAGATCTACGACGTCAACGTGGCTGGCGTGTGGCTGGTCGAGAACTACCGGTCCAGCTTTGCCAGCGAGATCAACCAGAACGGCATCGACGGCTTGATCAAGGCGCTCACCGACCGCAATCGCCAGTTGGCGGGCAAGAAGTAGGGCCGTCTGCGCCATGCGGGTCGAGTCGGTCAGCTTCACCAGCGCCAATGCCGCCGCCCTGGTCGAGGAGGGCTGCGCGGCGCTGCGTGCGGGGCAGACGCGCTTCGACCTGTCGGCCGTCAAGGAAGTCGATTCCGCGGCGGTGGCGGCCCTGCTGGCCTGGCGGCGCACCGCGCAGGAACTGGGTGTGACCCTCGAACTGACCGGCGTACCGCCGGCGGTGGCGAGCCTGGCCACGCTGTACGGCGTCGACGGCCTGCTCGGAACCCCGCATCAGGAATCGATCGTCGAGCACGGGCGCGAGGGCATGCACGGCCATCACGTGCATCGCCCCGGTTGACGCGGCACCGCCCCGTAGAATCCGCCATGCCGGTCTGTCCGGCCTGACCGAGGGGGCCAGCGGCCCCCTCGGCGTTTCCCGTTCCTCCAAAGCCAGCATGCTTCCCGCCATCGACGCCACCGACGTGGTCAAGCGCTACGAAGGCCGGCGCGCCCCGGTCATTGCGCTGGCTGGCGTGTCGCTGCGCATCGAGCAGGGTGAGTTCTTCGGCCTGCTCGGCCCCAATGGCGCGGGCAAGACGACGCTGATCTCCATCGTGGCTGGCCTGGCGCGCGCCTCCGCCGGCGCGGTCAAGGTCATGGGCCATGACGTCGCCGACGATTACCGCAATGCCCGCCGGATGCTGGGCGTGGTGCCGCAGGAACTGGTGTTCGATCCGTTCTTCTCGGTGCGCGAAACGCTGCGCATCCAGTCGGGCTACTTCGGGCTGCGCCACAACGACGCCTGGATCGACGAGGTGATGGCCCACCTGGACCTGACCGCCAAGGCCGACGCCAACATGCGCGCGCTTTCCGGCGGCATGAAGCGGCGCGTGCTGGTGGCGCAGGCCCTGGTGCACCGGCCGCCGGTCATCGTGCTGGACGAGCCCACCGCCGGGGTCGACGTCGAACTGCGCCAGGGCCTGTGGCAATTCGTCCGTCGCCTGAACCGCGAAGGCCACACCATCGTGCTGACCACCCACTATCTCGAAGAGGCGCAGGAACTGTGCGGGCGGATCGGCATGCTGCGCGGCGGCCGGCTGATTGCGCTGGACGACACGAGCCGGCTGTTGCAGCGTCTGGCGGGCCTGCAGGTGAGCCTGCGGCTGTCCGGTCCGCTGCCCGAGCGTCTGCGGCCGCAGCTGGTGCAAGCCGACGCGCCGCGCTACGTGCTGCGGCTGGCGCAGCCAGCCGAGGTCGAAGGCGTGCTGGCCGCCTGCCGCGAGGCCGGCGCAGCCATCGAGGAGATCGAGGTCGGCCACGCCGATCTCGAGGATGTGTTCCTGCAGATGATGAGCGAGGAACCAACGGGGGTGCCGGCGTGAGCCTGGCGCAGCAACCTGCGGCCCCGGTGCAGGAGCCCGGGGCGCCTGCCCAACCGCTCGGCCTGCCCGCGCGCCGGCCGGCGGTGGGCTTTCGGACGCTGCTCCACAAGGAGGTGCTGCGCTTCTGGAAGGTGAGCTTCCAGACGGTCGCCGCGCCGGTGCTCACGGGCGTGCTGTACCTGCTGGTCTTCGGTCACGTGCTCGAGGCGCACGTCGAGGCCTTCCCGGGCGTGAGCTACGTCGCCTTCCTGATCCCGGGCCTGGTGATGATGAGCGTGCTGCAGAACAGCTTTGCCAACTCGTCGTCGTCGCTGATCCAGAGCAAGATCACCGGGAACCTCGTGTTCGTGCTGCTGGCGCCACTGTCCCACCTCGAGTTCTTCGCCGCCTACGTGCTGGCCTCGATGGTGCGGGGACTGGTCGTCGGCTGCGGCGTGCTGCTGGTCACGCTGTGGTTTGCGCCGCAGCTGCTGGCGGTCAAGGCACCGCTGTGGATCCTGGTGTTCGCGCTGGCCTCCAGCGCCCTCTTGGGCATCCTTGGACTGATCGCGGGCATCCTGAGCGACAAGTTCGACCAGCTCGCCGCCTTCCAGAACTTCATCATCATGCCGGCCACCTTCCTGTCCGGTGTCTTCTATTCGGTGCACGGCCTGCCGCCGTTCTGGCAGGCCGTGTCGCACCTGAATCCGTTCTTCTACCTGGTCGACGGCTTCCGCTACGGCTTCTTCGCGCAGGCCGACGTGTCGCCCTGGCTGAGCCTGGCGGTCGTCCTGCTGGCGCTGGCGCTGGCGGCGTCGCTCGCGCTGGCCATGCTCACGCGCGGCCACAAGATCCGCCAATAGGTCCGAGCTCCATGCTTCCTACTCCCGACGACGTCCGCAACTACATCGCGCAGGGGCTCGCCTGCGAGCATTTGACCGTACAGGGCGACGGCCAGCACTTCGAGGCGGTGATCGTTGCCGCCGCGTTCGAGGGCAAGAGCCGGGTGCAGCGCCACCAGCTGGTCTATGCCGCGCTGGGCGAACGCATGCGCGCCGAGGTGCACGCGCTGTCGATGAAGACGCTGACACCGGGCGAGTGGGCCGCGACGGCAGGCCCCGCTGCCACACGGGCAAGCTAGGTCGCCTTCACCGGGATTTCACGTGCGCCGCCTTGCCGCTTCATCCGTTCCGGCCATCGTCGCGCGCAGCCGCTTCCGTCGGGGAAGCGGGCCTGCGAGGACCGACCATGACCGCTCACCATGCCCTGGATTTCCAGTCTCCTCCGCCGCGCCGCTTCTTCCTGCCGCGGCCGCCCGCCAACGACCCGCGCGCTGAACTGCCGATGGACAAGCTGAAGATCACCGGCGGCGTACCGCTGGCCGGCGAAGTGGCGGTGGCCGGGGCCAAGAACGCGGCTCTGCCCATCCTGGCGGCGGCGCTGCTGACGGGCGAGCCGCTCGTGCTGGAGAACGTGCCGCAACTGGCCGACGTGGCCACCATGGGCAAGCTGCTGCGCGGCATGGGCGCAACGGTCGAGCGCGAGCCGACGTCGACGGGTCTGCAGCTGACCGTGCAGGCCGCCCGCATCGAGTCGACCGAGGCGCCTTACGAGCTGGTCAAGACCATGCGTGCCTCGATCCTGGTGCTGGGGCCGCTGCTGGCACGCCAGGGCGAAGCGCGCGTGTCGCTGCCCGGCGGCTGCGCCATTGGCGCCCGGCCCGTGGATCAGCACATCAAGGGGCTGCAGGCGATGGGGGCCGAGATCGCCATCGAGCACGGCTACATCGTTGCCCGGGCGCCCCGGCTGAAGGGCGCGCGCATCGTCACCGACATGGTGACCGTGACCGGGACCGAGAACCTGCTGATGGCCGCCTGCCTGGCCGAGGGCGAGACGGTGATCGAGAATGCCGCGCGCGAGCCCGAGGTGGTGGACCTGGCGCGGCTGCTCGTCAAAATGGGCGCGCAGATCCGCGGCGCCGGCACCGATCGCATCGTGGTGCAGGGGGTGGCGGCGCTGCACGGGGCGCGCCATGCGGTCATGCCCGACCGCATCGAGACCGGCACCTTCGCGGTCGCGGCGGCGGCCAGCGGCATCTTCGGCGCCGCCGATGTGCTGCTCGCGCACGCCGCCCCCGACACCCTGGATGCCGTGATCGAGAAGCTGCGCCAGGCCGGCGCCCGGATCGACACCGGCGCCGATTGGCTGCGCGTGCGCGCGGCCGGCCGCCCGCGGGCGGTCAACCTGCGTACCGCCCCGTATCCGGCCTTTCCGACCGACATGCAGGCGCAGCTGATGGCGCTGGACTGCGTGGCCGAGGGCACCAGCCACATCACCGAAACGATTTTCGAGAACCGCTTCATGCATGTGCTGGAGCTGCAGCGGCTGGGGGCCAGCATCGCGATCGAGGGCAACACCGCCATCGTGCAGGGCGTCACGCGCCTGTCGGGCGCCAGCGTAATGGCCACCGACCTGCGCGCCTCGGCGAGCCTGGTCATCGCCGGCCTGCTGGCCGAGGGGATCACGGTGGTCGATCGCATCTACCATCTGGATCGCGGCTATGACCGCATGGAACGGCGCCTGACAGCCCTGGGCGCGCGCATCGAACGGATCAGTTAGCCCATGCTGACGCTGGCCCTGTCCAAGGGACGCATCTACGACGAGACGCTGCCGCTGCTGGCGCGCGCCGGCATCGCGCCTGCGGAAGACCCGGAGCTTTCGCGCAAGCTCATCATCGGCACTTCGGAGCCCAACCTGCGCATCGTGATCGTGCGCGCCGCGGACGTGCCGACCTACGTGCAGTACGGCGCGGCCGAACTCGGCGTCACCGGCAAGGACGTGCTGATGGAACACGGGACGCAGGGGCTGGCGGTGCCGCTGGACCTTGCCATCGGCCGTTGCCGGCTGTGCGTTGCCGTGCCGGCCGGTTTCGACTACGCCAGCGTGGTGCGGCGCGGAGCGCGCCTGCGTGTGGCCACCAAGTACGTGCAGGCGGCGCGGGAACATTTTGCCTCCAAGGGCGTGCACGTCGACCTCATCAAGCTGTACGGTTCGATGGAACTGGCGCCGTTGGCGGGGCTGGCCGACGCCATCGTCGACCTGGTGTCCAGCGGCGGCACCCTGCGCGCCAACCGGCTGGTGGAGGTCGAGGAAGTTGCGCCGATCACCTCGCGCCTGATCGTCAACCAGGCTGCACTGAAGACCCGGCGCGAGGAACTGATGCCGCTCATCGATCGGCTGGAGCAGGCGGTGGCGCCATGAAGCTCCGCATCCTGGGCACCGCGCAGGCCGAATTCGAGGCGCAGTTTGCGCGACTGCTGGCGTTGGACACGGCGGTGGACAAGGATATCGAGCGGCGCGCCGATGCCATCGTCGATGACGTGCGCAGTCGCGGCGATGCGGCCCTGCTCGAGTACACCAACCGCTTCGACCGCATGAGCGCGCCGTCGGTGGCTGCGCTTGAGATTTCGCAGGCGCAGATGCAGGCGGCCTTCGACGGCCTGCCGCAGGCGCAGCGTGCCGCCCTGAACGCGGCCGCCGGGCGCGTTCGCGCCTTCCACCAGCGCCAGCATGCGCGCTTGCTGGCCGGCGACTGGACCGACACCGAGCCCGACGGCACCGTGACCGGGCAGCGCCTCACGCCGCTGGACCGCGTCGGGCTGTACGTGCCGGGCGGCAAGGCGGCCTACCCCTCGTCGGTGCTGATGAACGCGATTCCGGCCCATGTAGCCGGCGTGCCCGAACTCATCATGGTCGTACCCACGCCTGACGGCGCGCGCAATCCGCTGGTGCTGGCCGCGGCTCATCTGGCCGGCGTTTCACGCGCCTTCGCGGTCGGCGGCGCGCAGGCGGTGGCGGCGCTGGCCTATGGCACTGCCACCGTCCCGGCGGTCGACAAGATCGTCGGCCCCGGCAATGCCTACGTGGCAGCGGCCAAGCGGCGCGTGTACGGCACGGTGGGCATCGACATGATTGCCGGGCCGACCGAAATCTTCATCGTCAGCGACGGCCACGGCAATCCGGACTGGGTCGCCATGGATCTGTTCTCGCAGGCCGAGCACGACGAGCTGGCGCAGGCCGTGCTCGCCTGCCCCGACGCGGCCTTCGTGCAGGCGGTTGCCCAGGCCATCGAGCGCCTGCTGCCGTCACAGCCGCGCCGCGACATCATCGCGGCGAGCTTCGATCGGCGGGGTGCGCTGATCGTCACCCGCGATCTCGACGAGGCCTTCGCCCTGTGCAACCGCGTGGCGCCCGAGCACATGGAGATCCTGGCGGCCGATGCGCCGGCGCTGCTGTCGAGGGTGCGCCACGCCGGCGCCATCTTCCTCGGCCACTACTCCTCGGAGGCGCTGGGCGACTACTGCGCCGGACCGAACCACGTGCTGCCCACCGTGCGCACGGCGCGCTTTTCCTCGCCGCTGGGCGTGTACGACTTCATCAAGCGCACCAATGTCATCAACGTGTCGGCCGCCGGCGCGCGCGCGCTCGGGCCGATCGCCTCGGTCCTGGCGCGCGGCGAGCAACTCACGGCGCACGCGATGAGCGCCGAGCTGCGGCTCGAATGAACCCGGCCGGTCCGCGCCAACCGGTGCAGGCGCTCGTCGCGGCGCTCATCCGCCCCGAGGTGCGGGCGCTGAGCGCGTATCACGTACCGCCAGCCGCCGGCCTGCTCAAGCTCGACGCGATGGAGAACCCCTATGGCCTGCCCGCCGATCTGTCGCGCGCGCTGGCCGCCCGGCTGGCGCAGGTGGCGCTCAACCGCTATCCGCCGGCCGATCCGCAGGCCTTCAAGCAGCAACTGGCGGCGGCGGTCGGGCTGCCCCCCGGCATGGCGCTGATGCTGGGCAACGGCTCCGACGAACTGATCCACCTGGTGATCCAGGCCTGCGCGCGGCCCGGCGCCACGGTGCTCAGTCCGTGGCCGAGCTTCGTCATGTACGACATGAGCGCGACCTTCGACGGCTGCCGCTTTTTCGGTGTGCCGCTGGCGGCCGACTTTTCCCTCGATCGGGCCGCCATGCTGGCCGCCATCGCCGAGCAGCGGCCGGCCGTCGTCTTCATCGCCTGGCCCAACAATCCCACCGGCAACCTGTTCGACCGTGGCACGGTCGAGGCGGTACTGGAGGCCGCGCCCGGCCTGGTGGTGCTCGACGAGGCCTATCTGCCCTTTGCGCAGGACACCTGGATGCCCTATCTGTCGGCGCGTCCCAACCTGCTGGTGCTGCGCACGCTGTCCAAGCTCGGGCTGGCCGGCATCCGGCTGGGCTACCTGTGCGGTGATCCGGCGTGGATCGCCGAATTCGACAAGCTGCGGCCGCCGTACAACGTCAACGTGCTGACGCTGGCGGCAGCCGAGTTCATGCTGGGCCACCTGCCGCTGCTCGATCAGCAGGCGGCCACGCTGCGCGCCGAGCGCAGCCGGCTGCTGGCGGCGCTGCGTGCCCTGCCCGGGGTCACCGCTTTCGACAGCGCAGCCAACTTCGTGCTGCTGCGCGTGGCTGCCGCCGACGCGGTCTTTGCCGGACTCAAGGAGCGCGGCATACTCATCAAGAACGTGTCCAGGATGCATCCCCTGCTGGCCGGCTGCCTGCGCACCACCGTCGGCACCCCGCAGGAGAACGACGCGTTCGTGCAAGCCTTGTCGGCAAGTCTGCAGACCGGGTCCAGTTCATGAGCCTGCCGGGCCACCGCAAGGGCGACGCCGCAGGCGGGTAGCGCGAGGGAAATTCAGTGAGCCGCATTGCCGAAGTCGTCCGCAATACCGCTGAAACGAAGATCCGAGCGGTCGTCAACCTCGACGGCAGCGGCCAGTCGAAGCTGGCTACCGGCATCGGTTTCTTCGACCATATGCTCGACCAGATTGCCCGCCACGGCGCGATCGACCTGACTGTCGAGGCCGAGGGCGACCTGCACATCGACGGCCACCACACGGTCGAGGATGTCGGCATCACGCTCGGGCAGGCGGTGGCCCGGGCCGTGGGCGACCGGAAGGGCATCCGCCGCTACGGCCAGGCCTATGTGCCGCTCGACGAGGCCTTGAGTCGCGTGGTGATCGACTTTTCCGGCCGGCCCGGGCTTATCTGGCAGGTGCCGTTCACCCGCGCCATGATCGGCGAGTTCGACGTCGATCTCGCACACGAGTTCTTCCAGGGCTTCGTCAACCACGCGCTGGTCACGCTGCACGTCGACAACCTGCGCGGTGAGAACGCACACCACCAGTGCGAGACCGTCTTCAAGGCGTTTGCGCGCGCGCTGCGCATGGCTGCCGAAGCCGACCCGCGCGCCGCCGGCGTGGTCCCCTCCACGAAGGGCAGCCTGTAGGCCGGCATGGCTTCTCGTTGCGGTTTCCTCAGGACCGCCAGGGTGCTCAAAGTCGGCCTTCCGACCGATCCGTTCGGTTCAGGGCGCATGCACGTACGCGCCGAGGGCTCACGTACACGCGTCAAGCCATGCCCTTGATCGCTGTCGTCGACTTCGGCATGGGCAACCTGCGCTCGGTCGCCAAGGCGGTCGAGCACGTGGCGGGCAAGGCGAGCGTGGTCATCGCCACCACGGCGGCCCAGGTCGATGCGGCCGACCGGGTCGTGTTCCCGGGCCAGGGCGCGATGCCCGACTGCATGCAGCACCTGCGCGACTCGGGCATGGCCGACGCCGTGCGGCGGGCTGCTGCCGGCAAGCCGCTGCTGGCGGTGTGCATCGGCGAGCAGATGCTGTTCGACGCCTCGGAAGAGACGCGCGTGCCGGGGCAGCCCACTGCCGGGCTGGGGCTTTTCAGGGGTACGGTGCAACGCTTTCGCGATGCCGATCTGCGCCAGCCCGACGGCCGTCGGCTCAAGGTCCCGCACATGGGCTGGAACCGTGTGCACCAACTGCGGCCGCACTCACTATGGAATGGCGTGGACGACGGCAGCTGGTTCTATTTCGTGCACAGCTACTACGCGGTACCGCTGGACCCGGAATTGACCGCCAGCACCGCCGACTACGGCCTCACCTTTACCTGCGGGGTGGCGCGGGATAATATTTTCGCCACGCAATTTCACCCCGAGAAGAGTGCAGCCGCCGGCCTGAAGATCTACGAGAATTTCGCGCGCTGGAATCCGTGACCCGCCGCGATTGCCCGCCGGCCGCTTCCTTCGCCCCTTTCCCCTGTCCTCGCCCCTTCCGCTGCGGCCCTCCACTGGGATGCCTGTGAGCCACCGATGCTCCTGATTCCGGCCATCGACCTGAAAGATGGCCATTGTGTGCGCCTGCGCCAGGGCGACATGAGCGACGCCACCGTCTTTTCCGAGGATCCGGTCGCCATGGCGCGCCACTGGCTCGCCCTCGGTGCCCGCCGGCTGCACGTGGTCGATCTGAATGGCGCGCGCTCGGGCAAGCCGGTCAACGAGCCGATCATCAAGAAGATCGTCGCGGCGGTGGGCGACGAGATGCCCGTGCAACTGGGTGGCGGCCTGCGCGATCTGGACATCATCGAGCGCTACATCGACGACGGCGTGCGCTACGTCGTCATCGGCACGGCGGCAGTCAAGAATCCCGGCTTCCTGCAGGATGCCTGCAGCGCCTTCGGCGGCCACGTCATCGTCGCGCTCGACGCCAGGGGCGGCAAGGTTGCCACCGACGGCTGGAGCAAGCTCACCGGCCACGACGTGGTGGACTTGGCCAGGAAGTTCGAGGACTACGGTGTGGACGCCGTCCTGTACACCGACATCGGCCGCGACGGCATGCTCACGGGCGTCAACATTGAGGCTACGGTGGAGCTGGCGCGCGCGGTGCAGATTCCGGTGCTGGCCAGCGGCGGCATCCGCGACCTGACGGACATCGACAAGCTGTGCGCGGTGCAGGCCGAAGGCATCCAGGGGGCAGTGCTCGGCCGCTCGCTGTACGAAGGCACGCTCGACTTCAAGGCAGCGCTGGCGCGTGCTGATTCGCTTTGACGTATCCGCGACCGCTGCGCGCCCGCACATGCACATCAAGGCAGTTTGAGTCAGAAGGCCGCCTTGGGACGGCCCGGCAGCGGCTCGGTCTAGGATGCAAGGCGCGAGGCCGCACGAAGCGGGCTGGCAGCACCCCCCCCCCCGGAGCTGGCGGCGCCACGGCCTGCGGGTGACGGCCTCGCTTTAGGCGATACTTCCCTTCGCGCGTTCTTCCTCGAGGGCCGTCGCCGGGACGTCCGAAAACGGCCCTCTGACTTCTCCGCTGCGAGTGCACATGCGATCGGCGTAGTCGGTCGCGTACACGAGCAGCGCCTCTGCCATGCTCGCCAAGCGCATCATCCCCTGCCTCGACGTGACCGCCGGCCGCGTGGTCAAGGGCGTCAATTTCGTTGAACTGCGCGATGCCGGCGACCCGGTGGAGATCGCACGCCGCTACGACGAGCAGGGCGCCGACGAGCTGACGTTCCTCGACATCACCGCCTCGTCCGACGAGCGCGACATCATCCTGCACGTGATCGAGGCCGTCGCCGAGCAGGTCTTCATTCCGCTCACCGTGGGCGGCGGCGTGCGGCAGGTGGACGACGTGCGCCGTCTGCTCAACGCCGGCGCCGACAAGGTCTCGATCAACAGCGCCGCCGTGCAAGACCCGACCCTGGTGATGGAGGCCACGGCCCGCTTCGGCTCCCAGTGCATCGTGGTGGCGATCGACGCACGTCGGCGCAGCGCCGGCGATCCGGCCCGGGGCTGGGACGTCTACACCCATGGCGGCCGCCGGCCGACTGGGCTGGACGCCATCGAGTGGGCGCGCCGGGTCAGCGAACTCGGCGCCGGCGAGATCCTGCTCACCAGCATGGATCGCGATGGCACGCGGGCCGGCTTCGATCTCGATCTCACGCGCGCGGTTGCCGACGCGGTGCCGGTGCCGGTGATCGCCTCGGGCGGGGTCGGTACGCTGCAGCATCTGGCCGACGGCATCAGCGCCGGCGGCGCCGACGCCGTGCTGGCCGCCAGCATCTTTCACTACGGAGAATTCACCGTGCGCCAGGCCAAGCAGTACCTCGCCGCGCAGGGCATCGCCATGAGGCTCGAATGAACCGACTGCTCCGACTGCTGCGCAATCACCTCGGGCTGCTGCTGTTTGTCTCTGGCATGTTGGTCTTCCGCTCGGCCTATGCCGATTGGCGTCACATTCCGAGCGGGTCGATGGAGCCGGCCATCCAGATCGGCGACCGGGTGGTCGTCGACAAGCATGCCTACGCGTGGCGCCTGCCTTTCACCCGAATCCGGCTTGCCGAGCGCGCCGCGCCGGCCGTCGGCGACGTGATCACCTTCGACTCTCCGGCCGACGAGGTCTTGCTCATCAAGCGCGTGGTCGCGGTGGCCGGCGACGAGATCGGTGCGCGCCGTGGCGTGCTGTACCGCAACGGTGTCGCAGCGGGCCGCGCCGGGCAGATCGAATTCGGCCCCCGCGTGGTACCAATCGGGCACGTATTCGCGATGGGCGACAACCGCGACAACAGTTTCGACTCACGTTTCTTTGGGCCGGTGGCTGTCGAGCGGATCACCGGGCGCGCCACACTGATCGCCTTCTCGCTCGACGGCCTTGTGCCGCGCTCCGACCGCTGGGGCGTTTCGATCGCAAGCACGCCATGAGCAAACCGGACCTGCCCGAGGACCAGCCCCCGGGCGCGGAGCGCCGGAGTCGCCCGGGGAGCGACTGGCTGGACCCGGTTCGCTTCGACGCGCACGGGCTGGTGGCGGCCATCGCGCAGGACGCCGACAGCGGACGCGTGCTGATGATCGCCTGGGTCAACGCCGAGGCGCTGCGCGAGACCGCGGCCAGCGGCTTTGCGGTGTACTGGTCGCGTTCGCGCGGGCGGCTGTGGCGCAAGGGCGAGGAATCGGGCCACCGGCAGCAGGTCGTCGAGCTGCGGCTCGATTGCGACGGCGACGCGGTTCTGTACCGTGTCAGGCAGGCGGGCGGCATCGCCTGCCACACCGGGCGCGAGAGCTGCTTCTATCGGCGGCTTGCGGGCAGCCACTGGCAGTCGGTCGATCCGGTACTCAAGGATCCCGAACTGATCTACAAGCGATGAGCGACGACATCCTGCACCGTCTGGCCCAGGTCATCGAGTCCCGCAAGGCGGGTGACGCCGACCAGTCCTACGTGGCGCGCTTGTTTGCCAAGGGCCCGGACGCCGTGTGCAAGAAGGTCGGCGAAGAGGCGACCGAAGCCGTGATGGCCGCCAAGGACGCCGAGCACGGCGGGCCGCGCGAGCCGCTGGTGGCGGAAGTCGCCGACCTGTGGTTTCACTGCATGATCCTGCTGGCGCAGTTCGGGCTCAAGCCGGCCGACGTACTGGCCGAGCTCGCACGCCGTGCCGGCACTTCCGGCATCGAAGAGAAGGCCCTGCGCAAGGCCAAGGAGCGCGAATGAGTCAAGCCAACCCGCCCGAGCCCGGCTGCATCTTCTGCAAGATCGTCGCCGGTCAGATCCCGGCCAAGGTCGTCTACCAGGACGACGAGATCGTCGTGTTCCCGGACATCAACCCGGCCGCACCGGTGCACCTGCTGATGGTCCCCAGGGAGCACGTGGAAAACCTGATGACCGCCCAGGCGCGTCACCAGGCGCTGTTGGGTAGAATGCTCGGGCTCGCACCCCGGCTGGCACGAGAACAAGGCGCCGCGGACGGTTTCCGCATCGTCATCAATAACGGCCCGGACGGCGGACAAGAGGTCTATCACTTGCACGTTCACGTGCTGGGCGGTCCGCGCCCGTGGAAGCGTTTGTAGACGATTCAGGAGTCTCGTTATGGGTTCATTCTCGATCTGGCATTGGCTGGTCGTCCTGCTGGTGATCGTCCTGGTCTTCGGGACCAGCAAACTGAAGAACATCGGCAAGGATCTCGGCGGCGCCATCAAGGGGTTCAAGGAAGGCATGACCGACGGCGGCCAGGCGGCCGGCGCCCAAGGCGGCGCCAAGGTCGAGCCGCCCAAGCCGGTGGCGGGTCAGACCATCGAAGTGCAGGCCAAAGAGAAGTCCTGAGGCCTCGTCCAGCGTCCAGTGTCTGGCGTTTGACCGCCGGCGCCCGGGTGGTGCCCCGTCACGCTCGACGCTCGACCTTCGGCGCTCGACGCGATGCTTGATTTCAGCTTTGGTGAACTTGCCGTGATCGGCGCGGTGGCGCTCGTGGTCCTCGGGCCCGAGCGGTTGCCCAAGGTCGCCCGCACCGTGGGCGACTGGGTCGGCAAGGCCCAGCGCTACGTCAACCAGGTCAAGACCGACATCAACCGCGAAATGGAGCTGTCGGAGCTCAAGAAGTTGCAGGAGGAGGCGCGCAATGCGGCGCAAACCTTCCAGAGCAGCGTCGAGGGCGCGGTCGGAGCCGTCGAGGCGGACCTGAACAAGACGACCGCCGACCTGGGTACCGCCTACAGCGCGGGCACCGACTATTCGTGGGAAGGTTCCGGCGAGAGCTGGCAGCGTCAGGTGTTTCCCAAGCGCTACAAACCCGGCCCCTCGGTCGACGAGCTGGCCGAGGAGATCGCGCGCCTGAAGCGCCAGCTGGCCATGCCGGATGCACACGCCGCCAGCCGCCGCAAGTACGCCCCGCGCGCCCGCATCAATCGCGCCCGTATCCGGCGCTAGCGCCCCATGTCGACCTCGCCGGATAACGAGCAGACCAGCGCCGCGACCGGCGAGGAGCAGAGTTTCATCTCGCACCTGGTGGAACTGCGTCAGCGGCTGGTGCGCGCCGCGCTGGCGGTGCTGGCCGTGTTCCTTTGCCTCACGCCGTTCATGAAGCAGATCTTCGACCTGCTGTCGCGGCCGATGATGGTGGCGCTGCCCGAAGGAACCAAGCTGCTGGCCACCGGCGTCATCACGCCGTTCATGGTACCGCTCAAACTGACGCTGTTCACGGCCTTCGTGATCGCACTGCCCTACGTGCTGTACCAGACTTGGGCTTTTGTCGCCCCGGGCCTGTACAAGCACGAGAAGCGCCTGGCCGCGCCGATCATCGTCTCGAGCGTCGGCATGTTCCTGCTGGGCATGGCCTACTGCTACTTCATCGTCTTCGGCTTCGTGTTCAAGTTCATCGCCGGTTTTGCGCCGGCCAGCGTCGCCGTGGCGCCGGACATCGAGGCCTACTTCAGTTTCGTGCTCGGGATGTTCCTGGCGTTCGGCCTTGCCTTCGAGATGCCGGTCGTGGTGGTGTTGCTGGCGCGCTTCGGCATCGCCAGCCTCGATGCGCTCCGGAAGGCCCGCCCCTATGTCATCGTCGGCGCGTTCATCGTTGCGGCGATCTTCACGCCGCCCGACGTGCTGAGCCAGCTGCTGCTGGCGATTCCGCTGTGCCTGCTCTACGAACTCGGGCTGCAGATTGCCCGTTTCCTGGTCAAGCCGGCGCCGGCCGCCGGCGCGGACGAAGCCGCTGCGTCGTAGCGATGCGGCGGATGGCCGGTTTGGTGTACCTGCCGCCAAATCTGCCCCTGCGCCTGCCTTTGCGCGGCCTGCCGCGGCTGTTGCGGGCCGGCTTGCTGGCAGTCGTGCTGGCGGCCGGTGCCGCCGTTGCAGCCGCCAGCCGGCTGCAGGTTGTTCCCGATGGCGACCCCGACCTTGCGCTCGGCGTGGCCGCCTACGAAGCGCGCGATACGTCCGCCGCGCTCGATCACTTCCGCAAGGCAGCCGCGCGCAACCAGCGCACCGCCCAGTTCAACCTCGCGGTGCTGCTGCTGTTCGGCGACGGAGCGCCGGCCGATCCGCCGACCGGCCTGCAGTGGCTGCGCAGGTCTGCCGACAACGGCATGCCGCGCGCCCAGTATGCATTGGGACTGCTGTACGACCGCGGTGAGTTCGTGCCCAGGTCGGTGACCGAGGCCACACACTGGTACCGCAAGGCGGCCGAGCAGGGCTGGCGGGATGCGCAGCTCGATCTGGCGACCCAGTACTTCCTCGGCCGCGGCGCGCCGCGCGACGATCGCGAGGCGGCCCGCTGGTACGAGAAGGCGGCCGAGCAGGGCGACGCCGGCGCGGCCTACATCTTGGCCAGCCTGCACGAGCACGGCCACGGCGTGCAACGCAGTCTGCTGCAGGCGTTCTACTGGTACTCGCAGGCGGCCTCGCGCGGCGATCCGACGGCGGCCATCAAGGCGCGCGCGGTGGCCGACCAAATGCGCCCGGCGCAGTGAGCTGGCCTCAGCGCCGCTCGGGGGCAGGCCGCTCGCCCACCGTCACCGTCAGCGGCACTTCCCTGGCGCTGCGCATCACCACCACGCGCGCCGCGCTCCCCGGGACGAGCTTGGCGATCTGTGTGAGGACGCCCGGCGTGTTCTCCACGCGGATGTTGTTGATCGAAACGATGATGTCCCCCGGTTCC
>VYLR01000213.1_pt1 | contig 21713 bp, 22 predicted proteins | sample 5114291 | NCBI WGS metagenome assembly VYLR01 (sample SAMN12291774, study PRJNA351875) | freshwater metagenome | isolation source: freshwater lake | place: USA: Michigan, Lansing Lake | collected 2013-08-14 | reverse complement strand
CGATTGCCGACTACAATCAAGCCATTAAACTCAATCCTGACTATGCTATTGCCTACCATAATCGCGGATGGGCTAAGTATAAGTTAGGAGATAAACAAGGGGCAATTGCCGACTACAATCAAGCCATTAAACTCAATCCTGACGATGCTGATACCTACTGTGTTTGCGGACTTGCTAAGTATGATTTAGGAGATAAACAAGGGGCAATTGCCGACTACAATCAAGCCATTAAACTCAATCCTGACTATGCTATTGCCTACCATAATCGCGGAGTTGCTAAGTATAAGTTAGGAGATAAACAAGGGGCGATTGCCGACTACAATCAAGCCATTAAACTTAAACCTGACTATGCTAGTGCCTACTATAATCGCGGACTTGTTAAGTATAATTTAGGAGATAAACAAGGGGCAATTGCCGACTGCAATCAAGCCATTAAACTCAATCCTGACGATGCTGATACCTACTGTGGTCGCGGACTTGTTAAGTATAATTTAGGAGATAAACAAGGGGCAATTGCCGACTACAATCAAGCCATTAAACTCAATCCTGACTATGCTATTGCCTACAATAATCGCGGAAATGCTAAGTATAAGTTAGGAGATAAACAAGGGGCAATTGCCGACTACAATCAAGCCATTAAACTCAATCCTGACGATGCTAGTGCCTACTATGGTCGCGGATTTGTTAAGTATAATTTAGGAGATAAACAAGGGGCAATTGCCGACTACAATCAAGCCATTAAACTCAATCCTGACGATGCTGATACCTACTTTATTCGCGGATTTGCTAAGTATAAGTTAGGAGATAAACAAGGGGCAATTGCCGACTACAATCAAGCCATTAAACTTAAACCTGACTATGCTTATGCCTACTTTATTCGCGGACTTGCTAAGTATGATTTAGGAGATAAACAAGGGGCGAAGGATTTTCGCCAAGCAGCAATTCTCATTTTGAAACGATTTTGCGTTGTTTCAGCGATCTAGAGGTTCGTTAAAGAATTTTAACCCCTCTAGGTGCAAGGGTTTTAATGTCATGAAACCTTAAAATGAGAATTGCTGTTCGCCAAGCCGCTAAACTTTATCAACAACAAAATAATCAAACCTGGTATAAAAATTCTCTGGATAGACTAAAAGAATTAGGTGTTTCCAATTAAATTCTTGTAGGGAATTAACACCGTTAAGTAGCTTTTAGGGTGCGTGTTTGTGCGTATTTAAAGGAAATTTGTTAATAATTAAATTATGATCGCGCCGTAACGCACCATCTTAAGAAAATTGCTGCGTTATGCTATCACTAACGCACCCGACAAGAGCCGCTACTGTGTCCTCTGTGTGTGGAGTGGTTTTTATTATGATTATTTAACTGCTACCGCATATCCCCCCGCAGTAATCTCTCCCTAGTAACAGGTTTCTAGTTCCTGTTTGATATTCAGGCAGAATGAATGATATAATTGGTGCGTGGGGCGTGGCTCTCTCGTTTAAAAGCTTGTTACCTGTAGAATATAACGATCTCAGGTTTTTTATCAAGTCTAATTTTAGGAGTTTTGCTCACGGAAACATCAGCTTTTGGGGAACTCGATACTTAACGATGTTGATGTCTATTATCGCGGAATTTCTAAGTTTAATTTAGGGGATAAACAAGGGGCGATCGCATAATTCTTTTCAACGAGGTTATGAGCTATCCAGCAATTCGATACCCATCACCATCACCTGATTACATTTATTGATTTTTCATCGCATACTATTTCAAAAGAAACGTGCCAAAGACAAAAATCATCTTTTATCAAGAAGCAGAAGGCATCTCACCCGTTGTTGAGTGGCTTCAGAAATTACTCAAAACTGATAAAAAAGGATTTGCCAAATGTATAACCAAAATCGAACAACTTGCCGCACAAGGTCATGAACTGCGCCGCCCTGCTGCCGATTATCTCAGAAATGATATCTGGGAGCTTAGAGCCAAACAGGGAACCATACAATATCGAATCCTCTATTTTTATCATGGTCAAAATATAGCAATTATTGGTCATGCTCTTATCAAAAAAACTTCCGCCGTTCCCTCACAAGACATCGAGAGAATTATCCAAAGAAAAGCACAATTTAAACAAAATCCAGAACTTCATACTTATCAAGGAGAAATAAACAATGCCTAAAACCACAGATGCCGTAAAAATCATTCACCAAATGATTGCAGACGATCCCACAATCAAAGAACAAATTGCCCTAGAATCCCTCAACTCAGAAATCGCACAATTGATTTATGACGCTCGTATGAATGCTGGATTAACTCAACAACAACTAGCCGACCTAATCCATGTTGAGCAATCCGTTATTGAAGATCTAGAAGACGCTGACTATCAAGACAATCCCCTAATAATGCTACAAAAAATTGCCACTGCCCTTAATCAACGAGTCAAAATGAGCCTTGTTAGTAGCTTGTAGGGTGCGTGTTTGCGCGTATTTAAAGGAGATTTGTTAATAATTAAACTATTACCGCGCCGTAACGCACCATCTTAAGAAAATTGGTGTGTTACTCTATTACTAACGCACCCGACAAGAGCCGCCACTGTGTCCTCTGTGTCTGGAGTGGTTTTTATTATGATTATTTAACTGCTACCGAATATCCCCCCGCAGTAATCTCTCCCTAGTAACAGGTTTCTAGTTCCTGTTTGATATTCAGGTAGAATGAATGATATAATTGGTGCGTGGGGCGTGGGGGTTGGTTATCCTTCTCTCAAAGCCTGTAACCTGTAGAATATAACAATCTCAGGTTTTTTGTCAAACTTAGTCTTGAGGATTTTTATAACAAATTTATGAGCTTTTTATTTGTATTTGTCACATTTTTTCAAAAAAATGGTAGATAAACAACTGAAAACTGTTATCTGGATTGGAGCATCAAAAAAGGAGCTATTAGAATTTCCTGAAGAGGTTGTTGATGAAGTTGGCTACATTCTTTATCGTGTTCAGAATAATCAAAATCATCCTAATGTCAAAAGCTTAAAGGGGTTTAATGGTGTTTTTGAAATAGTCAGCGATTATCAAACCGATACCTATAGAACAGTTTATGCTCTTAAACTAAGCAATGCTATTTTTATTCTCCATGCCTTTAAGAAAAAATCAAAATCAGGGATTAAAACACCAAAACAAAATATTGATCTAATCAAATAACGCCTGAAAAAAGCACAGGAGATTGCCAAAGAGCAACAATAAATACCAAAAAGGGGATCAATGATTATGACAGAATATACTATTAGTTCAGGAAACATTTTTGAAGACTTAGGCTTTGCTAATGCTGAAGAAAAACTCGCTAAAGTCAAGCTGGCTTCAGTGATTTATGATCTGATTACTGAAAAAGGATTAAGCCAGCAGGAGGTCAGTCAAATTTTGGGAATTGACGAGGCTAAAATTTCTAACTTAAAAAATGGCAGATTGCAAAAATTTTCTCTTGAGCAGATGTTTAGCTTTCTAGTAGCATTAGGTCAGAATATAGAAATCTTAGTCACTCCCCAAGCCGTAGCAAACTCTAGTGTAAGTATCCAGGTCATGTATCGAAATAAATCCTAATCTAAGTGCGATCGCCGATCTCGTTAAGGTGTGTTAATATTAATGTAACGCACCAGCCAACTTTAAATAAAGGACTAAGCGCAATGTCATCGATCATTACCGAAGAAAAAACCAAAGAAATCCTAACCGAAATCCTCATTGAAATGATGCAAAACAAACGGGAACTATTTTATGAAATTGTTATCGAAGCCCTAGAAGATATTGGTTTAGCTAATGCTATTACGGAAGGATTAAATGGTGAATTTGTTCCAGAAGAAGAAGTTTTTGCTATTCTCAATGGAGAAGCTGAATGAAAATTCAATTTGTAGCCAAATTCTCCAAAGACTTAAGAAAAATTAAAGATCAAAAACTATTATCTGAGATCAAAACTGTTGTCAATGAATGCAAATTAGCTCAAACACTGGATGATGTAAAAAACCTCAATAAAGATTAAAGGTTATCAGGGTTTTTATCGTATCAAAATAGGAGATTATCGCATTGGTGTTGCAATTATTAACGATGAACTGATCTTTAGTCGATTCTTACACAGAAGAGAAGTTTATAGATTTTTTCCCTAATCCAATCCATAAAATCGTCCATTCTTTGGATAAGCCTGACTCTTTTGATAGCTTGTAGGGTGCGTGTTTGCGAGTACTTAAAGGAAATTTGTTAATAATTAAATTATGATCGCGCCGTAACGCACCATCTTAAGAAAATTGCTGCGTTACGCTATTACTAACGCACCCGACAAAAGCTTTATATGGTATGATACCAGAGTTAACCTTGATCTCTCAATCAATATCCCCCCGTAGCAATCTCTCCCTAGTAACAGGTTTCTAGTTCCTGTTTGCTATTTAGGTAGAATGAATGATATAATTGCTGCCTGGGGCGTGGCTCTCTCGTGCCAAGGCTTGTAACCTGTAGAATATAGCGATCTCAGGTCTTTTGTTAAGTCTAATTTTAGGGGTTTTGCTCACGTCAACATCAGCTTTTCAGGAACTCGATAGATAAATTATGAATTATGAATTATGAAAGAGATTCGATTTAGCGATCATGCGAAATTTAAAATCGACATCCTTGCTAATCACGAACTAAATATTTCTCCAGAATTTATTATTGATACGATTTGTAATCCTGATAAAATAGAAATATTGCCAGAATCCAAAGTCATCTTTCAAAGGAGATTAAATGAAAACTTAGTTCTACGAGTTATTTGTCGAGAATTTAGTGCTTTTATCTTGATCATTACTTTATACCCTGGAAGGACAAATAGATATGAAAAAGATTAAATACAGTAAAGATGTTGATATCCTGTTAATTGAGTTATCGGATAAACCTATCAGTTATGCAGAAGACAATGGACAGGTTATCTTGCACTATTCTAATGACGATATGCTAGTTCTTATCGAAGTCTTAGACTTCCGAAAATTTATTTCAGAAGACACCACTGCTGAATTGGTATCAATCTCCTAGCTTCTGTCGGTTAGATATATGAACTATGAAAGAGAAGATTAATGAGAAAAAGTTATTAGTAATTAGAATTAGTTTTAGCTTAATTGTTTCAGTAATTTGCTGCAATGAGAATAAGCTGTCGCGCATTTAAACAATGACAATGATAAACCTAGAAACAATTCGCAAAGAGTAGTAATAGATGTCCCAAAAAGTGAATTATCAAAAAGAATAGAAGAAACAAATAGATATTCTGGAACGTTGTTTTGAGTATGCACTGCGAGCAATTAAACTTTATCAATAAACAATAATTTGAGAAAATGAACCAAAAAACTTACCAACTAACCTTAAACTTTGACCAGATTTTAGATTTGGTTAAACAACTCCCAGAAAGTGACAAAATAAAACTCAGTAAAGAACTCGAAAAAGAAACTTTAAATCACAAATTAACCCAACTTTTAGAAACCTTTAAAACTGATGAGCTTTCCCTAGAGACAATTACCGAAGAAGTGGAGGAAGTTAGGGCTGAAATTTATGGACAACAAGCCACCGATTAAAGTTATTATTGATACTAACCTTTGGATTAGCTTTCTTATTGGTAAACAGTTAGCTGGTTTAAAATATCTACTGATTGAAAAAACTCTTGTGCCGATTTTTTCTCCACAGCTACTTAATGAGATTAACCTTGTTACCAAAAGACCAAAATTACAAAAGCATTTTTCCCAAAGAAAAGTTCAAGAATTACTTGAACTTTTAAGCATAATTGGGTTATGTATTGAGACTAAATCAAAAATTAATATCTGTAGAGATGCTAAAGATAACTACCTTTTAGCCTTAGCCAAAGATAGTCAAGCCGACTTTTTAATTACAGGCGATCAAGATTTATTAATTTTGCAACAATTTGGAATAACTAAAATTGTTACTTATCAACAATTTTTAGTAATCTGTAGATTGGGTTTCGTTCCTCAACCCAATCTAATTATTTAAAAGTGTTGGGTTTCACTATCGTTCAACCCAACCTACGATAATACTTTATTGATGATCGCTGTCAATTTAATTGATGCCCGTAATATGTTGTAAAATCGTATCTAATTTTTGGTTAATCTCATCACGAAACTCTTCAAAATTAGATTGAAGCCGATCAACTTTATCTTCAAGATGATCAATTTCCTCATAGATCCGATCAAAACTCCGGTTTAGCTCTCTTCCTGTCACTTGGGTATCTTCCAGACGCTCCAGGCGCCGATTAAGACTCCTCAATTGACGCTCCACTTCATAATTTTTATCGTTCGGTTCCTGAGCTTGTGCCATAGGGAAAATCGTTGAATGAGAACACCTTAACTCAATTATATGTTAACTATTGACTAAATAAAAGATTCTACTTCTCTTAAATCAGCTTGTAGGGTGCGTGTTTGCGCGTATTTAAAGGAAATTTGTTAATAATTAAATTATGATCGCGCCGTAACGTACCATCTTAAGAAAATTGCTGCGTTATGCTATCACTAACGCACCCGACAAGAGCCGCTACTGTGTCCTCTGTGTGTGGAGTGGTTTTTATTATGATTATTTAACTGCTACCGAATATCTCCCCGTTTAGTGTGATTAACTTCCAATCGAACTTTAAAAACCAACTTCTCAGTTCTCACTTTCCTTTATATGAAAGTTTACCTGATAAATATCCCCTAATTTCTTAGGCCATAATTAAAACTCAATAACTTTAACCATAGGCGAGGATTGTCTTTTTCTAGCCAGCTTTGGGAGTTTTTTAACCATTGGGGAAACCAGGAACCAAAAAGCAAATTTTTGACTCCATCAAGGCTAAAATCGAGATAGGAACCCAACCAGCGAATTAAATCCTGACTGCCAGCCATTTCTGCTATCCATACCAGTAAAGCGGGGTTTTTTCTGGCCGCTTTAATTGCTAAACGGCTAAAGGTCAACCAATCGGTTTTATCTTTAATAAAAGTTTCAGAAACCTCCTGCGGTTCGTCGGCCAATAAACCGAAAAATGTGTTTAGCATGGCGTTAATTCTTTGGGGGGGTAGGGTTTTTCCCGTAGGAACCATCATTCCTTTAGAAAATAACCAAGTTACTGCCACATTACTTTGATAGGCCCGCACATTTTCTAGGTCTTTAGCTGTTAGTAAATCGTGTTTCAAGGCCATATCCAGAAGATGGGTTAAGCGCTCTAAATTACGCACCAAAGAACCGAATCCAGTAAAGATTAAGGGTGATTGCAGGGAGGCGGCATCACCGATGGCTAAAATGCGATCAAAGGAGACAATCCGATCTTTTTTACCTGTGCTAAAATGCCCCGGTATATAACCAAAAGTGGGTTTTTTCCAAGTTAATTTTTCTGGGTCACACTGTCGATATTCTGGCAAAATAGTAAAGAAATCTTCGTACATTTCTAACAGAGAACCGGGGTTATCGGGATGGACTTGATGATAGTGAAATAGATAAAAGGTTAATTCTTTTCCTTCCCCCGGAAATAATTCCCAAATTAATTGCCTACCTTTAGAAATATCGCCATGGGAATTTAAGACATCACCATAGTGAGAATCCCACACCACCGGATCGAATCCTTCTACTACTGCTCCCACCGTCGGACAGACACTATCAAAGGCACGCACTCCGTTTAATTGCCAGGCAATGGGGGAGGCGGAACCCATGGCATCAATCAATAAACGGCCTTTTATCTGTTGAATTTCTCCACCATGATTAAGGGTGACAGTAACACTATTGGCGGTAATATCAGCCTTGATAAATTCGGTTTGATCGAGAATTTTACCGCCATGATCCTGTATTTTTTTACCGCAGGATTGCAGCAATTTATCGGAATTAATGGCGATATTTAAAACCGTGGGAGTATGGAGAATCTCCGCCTTCAAATGGGGGGGATTATTGCCATCAAAAAACTTATTAAAGCCATCGATGTATTCTTGGAAGATTAATTCCTCGAATTCTTCGGCGGTAAATAGGCCTAAATTAATTAAACTTTGAAACTCCGATCGAGAGATATTCCATTCCCGATTCATCCGTCCGAAAGGCAGTCTTTCTACTAAGAGGACTCGATAACCTAATTTGGCCATCTGTGCCGCATGAATTGCCCCCAAGGCACCACCAATATAAATTAAGTCGTAGGTGATGGGATGATCATTTTCCTCACTACTAGAGAAAATTACTGGCTGCGGTTGTTGGGGATTTTTGGCACTGTCGCGCCAACGTTTTTCCCACCAATACAAACGTTCTAAGTCGGCCTCTCCTTGGGGCATTTTGCGGAAGTAGTGAACCGTTAGGGGATAGTCCGCTTCTAAATCTGTAAAAATTGAGTGATTTTTTTGATCGATATTTGGTATCGTGCTAAACTGCGGCGGAAAACGCTTTTGTAAAGCTCGATCGAGCTGCCGAGTCAGGGATGTTTCTTGATCATGCGATCGCTGACCCCAGCGGAAAACTTTTAAATAAGTAGTCCGTTGCAGCGTCCAGACAAAAATCGACAATTCGATCGCCTCCGATAAGCGCAATCTCACCCCGTTAGGTGTATTTGTCTTGACACCGCTTCCGGGTTGCCAATCGGATTGTAACCACTGACAAACGGCGATCGAGTCAGGAGTCGGAATTTCTCTGTAAAGTATTTCTTTCATCTTGATTTAGTTGTTAAACCCAAAAATCGTCTGATTACGCTAGACTACACAAAAAGTTTTCTGAAAAAAGTTTAAAAAACTTTACACACCTAGATTAATACACAGCCTACCCCATCTGATTATGAATTATCCCATCCCGACTACCCCCGAAGAAATTGCCGCCCTCCGACAGCGTCCCGTCGATGAGGAGATGATCGCTGCCGTGATTGCGGGAATTATTAGAATGGCCCGCGCTCAGGGTCAATCTCTCGATGATCTGACTGAAGAAATTCTCGCAGAAGACCCGATTTTAGATCAAGTGCAACGACGTTGGTTAAGTCAGCTTTTGACTAATGCTTGGCAAAATTTAGCTGGATGGGTGTAATTGAGCGATGGAATGGCTAACAATCACTCTCGCTAGTGTTTTGACCCTGTTAACTCCCGCAGGGGCAATTATTGATACGGTTTTAGCCCATACCCTTCGCTCTCAAGTCCAAAAAGTGGAACAATTATCCGTGAGGGTCGATAATACTCCCAATTATCAGGTTCTGCAAGGCAAAATCGATCGAGTTCGCATTTCTGCACGGGGAATTTATCCCCTTGCTGATGTTCGCATTGAGAAGATCGAGCTAGAAACTGAGCCAATTAGCCTCGATTTGCGGCAATTACAGCAGAAAAACAGCAGTTTAGCCGCCGCACTGCGCCGACCGGCTGCGGGAGCATTGCATCTTGTCCTCACGGAAACTAATGTTAATCAAGCTTTACAATCGGCAGCGGTCAAAGAACAAATTCAGACCCTGATTAATAATCTGATTCCCTCTAGGGAAGAATTGGGTAGCACAAAATATCAACTTAGTCAAGCAAATTTTAACTTTCTTAATAATAATCGAGTTGCTCTGAGGCTGCAGCTGGAGACCCAGCGGCCGGACGAACTGGCAGCCAGCCTCGATCTTAGCCTAGAAGTGGGATTTAAGCTAGTGCAGGGGCGAAAAATCGAGCTTATTGACCCCACAGCCACTCTTAATGGTCGTCGCATCTCCTCGCGCCTTCTCAAGGGGTTTGCCGAGGGTATATCCACCCAGTTAGATTTAAAAAACTTCGAGAAACAAGGAATTATCGCCCGCCTTCTCCAATTACAGATTGACGATGATAAGCTGAGTATAGCCGCCTTTGGCAGAATTGAACCTCGATCGGGGAACCCCAATTAAATTTAACGGTCAGAAAAGAGGAGATATTTCAGTGTTCAGTAATCAGTGAAAAGAAAACTGCTATTTAATACTGCTCACTTAAAACTCAAATCTGATAACTGATAACTGATAACTGATAACTAATAACTGATAACTGATAACTGATAACTGATAACTGAATTATGCCTAGTTCTCGCTCTAGTGATAAAATCTCTTTGCCTTGGATAATTGGTATCGGCCTCGCTTTATTTACTGCTGGTGGGGCCACTGCTTGGTTTGCCGTCCATCACCTATCTTTCTCCCAGAAAACCAGCGAAAACCCGATTGAATCTCCCACTCCAGCGCCGATAAGTCAATCACCAATTGTTGAACCGGTTTCTCCCGGTCCAGTGGAGACAAGTCCAACAGCAACTCCTGCAGCTATTCCTGTTAGGGAAACTCGACAGGTTTATTGGTTAAAAGTGACTGATACGGGTAATCAATTAGTCAGCCAAGAAATTACCGTTCAAAAAGCGGATAGCCGCGAGCGAGAGTTAACAGCAGTATTGCAAACTCTATTAGCTGGTCCAAGTAATCCTCAGGATATGACTACTATTCCCCCCGGGACTAAATTACTTGATTTAAAAGTAGATAAAACGGGAATTAAGATTAATCTCTCGCGCGAGTTTGGCAATGATGATGGCCCTGATATGTTGATCGGTCGTTTGGCACAAATCATCTATACTACTACTACCGAGGATCCCAATGCCAAAGTCTGGATTCAAGTGGAAGGAAAACCCCTAGAATTACTAGGAGAAGGCCACGGTATTGAAGTTGCCCAACCGATGACTCGTAAGTTTTTTGAGGAGAATTATCAATTGTAAGTTTTCTGCGCTTTAAATTGTTGTTGCCATAGCGAATTGAAGTTAACTAGGGGGATTAGTGGGGGGATAGGGAAAAAAAATCGGATAGGGAATTTTAATTCCTTCTTGCTGATAGCGTCGGTGTAGGAGTTTAATAAATTCGTGTTTAATGGTGAGATGTTGAAAAAATTCTTCTTCTACCACCTTGAGATAAACTGTTAGCACAATGCTATAGTAATCGAGTTTACCATAAAGAATCAAGGGTTTATAGTTACCGAGGTGAGGTTGCAATAACTGGGCGATTTCTTGCATAACTTCTAGGGTAACTTTTTCGACTTTTTCTAAGTCACTATCGTAACTAATGCCCACTTCCACGGGAACCAGTAGGGAGTGATCTGGTAAACTATAGTTACGGAAACTAGAAGAAATGATCTGAGCATTGGGAATGACCAAAAGATTATTGGTAATTTCTTCGATGACTGTGCATCTTAAATCCACATCTCGCACATAACCAGCTTCTCCTGTTCTCAGTTCAATATAATCTCCCGGTCTAACTTTTTTAGAAGTGATAATATTAATCCCTGACATTAAATTAGCTAGGGTATTTTGGAGAGCTAAACCGAGGGAAACACCCCCAATACCAAAGGCAGTAAGCAGGGGAGTTATCGAAATGCCAATCGAGCTTAAAATCAGCAAAAAACCGCAGCTAAAAATCAGAACTTTGGCGAGAAATTCAAATAGGGAAGTTAGGGAAGAAATGCCATCATCTCCCGTGGTATAAACTCGTAATATTTCCACGGATAATTGAGCAACAACCCAAGTAGCCGAAGCTAAAAAAGCCACTAGCAGAAATGTTTTGCTCAGGAGAATCAGGGAGGGAAAGAGGGGAAGATTGGGAAGGGAGAGGGCAATATTTAACCCCAAAAGTCCGAACCAAAGTATGCTTAATCCACGAAGGGAACGTAAAACCCCTTCCGAGAAACGCAGGTTTTTTTCTCTGGCAATCGATAAAAGTTGACTGACAACGCGCTTTTCTACGAGCCATCCCAACAGCAGGAAACTGAGGATGATGGTGATAGGTAAGATAATATAGGGCCAATCTTCCAGTCTGGTTAATAGGTTCATTGCTAGAGGGTTAGAAAAAGATGCAGTTTTGTCTTATATTATTCTCCATTTGCCTATCTCTAGCAGGGGCGGTGGAATTTTCGGGCAAAAAGTTGCAAAATGTAAAGAGAAACTCATCTTTCCTGCGGCGGCTTGCGTGAATAGTCAGTTAGTTAAACCAAAATTCGGGCTTTATCGACTCTCAATGGTTATAATCGTGGTTTTGTTCCTGATTAGCACCTATTTAATCACCTTTCATCTGGCTAAGATGTCGGATCCCTACATTAAAGAGGTGTTATCCCTACAAGGTAATGTCAGTCGCGGTTACGAAATCTTTCAAATTAACTGTGCTGCTTGTCACGGTCAGTTTGCTGATGGCATCGTCGGACCGAGTTTAGAGGACGTTTCCCATCGCAAATCGAGAATTAGTCTGATTGAACAGGTAATTAGTGGGAAAACCCCGCCAATGCCCAAATTTCAGCCCGATCCTCAAGCTATGGCTGATTTATTGGTTTATTTAGAAAATCTTTCAAAAAACTGACTTGAAAGAGGGTGTGGGGTGTAGGGTGTGGGGTGTGGGGTGTAGGGAAGGAAACCTCTTTCATCTGTGGGGGTGAAAACGAGGCACAATTATTTGTAGGATGGGTTAGCGGTAGCGTAACCCATGCGGGCGTTGGGTTTCATGCTTCAACCCAACCTACGTTCATCTTATATTTAATTCCACCCACCTACTTAGGACGCGTTGAAACTGGGTGGAGAGTGACAGGTGGGAAGTGGGGGAATGGGGGAATGGGGAATTTCAACTAAAACCCCAACACCCCCCGCAACGCGCACGCAGTGACCACCCCAAAACCCAACCCCTGAGAAACTGATAAATTTTACTTATATAGAAAAATTTTGCTTCTATTTGGGTACGCTAGTAGAAACACTTAACCATAAATACTTATGTCTTGGCATTCCCAAGTTGAATCGGCAATTATCCAAGGGGATTTCTGGCAAGTTAGCCAGTTTTATCAAGAATTAATAGAAAAGGAACCCTTAGAAATTAGTCAGAAGAAGAAGCGCAAACCACATGGTTATTCGTCCTCAGTCAAGGGGATGAAGGGGAAGTGATGGGGTGGACAGCAGATTTAGTCAATATTTTGGATGGGGAAGCGCGAAGACAATTAGAGTTAGGCAATTTAGAAACCAGTTGGTTAATTCGAGGACATATTCGCGAGATTAGTCCCGATAATGTTGATAATTTACTGCGGTTTATTTTATTAGCAATTAATTTGAATTATTTCGAGCAGGAGCAGTTACAATCTTGGTTATTTGTTGATGTGTTAAAAACAAATAATTTCCAGAGTCTAGAGTTAAGTTTATTAGCAGAAGTTTTCGGAAAATTTATCGATTATCAGATACCAGAAACCGTCCCTTACTTAGAGGCAATATTTCAATCTAACTGTCAGCGACAAACTTTTATCAAAGTAGTAGAAGCTAAAGTAACTTCTCTAGTCATTAATAATAAACCATTGGCTATTGATATTATTAATACTTGTTTAGCAGTAGAACCGGGGCAAATTTATCTGTTAGCTGAACTTTATCAATGTTATTTTGATAATCGAGATTTTCCCGCTGCTATGCAAGTCGCTAATCAATTAAAAACAAGTTGTCAAGGGTTGCCTTCTCAAGCTGTCGCTGATTATATTGCTCTTTATGTCAAATTATTCAGTGGTAATTGGATCGATATTAAGACAGATATTGAAGAATATGCAGAATCCTTGCAAAAAAGTATCGCTAATCGAGAATGTCCCAGATTTTTGGAGAAACCATCCCTAACAATTTTATCTGCTCTAGTTTACCTAGAAGATAACCCAAAAAAAAACCGTTACATTAATAATTGTATTGGTCAACTTTTTCAGGAGTATGTTCGCAATAACTCTAACTATAATTACTATCAAAAATCGACTATTAAAGATACCAATAAGGTTCTTAAAATTGGCTATATTGCCCATACATTATATAATCATTCTATCGGATTAATCTCTAGGTGGTTAATGAAGTATCATGACTATAATGAATTTCATGTCTCTTTATACCTAGTATCTCAAAAAGAAGATATGATCACTGAAAATGATTTTAAAAATCAGGTAAATGCTTGCTATAACTTACCGATTGATCCTCAAATGATTGCTGAAAGAATTAGTCAAGATAATATTGATATTTTGGTAGATTTAGACAGTATCACTAATAACACAACTTGTCAAGTCATGGCACTTAAACCCGCACCAATACAAGTGACTTGGTTAGGTTTTGATGCGTCAGGAATTCCCGCAATTGATTACTATCTTGCTGATAATTACGTTTTACCAGCAGATGCACAGGAATACTACCGAGAAAAAATTTGGCGCTTACCTAATTCCTATATTTGTGTGGATGGTGTCGAGGTTGCTTACCCTTCTCTCCGAAGAGATGATTTAGGGATTCCAGAGGATGCAATTAATTACTTAACCGTACAAACGGGGGTTAAACGTAACCCTGAAACTATTCGACTTCAGCTACAAGTTTTAAAAGTAGTTCCTAATAGTTATTTGAGTATTCAAGGGTTAAGTGATGCTAAATCAGTAGAAAAACTATTTTTCAAAATTGCCGAGGAAGAAGGAATTAATTATGAGAGATTAAAAATCTTACCCCTCTATCCCACAGGAATTTATCGAGCAAATTTAAGAATAGCTGATGTGGTTTTAGATACCTATCCTTTTACGGGAGGAATGACGACTTTAGATGTGCTGTGGATGGGGATTCCTGTAGTGACAAAAGTTGGACAACAATGGTCATCGAGAAATAGTTATACTTTAATGGTTAATGCGGGAATTAGTGAGGGTATTGCTTGGAGTGATGAGGAGTATATCGATTGGGGAATTAAGTTAGGTAAGGATGAACAATTGAGACGCAAAGTTATCGCTAAATTAGATGAATCTAGAAAAACTTCACCGCTTTGGAATGCACGTCAGTTTACTAAAAATGTAGAAATTGCCTATCGTCAAATGTGGCAAATCTATTGTGAAAGTTAATTAGGGAGAATTAAACCATGTCTTGGCAAAATGAAGTAAAAACCGCTTTAGAAAACAATCAATACGATATTGTTAGCCAGTTTTATCAAGAATTAATAGAAAAGGAACCCTTAGAAATTAGTCATGAAGAAGAAGCGCAAACCACATGGTTATTCGTCCTCAGTCAAGGGGATGAAGGGGAAGTGATGGGGTGGACAGCAGATTTAGTCAATATTTTGGATGGGGAAGCGCGAAGACAAGTTAAGCTAAAAAATTGGCAATTAAGCTGGGTAATTCGTCAGCATATCTACCAGATAAATCCAGATAACCTAGAAAATTTATTATATCTAGTGCTGTTAGAAATTAAGCTAGAATATTTTTATCCCCAAAAACTTAAAGATTGGCAAATAGTTAATTTAATTAATTCGGACAAGTTAGAAAATTTCGATATAAATTTACTCCTACACACGATCTATAAACTTCTAGATTGGCCAGCGCAAGAAGTTTTAGATATTATCATAACCATTTTAAAAATAGAGTCACAACAATCAGCGATATTGGAAATTATCGAACAACATATTGACAAAATTTATTATACCGATAAAACTAATGCTGTTATTTTGACTCTTAGCTGTCTAGATATTATACCCGATCGCTTACTACTTTTGTACAAAATTCATCAATACTATATCGAGACTGGTAACTTTGAGTTGGCCTTAGAAACTGCTAATAAAATCAAGAATTTATCCAGTGATAAAGTATCAAAAATAGCTGGTATTTATCTGCTCCTCTATACGGAACTTTTAGCAGGTAATTGGTTAAATATTGACAATAAAACCCAAGAATATTATCAAGCAATTCAAAATAATTTAGAACGGTGTCAATGTCCCATGATAAATCAAGCTGAGGTTATGTCTATCACTTCTCCCTTAGCTTATTTAAAAGATGACTTAGTAGGTAATCGCAGGTTAACTAATCAGTTAGCCAAACTTTTTCAAGAGGCAGTTAGAAAAAAATTTAATCAAGTTACTATCGAGTCTCAGAAACCTAAAGATGTCAATAAAAAGCTAAATATTGGCTATATTGCCCATACTTTACGGCGACATTCTGTCGGGTTTCTAAGTCGCTGGTTAATTCATTATCATCAACGAGATAACTTTAATATTCATCTCTACCTAGTCAATCAAGTCGAGGACGATATTACGGAACAATGGTTTAAAAATAAGGCGCATAAGTATAATAATTTACCAGCAAACCACCAAATTATTGCCGATAAAATTAATCAAGATAACATCGATATTTTAGTAGATTTAGATAGTATAACTCGTGATAGCACCTGTCGAGTTATGTCCCTTAAACCTGCACCGATTCAAATAACATGGTTAGGATTAGATGCCACGGGAATACCTGCTATTGATTACTTCCTTGTAGATAATTTAGTTTTAGAAAAAAATGCTCAGGAGTTTTATCAAGAGAAGCTTTGGCGCTTACCTAATTGTTATCTTGCCGTGGATGGATTTGAAATCGGAACACCAACGCTAACCCGACAGGATTTAAACATACCAGCAGACGCAATTACTTATTTAACTTTGCAAGTGGGATTAAAAAGAAATCCTGCCACAATTCGCTTACAAATGCAGATTATTAAAGCAGTACCCAACAGTTATTTATTAATCAAAGGTGCGGGGAGTGAAAAGCTTATCAAAGATTTATTTATCAGCATTGCTAAAGAGGAAGGAATCGATGAAAATAGATTGCGCTTTCTCTCAGGAGTTGCTAACGAAGAAATTCATCGCGCTAATCTCCAAATTGCCGATGTGGTAATCGATACCTATCCCTATAGTGGTGCAACCACTACTCTAGAAACTCTTTGGATGGGTATTCCTGTAGTGACAAAAGTTGGTCAACAATGGTCATCGAGAAATAGTTATACTTTAATGGTTAATGCGGGAATTAGTGAGGGTATCGCTTGGAGTGATGAGGAGTATATTGATTGGGGAATTAAGTTAGGTAAGGATGAAAACCTGAGACGCAAAGTTATCGCTAAATTAGATGAATCTAGACAAACTTCCCCGCTTTGGAATGCACGTCAGTTTACTAAAGATGTGGAAAGCGCCTATCGTCAAATGTGGCAAATCTATTGTGAAAGTTAATTAGGGAGAATTAAATCATGTCTTGGCAAAATGAAGTAAAAACCGCTTTAGAAAACAATCAATACGATATTGTTAGTCAGTTTTACGAAGAACTGATAGAAAGAGAAACCCTAGAAATTAGTCATTATTGGTATTTAGGATTAGCCTATCTTTTACAAGGAAGAGAAGAAGAAGCACAAGCTACTTGGTTATTTGTTTTCACTCAAGGAGAAGAACAGGAAACCGAGTCATGGCTGCTAGAATTAAGCAATATTTTAGCTGACGAAGCTAACCGACAATTAGAGTTAGAAAATCTAGAAATCTCTTGGTTAATTCGTAAACATCTACAGGAAATTAATCCCAGTTATCTCGATAATTTACTGCATTTAACCCTCATTGAAATTAAATTAAATAGATTTCATCCTCAACAACTGCAAGAATGGCAAATACTAGAATTAATTACTCAGGGTTCAGTTAACTCTCAATTATTGGAACAGGTAGTAATTGCCGTCATACCTTACGCTCATAAATATACCATAGAATTAGTTCGGTTAAGTTTATCCTATCTTGGCAATTCTCTAGAATTACTTAATCACGTCATCACTGTCACCCGACACTTTGCTTTTGAGAAATATCAACCTATTTATTCCGTTGACTTAGCGGAAGCTTTTCTTCCCCTTTATCCAGAAAGTTGGTACTTAGCCGTTAATTTATTCTGGTTTTATGTTGCTGTACCTGACTATGAAAAAGCAATAAATTTAGTCAATAATTTGAAAGAGAAAAGTCAAACGATTGATTTAAAAATGTTTAGTCAATCTCTTCTCTTTAATGGTTCTTTGCGAGCCTCAAAATGGAATGACATTCCCAGTATTTGTCAAGAGTATAAACACTTAATCAAAAAATTTCTAGAAGAAAAGCCTCAAGATATACATCCCTTAGTTCGGGAAGCTTTACTAACAGTTATGAATCCGATTTCTTACTATGAAGATAACCCGAAAGAGAATCGAACGCTTTTAAATCAGATTGGCAGTTTTTTCCAAAAAACCTACAAAGAAATGCTGGGTTTTCAAGAGGAAAGTTTTGACAAACCCAGAGAAAATAATCCCAACAAAAAACTTAAAATTGGTTACATTGCCCAAAGCTTAAAACGTCATCCCGTAGGTTTATTGAGTCGTTGGACTATTAATTATCACAATCGTAAGCAGTTTGATATTCACCTTTATATGGTGAGTCAACCTGTGGATGAAATAACTAAAAAATGGTTTTCTAATCCCGCAGATAAAATCTATCATGCTACTGCTGATTCCCTGGCAACCTACCGCAAAATTAAAGAAGATAACATCGATATTCTTGTGGATTTAGATAGTGGTACTGGGGCAATCGTTGCCCAAGTTATTGCCTTAAAACCTGCCCCTATTCAAGTTAACTGGTTAGGTTTTGATGGTTCCGGTTTACCCGCAGTGGATTATCTTTTAGCGGACCCTTATGTACTACCAGAAAATGCCCAAGAATATTATCAAGAAAAAATCTGGCGTTTACCTGATGCTTTTGTCGCTGTAGATGGGTTTGAAATAGCCGTTCCTACTCTGCGAAGAGAAGATTTAGATATTAATAACGATGCGGTTATTTATCTAAGTTCTCAAACAGCAATTAAGCGTAATCCTGCGATGATTCGCTTACAAATGCAAATCCTCAAATCCGTAGCTAATAGTTATTTCCTGATTCAAGGAGTTGCTGATGATAATTCCCTCTGGGATTTATTCTGTCAAATTGCCGCAGAAGTTGGGGTAGAAACTAATCGAATTAAGATGCTTCCTCTCTATCAGACGGAAACCTACAGGGCAAATTTAGCCATCGCTGATGTGGTTTTGGACACCTATCCCTTTAACGGTGGTACAACCACCTTAGAAACCCTCTGGATGGGAATTCCTCTCGTGGTTAAAGTGGGGCAACAATGGTCATCCCGTAACGGTTATACTTTAATGATGAATGCGGGAATAACTGAGGGTATAGCTTGGAGTGATGAAGAATATGTGCAGTGGGGAATTAAGTTAGGATTAGATAAAAATTTGAGAGAAGAAGTCCGTTGGAAACTCCGAAAGTCTCGTCATACATCTCCCCTCTGGAATGCCAAACAATTTACCAGAGATTTAGAAACTGCTTATCGGCAAATGTGGAATATTTATTGTCAATCTTAGAGGATAAAAACTATGCGATGGCATCAAGACGTACAAACTTATTTAAACGACAATAATTATCAAGTGGTAGTGCAGTTTTATGAACAATTAACTGACAACAATTCTCCAGTAATTGAGGATTATTTTTATCTAGGATTAGCCTATCTTTTACAAGATAGAGAAGAAGACGCGCAAGCTACTTGGTTACTGGTGTTGAGTCAAGCAGCCGAATCAGAATTATCGGGGTGGATAGAAACTTTAACTCAAATCTTAGATGCAGAGGCAACCAGACAAGAAAATTCCCAAAGACTAGAGACAAGCTATCTAATTCGATTGCATCTACAAAACCTTAATCCTAGTTTTTTAAATAATCTCCTGCATCTGATGGAATTAGAAATACAATTCCAAATATTTGCGATGGAAAAGTGCAATGATTGGTGTGTATTTGAACTGTTAGAGAATACAGCTACAGCAGCAGTAAATCAAGATTTACTGCTGCGAGTGACGGAAAAAGTTTTAATCTATCCCTGTACTGATACCATCCACTTTTTAGAATTAGCAGCCTTACATATCAAGAATCCAGAAATAATTGCAGCCAAAGTTATCTCAGCAATTGTCAATTATGCTTATCAACGAAAACAAAGTGTATTTGCTATTAATTTAGTAGAACTTTGTTTGCGCTTTCTCCCAGAGGATTTATACCTACAAAATAGTTTGTTTAATCTTTATAAAACCACCACTTTTGACTATAAAAAAGCTCTAGAAATTGCCGATAATTTTTATAAAAGTTGCCAGACAACTACTGAAAAGCTCTTGGGAATTTCTCTAGTGATTGGTATTTTACAGGCTAAGGGAGACTGGGGAAATTTACCTAAATTTATCGATGAATTAATACAACTAATCGAGCGACAAATTAATGCTAAACAATTTAATGCACCTCCCTTTATTATCGACTCTATTTTGGGAGTTACTAGCTGTCTTCCCTACTATCAAGATAATCCCAAAATTAATCGCTATTTACAAAGTAAACTAGCAGAAATTTTTCAAGCAGATGTGAGAAACCGCTATAACTATATTGCTCCTGTTTCTTCTCCAAAATCTCCAGCAAGAAAAATAAAAATTGGTTATATTGCCCATACTCTCCGTCGTCATTCTGTGGGTTGGTTAAGTCGCTGGTTATTTCACTATCATAATCGAGATAAATTTCAAATTTACACCTATTTTGTCAACCAAGCAGCGGACGAAATTACTGAAAAATGGTTTATAAATAACTCAGATTATAGCTATAACTTGCCAGCAAAAATTGAACAAATAACTGCACAAATTCGTCAAGATAACTTAGATATTTTAGTGGATCTTGATAGCTTAACTAATAATACAACTTATCTAGTAATGGCATTAAAACCCGCACCGATACAGGTAACTTGGTTAGGATTAGATGCGTCGGGAATCCCTGCGATTGATTATTTTATTGCCGATAACTACGTTTTACCTGAAAATGCTGAAGAAATTTATTCAGAAAAAATCATCCGACTTCCTAACTCTTATTTATCCGTGGATGGTTTTGAAGTGGGTGTTCCCACTAGGAGAAGAACTGATTTAAATATTCCCGATGATGCTATTATTTATCTGACCGTGCAATCGGGATTAAAACGCACCTTAAACATGATTTATCTGCAATTGCAGATTCTCCAACAGGTTCCTAATAGCTATCTTTTAATCAAAGGTTTTGCCGACAAAGAAACCATTCGAGAATTATTTCTCAAAAGTGCTGACGAATTGGGAATTAGTCAAGATAGATTAAGATTTTTGCCCAATGATTTGCATGAGGAAACCCATCGCGCTAATCTAGGAATTGCTGATATAGTTCTCGATACCTATCCCTATAATGGTGCTACCACAACCCTAGAAACCCTCTGGATGGGGATTCCTTTAGTCACTAGGGTTGGTGAACAATTCGCAGCCCGCAATAGCTATACTTTTATGAAAAATGCTGGCATTAGTCAGGGTATAGCTTGGAGTGATGAGGAATATGTGCAGTGGGGAATTAAGCTAGGATTGGATAAAAATTTGAGGGAAGAAGTCCGTTATCAATTACGTCAATCTCGTCATACATCTCCCCTCTGGAATGCCAAACAATTTACCAGAGATTTAGAAACTGCTTATCAACAAATGTGGAATATTTACAGCCTTTCTCATCAAGATGAAGTCTAACCTAATTTGCCATCGCCGACCGACGGGTGCATCTCATGTTTGTAAATCTACCAAGTTGAGATTTTTAAGGGGAAACTCTCTTTTGAAATTGGGCTTTACTTCCGATTTTATTACTCAATCCAGGCTTTTGGGGGGTAGAACCCCCCAAACCCCTAGGGTTGATTCATTTAAATTAAGTATAGCTAATTTTGAGTCAATAAATTTGACTGAAGATTCTCAAGTTTATCTTTTTCTAATCAAAAGAGTTAGTCACAATAACTAATCTTTAATCCTCTGCCAAATTTATTATGAATAAAGTGATAAAGCTTGTTCCCAAGCCACTAAAAGCCTATCTCTCTTCAAATTTTCTGAGAGTACATCCTGTTAATTTAGCTAATTTTTCTGCTTCTTACGTCGATAAAACTATCAGTT
>VYLR01000127.1_pt1 | contig 21786 bp, 24 predicted proteins | sample 5114291 | NCBI WGS metagenome assembly VYLR01 (sample SAMN12291774, study PRJNA351875) | freshwater metagenome | isolation source: freshwater lake | place: USA: Michigan, Lansing Lake | collected 2013-08-14 | reverse complement strand
TTCCACGGGGTGCTCGCCCCGAACGCGAAGCTGCGTGCGGCGGTCATCCCGCAATCCGCGCAGAAGGACAGCGCACCAGCGCACGAGCACGCGAACGGCCAGGCGGCGCGGATGAGCTGGGCACGGCTGCTCAAGCGCGTGTTCGACATCGACGTCGAGCGCTGCGCGTGTGGCGGTCGACTGAAGATCATCGCCGCGATCGAAAAGCCGGTGGTGATCGTGAGGATCCTCACGCACTTGGGCTTGGCCGCGCGGGCGCCGCCGCGCGCACCGGCGCGGGAGCTTTGGCTCGTCCACGCGGACTGACCCGAGTGCAAAGCGACGGTTCTGCGGCAGAACCGACGGGGGTGTTCAGCCTGCCGTCGCGTGAGGGCGTCAAAGCGCGGCGGCTGAAGGCTGATTCGGGCCGATGCCGTGTTCGCATCGTCACTGCGAGAGGGTGCTCCTCGCCCGTGAGCGCGCGGTTGACCGCTCGGAGTACGGGGGAATACATTGCCGACGTGCGGAAAACGTCTTTTGAAATTCCTATTCGCGGGCAGGCGTCGGAACGATCACCCATCTTGCCACTCAGATCTTTCTCGACCGTGCAGGCGTCAAGGCGACGCACATCCCGTACAAGGGAAGCGGACAGGTCGTGGCAGATATCGCGGCGGGACACGTGCTGTTCGCCTGCGACTCGCCAGCGGCGACGCTGCAGCTGATCCGAGGCGGCCGCCTGCGCCCCCTGGCGAGCACCGGCCCCAAGCGGCTCGAGTCCTTGCCCGATGTGCCGACGATGATCGAGAGCGGCTTTCCTGACTTCCAGGTTCTGGCCTGGTGGGCAGTGGCGGCACCGGCGGGTACGCCGCCGGAGGTGATCAAGCGCCTCTGCGACGCAGTTGGCAAGGCCGTTGCCTCGCCGGAAGTGACGCAGAAGCTGCGCGGCATGGACATCGACCCGATGCTGCTTGGGCCCGCGGAGTTCAACGCCTTCCTGCAACGGGAACTGCCCTTCTGGACGAGCTTCATCCAGAAGTCGGGCATCAAGATCGCCCCATGAGCGTCCCCAGCAAGTCGCCGGGTGCACGATTCCGTGCACTGCTGGCGCACGGGCCCATCGCCTGCGTTGGCGCTTTCGATGCGCTGAGTGCGAAGGTCATCACATCCATCGGCGCGCGCGCCGTGTACGTCAGCGGCTTTGCAGCGGCGGCATCGGCCTTTGGTGAAGCAGATCTCGGAGTCGTGACGCAGTCGGAGATGGCGGAGCACATCCGCCGCATCTGCCGTGCGACGCCGCTGCCGGTCATTGCATACGCAGACACTGGCTATGGCGGTGTACTGAACGTCGAGCGGACGGTGCGCGACTGGGAGTCCGCCGGCGCTGCCGGCCTTCATCTCGAAGACCAGGTGTTTCCAAAGCGGTGCGGACACCTGGCAGGCAAGGAGGTGATCCCGCTTGACGAGTACTTGTCGAAGCTGCGCGCGGCGCTCGCCGCAAGGTCGGATCCCAACTTCTTCATCATCGCCCGCACCGACGCGCTGGCGGTGCACGGCATGGACGACACGCTGCGTCGTTGCGAGGCGTTTGCCGCCGCTGGTGCGGATGCAGTGTTCGTCGATGCGCCGCGCTCTGTGTACGACCTCAAGGCAATCGCCTCGGCAATGCGCGATTCGGGCGTGCCGCTCGTGTTCAACTCCGCCCGGACAGGGCGCAGCCCGGTGCTCGTCGAAGGCCGCTTGGCGGACCTGGGCTACCCGATCGTCCTTTATCCGCTCGAGGCGATGTTGATCGCGCAACACGCGGTTCGTGAGCACGTTCGCGCGTTGATGCATGCGCGCACGACGGAGCTGGTCTCCGACAGGATGCTGATGTTCGACGAAGTCAACAGTCTCGTCGGCCTGCAGGAGGCACTGAAGCGAAGTTCCGGAACAGGCAGCTAGTCGATGTCGGTCCCTGCGACCTGCCGGCGACCGACTTCAGGAACAGTAATGCCTGGCTGCACAACGTGTCACAGCGGTGCTGCGCTATGCATCGGCGCCTGCCCGAGCAGAACTCGTCCAGCGTCTTCCAGCGCCCAAGCGCTCTCCCGATGAATCGATTCATGGGTGAAGGCGGCAACATGCGGGGTCGCGAGGACGCGCGGGTGGTGCACGAGGGCGTGATCGCGCGCAGGCGGCTCCTGGGCGAACACGTCCAGCCCTGCAGCGTCCAGTTGGCCGGACTCCAGTGCCCGCAGCACCGCAGCCTCGTCCAGCAGGCCGCCCCGAGCAGTATTGATCAGCAGTGCGCCCCGCTTGCATCGGGCGAGCGTCGTGTCATTGATGATTCCCGCCGTTGCCGCATTCAGCTCGCAGTGCAGCGAGATGATGTCCGCTGTCGCGAGCAGCTCCTCGAGAGGAACGAGGCGCAGCCCAAGCTGCTGGGCGATCCGTGCATCGCCCAGCGGATCAGTGACGACTGCACGCCCGCCAAACGCGCGGTATCGCTTGGCGACCTCCCTGCCGATGGCACCCAGCCCGACGATGCCGAGTTGCAGGCTGGCCAGTTCACGGCCGAGCCAGTCAAAGCTCCGCCAGCCCCCTTCAAGAAGATGCGCATTGAGCTGCGGAACTCGGCGAACGAGGGCGAGCATCAGACCCATCGTCATCTCGGCCACGGCAATGGCATTTGCCCCGGGCGTCCAGAGCACGCGCACGCCACGCGCGGTCGCAGCCTCGATGTCCACATTGGAGGTCGGCTTCGATCCGCCCTTGGCGATGACGCCTAGACGTGGCAAGCGGTCGAGCACGGAGGAGGTGATGCGGTCACGCGAGTAGATGGCAACCGCATCCGCGTCAGACAGGAGCCCGGCCAACTCGTCTTCGTCGAAGGCGGGTCCCGTGCGCCCGAGTTTCAACATGAATCGGTCGTCCAGGACGCCCAGCGCGGAAGGAGGGAACGGCTCCGGGATGCAGATGACGAATTGGCCCCGTGAATCACCCACGCGCCGCCTCCTCAGCCTTGAGCAACGCTGGAAGGAGTGCGGCAAGTTCGTCGACGGTCTTCTTCGAGGGCGCGTAGATGGGCTTGCGCGTGAAGCCACCCGGCAGTCCGGCGATCCGCAACGCGTGTTTCAGCGGGCCCGGGTTCGGTTCGCCATAGATGACTTTGCACAGCGGCAGCAGGTCGAGCTGAATCCGTTGCGCATCTTCGATCCGGCCAGCCGCGTAATGCTCCGCAAGCCGTCGCAAGAGGTTGGGGATGAGGCATCCAAGCGAGAGCACGGCGCCGTGCGCGCCCAGCGACAGGCTGGGCAGGACGTACTCGTCGAAGCCCTGAAGCACCCGAAAGCCGCGTGGACCAGCCCGCAGGAGCTCCGCACTGATCGCCAGATCTCCCGACGTCTCCTTGATTGCGACAAAGCGGGGGACAGCTTCCAGAAGCGAGAGGATCGTCTCGGCATCGAGCCGGATGCCGCTCCTGGACGGCCCGTGAAATAGGACCATCGGCAGATCGACGGCGTCAGCGATGTCGGCGAAGTGTTTCCGGATATGCGCAGGCTTCGCGACAACGAAGTAGGGCGGAATCACCATGACCGCATCGGCGCCTGCGTCTCGCGCGTGTCGGCCGCACTCGATGATGTCCGCCTGGCTTCCAAGCAGTATGCCGATCACGACGGGCACGCGACCGGCGGCCTCCTCGACCACGGCATTGATGACCTGCTTGTGCTCGCTGACGGTCATCGCAAGGGGTTCCCCTGTCCCGCCCAGCGGGCACAGCCCGCCAGCGCCGCTATCAACCTGGTGGCGGACGGCTTCACGCAGCGCGTCGATGTCAAGCGCTCCAGTGCTGGTGAACGGGGTCACCAGGGCGGTAATGATCCCTTCGATCGGCTTCATCTACATCTCTCCTCGCGGTTGGTGTGCGCCTCTCTCAATATCCGAAAGTGGCAGTGCACCTCGCGATGCATACTGACCAAAGCCCGAAGAGGTGGAATCACGCATGAACCTTGCCCCTACCGCACGACCCGCCTGGTCGGTCATCGACCTCGATGCGCTTGCGCACAATGTGCGCACGATTCGCGCGATGTTGCGCCCGAGCGACCGCTTCTATGCCGTGTGCAAGAACAATGCATACGGCTGTGGCACCGGCGAATGCGCACAGCTCATGCTCGCCAATGGTGCCGATGCCTTTGCGGTGTCCGACCCCGAGGATGCGGAGCGCCTGCGCGCAGCCAAGATCGATGCGCCAGTTCTTCTGTATGCGAGTACGACGCCGGCGATGGCACCCTTCGTTGCCGAGCTCGACCTGATCGTCACCGTGCATGACTTCGACGGGCTGCAGGCCTACGAGCGCCTGCGCAGGCCGCTGAAAGTGCATGTCGAAGTCGACTGCGGTTACGGCAGGCTGGGCTTCGTTGAAGGCCAGTGGCAGGAGGCCTTCGCGCGGCTCAAGGCCGCCGGCCACCTGAAGGTCGTCGGCCTGTACACGCACCTTGCCGCGGTCGAGCAAGCGCACGCCGTTCAGACGCAGCGCCGGGTCTTCGCGCGCGCGGCCCAGGTGGCCGCGGCGGCAGGCTTCAAGGATCTCGAGCTGATGGCTGCCAGCAGCCGGGTGATGCTCGGCTACCCGGAACTGAACCTGAACGCGGTGAACCCCGGGCGCATGCTGTACGCGATGATCGAGGCGCCATGGATGGGGCGCGCAGACCTGCGTCCGGTCGTCAAGGCCATCAAGTCGCGCGTGCTGCAGGTCAAGACGATCCCGGCGTCGTTCGACTTCAACGACGCGCGCCATCGTGCCGAGCCCGGCACGCTGCGCACCGCAGTGATCGCCTTCGGATTCAAGGACGGCCTGCCACGCGAACCCGAAGGGGGCACGGTACTCGTGCGCGGCCAGCGTGCGCGCATCATCGGCCTTCGCGCGACCGAACACACGATCATCGACGTGACTGGCATCGACGGCGTGCAGGCGGGCGACGAGGTGGTCGTTGTCGGTCGCCAGGGCAGCGAGGAGATCAGCGCTCACGAGGCCGTCGCCATGTACAAAATGGCGATGATCGAGTTGCTCGCACGGATGACGCTGAGCACTCCGCGCATCTACGAAGGCGGCTGACGCAGTTCAGAGGTAGTTCGTCGCGGAGAAGCGGCGCAGGAACGCCTTCAGTCGGTCGCTTTCGGGATTGTCGAGGACGTCCTTCGGCTTGCCTTGCTCGAGGATCCTGCCGGCGTCGAAGAACAGCAGCTTGTCGCCCACGTCGCGCGCGAAGTGCATCTCGTGCGTCACAAGGATCATCGTCATCCCGTCCTGCGCGAGTTCCCGGATGACCTTCAGCACCTCACCGACCAGCTCCGGATCAAGCGCCGAAGTCACCTCGTCGAACAGCATCACCTTCGGCTGCATCGCCAGTGCGCGCGCGATGGCCACGCGCTGCTGCTGACCTCCCGAGAGGCGGCCTGGCAATTCACCGAGCTTCGACGACAGGCCCACCTTCGCCAGCAGCGACTCGGCGATGGCACGCGCCTCCTTCCTGGGCATGCCCTTGGCGCGCACGGGCCCAACCATGACGTTGTCCACTACGGTCTTGTGAGGAAACAGGTTGAAGCTCTGGAAGACCATTCCCACTTCCTGGCGGTGCTGTGCGATCACCGCTTCGGTCTGGAGCGCTCGGGTGCCGTCCGCTCGCGTGTCGTAGCCAACCTCGCTCCCGGCGACCTTGATGCTGCCGCCCTGGAAGTCCTCGAGGAAGTTGATGCATCGGAGGATCGTCGACTTGCCCGAGCCGCTCGCGCCGATGATGACCGCAACCTCGCCCTGCTGCACTTCGAAGCTTACGCCCTTCAGTACCTCGAGAGAACCGAAGCTCTTGACGACGTTGCTGACCTGGATCATCTCTGGCATGGGAACACCTTCAGTGCACGACGGCGGTGCGGCTCTCAAGGCGCCGCGAAAGCAGCGACAGCGGCCAGCAGATGACGAAATAGAACAGCATGACCGCTCCGAAGATCTCGAAGGTGGCGAGCGTGCGCTCGACGGTCTCGCGCGCTGCGAACGTCAGCTCCCACGCTCCCACGATGGCCGAGTAGGAGGTGCTCTTGATCATGACGATCGACGTGTTCAGCCATGGCGGCAGAGACGAACGGATCGCCTGCGGCAGCAGGATGTCGAACACGATCACGAGGCGCGACAGGCCAAGACTCTTGGCCGCCTCGGTCTGGCCTTTCGGCACAGCCTGCAGTGCGCCGCGGATCACGTCGGTGTAGAAGGCAGCCGCGTACAGGACGAGCGCCACGGTGACCGCGACGTAGGGTGTGACGCGCATCCCGACCGCCGGGAACGCGTAGTAGGTAATGAACATCAGCACTAGGACCGGAATACCCCGCACCACGAACACATAGGCGTCGATCAGCCAGCGAAGCGGGGCAAAGCGCGAGACCGCCGCGAAGCCCAGGATGAGGCCCAGCAGCGTTCCGAGCCCGATGGCAAGTGCAGCCATCCAGACAGTCTGGACAGCGCCCTTCGCAAGGTAGGGCAGGCTCTGGATGAGCACGTCCAGGTTCAATCAGCCCACCATGGCGCGCGTGCGCGCTTCCACCAGCCTGACCAGCAGGCCGAACAACACCGTGAGGACGAGGTAGAACGACGCAACCACGAGGAAAACCTCGAAGGAGGCCGCGTTGCGTTCGAGGATGATCTTGCCGGTGAGTGTGAGGTCGAGCACCGCAATTCCCGACACGACTGACGTGTCCTTGAGCAGGATGATGAGCTGGTTGCCAATCGGCGCAGCAACCTTCAGCGCGGCCTGCGGCAGGATGAGATGCCAAAGCGCAGTGCGGTCGCGTATGCCGAGCGCCCGTGCCGCCTCCCACTGGCGCTTGCTTGTGGATTCAATGGACCCGCGGAAGGTCTCGGCCAGGAAGGCGGCGTGCTGAAGGCCAATGGCCAGCACGCCGCAGTAGAGTCCGTCGAGCCGCCAGCCCATGGCAGGCAACGCAAAGTACAGCAGGAACATCTGCAGCAGCAGCGGGGTGTTGCGCATGAACTCGATGTAGCCGCCCAGCACCGCTCCGAGCCACCGGGGCCCGAACAGCCGCAGGGCGGCGATCATCAGTCCGAGCGCAATGGCCAGGGGCAGGGCGAGCGCCGCGATGGTCAGCGTGACCCAAAGCGCATCTACCATCTGTGGATAGATGCTCAGAATCAGGCGCCACTTTACTTCCCACTGATCCACCTCGCGGCTCTCCCGGCTGCTGACTTGCCGCGCTAGCGCTTCACGTAGTACTTCGCATGCAGCGGCTTCTCACCGAACCACTTCTCGTAGATGGCTGTGTAGTCGTTGAACAGACTGCCACCGGTCATCTCGCCCACCAGCGTGTCCAGCGCGTGCCACATCTTGAAGTCGCCCATCCGCATGAAGATCGCGTTGTTCGTGGGGGGAACCAGCGCCTCCTCGAGGATGCGCATGTCCGGGTTCTGCGCCACGTACCAGCGCGCAACAGGCGTGTCGAGCTGGGCAGCGTCGGCGCGGTTGGTCTTGACCGCGGTGAACTGGGCGGCCACCGAGTCGAAGATCTGCGTCTTGGCCTGAGGGAAGAAGCGCTTGGCGCGCTCGGCCTGCTGCGGGTTGGTGAGCAGGGCTGTCGTGAACTTCGGATTGTTCAGGTCCGCCAGCTTCTTGAACGGCGCGTTCTTGCGCACCACGAGCACGATGCCGCTGTCGATGTAAGGCCGCGTGAATGCGACGCGCAGGACCCGGTCCGGCAGGATGGTGGTGACCTGGATGCCGAAGTCGACCGTCCCGTTCTCCACATTCGGCCATCGTGCAGCGAAGCCTTGCCGGACAAACTCGATGCGCTTGGGCGACTCGTCTCCGTTGAACAGGTGCTTTGCAATGAGGCGCGCGATGTCGAGGTCGAACCCGACGTGCTCTCCCTTGTCGTCGATGAATCCGAACGGGGGCGCTTCCGATGTCACCCCGACGATGACCTTGCCCCGCGCGAGGATCTCGTCCAAGCGCGACTTGTCCTGGGCCTGCGCAGCCCCGCCAGCCACCAGCCCGACAACGGCCATCGACCCCAGCAGTTTCTTCAGCATCATGACCTCCTCCTTACCGTTGGTAATTGGAACTGCCACTACCCAATGAACTGCTCGGCGAGCAGCTTTCCCTCTCGGACGTACAGATCGCGCGTCGTGAGACCTTTGCGTTTGCCGTGCGGCACGTCGATCCAGAACCGCACGAGATGGCGCTTCTGGTTCGGGCCGTCGCGGTACTCGGTGCGCGAGTGCATGACCGTGAAGTTGTTGACGAACTGCACGTCCCCCTTGCGCATTTCCATGTGCAACTGCAACTCCGGGCGCGCCATGAGTGCGTCCAGGTAATCCATCGCCTCGATGTCCTGCTCGCTGAACACCACGCCTTCGTCCCTGCACCACAGGGACTGATTGCGGTCATAGGTGCAGTGGAGCAGCCCGTCGTAGAACGCGAACACCGGAATCGGATCTGGCGAGATCGGGTTCGCGCCCGGGGCGTGCTCGCCGCGCCGGTGATGATGGAAGCCGCGTACCAGGATGGCGTGCAGATCGGGACGCTCCCGCAGGATGCGGTTCGACATCTCTCCGGAACTCGTCAGGACGCTCAGGCCTCCGTCCACTGCGCTTTCAAGGCACAGCAGGCCCGTCAGCACGGCGCCGTCCGTGTGAAAGCGAAGCATGGCGTTGCTCTGGTAGCCGCGCACATCCTTGCCATACGCCAGGCCGAGGTCCTTCACATCGACCTTCATCGCACCGGCGTAGCTCTGGTCGACCAGCACGCCAAGGTGTGCGGACAGTCCGGCGTATCCGATCAGCGCCTCGTCGTAGCTGAAACGCTCGACTGGAAAGTTGCCGACGACGGCGAAGCCGACGCCGCTCTCCAGCTCCTGGAACACCTCACGCAGCATGGCGCGACTACGGGGGAGGGGAAAGTCGCCGAGCGTGACCTCGGTGAAGTCCTTCCCGGCCCGCACAGCCGTCCGCACGCATGACTCAAGTTCATCCTGGGCCGCTTCATCGAGCGAACGCACCCAGGACCGGGCGGCTCCGAAGCTGGCTGCGGTCCAGACGCTGGGATCGTCTAGGATCTTCGGCGGCGTGACGTTCATCGGTGCTCCCTGCCGGGCTCGTTCTCGTGTGCTCGATCAGTCCTGCCCGTCGAGCGAGGCGCCGATCTCGGCGGCGGCGGCCTCGAGCACGCTGCGGTACTTGCTCAATTGGTCATAACGGATCCGTGCAGCAGGCGCAGAGACACCAAGGCCTGCGACGAGCCTGCCATCACCGTCCCGCACAGGGACGGCACAGCCAACCACGCCCGGGACGTACTCCTGATTGGTGGTCGCCCATTGTTCCTTGCGCACCCGTCGCACAACAGTGCGCAGTGCACTCGAACTGACGATCGTGTTCTGCGTGTTCTTCTCCAGCGCCGCGTGAGACAGCCACCAGTCGAGGTCCTCTTCGCTCATCTCGGCGAGGAAGAGCTTGCCGATGGACGTGCAGTACAACGGCGCGCGACGACCGGGTTCGAAGAACAGTCCATCGGAGCGCGGTGAGCGCGCCGAGGCGACGTAGGTCACGCGGTCATCGACGCGGCGGCCCAGCTGGCAGTGCTCGCCCAGCCGATTGGCCAGTGCGGCCAGGACGTTGTAGCTCTTCTCTGCGCGCAGCGACGCCTCGATCGTGGAGGCGGACAGCCTGAGCAGCGTCGGACCCACCACGAGCCGCTTCGAACCGAGCGCACGAGTCAGCAATCCGCGTCGCTCGAGTTGGCCCACCAGCCTGTGCACCGTCGGAACCGGCAACTCGGTCTCGAGCGCGATTTCCGTGATCGAGGTTGGACGTGCCGAATCTGCGACCGCGTGCATGACTGCAAGCGCGCGATCTAGGGGCTGGTCGCTCACCGGCTCCGCGTCGTCTTCCGACGCATGCCGTGTTGCGAGGGCTTGACCGTCGTCCATGGATGGCGAAACATAACCGAGAAATAAAATTTGTATTTCCGATTTTTGAGAAACAAGAAACGCACTCGTGCGTGGTGCAGGACGCGCCTCGCTGCAGTGCAAGGAGTGCACCATTTCCACGCCCACGAACTCGGCCGGTGCAACAAACAAGGGACCGCTGCGCGGACTGCGCGTGCTCGACGCCGGGAACATGATTGCGGGACCCTTGGCCGCGACACAGATAGCGGACTTCGGCGCAGAGGTGATCAAGATCGAGCTGCCGGGCGTCGGCGACTCGATGCGACACTGGGCACCGATGAAGGACGGTCGCTCCCTGTGGTGGAAGGTCATCGGTCGGAACAAGCGGCTGATCACGCTGGCCCTGTCGAAGCCGCGGGGACAGGAACTCTTCAAGGAGTTGGTGGCAAGCAGCGATGTCGTGATCGAGAACTTCAGGCCTGGCACCTTTGAACGGTGGGGCCTCGGTTTCGAGGAACTAAAGAAGCTGAACCCACGACTCGTCATGGTGCGCGTGTCTGGCTTTGGACAGACAGGCCCGTACGCGAAGCGCGGTGGCTACGGGACGATCGCCGAGGCGTTCTCGGGAATCCCTTCATTCACCGGCTTTCCTGATCGGCCCCCCACGCTGCCAGGCTTCCCGCTCGCCGACTCGGTCGCTGCCACGTTCAGTGCAATGGCGGCAATGATGGCGATCTATAACCGCGACCACGGCGATGGGCAGGGCCAGGAGATCGATGTCAGTCTTTACGAGCCGCTGTTCCGCCTCGTCGAATCCCAGGTCATCGGGTTTGACCAGTTGGGCATCGTCAAGCGACGGCAAGGCAATCGACTGGCGGAGGACTCGCCCCGGAACACCTACCGCACGCGTGATGAACGGTGGATTGGCATCTCTGCGAGCAGTCAGCGGACCTTCGAGAGGCTGGCTGCGTCCATGGGGATGCCCGAGCTGATCACCGATCCACGCTTCGTCGACAACGCCTCGCGTTGCGAGAACGATGTCGCGCTGGACGAAATCATTGCTGCATGGTTCGCACAACGCGACTGTGACGACCTTATGGCCATGTTCGAGAAAGCCGAGGTCGTCGCCGGCCCCGTGCTCGATATTCGCGACATCGTCGAGGACCCCCAGTACCTCGCGCGGCAGAACATCGTCTCGGTGAAGGATGACGATTTCGGTACCGTCCGGATGCAGAACGTGGTGCCGCGGTTCCTCGGAACCCCCGGCGAAGTACGGCATTCAGGCCGTGCTCTGGGTTCTGACAACCGGGAGGTCTACAGCCAGGTGCTCGGACTGTCGGAGCCCGAGATCGATGCACTGGCGGCCGAGGGAATCATCTGATGACGCACCGCTTTGAAGGTGTGCGCGTCGTCGGCGCAGGGCAAACGCTCTACACGAAGCGCTCGACGGATACCGTGCAGAAGCTGCTGTACGACGCGGGCACCAACGCCCTGCGCTCCGCCGGCCTGCAGTGGCGACAGGTTGACGGGCTCGCTATCACGTCGTTCATGCTGCCTCCCGACATCGCAGCCACGGTGGCCGAGCATCTCGGCATCGAGGCGAGGTTCCTGTTCCAGGGGCTCTATGGCGGTGCATCGGGAATCATCGGCATGGCGCACGCGGCGCGGGCCATTCGTGATGGCAGCTGCGACGTGGTCGTCGTGGCGGCGGCTGACGCCTTCGATGTCGCGTCCCACAACGAAACGCTCGACCGCTTCAATGGCAGCGTGCGCGAGTTCATGTCGCCGCAGGGCTTCGGTGGCGCGAACGGAATGTTCGCGCTGCATACCCGGCTGTACATGGAGCGGCACGGTGCAACGCGCGAGGACTTCGGGCGGTTCTGCATCGCCCTGCGCGAGAACGCGGGACTCAACCCCAATGCGCTGCTGCGCAAGCGGCTCACGATGGAAGACTACCTGAACGCGAAGCCGATCGCCGATCCGCTTCGCCTGTACGACTGCGTGATGCCCTGCATCGGTGGCGACGCAATCGTCCTTGCTTCGGAACGGATCGCCCGGACCTTGCCGGGGCCGTCGCTGCGCATTCTGGCCGCCGAGGAGATCCATAACCATCCTGCCAACGATCCCTACGCCGTTCCTGGCGGGTGGCTGGGTTTCCAGGAGCGGCTGTATGAGCGCGCAGGGTGCAGGCCGAAGGATCTGCATTTTGCGCAGCTGTACGACGACTACCCCGTCATGTGTTTCGTGCAGCTCGAGGGACTGGGGATCTGCGCGCCCGGCACGGCTCACCAATTCATCCGCTCGACGGACGTGACGGTCCATGGGGCGTTTCCGATCAACACCGGTGGCGGTCAGCTGTCAGCAGGGCAGGCGGGGGCAGCCGGTGGAATGATCGGTGTGTACGAAGGCGTCACTCAATTGTTGGGTCGCGCAGGTGAGCGGCAGGCGCCTTGCCAGCGTGGCGTGGTATCGGGCTATGGCATGGTCGCCTACGGTCGCGGACTGAGCAGCAGCGCCGCCATTTTCGAGCGCGTCAGCTAGGAGCACACCGATGAGCCTGCTCAAGCCACAGCCGCGCGTCAACGATCTCACTCGCCCATTTTGGGACGGTGCCAGTGCGCGCCGCCTGATGATCCAGCGCTGTACGCAGCCCGACTGTCGTCGGGCCGTGTTCTATCCGCGCGTGTGTTGCCCACACTGTCATGGGGGCGGACTGGAATGGATCCAGGCGTCCGGGCAGGGATCGATCGTGTCGCAAACCACTGTGCGGCGTACGCACCATGATGGCTTCAACGCCGAGGCGCCTTATGTATTCGCTGCCGTGGCGCTGAAGGAGGGGCCGATCGTCTATGCGCAGATCCCCGGGGCGCCACTCGAGGAGTCGCTCACCGGCCGCGCTGTGAGCGTCGACTATGCCGACCATGGCCCCGGACGCTTGATGCCTGTCTTCCGGATCGCCTGATCATGCAGCTGGACTTCGGGTCGGAGAACACGGCGCCAGTGCACCCGGCCTTCGTGCGGGCAATGATCGAGGCCAACGCGGGCTTCGCCACCAATTTCGAAGCGGAGGCGTGGACCGAGCGGGCGCTCGCCCGGCTTCGCGAGTTTTTTGATCACGACGGCCTGCAGGCGTTCACCGTGACGACGGGCACGGCCGCAAACGCCATCGCCCTTGGCGCCATGGTCCCGCCCTACGGGACGATCCTGTGTCATTGGGACGCGCACATCGAGACCGATGAGTGCGGCGCGCCGGAAATGATGACCTTTGGCGCACGGCAGGTGCCACTGGCGGGCGAGCATGGCAAGTTGTCGGCGGATGCGCTCGCCGACCACCTGCAGCACGCCCGCATCGGCGTCGTGCATTCCCTACAGCCGGCGGCGCTCAGCCTCACCAATCTCACCGAGGCAGGCACGGCGTATGCGCCTGACGAGGTGGCCGTTCTCACCGATATCGCCCGCCGGTACAAGCTTGCCGTGCACCTGGACGGCGCACGCTTCGCCAACGCAGCCGCTGCCACCGGTGCGACACCGGCGGAACTGACATGGAAGTCTGGCGTGGACGTGATCACGCTCGGCACGACCAAGAGTGGCTCGTTCGGTGTGGAAACGATCGTCTGCTTCGAGCCGCGCTTGTTCAAGCCACTGGCGTTCCTGCGAAAGCGCTCGGGGCACCTGGCGCCCAAGACGCGCTTTCTCGCGGCGCAACTGCAGGCGTACATGGACGAGGACCTGTGGCTGCGCAACGCGCGAAACGCCAATGCGACGGCAGCGCGGTTGGCTGCAGGCCTCTGCACGCTCGACAATGTCGCGCTCGTGCATCCGGTGCAGGGCAACGAAGTCTTCGTCACGATGCCCGAGACGATGGCAGAAGGGCTGGACACGGCTGGCGTGCGCTTCCAGCGCAACTGGCGTCCGAGCCCGCGCCACCATCGCTTCGTCTGCTCCTGGGCGACCGAGCCCGCCCAAGTCGACGCCGTGGTCGCGATAGCGCGCAACACTGTGCACAGCAACACGATCCCCGCGTGAGCCTGGTTTCCGCACTGCCGCGGCCGGTGGTGCTGCTGTGCCTGCTGCTCTTCGGCAGTACGTTCTCGATCGGCGCCTTCCCGGTACTGCTGCCGGAGATCGGCAGCAGTACGGGCATCAGCGACTTCGCGCTCGGGGTCCTCGCCGGCGCCTTCGGCTTTGCCCGCGTGCTCGCCGATATCCCGGCGGGGCTGTACATCACCAATCACCTGCGCAGGGCACTGGTGCTTTCCGCCGTGTGTCTGCTGGCCGGAATCGTGCTGCTCGCGAGCGGCGGCCCCCTATGGATGCTCGTTCTCGGCCGCGGGCTCTGGGGCGCTGGCCATGCACTCGCGATGCTGAGTGGCATCACGGCGATCGTGCGCTACGTTCCGGTCACGTCGCGCAGCCAGGCACTCAACGCGTTCGAACTCAGCGCGATGCTCGGTGTGCTCGGGGGCATGCTGCTGACGGGCTTCCTGCCTCCGACCTGGGCATGGAATGTCACGCTGGCCGTCGCATCCGCCCCGTTGCTCGTGGCCATCGTGCTCGTTCCGATGCTTCTACGCGCGCTGCCGAGCGAGGAGGGAGCCGGGGATCGGCCATGGTTCTCGCGCGGCTCGCGGGCGGCAGGCCCGCCTGCGCCGTTGTCCAGGTTGGCCATCCTTGCGTTTGCCGCGGGCTGCGTCATTGCGCTCGCGTGGTCGGCGATCGGACAGTTCGTGTTGCCGCTGCGCGCAAGCCGCGAGTTCGAACTCGGCCGTAGCGACGTGGCATTGCTGATTGCCGTGCCGCAGTTCGTCGACGTGCTCGTCCTGCTGCCGATGGGCAGGCTCGCCGATCGCGCGTCCCGAACACGGCTGCTGGGGGTCGTGCTGTTGCTTTTCGCAGGTGGTGTGGCGGCCGTGGCTTACGGCAGTCTGCCGATTGTCGTGTTCGGATGTCTCCTGTTCGGCATCGGTCTTGCCGCCTGGATGGTGCCGGTTGCTCTCATCAACCATGAGACCCCAGCGAGCCGCGTGGCCTGGCGAACCGCCATCTACCGCACCGGCGTCGACGCCGGCGTCTTCCTGGGGCCGGTGGTAAGCGGCCTTCTGCTCGATGGAGATGCGCTTGCCGTGCTGGGGCTCGTGATCGCTGCCGCGCTCGTATTTCTTGGTGTGGCCTTTCTTCGCGTGCGGGTCACCTAGCAGCGAACGTCGGCTTGGCTGCCGCGGCGCCAGGCCGCTGGCGCACGATGCAGACGCTTCACTGTCTTGTCCTTGCGGATCATGTCAACCGCTGTCAGCTGAGCACGGAAGCAGGCATCGTTGCCTCACGCGCGCTCCGTTCCTCGCCCGGCGTCGCCGAGGCTGTCAGTTGCCGTCGGCGTACGTCCAGATCCTGAATCCGACCGCTTAGCCTTTCGGTCAGCATCTGGGCAAGCGATTCCACGGCAGGCGAGCAGGTACTGTCACGAAAGTACAGGCTGACGTCGACGTCCCCGAGGTCGGGCAGTCCGAACTTGCCGTTGACGATCTGCAGGCCCGGCAGGAGCCCTTGAGGCGTGCGGATGGTCACGCCAAGCCCCGCTTTCACCGCCGTCCATACACCATGCAGGCCGGGACTGGTGAGCGCAATGCTCCACGGAATGCCGATGGCGTCGAGTGCCGCCACCCCACGATTGCGAAACCTGCAGGGCGCGGTGAACACCGCCAAGGGCAGCGGGGCGCGTCGATCCCATTCAAAGTCCTCGTGGGCGATCCATACGAGTGGCAAGCGGCCGATCGTCCGACACCGGCCACGCTCGCCGAGGCCAAGCGCGAGAGCAAAGTCCAGTTCGCCCGCCTCAACCGCCTGCACTGACCTGGTCCCGCCATCGACGCGCACTTCGAGGCAGATCGATGGGTAAGCGCGGCGAAACTGCGCGAGCACCGGCGGCAGCCAGGCCTCTCCGAAGTCCTGTGAGGTACCGAAGCGCACTTGCCCGCTGAGGTCAGTTCCCTGCACGGCTGCCAGCGCTTCATCGTTCAACGCGAGGATGCGGCGGGCGTAGCCGAGCAACCGCTCGCCGGCGTCGGTGAGCCTCAGGCGCCGTCCCTGTCGCGTCACGAGTTCCTGACCGGCGCGCTCCTCCAATCGCTTCAACTGCTGGCTGATGGCCGCCTCGGTGCGGCCTATTCGACGACCCGCCTGTGCCAGCCCGCCCAAGTCTGCGAGGGCGACGAAGGCGCGCAGCGTGTCCATGTCCAACTGCCGCGTACCGCCTGCGTTCAACGCGTCGTCAGGATCGCTCACCGCCACCTCCACACTTAAGAGATTCTTGAGGTTTGACCAATTATTTTTAGATGGTCTTTAGTTTCAGGCCAGCCTAGCATCCGACCAAACAGAAAGACAACCAGACATACGAGGAGACAACACCGTGGCAAGTGTGGATTCACGCATCATCAGCCAGCTTCTGAACGTTTCAACGTGCAACGTTTCGGACGCTCTCGATCGACTCGGCATCGAGGGCCAGCCCTCCGACATCCTGCCCATCTACCCCTGCGCCAAGATCGCGGGACCCGCCGCAACGCTGAAGGTGGTGCCCTTTGGGCAGGCAGAGGAGTCCATCGTCCTGGGGACCTTGAGGGCGATCGTCAAGGGCGGGCAGGGCACCGTGCTGGTGGTCGACGGCTCGCAGAACCCGCATATCAACAGCTTCGGCGGCGTCGCCGGCGCCACCGCAAAACACCTGGGTTTGGTGGGTTGTGTGTCAGATGCGGTCGTGCGGGACGTGGACGAGTACAAGCAATACGGCATGCCCGTGTACTGCCGCGGGATCGACCAGAAGTCGGTCCGAGGTCGCTCGGCCTGTGCCGGCTATGGAATGGAGATTCGCTTGGCTGGCGTTCGTGTTCGTCCGGGCGACTACATCCTGGCCGATGAAAATGGCACCGTCGTGATTCCCGCAGAACGGATCCTGGATGTGTTGCCGTTCGCGCAGAAGGTCAAGGCGACCGAAGAACGCGTGATTGCCGAGATTCGCGCCGGTGCTGACCCGATCGAGGCGCACCAGCGCGTCAACTACGACAACATGCTCAAGGCCAACGCGGCCTGACCATGAGCGCCGCGCTCGCTCCGCGGCGCGCCACGCTCTTCATCGGCGCGCTCGCGCTCGACCCATTGCCGGCCGCTCTCGCAAGCGGCGCGGACCTGCTGTGCATTGACCTCGAGGACGCGGTGCCGCCCGGCCGCAAGGATGACGGACGTGCCGCCGCCCTGGAGGCGCTTGCCGCGTTGGCACCCCGCGCGCTGCCATGCGCACTCGTGGCGCGCATCAATCCGCTGTCCACCCCAGAGGGGCAGGAAGACCTGCGTTGCCTGCTGCCGGCCGCCACACCACTGGCCGCGCTCATGTTGCCGAAAGTGGAGTCAGCCGCCGAGGTGTTGGCCGCAGCCGAGGCGCTCGACGCCGCACAACGAGCCTGCGATCTCTTCGTGATCATCGAGACCCCGGCAGCGCTCGAGCATGCCGTGCAGATCGCGCAGGCCCATCCTCGCCTGAAGGCGCTGTACTTCGGCGGCTTCGATCTTTCCACGGCCCTGGGCTGCGAAATGGCCTGGGAGCCGCTGCTGTATGCGCGCTCCCGGGTGGTGCATGCCGCCGCAAGTGGTGGACTCGACTGCATCGACTCGCCGTACCCGATCCTCAAGGATGCGGCAGGCCTCAGTGAGGCATGCGTGCGTGCGCGTGCGCTCGGGATGACTGGCAAGACTGCCAAAAGCGCCAGTCAGGTGCCCTCCATCGTGCAGGCCTTTACGCCGAGCGAGGCCGAACTGGCGCGCGCCCGGCGCATCGTTGCCGAGTTCGAGCGTGCCCCGACCCGACCGCTGTACTTCGAGGGTCGGCTGATCGAGCGCCCCGCCATCAAGCGTCTTCAGAAGCTTCTGGCGCTCGCCTGAATCCACACCTCCATGGCCCTGATCAACTACTTCACCAGCATCGACTTTGACTTCGGCGCTGTCGCGCGAACCGCCGAGGCGGCGCGGTCCCTCAACATCACGCGGCCGCTGGTGGTCACCGACCCCGGGCTCGCGCGCGGGCCGGTCGTGGCGCGCGTGCTCGAGGTGCTCGCGCCACTGAAGCCGGTGCTCTTCGCCGAAACGCCGCAGAACCCGACTGAAGAGTCGGCTGAACAGGCGGCAGCGATGTTCCGGCAGGAAGGCTGCGATGGCGTCGTCGCCGTGGGCGGTGGCTCGCCGATCGATCTGGCCAAGGCGGCAGCGCTGCTCGCGACCCATCCAGGACCGATCAAGCAGTACGCGCTGATCCACGGCGGCCTGCCGAAGATCACTGTCAAGGTGGCGCCTGTGATCGCGGTACCGACCACCGCCGGCACCGGCAGCGAAGTCGGGCGGGCAGCGCTCATCACCCTGCGTGACGGCGCAAAGCTCGGAATCATCGGCCCGCCCATGATCCCGCGCGCTGCCATCTGTGACCCGGAACTCACGCTTGGACTGCCGCCCCGCCTGACCGCCGCTACGGGCATGGATGCGCTGACGCACTGCATCGAGACCTACCTGTCGCCGCGGGTGAATCCACCCGCCGATGCCATCGCACTCGACGGCGCGGCGCGGGCAGCAAACTGGATTCGCAAGGCGGTGGCCGACGGCAGCGACCGCGATGCTCGCTGGCAGATGATGATGGCCTCCCTGCAAGGCGGGCTCACGTTCCAAAAGGGACTGGGCGCGGTGCACTCCATGTCACACCCACTGGGCGGGCTGAAGGCACCGGTTCTGCACCACGGCACGCTCAACGCCGTGATCCTGCCCGCCGTGCTGCGTTTCAACCGCAGCCACGCTGAGCAGAAGATGGCGGCCCTGGAGCGGGCCATTGGCGTACCGGCCGGCAGCGACTTGCCGCAATTCATCGAGCGGCTGAACGCCGACCTCGGGCTGCCGCCATCGCTGCGCGCAATGGGGGTGACTGATGAGGTGGTGCCGGCCATGGTGGAGGGCGCGCTGGCGGATCACTCGACGGCCACCAACCCCCGACCGGTGACCCGCACGGATTTTGACGACCTGTTCGCTGCGGCGATGGGTTGACTGCAGTCCTGCTGTGCCCACGACAATACAAAGGAGACAAGACATGCGAAGGACCCTGCTACGCGCCCTGGCGCTGTCCCCCCTGGCCACGGCGCTTCCCGCCTGGGCGCAGGCCGGCGGCTATCCGAACAAGCCCATCCGGTTAGTCGTTCCATTTGCGACCGGCGGCATTGCCGATACGTTCGCGCGCGCCATCAGCCAGCGGCTCAATGAGGTTTGGGGCCAACCTGTGGTGGTCGAGAACCGCACGGGCGCGGGCGGCAACATCGGTGCCGACTTGGTGGCCAAGGCGGCTCCCGACGGCTACACGATATTGATGACCAACATTGGCACGCATGCCGTCAATGTCCACCTGTTCAAGTCGATGCCGTTCGACCCGGTCAAGGACTTCGTGCCCATTGCCCACGTCCTCGACGCCGAGGGGCTGCTGGTCGTCCATCCTGACGTGAAGGCCAACAAAGTCAGCGAGCTGATTGCGCTGGCACGCGCTCAGCCTGGAAAGCTGAGCTACGCATCGGGTGGCATCGGCACCACGAGCCATTTGGCAGGCGAACTGTTCAAGTCGATGGCCAAGGTCGACATCACGCACGTCCCTTACAAGGGCAACGTGCCGGCCATCATGGATGTGCTGGGCGGTCAGGTGCAGATGGCCTTTGCCACCATGCCCACCGTGCTGCCGCATGTGCGGGCCGGCAAGCTGCGGTCGCTCGCGGTGATCGGCGCGACCCGAGCTGCCGCGCTGCCTGATGTGCCCACGGTGTCCGAATCCGGACTGCCGGGCTTCGAGGTGAGCAACTGGATCGGCCTGTTTGCACCCGCCGGCACCCCGATGGAGATCGTCAACCGCATTCACGGTGAGGTGCAGAAGTTCATGCGCACGCCGGAAATGGCCAAGCGACTCGATACTGAAGGCGCGAAGTTCTTCCCGATGTCGCAGACCCAGTTCGCCGAGTTCCAGCGCAACGAACTGGCGCGCTGGGGCAAGATCATTCGCGAGGCTGGCATCAAGGCCGACTGAGATGAGCGAGCAGCATCGACTCTTGATCGGCGGCGAGTGGGTCCAAGGGGCGGCCAGCCGCCCCAACATCAACCCTTCGGACACCCGGGACCTCATCGGCGAGTACGCACAGGGCAGTGCCGCACAGGCGGCGCAGGCGGTCTAAGCGGCAAAGTCTGCCTTCCGCGCATGGTCCACAGCGTCGCCTCAGCTCCGCTTCGATGCGCTCGACTTTGTCGGCAGCGAGATCCTTGCGCGCCGTGCCGAACTGGGGGATCTGCTCGCGCCTGAGGAAGGCAAGACGCTGGCCGAGGCGGTCGGCGAGGTGGCGCGGGCAGGGCGGATCTTCAAGTTCTTCGCCGCCGAGGCGTTGCGCGTACCCGGAGAGAAACTCGCCTCGGTCCGCCCCGGTTTGGAGGTGGAGATCACGCGCGAGCCGATCGGCGTGGTCGCTGCCATCGCCCCATGGAACTTTCCGATCGCAATTCCTGCATGGAAGGTCGCTCCGGCACTGGCCTATGGCAACTGCGTGGTGCTGAAGCCGGCCGACCTTGTTCCCGGAAGCGCGTGGGCGCTCGCAGAGATCATCAGCCGAAGCGGCTTGCCTGCGGGCGTGTTCAACCTGGTGACGGGTCGAGGCAGCGAAGTCCGTGGTGCGCTGCTCGACGATCGGTGGCCGAGCGCACCGTGCGCACCCTGCACGAAGGCCGACCCGGCGGCCAGTGGTTCGTGACCGCCATCGACCGCGGCCACCTGCGCTGCGCCCGCCAGTTCGACCCGGCAGGGTACCTGGGCGTGATCGTGCTGGACCCGCAGTCGGCGGCCATCCAGGACAAGCGCATTCCCAACCCGATGCGCGTTCCGCAGCCGCAGCTCGACGCCCGCTGGCTCGACACCCTGCAGCGTGAGGTCGGTGCGCCGGTGGGGGTGCACCTCGACGTGCACACGCTGGCGTCGCAGCCGGCCATCCTGACCATGGCGCGCGAGCGCGGCATGCCCGTTTTCACCTACAGCCTGGCCGACGATCGCCGCCACGCCGAAGCACTGCGCAAGGTGGCCGAGCGCACGAAGCTCTGGCCCACCGGCGTCATCATCGACGGCGACCCCGACGCCTTCTGCAAGGCCGTGCGATAGCCTGGCGGCGTACGAAGCCTTTCTTCATCGGTTGAGCGGGAATCTTGGCTGCGAGGGCAACGTGATGTGGATTGCGGGTTGGAACAATGGGGCGCAGCACCAGGGCTCGTGCCTGGAGGTGATCGCGCGTGCGATTGCCGGCGGTGGTGCAAGAGCGGGCTCGTGGCCTTAGCGCATCATGGCGCCGGCACGGCAGCTCGCGCAGGCGGGCGCAGGGTTCTGCTACGAGCGGCACCGGCCTGAGGAGACGACGCTTTAACGGGTCGTGCAGGAAGAGCTCGAGACCTTCCTTGCCCAGGTCCAAGCACACACCGGGTCGGGCCTGCCGCAGTTCGTCCAAGACGAGTTCGAGGCGTACCTGGAGTGCGGCATCCTCGCCCACGGATTCCTGCGTGTGCGCTGCAACGAGTGTGCGCACGAGAGGCTGGTCGCCTTCTCGTGCAAGCGACGGGGGTTGTGCCCCTCGTGCGGGGCACGGCGCATGGCCGAGACGGCCGCCTTCCTGGTCGATCGCATCATCCCGCGTGTGCCCGTCAGGCAATGGGTGTTGTCGTTTCCGATCCCGCTGCGCATCCTGCTTGCGGCGCACCCCGAGCTGCTCACACCGGTGCTGCGCATCGTGCATCGGGTCATCACGGGGTTCCTCGTGGAGCAGGCGGGTCTGAAACGCGGTGCTG
>VYLR01000204.1_pt1 | contig 21958 bp, 26 predicted proteins | sample 5114291 | NCBI WGS metagenome assembly VYLR01 (sample SAMN12291774, study PRJNA351875) | freshwater metagenome | isolation source: freshwater lake | place: USA: Michigan, Lansing Lake | collected 2013-08-14 | reverse complement strand
TCTTGTACACAAGAAATAAATAAATCTCTCGGTAACAATCCTCGATCCTCAGCAAACATTGCTAATACACACTGCAAAATAAATCGCTGGGCCGTCAACTCATCAAAACCGCTTTTATGACCGCGTTTTTTAACAGTTGAAACAACTCACCCATCCGCCGCGCTGCCGTTTCTGTAATCTCGACTTGATTATTCTGAAAAATAGGGGTACGATTCCCTACTTCCATAAAATTGAAGGCACTCACCCGATTTTTCAAATCGTTGAGATTTACTCGATCTACCGGTTCATCTATTTGAAGATCAAAATCAAAAATCCAGAACTGATCAAAATTACATAATAAGACATAGCGAGGGCGATTAGGAACCAATCGACTCCAGTATTCAAAAGCTTGGGGATAGTGCTTACTTAAATCTTCTCCTCGTTTTTTCATTTCCGGTTTTACCTTTCTTGCTACCTTTAGTAATCGCCTCCTCATAGGTTGCACCCGCTTCTAACGCACCTTTATGACCAAAAGCTCGAAAGAAACGGTCTAGGAAAATCTGAGCTTCTTTCTTTTCTTTGCCAGTAATATGCTGTTGACAAAAATCAATAAATTCCTGTAAGCTTTCAAGAGTAGTAGTCATCTTTTGCCTTTCCATTGGAGTAGGGTGGGCGTTGTAGTGCGATCACCATCTTACACAATAATTCATTATTCATAATTACCCCTCCCTTCTCCTGTCTCCTGTCTCCTGTCTCCCGTCGGACGGACATCGCTGCCCTCAAAATAGCCGGGGTTGCCTGTCCAATTGAAATCCGACACGCGAATGTTGAGTATTCCCAACTGCAGCACGGGGTTATAGCGCAAAATTAAACTATAGGTGCGACGACTCCATTCGAGAAAATATTCTGTACTGATTTCCTTCGCTTGATCGATACTATAAATACTCTGGAAACCCACACGGATCGGACCATATACCTGTTGAGTTATACCATAGGACATTGTTTGTTGATCAACAAAGCGATCGAAGAAAAAGGGTGATTGTCCGTTGACTAAACCCTGACTAAAACTGAGATTAAACCCGGTATAGTCGAGAAAATTGCGGGAAAAACGCCCAAACTGTCCCAATAATCCCACGGTTCCCGTAACGGAATTTTGCGTCTCCCCATTAGTGTAATAACTGGTGACACCGGTGACACCAGTGACAAGAGCAATATAGGGTTGAACAGGAAGAGGAGAAAATCTTAAACCTTGGTCGGGGGTCGGTGGTAAAGTAAGGGCAGACCAGAGTAAAAAACTGCGATTGAGAGAGACAGCACCCTGAAAACGGCTTAAATTAGTGACATTATCCGTTGCATTGGCCGCTAAGAGATTACTGCGATCGGTGGGTGCGTTAATATTCTGTAGAGAAGCTTGATAACTGAGTCTAATATCCGTATTCGGGACGACAATCACCGGTGAGGTCAAAATTGCCCCAAAACTGCTATTAACCGTCTGAAAACCCAAAGAACCGTTAAAGAGACGCTCGCGATAATTGTACTCCACATTGAGCAGATAGGGATCCTGCAACTGTCCGATCGTCTGTTGAAAGCGAATCTTAGAACGAACACTATTTTCGATCTGTTCCAAATCTAAATTAGAAAAAGAAGCTGTTGCTTGAAAAAACGAGCGCTCACCAAAATTAGTGGCAAAATTGCCCAATAAACCAAAAGCTTTCGGACTAAGGGCCGAAACTTCCCCACCTCCGGGGTTAGCTGAGGGGAAAGCATCGGGATTAAGGACTTTTTGAATTAAATATTGCGGTGTCAACTCAAAAAGAGTCTTCGGTGTCTCCACTAAAGTTAGGGGACTTTCTACGAAAAATCCGCCTCGATCCTCCCCATCATAGCCCGGAGCAATTAAAAAAGGACGACGACGACGGCGATCGAACGTAAGACTATTAATAAAAGTGGGTGCCACTACCCGTTGATCGAAAACCAACTGGGAATTACTCATCCGCAACTCATCGGTAAAGGGGCCGGTACTGCGAAAAGTGGCGGAATTGGCCCGAACTTCCAATTCAGGGGGGGAAAACGGGTCATTCGTCAGACGCACATTAGTGGCATTCCACACCTTACCATCAAAATTCAAGCGCTCGGCCTGAAAACGGACACGATTAATCGTTCCCCCCGATGGACTACTGATATTCTGTCGATCGCGCCGACTGGGATCCTGTCCCCCGACGACAAATTGAAAACCCTCTCCCGTCGTGATTCTCTGCAAGGGTTGATTTAATGCCAAACGATCGGTTAGGGTTCCAAAAGAACTGCTGGCCCCCGCACCCACATCGGTGGGCAGCGTTTGCCCTAAATCCCTAGCGGTGCTGGGTTGAAAAATCTCCCCATTAGCATTAAATACCACACCGCTATCCTGGACGAAATAATATTCAAAGCGATCGCCGCGCAGGATTTGATCTCCCCGGGTTAGGATCACCTGGCCCTCCGCTACCGCTAACTTTTCGGGAAGATTAATCTGTAAGCGATCGGCTGTTAGTACACTTTGGGCAAAACGCAGGGTGACATTACCTCTAGCGGTGATAATCTGCCGATTTTGGTCAAATTCCTGCTCATCGGCCACTAATTCTAGAGGCTTTTCCTCTTCTGGATTAACTGCAGCGGACTGAGCTAGGCTGTTATTGAGGGAAATCAAGTATTCTTGGCTGGTTTTTTCGCCTTTTTTCCGCACTAATAGCCGAGTTGAGCCATTTTTCTGGTTAAGAGCTTTTTGATTTAATCCTGAAACTATCTCGGTTTCGGGATGAATGGTGACACTAACGGCCGCGGGGGGTGGAGACTTCTGAATAGAAAGGGGTTTTCCTAAAGCTGCCGCATCACCCGCACTGCTAGGTAATGGTTTGAGGGGAATACCCTGATCGGGAACCAAGGGTTTTACCTCGACGGTTTCCGGGGGTGGAGTGACGGTGAGGGGAATAGAAATGCTCTCTTCTGAGAACTTTTTTGCTTCTAGAGGTGCTGGGGTGACAGGGAGGGGAACTACAGACGCGGGACTATTTTCAGAAACTTGGCGCTCCTCCGTTTCGGGTTCAGCTACAGTATTAATTAGGGCAGGTGGTTCAACAGCTAAGAAAAAAAAAGACATGACTGCACGAGTCGGCGATCAAAATAGAGGACGAGCGAACCTCAATGATACTACCATGATCATTATTACTAGGGAGACAGGGAAAGTTTAATAACTTGTTCCCTGTGCCTCTACCCTAGAACCGGTTTGTTAATTGTCTTCTACTCAAAGTCTTTGCGTCCGGGGTTACGGGTAGGATCGCCAGAAAGGAAGCCAAAGATAAAAAGTAAGACAAAGAAGGAAACAACGATATAAACGGCGATTTTTAGGGTTAACATTACTAAGACGTTCTCCTTAGACTAGATTAATGCAATAACAGGGTTAGCATACCTTGACCTACTTTACCCCATTTGGGCGATCCCTGAACAGAGAAAAGCGATCGGTCTTCAGTCGTCAGTTATCAGTTATCAGTTATCAGTTATCAGTTATCAGTGATCAGATAAGTGGGTGGGTGGAATTAAATATAAGATGAACGTAGGTTGGGTTGAAGCATGAAACCCAACGCCCGCTCATGTTACGCTACCGCTAACCTATCCTACAAATAATTGTGCCTCCCTACTTATGAGTTTTTAGTGGACAGTCTGATCAGTGATCGGTGACTAAATAGCCTATTTTTAGCCAATTTATGAATAATATCGGTAAATTATATGTGGTGGGAACGCCGATCGGCAATTTAGACGATCTGACTTTCCGCTCCTTGGCAACTCTCAAAAAAGTCTCTCTAATTGCTGCCGAAGATACCAGACACACCGGCAAATTATTGCAGCATTTTGATATTTCAACCCCTCAAATTAGTTACCATGAACATAATCGCCTTTCCCGTCTCGATGAGTTATTAAATATTCTCAGCCAAGGTCAGGATATCGCTTTGGTTACTGATGCAGGAATGCCGGGTATTTCTGACCCAGGTTATGAGTTAATTAAAGCTTGTATAGAAGCTAAGATCGAAGTGGTTCCCATCCCCGGAGTAACGGCGGTAATTACTGCTTTAGCGGTGTCGGGATTACCCACGGAAAGATTCTGTTTTGAAGGATTTCTTCCGGGTAAGGAAAAGCTGAGACAAGAGCGCTTAGAGAGTTTAAAAACTGAAACGAGAACGATGGTTTTTTATGAAGCTCCTCACAAACTTATTAAGACTTTGGAGGATTTACGAGAAACTTTCGGCCCAACGAGAAAGATAGTTTTAGGTCGGGAATTAACCAAGCTTTACGAAGAAATTTGGCGAGGAACTGTCGCCGAGGCGATTAATTTATATCGGGAGAATAAAACTCCTAAAGGGGAATTTACTATCGTAGTTATGGGCAACAATCGGTTCGATACTATCCAATTATCCGACGAGGAATTAAAACGGGAATTAAAACAAATTATCGAAGGAGGAGTTAATCGATCGCAAGCCAGCAGACAATTAGCACAAGTTACTAATTTATCCCGCAGTCGTTTATACAAATTAGCCTTAGAAATTTGATGATTATCAATTTTTATTCCCACCGCTAACCGATTACTTAGCTGATTGAAGTAACAAAATTCCTCCGGCAGTTAATCCTAAAATATTGGGCAACCAAGCGGCCATCAAGGGGGTTAAAACTCCGCCAATGCCTAAGGAACTGGTGACAAAAGATAGGAGATAATAGGAGAAAATTAGGACGATACAAATACCGAAACTGGTGGCTTTATTAGCATTTTGCGGGCGTAATCCCAAGGCTGCCCCAATCATGCCAAAAACTAAACAAACAAAGGGTAAAGATATTTTCTGCTCGATTTGAACCTGTAGTTTTCTAGTTTTGGTGGGATTGCCACTTAATTGCAGTATTTCTAAGTATTCCCGCGCTTGTCTGAGGGTCATTTCTGAACCATCTCGGCCTCGAAAAGCTAAATCTAAAGGGGTACGCGGTAGGGCTAATTGTTGATGTTGAAAGCGGACAATATTACGATAGGAACCATTAGGATCAATTAGATAAATTGTGCCGTTATAAAAATCCCAGATATTTTTTTCAATATTCCAAGAAGCTGATTCTGAGGTAATAATTTGATTAACTTCCGGTTGAGTGCGATCGAGAATGGTTAAACCTAACATTTCTTGACCGTTAAATCTTTCGGCATAAAATAACCTTCTTAATACCGTTTGCGCTTCCCCTCCATCCGGTTGCCGCACTTTGCCGTATTCAGGATAAATAATATTATCTTCAATAAAAGATTTGCGATTTGGTCGCAGAGCTTTGGTCATGGTAGCATTAGCTTCATAACTGGCAGCCGGAGCCACATAATCATTAAAAACGTAGGTTAATCCCGTCACTATTAAACTTAGCACAATGGCGGGAATTATTAGGCGATAAACACTAATTCCAATACTTTTAAAAGCAATCAATTCGCTATCACTGGCTAAACGACTGTAGGCCATTAAAGCAGCTAAAAGTATCGACATGGGAAAGGCTAAAACGATAAACTCTGGCATTTTTAATAAGAGAATTTTTAGGGCCAAAGTAAAAGGTAAACCCGATTCAGTAATCCGTCGCACTAAATCAAATAAAGTGCCGATCGCCACTCCCAAAGAAGTGAATAAACCCATACCAAATAGAAAGGGCAATAATAACTCGACAAAAATATAGCGGTCTAAGATGGTAAATCCGGGTATTCTACTTAAATTTCCTTGCCAATTGCTAACTTTCATGATATGATACAGCGATTTTTTATTAATAACAATTATCTTAAGAAATTATCACCCAAATAATACTGACGCACCAGAGGATTATTATAAAGTTCTTCGCCACTTCCCGCCGCTAAAATCTGCCCTTCGCGCATAATATAAGCACGATTAGTGATAGCCAAAGTTTCTCGCACATTGTGATCGGTAATTAAAATTCCCATCTGACGATCCCTTAAACCAGCGATCATCGCTTGAATCTCGGACACGGCGATTGGATCCACCCCGGCGAACGGTTCATCTAATAATAAAAATCTTGGTCCGTTGACTCCCACCGCTAAAGCGCGAGCTAATTCCGTCCTTCTTCTTTCTCCTCCAGAAACGTAAGCGCCTTTAGTGCCAACAATCTTATCGAGGCGAAATTCTTTTAATAAATCATAGAGACGATTTGCCCGTTGGGAAAAGGGAACTCCCGACTGTTCTAGGGCTAACTGAATATTTTCTGATACAGTTAAATAACGAAAAATACTGGCCTGCTGCGTCAGATAGCCAATACCCAGACGCGCCCTCTGATTAAGAGGTAATTTGGTAATTTCTTTTTGATCGAGCCAAACGCGTCCTAGATTCGGTTTAATTAATCCCGTGGCGATATAAAAAGTTGTAGTTTTCCCCGCACCATTTGGTCCCAATAACCCGACAATTTCCCCCGGGGCAACGGTAATACTCACTCGGTTAACCACGAGCCTTTTACCGTAGGATTTATGGATATTTTCTAATACTAAAGTCATCTTTATCCGGTGTTGGGGTGTGGGGTGTGGGGAAGTGGGGTGTGGGGTGTGGGGTGTGGGGTGTGACCCCCCCAAACCCCCCCGACATCGGGGGGGCAGGGGGGGTGTGGGGTGTAGGGTGTAGGGTGTGGGAAGAATAAATAAAAATAATCTCCTGTCTCCTGATTCCTGACTCCTGATTCCTGACTCCTGACTCCTGACTCCTGACTCCTGACTCCTGTCTCCTGATTCCTGACTCCCCATCACTGCGGGTTAATAATTGGGGCAGCGGGGAGGGAAGGAGAAGGTATGGGTGCGGGTACGGGGGAGGCTGCCGGTTGGGGGGAAGTTTCGTTATCTTTGACTAAATAAATTGACTCCACCTGCTGACTGGTTTGGGGAGTAGCGATAAATCTACCCTCATCGACTAGATAAGTCATCGTTTCAGCGCGGATACTGTTGCCTTCTTGCAAAACATAAACATTACCCGTCATCACTAAACGACGTTCGCGGCTAAAATACTGAGCTTGGGCAGAAGTGGCCTGCATTTTACGGGCAGGATAGAACACTTGTACGTTACCTCTCGCAGTAATTACGCCCGTTTTTGAGTTTGCCTCTTGAATATCCGATCGCACTGTCATGGCATTACCGGGTACAATATTCTGCTGTGCCTTGACTAGGGGAGAATTGCCCAATCCCACCATTAAGCTGGTAGAAACGAGGGCAACTAGCCATCCCCTGATTTTTGCGGATCTTGCTCTCATAAAAATGTCACCTATAAGTAAATGGTTTCAATTAAATTGAAGATAAATTGCCCCTTGATCCCCCCTTATGATCCCCCCTTAATCCCCCCTTGATAAGGGGGGTGCTGATCCCCCCTTAATCCCCCCTTGATAAGGGGGGTGCTGATCCCCCCTTAATCCCCCCTTGATAAGGGGGGTGCTGACAATTTTAACACCCACCTACTTAGAGGTAATTGTATTGACTAACTAATCCAGCTGTTTAGAGAACGGGATGACTTTTGAGGATTTTCGGCAGGGAACAGATAGATTGATCGAGGTGGGGATGAGGATGTTCCTGATTGCTTTTCATCGCTTCTAACACTGCCGGTAAAGCTTGGGGATCGAGATTCTGTAAAAAGTTTAATAGATCCAAACTCTCCCCCACCAAGTGCGTCACGTTGATCCCCTCGTAATCGGGTTGATAGTGTTGTAAACGTCTCACCCCTTCTCCCAAAAGAATTACCGCCCCGCGCCAGTTATTATTTTCCAGATGGTAACAAGCGACAGCAATCTGCAAAATGCCTTGATAAAAGGTTTTTTCAGGCTCTGCGGACTCCATCCACAAAGCCTCTAGGGTATCATGACAAGCATAGAATTGCTGGCGATTAAATTCGTCGATTCCTTGCCCAAAAGCGCTGGCTGTCATTACCCTATACTAATGCCCCTTCATCAATTCGCGGACTTCTTGGATATAGTCGAGGGAAATTACCTGTTCTTCCCCAGCAAACTCGTTATCGGGGGTAATAAACAGCATACAGTGACATTCTTTCCGTTCCCGCATCGGCACACAGGGACAATTCCAGAAAGTATTTTTTACCTCCGCTTCTTTGTCTTCGTAGTGACGACAGGGACATAAAGGAGCGCCTAATTCGTCCTTATGACGCGCTAATCCCTCAATTACTACCGCTGTCACCGAGAGATCGCTACAGAAATAAGTATTTGTACCTTTAGCGTACTGTTCGGCAAACTTCTTCATCGCCTCAAGACTCTTATCCGTGTCCGTGATCTGGCTCATAGTTATCTTATCTCCCTAGCTTTCTATAAAAAAACTTTTTACTATCCTATCTCGATCCGCTTCCCCTTGGGCGAGGAGAATTTTTAGAATCTCTTTCGATTTTGCGACCGATCCCCTTGTTAATCTAATACGATAAAAAGACTCTCTTTGGCCAAAAAGTCGAGCTTTTGGCCAGCAGATCGGAATTATGGGGGCAAAGTTCCTCAAAACCTATCCTTGATTCCTACAATCCCTGTACCCTATCAATACCAGAACATGATTTTATCTTTTTTGCAGACAAATAAAATTTCTGACGATAATACCCCTTGGTGGCTGAAAATTACCTCCCTTTCCCCCCACTGTATTTACTATTTTGGTCCCTTTGCTTCTTTTGAGGAAGCACAACAGCATCAGGGGGGTTATCTCCAAGATCTAGAGTCCGAAGGAGCGCAAGGAATCAGTCTTTCGATCGAGCGCAGTAATCCCCATTATTTGACCGTTTTTGACGATGGAAATCAGGATCTAGCTAAAACTTTTACTTCCCATGCTCGAACCTTTTCTCGCTTTATTTCTTAAGTCTCCCTGTCCTCTTTGTCAACGGCAGAGCGATCGAGAGCTTTGCCGTGATTGTGGGCGACAATTACAGGCCTATCGTCAGAATAACCCGCTTTTTCTCTGGCGTGGTTCTATTCCCCTGTTTATCTGGGGACGCTATGAAGGTAAATTAAAACAGGCGATCGCTAAAATGAAATATGATCGCCATCCCGCTCTCGGCTCTTTGCTAGGCAGTTGCATGGGGGAAACTTGGCTGCTTCGTCCTCCCCTCACCGATAAACGTTTGACGGTGATTCCTATCCCTCTCCACCCAGAAAGATTAAAGGAAAGGGGTTTTAATCAAGCAGAAGTTATTGGCGAGGGTTTTTGTCGTTTAACCGGTTATCCTCTGGCTAGTCGCGGATTAATTCGGATTAAGAACACGGCAGCCTTGTTTAGTATGGCAGCCGAGGAAAGGAAAAAGACGATGCAAGCGGCTTTTCAACTGGGGAAAAATTTACCCAAATCAGTGCCGATTCTCTTAATCGATGATATTTATACCACAGGAACCACGATCGAGGAAGCTGTGCAGGTTTTACGCACAGAGGGATATCGGGTAGTCGGTGCGATCGCTCTTGCCAGTTCCAAAATTAGCTAAAATGCCCAGACGGAATCGGTCTAGGCATTTTAGAGTTAGATTAAATTAAGTCCGTTTGATCTTGTCGTATTGACTGATGAAAATCAAACCGATAGTGGCAGGGATCAGAACGATAACCGCACCTAAAACAAGGCTCCAGAGAAAGTTAGCTAAAGAGGGTGTCATGATAGATAAATCCTTTGTCATATTTTCAAAGACTTAGTTTTTTATCTTATCACCTTGGGCGAGAAGACCCCCAGTTCCACGGACAGATAAATGCGATCGCAGATTTTATATGTCTTCAATCCCTCAAGATAAAGTCTCCCTTGACTTCTCAAGGGGATAGGGATGTTTGACAATAGGTGATAGTTACAAAACTTTAAACTAGATTGGCAAAGATTTTTATGGCTACTGACGATCGCAAACGGCGCATTCTCGATCATCTCTCCAAAAGTACCACTGGTGCTGACTATATTCCCAAAAAACCGCTGCCAATTGTGGAAACTCCTCCGGTGGTAGCGGAACCCGTGGCAGCGCCGCCTCCAGTAACTCCTTCACCGGAATTAACCGCTAAAGAGCGCAAAAGAAAGATAATGTCCCATCTTTCCATGAGTAGTCAAGATTTTGGCGAAATTACTAGCACTGCCCCCGAAGAAAAGCGTAAACGCCAAATTAACGACCATCTGCGCCAAAGCCAAGGATAAATAGGGTTTGCGGCAAAAAGTTTTTCCTGGGGGTAGGGTGTGACCCCCCCCAACCCCCCCCGACATCGGGGGGGGCAGGTGGGGTGTGGGGTGTGGGGTTTTACCCATTTTCAGGGAGTCAATTACCTAATTTTCAGGGAAAAAGTCCCTAAAATTCCCCCCCCAATCACTCCCATATCCGGTACTTTTTGATTTCAAAAAAGCCTAAAGATATTATCCAACAAGGTTTTTAGATTTATTCAGCAAACCCTAAATAGTAAGGAGTGAGAATTAGCAACTAGGCATCTTCTAGACTGTTCTCGCTCCCTCATTTTCTGCTGTCGATGGGAATAATGACAGTTGTTGCAGATCAGTTCCTCGCCCTGGCAACAAGGGAATGTTAAAGTTAGTAATGAGCGCTTCGGTGATCGGATGACGTAATTTTTCTGTGGAACCAACATGATAAAAATGCTGTTTAGTATAGATATAAAACTGATCAGCACTCCAATTTTTTTTAATTAAAGGATTGCTTCTAAACTGATTACTGTGCCAAGTAGATAAAATAAACCGACAAGAAATATCCTTTAAAATAGTCACCAAACAATCTTCATCCTCTTCAGACCAAGAGTTAAAATAATCGGCGTGTCTCCCTAAATAAGGAGGATCGAGATAGATCAAGTCTGTTTTTTGCCAATCAGATAAAGTCTCTCGAAAGTCAGCAACTTGAAAATTATAATCAGTTTTAATAAGAATATTTTCTAGGGCAATAACTTGATTGACTATTTTGGTAATATATGCTTGAGAAAATCGTTCTGATTTATGACAGTAAGGTACGTTAAACTGTCCCTTACGATTGAATCTCATCACGCCATTAAAACAGGAGCGATTGAGAAATAAAAAATCTAGAGAATTAGGAGATTGATTAAATCTTTCTCGTACTTGATAATAATAACTTTCTCCCTGATCCTTAAGAACTTGACCATTTTCTTGCAAAAAAAGCTTAACAGTTTTACTGGTAATAACTTGATTTTTTAGATTATTATAAAACTGGATAATATGAGTATTTGTGTCCGCAAGTAAAGCCTTTTTGGGATTAATATTAAAAGCCACCACTCCCGATCCAGAAAAGGGTTCTATCCAACGCCCAAAGCTCAGATCAGACACAATATTTTTAACATCTTTTACCAATTTAGTTTTAATTCCTTGACACTTAATCGGTGGCACAAGTGGCGTTAACTTCACTAAACACTCTCCTCATCAACAGTAATTTCTATCCACAGCCAACTTAGCTCCTGTTGGCTCGTGAATAAAGGTTAAATCAGGGTAAAAATTTTGTTGAGATACTAACTCTATCTTTAATTGGTTACATCTAGCAAAATTATCAAATATGGGAAAAAGAAGCAATTCTAGGATTTTGGAGATGATTTTCGTATCAATAGATATAGTATATACTTCTAGGCAGTTTAAATTCAGTACAGCAATATCCCAGAAACCCTGAGACTCTTGTTAGAACAAATGAACTAAAAAAATTCTCGTCACCATTGTTGTCAGAATTATGAGAATTACGTTACATTTAGTTAAGATTTAATTGGCTGCGGGGATTAATCTCGAAAAAATAACGTAAAATCCTTGACAAAAACAGCTAAATGAGTTAAGCAAAAATCTTTATCCTAGAACCACTAAACAAACATGAAACTATCCTGGAAAACGATTTTACTGTGGACATTGCCCGCCCTTGTGGTCGGTTTTTTCCTCTGGCAAGGCACTTTTGCCACGGCCACCAGTAATATCGGCAATAACACCGCCACTACCCGCATGACCTACGGACGCTTTCTAGAATACCTAGAGAGTGGTAGGGTTGTTAGCGTCGATCTCTACGAAGGTGGCAGAACTGCGATCGTACAGGCCCTAGATCCAGAACTAGAAAACCGAGTACAACGCCTACGAGTCGATTTACCGGCCAATTCCCCCGATTTAATCGCCCGTTTACGCGATTCTAAAATTAGTTTCGATGCTCACCCGATGCGGAATGACGGCGCTTGGTGGGGATTCCTCGGTAATCTACTTTTCCCCTTTTTGCTGATTGCCGCTCTCTTTTTCCTGTTCCGCCGTTCTAATAATATCCCAGGCGGCCCCGGTCAAGCGATGAGTTTTGGTAAATCAAAAGCCCGTTTCCAGATGGAAGCGAAAACCGGCATCACCTTTGATGATGTGGCGGGAATTGACGAAGCGAAGGAAGAATTACAGGAAGTCGTCACTTTCCTCAAACAACCGGAGAAATTTACCGCCGTCGGGGCCAAAATCCCCAAAGGAGTCCTGTTAGTTGGCCCTCCCGGTACGGGTAAAACCCTGTTAGCAAAAGCGATCGCCGGTGAAGCGGGTGTACCTTTCTTCAGCATTTCCGGTTCGGAATTTGTGGAAATGTTCGTCGGTGTCGGTGCTTCTCGCGTGCGCGATTTGTTCAAAAAAGCCAAGGAAAATGCTCCCTGTTTAATCTTTATCGATGAAATTGACGCGGTAGGTCGTCAACGGGGTGCCGGTATCGGTGGTGGTAACGATGAACGCGAACAAACCCTAAACCAATTATTGACAGAAATGGACGGTTTCGAGGGGAATACGGGAATTATCATCATTGCCGCCACTAACCGCCCCGATGTTCTCGATTCCGCTCTCATGCGTCCGGGCCGTTTTGATCGCCAAGTAACCGTCGATGCACCCGATTTTAAAGGTCGTTTAGAGATTTTAGACGTTCATGCCCGCAATAAAAAGCTGGCTAACGACGTTTCCATCGAAGCGATCGCCCGTCGCACTCCGGGGTTCAGTGGGGCAGATTTAGCCAATTTACTGAACGAAGCGGCCATTTTAACCGCCCGTCGTCGTAAAGAAGCCATTACCCTCCTAGAGATAGATGATGCGGTAGATCGCGTTATCGCTGGTATGGAAGGCACTCCTTTAGTCGATAGCAAGAGCAAGCGCTTAATCGCTTATCATGAAGTAGGCCATGCGATCGTGGGTACGCTCTTAAAAGATCACGATCCCGTCCAGAAAGTGACTCTGATTCCCCGGGGACAGGCCCAGGGTTTAACTTGGTTCACTCCCAACGAAGAACAGGGTTTAACCACGAAAGCGCAGTTAATGGCCCGGATTTCCGGTGCTTTAGGTGGTCGGGCAGCCGAGGAAGAAATCTTCGGCTATGATGAGGTGACTACCGGTGCCGGTGGCGATTTACAGCAGGTTTCTGATATGGCCCGCCAGATGGTGACTCGTTTCGGGATGAGCGATTTGGGTCCTTTGTCCCTAGAAAGTCAAGGGGGTGAAGTGTTCCTCGGTGGCGGTTTGATGACTCGCTCCGAGTATTCTGAGAAGGTCGCTACTCGCATTGATGATCAGGTGCGATCGATCGTGGAACACTGTCATGAAATTTCTCGGCAAATTGTCCGCGATCATCGCGAAGTGATCGATCGAGTGGTGGAGCTGCTGATCGAAAAAGAAACAATCGATGGGGAAGAATTCCGGCAAATTGTGGCTGAATACGCCTACGTTCCCGAAAAAGAACAGTTCGTACCACAGTTATAGGTTGATTAGAATAAATAGGCGATCGGGTGGGTTAAAGCTCACCCGATTTTTTTATGCTAGTTAGGGTTGGCTGAATAAATGTGAAATGTAGGCAAGGTAAGAGTTTTGTGGCTTTTTTCGCGAAACAGGTGCAAGATTTTGAGAGAATCGTCGTTCAAAACCTTGCGTCTTCATCGGCCCGCGTCCTGTAGGGGCGAAGCATTCGGACAATCACCTATCGGTGAAACCGTAGATTTTCTAACCGAATGCTTCGCCCGTACTTTTTGCCGCAAACCCTAGTTAAGGGTTCAAAAACGGCAAAAATAAAGATTAAATGGCGTAAAATCTGTAAATAGACGATTTAATTGCTTATTATTCATTCTTAATTCTCCTGACTACTGACTACTGGCTACTGACTCCTAACCCCACCAACAAACTTTTTGCCGCAAACCCTAGTCATCATCATCGTCATCGTCTTTATTCTGGTCATTATCATCGTCTTTTTGCCGCTTTTCCCCGTCTTTATCGCTATCTTCGTCTTTTTGCGGCGATTCCACCGTTGTAGGGACGTTTTTCGGTTCTTCGGCTTGTTTTCCTCCCTGACAAGCACCTAAAACCGTAGTCAAGGTTAACAGAATCAGCAAAACTAAGGATTTGATTTTCATAGTCTTTCTCCCCACTCGATCGATAAATATAACAATTTTAAGACTTTTGGGCGGTGGATAGCTTGGCTAATGCCAAGAAAGTGCATTCCCAGACTAAACGGGGTTGAACGTAGGCTAACAGCTGCCGGCGGGTTTTTTCCAAGATTTCTAAAATCGATCGCTCTCGTCGTCGTTGCCAATCCTCATACTGAAGATAACTCACATACCATAATTGGGTTTCCGTGTCAAGATTTTGAGCGATAATTTTGGCTAATTCCAGTGCTTGGGAGAGTTTTAGGGGAAATTTGCCGGAAGATCGCGGTAAATCTTGGGGGAGACTGTCGAGAAATTCTAAAGCTGCGATCGCTTCTCCGGGGCTACCTTGGGCTAAACCGAGAATTGCCGGATAATTGAGAACGCGAGCGTGTCCGTTAGAGCGCAAGACTTGAGCGAGATTTTCTTCCGAAAGACGCTGAAAAGGGATATGTTGACAGCGAGAAACGAGAGTGGGTAGTAAAGAGGAAGGACTGGGAGCAATCAGGATTAAAGTGGCTTTTCCCGGTTCCTCAAGGGTTTTTAAGAGCGCATTTGCCGCCGATTCCGTCATGGTGTCTGCTTCCTCGATTACCACCACAGAGCGGGCCGATTCGAGGGGAGGACGACTTAAAAAGTTAGTAATCTCGCGAATTTGTTCGATGCGGATTTGCGGGGGAGCTTTGCGCTTGAGATTGCTTTCCTGTGCTTCTTTTGCGGTGAGCAGTTTGCCTTGGTGTTGATAAGTGGGTTCAATCCAGAGTAAATCGGGATGATTGCCACCGAGAAAGCGTTTCAGGATTAATTCCCTTGTTTCCGGAGATCGATCTCTAGTTAACAAGTCTTGACAGAAACATTTTGCTGCTAGATTGCGTCCAATCCCCTTAGCGCCGGCGAATAAGTAAGCGGGAGCGATCGAATTGACTTCAAGCGCTCTTTGTAGTAGTTCAATGGCCTGATTTTGACCGATTAACCGTGACCAATCTATCATCTTTTCCCTGCCATGGCTCGCTATTGCTGTTCCTATTTTGTCGGGATTTCTCCTCATCAGACCGAGTTTTTATACGATGATATATTAAGTTTGGGTGAATTTGAAATCATCAAGCGCCGGCCCGATGTGTTACTTTTATCGGAAGTTCCTAACGATGCTCTCTTTCCCCAGTTAGTGAAAGTGGAATTATTTATTCATCCTCCCACTAGCTCGGAACTTCAGATTGATTTATTGGTAAAAAATCATGAATTGCCCCTGAGAACTAATAATCGTTGTCGGCAATTTTTTCAATCTATTCACCAGATTATTACCAACAATTATCAAGGTCAATCCCTGACCAGAATTACTGCTTAACCCGATTCGTTGCTGTCTTCGTCAGCTGACGAAGACTTGGGGAAAAAATACCACCTTATCACCGTGATTTCACTGGGGTGCTAACTTTTCCTTCAGATATAAGTAGGGAGGCACAATTATTTGTAGGATGGGTTAGCGGTAGCGTAACATAATCGGGCGTTGGGTTTCATGCTTCAACCCAACCTACGTTCTTTTCCTTCAGATATACTCATGCTGCGCTCTCCCCAGTGAATATTACCGCTCGGTTAAGAGAACTTGGGTTCTGTCTTTATCATCTTCGACGATGAAAAAATGCTCTTTTTGGCGCTTGATAGATTGATCGAGAAAAAATCGGTAATTGCTTTAATTTTTGCCTTCCTGCGTCGATGTGAGCGGGGGAAATTGACGACGTAAAAGCAAGGAATTACTCACTACCATAACCGAACTAAAAGCCATCAAAGCTGCTGCTAGGGCCGGACTGAAAGCTAGACCCCAACGGGGCAGTAATAAGCCACCGGCAATGGGAATAGCAAAGGTATTATAACCCAAAGCCCAAAAAAGATTTTGTCGGATTTTTTGCCATGTGGCCAAACTTAAATGCAGAGATTGCACCACATCCTCCAGGCGATCGCTAATTAAAACGATCCCGGCCGTTTCCATGGCCACTTCCGTGCCACCGGCCAGAGCAATACCGATGTTAGCCTGTCCTAGTGCAGGAGCATCATTGATACCATCACCCACCATAGCCACGATTTTGCCCTCTTTTGTCTGTAGGTCGGCAATTAAGGCTGATTTTTCGGCGGGAGCAACTTGGGCATAAAATTGGCTAATACCCAAACTATTAGCGATCGCTGTTACCACTTCTTGGCGATCGCCACTGAGTAAAATCACCTCTAAACCGAGTTTTTGCAACTGATTAACGGTTGTTTGAGCATCAGGACGCAATCGATCCTGAAAAGCGATCGCGCCGAGTAATTGTTCTTCCATCCCCAGATAAATCACCGTTTTACCCGCCTGTAAAAGCTCTTGAATCCCCCAGATAGTTTCATCGATTTTAATGCCGTTCTGGGCTAACCATTGCCGATTTCCCAGAACAATTTTCGACCCCTGCACCCTGGCAGAAACTCCCAATCCGGCCACAGTTTGAAAATCTTCCCCCGTCAGGTTAGTAGGAGGAGTAACTGCGTCTAAAATCGCCCGAGCAAGAGGATGATTAGTACCACTCTCCACTACTGCCGCTAATTGTTGAATTTCCAGGGGATTAAGCTCAGAAAAACTCAAACAATCGGTAATTTCCGGATGACCTTGGCTAAGGGTTCCCGTTTTGTCAAAAACCACCGTTTGCAGTTGCGAGACGGTTTCCAAAACATCGCCCCCTTTAATTAAAATACCCCGTTCGGCTGCTAAACTGGTTCCCACCAGTAGGGCCGTTGGTGTGGCTAAACCGAGAGCGCAGGGACAAGCGACCACAAGCACAGAAATCGCTAATTTTAGGGACAAAAGTAGGGTAGAAGTGGGTTGAATCATCTCGTGGTGTCCTGTGGTTGACCCTAACACCTCTGGAAAGAGCCTAGTTCCCCAAAAATACCAAAAGAGCAGCACAATTAGGGCAATTATCATCACTCCGTAGGCAAAATAACCCGCTACCCGGTCCGCTATCTTCTGCACCGGGGCCTTGCGAGTTTGCGCTGATTCCACGGCTGCGATAATCTTAGCTAGGGTGGTATCAGTTCCCACCTGACGAGTTTGCACGGCGATCGCACCAGAGAGATTGAAACTGCCAGCAATGACTAGATCTCCCATTTCCTTAACCACCGGCAGCGATTCCCCCGTTAACAAAGCTTCATCGACCGTGGTTCTTCCCTGAATAATCTCCCCATCCACGGGAATTTTTTCCCCGGGTAAGACGCGCACCCATTCCCCGACGCGCAGCTGTTCCACGGGAATGGCCACGCCCACACGGTCATCTGTACTACCAATCAGGTGAGCCACTGCCGGTTGTAGGGAGGTAAGCGCTTCTAGGTCTGCGGCTGCGCGATGACGGGAATGCGCTTCTAGAGTCCGTCCGAGGAGAATAAACCCTAACAGCATGACCGGTTCATCGAAAAAGCACTCTAGACCGAGATTAGGCAAGATAAGAGCCAAACAACTGGCTATATAGGCGCTACCTGTGCCTAAACTAACGAGAGTGTTCATATTTGGCATCCCGTGCCGTAATCCCCGCCAACCATCGATGAAAATATCGCGGCCGGGGAATAAAATGGCTAGGGTGGCTAAAGTCCAGTGAAAAGCAATACTTTGAAAGATAGGGATTTCTGGTCCCCCGATGTGGTGTAAGTGACCAATCAGGGAAAAAACCAGTAAACAACAAGCGATCGCTAATCGGTATAATTGTTGTTGCCGTTCTTTTTGTTGGTTTTGCAGCCGTTGATTTTGTTGAGAAAGGGGAGTCGATGAGCTGCGCGGTTGGGTGGGGAATCCAATCGCGGTTAATTTTGCGGCTAATTGCTCTGGTGCGATCGCATCTGGTTGGTATTCAATCACGGCAATTTCCGTGATTAGGTTAACTTGGGCCGATTTTACCCCTTGATTTTGGCTGAGTTGTCGTTCTACGGCACTCACACAGCCGGCGCATTTCATGCCTTTTACGTCTAGAGTAGCGGTTTTTAGTCCAGTTTCGGCGGCTAGGATCATAGAAAAAGTAGGCAAGGATGGTCTTTACTTCTATCCTAGAAATTCTCGGCCGATTTTTAAACTATTTTAGCGATCTCTTCCCGATCTATACTATTAGGGGGGCAGCTATCAATGATGCGGGAAAAACTAATAGAGAATTGTACTACAAACGGGTCAGTAAACAGGCGCATGACTTTTCGGATTCTGTCATCAGCAAAAATCTACTTGAGCGGAATGCTAGACCACTATCTGCGGTAATTATGCCCAAATTGAGGTGATTAAACCGCACGGTGTGGTATTAAGTTTTATTTAGGGGCTGTTACACCGATGCGGGTGGTATAGTAGGATCGGGTAAGGTGCTAGACCGCAGAGAGCGGTATGATTAAAGTTAGGTGCATCGCCAAGTGATCTCAACCACTACCAGTCCTTATGCAATCAAGAACACCTGGAATTCATAATTTGTGTCCAGAAATCTTTCATGAACAGATTGAAGATTTAAGAAAAATTGGAATAGATTTATATTCAGGCTTAGAGCTTGCTTTGGCTCAATCAGTAATAATAAACACTCTTGGAGGTTACTTTTGGGCTAAGGAATGTACGACATTTGGTCATAGACAGGATTTTTTTGCAAACAAAAGTGATGTCCGAATTATTCATCTTGCTCATATGCTTTGGTCTTTAAAAGATCAAGAAGGATTTGCTGAGTTTCTGCGAAACAAAGATACAAATAATTTTGAGTCTACTTATTATGAATTGACAGCTGCTTACTGGTTCTTGAAAAGTTCAAAATCAGTCCGACTTGTAGTTGAAAGCGGTGTCAAGGGGGCAGACTTTGATATTGAGGTAAAAGAATTCTTTCTTTATAACTCTCTTAATGTTGAGGTTAAGGCTAAACAAATAGACTTCACAACAGAGCAGCAGATTATAAATAAATTTAAGAAGACAAGATCACAGCTTCCACAAGATGGGAATGGTGTGATTTTTTGCAAAGTTAACTTGTCGGGATTGTTAACTCAAAAAGAACTCATCCAGGCAGCTCAAATCTTCCTCAAATCAACTAAGAGGATTGCATTCATCGTCTACTGCTGGGACTCATGGAACCTTATACAGGAAGGTATAGCACTTGCTTATATAGCTGTTAACCGAGAGGGAGAGATGCACTCAATTTTCGGAGAAAGTTCGACACCAGTGAGACCAGCATTTCTTGTAGAAGCTATAGAATGGCATCAGCAGCCGTAGGGTGCGTTCCCTAATGCAAGTGCGATCGCCGATCTTGTAGGGTGGGTTAACGAAGTTAACGCACTAATTCCGTCGCAAACCCTCAAAATAAAGCTCAAATGCGATAGGATGAGGGACAAATAAAATTCAGAAAGTGATGTGAGGGAAACCGTCTATATTGAAACCAGCGTTATTGGCTATCTGACAGCCAGATCGACCAAAAACTTGGTTATTGCTGGGAATATTGAAACGACAAGGGACTGGTGGCAAAATCGCCGTAATGATTTTGTTCTCTATATTTCACAGGTTGTTTTAGATGAAGTCGCTAAGGGAGATACAGAGATTGCTTTGAAAAGGTTAGAAATTGTCAATGAAATGCCTTTGGTTGAACTCAATCAAGCTGTACGCAACTTATCCTCACTGTTTCTTATACGAAGCAACCTTCCTGCCAAAGCTTCTGATGATGCGGTTCACATTGCTGCGGCGACTGTCCACGGGCTAGATTACTTGTTAACATGGAACTGTAAACATATTGCCAACGCTCAAATTCAGAGGAAGTTGGCAGAGCTCAGTCTTGATTTGGGATACGAGTTACCCATAATTTGTACTCCTTACGAACTTTTAGGAGATTATAACGATGTGGCAAGATGACATTTTAGATGAAATTCATAAATTTCGAGAAGAACACGCTAAATCCTTTAACTACGATTTGGATGCAATGTTTGTAGATTGGCAAAAAAGACAAGCAGAAAGTGGCAGGCAGGTAGTCAGCTTACCACCAAAGCAAGGTCTAACAAGTCGTTGGAGCCGACCAAAACAGGATGAACCACAAGAATCTCAAATCTAATCGTGGCGGCTCAACTTAGCCGTTATGCCGACCAGCGAGTCAAGTGCGATCGTTCCGATTGTAGCGATCGCCGATCTTGTAGGGTGCGTTCCCTAATGCGGGATTTTTGAGAACGCACCATGCACATTGATTGAAGCTGTGAGGTTAGGTGCGGTGCTGCTCTTGTGGGCCCAGTTGAGGAATGTTAGCGAAGATTGCGAATGTTCGACAACCCCGCTACAGCAAAGAAGAATTTGCCCGACGTGGACACGAAGTCTATGAGTCTCAGGTACGCTCCCAAATCGAGGAAGGGAATCATGGGAAGATTGTAGCAATAGACATCGAAACAGGGGCTTTTGAAGTGGCTGACGACAGCCTAACAGCTGCTAAACAACTGTTAATACGTTTTCCTGATGCACAAATATTTGGTATTCGCATTGGACATCGTGCCGTCCATCGTTTTGGCTTTCGTTCCCCCAGTGTGTCATCATGATGATGGGGAGCGTCAATTCGCACCGAGAAGCAATTATTCAATTCGTAGTGCTAGGCGAAAATCACCAGAGGCAAGCGATTAAAGCAGTTATTGACACTGGTTACACTGGATTTCTCACGTTGCCTTCTGCTATCATTACAACACTAGGATTAACGTGGTATATGCAAGAAGAGGGAATCTTGGGCGATGGAAGCCTCTGTATGTTTAACGTATTTGAGGCAACTGTGATCTGGGATGGTCAGATCAAATCTATTGAAATCAATGAGTCAGAGACAGATACATTAGTTGGTATGGGTTTACTTGATGGCTATGAGTTGAATATTCAGGGTTTTGCTGGGGGATTAGTGACAATTAAACCTTTGTCATAGTCCCTAGTTAGAAAAATGTCTAACAAATCACTGCACCCGACTCTATGATTAGACTATTTATACCAAATTTCTAAATTCCTGACAGTGCGATGCCGAAGGCACTGCATAGCAGTACGCTATCGCTGTAGGGTGCGTTCCCTAATGCAAGTGCGATCGCCGATATGGTAGGGTGCGTTAATGAAATGTAACGCGCCAATCTCCCCGTAAACTCTCAAAATAAAGCTCAAATGCTGTAAGATGAGGGATAGAAAAATTTTATTAAAGTGATGTGAGTGAAACCGTCTATATTGAAACCAGTATTTTAGGCTATCTTACTGCTCGACCCAGCAGAGATATTATTGTGGCGGCTAATATTGAGGTGACGAGGGAGTGGTGGGATACTCGCCGCAGTGACTTCCAATTATATTCGTCTCAGGCAGTCGTGAGAGAAACTTCCCAAGGCGATGATGCGGTCGCATCTCAACGATTAGAAATTCTTAGCAATCTATTTTTACTCGACTTGAACCAATCTGTGCTGGATTTAGCAGAGCAATTTTTGGAACGCAGCAACCTTCCCGCAAAAGCTGATGTTGATGCTGTTCATCGAAAATTTGGGTCTGAAACCCCGTCGTTCTACGACGGCTTTACTGTTAAATATGAGCATCGTTTACGAAATATATGCTAAAATGTGAGGTATGGAAAAAGCCTATTCG
>VYLR01000131.1_pt1 | contig 22355 bp, 20 predicted proteins | sample 5114291 | NCBI WGS metagenome assembly VYLR01 (sample SAMN12291774, study PRJNA351875) | freshwater metagenome | isolation source: freshwater lake | place: USA: Michigan, Lansing Lake | collected 2013-08-14 | reverse complement strand
GGGAGAGCAACCGTGTTTAAGATGGAGTGGTTTTTGCCCAGTCTGTGAGGTCTCGCATCATGGCGTTGAGTTGGGTGATGAGTTTTCGCATGAGGGCGTTGAGGGCGACCATTTTGGGTTTGGCGTTGGAGACGAGCTTGTCGAAGAAGGCTTTGGAAGGTTTGTGGCAGCGCTTTGCGGCCATCGCAGCAAGATAGAGGATGTTTCGCGGTCTCATGCGTCCTCCTGAGCAATGTGCCCGTCCTTTCCACTGACCGCTTTCACGAATGAAGGGGGCTAAACCAACCAAGCGCGCGATCTGTTTGCTGTTAAGACTACCCAGTTCTGGCAGTTCGCCAAGCAGGGTCATAGCGACGATGGGGCCAACCCCGGGGGCGGTTTGAAGGCGGCGGCTCGCCTCGGCCAGATGGGCATGAGCTGCGACATGTTTTTGGGCGGCGAGATCTAAGGCGCAGATTTCGGCCTTCAGTCTGCGTAGCTGGCGGGTGAGTGCGCGTCTGGCATCGACCTGATGCTCGTGGCTCAGACGCTGCTCTAGTCTTTGGGCACTCTCAACCAGAAATGCCCGTGCCGACATGATGGCAGATAAAGCCTGCGTGGCAGGATCGCGTTTGATCACCCGCCCGCCGGTTTCGGCAATGAAGCGAGCGATAAAGCACGCATCAATCGCGTCTGTCTTGGCCGGTGCATTGTGGGCCCGCGCCAAATCCCGTACCCGCCGAGCATCGGCAAAGCGCACATCTAGGTTCTCATCCAGCAGAGCTTCAACCAAGCTACGCTCATAACCCCCTGACGGCTCGAGCCCAACAATAAAGCTGCCAAACCGTTTGCGAGCCATGCGGATTAGAGATTTGATCCCAGTGGCATCATTGGGAAATGACGCTCTCCAACTCCCGTCCTGAACACCGACGTCCAGCATAGATTTGGAAACATCGACTCCCAAAATTACAACAATATGTGTATTCATCTTCTGGCCCGTCCTTGCAAAGTGCGGGATTCAAGGCCCGGTCAACCGTTCGGGATTGAAAGCTCTCCCACGGTTTACGCCAAAGGGGACACACGGTCTCAAGGTCGCGGTGAAGGCTGGTTGCGCGACCAGCCTTCACTCGACCTCTCTATCACATCCAAAACACACAAGGGGTCGGGGGTGAGGGCCTGACACTCACATTGTTCTCTATTGTCTTGGGTGGCCATTAAGCGCGAGCAGCGACTTGCTTTTGTCCTAGGCCCCCTCACCCCCGACCCCTCTCCCCCATAGGGGGCGAGGGGAGCCTACCCAATTCGCAAAAATCTCGCGATCATCATCACCGCTTTTTAAGACGAGGGGTGTATCATCGCGACCATGGAAGCCACATCCCACCCAACGGGCGAGCCAATCGTCCTGTCCCATGTCATGCCCACGCCCATTCGCCTTATCTTTGGCGGATTTGGTCTGGCGGGGACGATTTTGTTGTTGGTTGAGCTCGGTCCGGCCTTGTGGCCACCCTCATTCTTAACTTTATTCTTCGGCATCATCGTGCTGGGCGGCCTGTCGGTCACTTTGGCCTTTGTGGCAGGCGCTGCCCTTGGTCCCGACCAGACCTGGGAGATACGGCCCGGGAAACTGACCATCACCTATCAGTTGTTCAACCAGACGTCCGTGAAGACTTATGACTTGCGCGATCTGGAGAGCTGCGACGTGACAAGCTCCCAATATGATTCCGACGTGGAGACGTTTCAATTGGTATGCCGCCTGCCGCTGGGCAGGACGGTTAAGACCGGGTTGGAGAGTACACCCCTTTTGATGGCGATCCTCGCATTCCTGCGTGCGCCCCTCCAACTCTCGAGCGGGTTCCCTCATGCAGAGACCCGGCTACGATCGCCTGATTTTTCGAAGAGAGAAGAAGCCGAACGGGCCCTCGCACACCTTATGAAGCGCTAGGGCCGCTCTAGTTAAGCGCGCATAGGTTGGCGCTGCAGGGCTTCGACTTGGCTAGAGTAGAAAGCCGCCTCATTCAGAGAACTGCTCAATTCTTTCTCCAACTCAAACACACGGTTGTTCAAGGCGTCGATCTTATCCTCAGCTCGGCCTGCTTGCTCTTCACTCTTTGCAAGGGCTAGCTCTAAGGCACCTTCAAGGCGTTTCACATCGGCTTCCCGCTCGCTCAGGATTTGTGTCAACGTCTCGAGACGGGTGCTCATCACCGCGCGCGATTGCTCAATTTGAGAGCGTGCGGTTGAGGTAGATTCCAGTTTCGCAGTCACGCGGGCCAACATCGCTTCGCGTCGGTTGCTGCTGGATGACAAGGTATTTGTCCGCTCCTCATGATGGGCGAGGTCGGACTTTAGTTTGTCATTCTGATTGCGAAGTTCGGCAATCATATCTTCGTGCGTGCGCACACTTGAGCGCAGGGTGTCGAGCTCAATCCGCAGATTGCTCGATTCCACTTCGCGCGCTTTCTTTTCTTGCTGGCCTTGCTGGAAGAGACGGGTCGATTCCGAACGAGCCTGCGAAGCTTCCAACTCTTTTTGACGACCATAAAGGACAGCGGAGTCCTTTTCTTGGTTCAACATATCGACCAACTCACGGAGGCCGACTAGCTCGCTAATCTTCTCTTGTAGATTGAGTTCAAGCGCTTCGCAGCGATTGGCCAGGAAGATGCACTTATTGCTGGCTTCACTGTGTTTCTCAGCCAGATCTGCAATACGTGCGCTTTGAGTTTGGCCTTGTTCGCGTAGGCCGGCGGTTTCGCGCTCAAGGGATGCTGCCTCGTCCTGCATGGCAACCAATTGCGATTGAATCCGTTGGTACTGATCGTCAACATCTTTCTTGGACACCCCTAAAAGATGGAAGCGATTTTCAAGTCCCTCTAAGTCGGCGCGGGCTTTAGTATGGGTACGGTTGATTTCTTCTAGGCTCACGCGAGTGGACTTGAGTTCCGCGCTCAATGTTTGATTATGCGCCGACTTTTCTCGCAAACCGTTATCTACGCGCTCTTTGTCCTTTTGCAGGTCAGCATGTTCCATCGCCAGTTTACGATGAGCATCAAAACTGCGTGCGAGCTCAGCTTTGATCGTTGCGAGCTGTTGGACCAGTTTAGAGACAGTATCTAGGTCGCGAATAACTAAGTCGACATCATTTGCGATGGATTGCTGATGCTCACCAAGCATTTCAAAAGCCGCGATATCTTTGACAGAAGTGTTTGAGTCCGCACTACCGAGACTTACCGATTCACCATTATCACCAATTCGTTCGGTACTATTTGCTCCGAGCCGAGACAAAATATTCATTATTGTAGCCATATTACGACCTCGAAAAAAGAACTCTGATCGATGTAAGCTATATATTCATTCATAAAATAGCAAGTCAGTTTTAACCAATTCTTAACTATTATTACTGACGGAAATTCATCTAAATGGAGAAATTACTGACATTCACAGCCATAAATTTGTCGGTTTCCGTAGGAATCACTGTCTTTACCTATGAATACCAATACTGTTCAGTAATCTAGTGGGTCACAGGCGCGTCTAAGCTTGCTGGTGCATCGCGCAATCGCTCAAACGAGTTCGCCCAGCAACGAGCCGTTGACGCGCTCGGTGACGCGGGCCTGGATCAGGGCGCCGGCTAAGCCTCCGAGTACTTGGATTTCGGCAAAGCTATTGAGGCGACCTTTGCCGTCGCGTTCGATCAGCACGGTCTGTGTTGTGCCAATCTGGCTGTCGAGATAAGCGGCCAATGCTTGCTGGCCCTTGTCGCGCAAAAGGGCGGCGCGCGCCTTGATGGTCGCCTTATCTAATTGCGGCATGCGCGCGGCTGGTGTCTCTGGGCGCGGCGAGAAGGGAAAGACGTGCAGGAAGGCGAGGCCCACTTCATCCACCAAGGCCAGCGAGTCCGCAAAATGGGCCTCGGTCTCGGTGGGAAAGCCTGCAATCAAGTCAGCACCAAAGGCGATGTCGGGCCGGGCCGCGCGCAAACGCGCTGCTAGCGCAATTGCATCGCTTCGGGTGTGCCGGCGCTTCATGCGCTTCAAGATCATGTCGGCACCATGCTGAAGGGAGAGATGCAAGTGCGGCATCATGCGTTCTTCTTCGGCGAAAAGACGGAAGAGGGTATCGTCAATCTCCACCGCATCGACGGACGATAAGCGCAAGCGCTTGAGGTCTGGCACGAGCTTTAAGATTCGTTGGACCAGATCGCCCAAAGTAGGTTGACCCGGCAGATCTGCGCCCCAAGACGTCATGTCGACACCAGATAGCACGACTTCTGGCACGCCTTTGGCGACCAAGCGGCCAATCATAGCAACCACTTCGCCAGCGGGGACAGAGCGGGAATTGCCGCGTCCAAACGGAATGATACAAAAGGTGCAGCGATGATCGCAGCCGTTCTGGACTTGAACATAGGCGCGTGCCCGGTCTTGCACGCCATCGATCAGATGGCCTGCCGTCTCGCGCACACTCATAATGTCATTGACCAGCACGCGCTCTGTCTGGCCACTTGCGAGGGCGACGAAGGTTTTGGGCTCTGCCTTCTCAGCATTGCCAATCACACGGTCGACTTCGGGCATAGCAGCGAACATGCCGGGGTCGATTTGGGCGGCACAGCCTGTCACCACAATCAGCGCGTCGGGCTTTTGCTTGCGGGCCCGGCGGATGGTCTGGCGCGCTTGTCGGACGGCTTCGCCTGTGACCGCGCACGTGTTCACGAGGACCACATTGGACAGCCCGGCGTCCTCAGCCAAGTTCCGCATGGCTTCCGACTCATACAGGTTCAATCGACAGCCAAGCGTGATCGTCTCTATCGACCCGCGTGGGTCAAAGACGGGCATGTCAGATTCTGGCAGGGCTTCAGTGGTCATAAGGGTCTGGACTGTGCTTTCTAGTCAGATGCTTGGTTGCTCAGCCATTGCGTCTGCCGTGGGCGGTCCCAATATCATAGGTCCAAGGCAAATGCAGGGCCTTGATGTAGGAGCGACTGACACATGTTCGGCAGAGATTGGAATGATGGCACCTCGATCGGCTTTCTGTTTGCCCTCATTCTGGGTGTTTGGGCTGTGATTAACATCCTCCAGAATGATCGCACAGGGCCATTTGGCAAAGCTGTATGGTCTGTTCTGGTCTTGTTTGTGCCCTTTTTGGGCTTCCTTGCCTGGTTCTTCATTGGCCCGAAAGCGACTAAAAACCGGATCGGCTAAGCAACCGCGCCTGAAAGGCGATCTTGGTTGCTGCAAATGTGACCGGGTGCCATAGAAACGCCATCCGACGCAGCCTATGGTCTGCGGACTCACCGGGGCGGCGTTCATGCAAGTCTATCTGCCCATTGCGGAAATGGCGGTAAGCCCGTGGCTCATGGCCACTTTGGGGCTGGTGGTTGGCTGTCTGTCTGGCATCTTTGGAGTTGGTGGTGGCTTTTTGATGACGCCGCTTCTGATGCTGATGGGCATTCCTGCGCCTGTTGCCGTTGCGGCTGGGGCAAATTTAGCCGCAGCCTCTTCCATGTCGTCCGTATTGGGCCAGTTTGAGCGGCGTGGCGTGGATTTGCGCATGGGCCTTGTGATCTCCATTGGCGGGATTATTGGCGTCGGCATTGGCTCGCTTTTATTCAGCTGGCTGAAGTCGCAAGGTGCTGCCGAAGCGACGGTGCGTATCGCCTATACCATCCTTCTGGGCTCGCTCGGCACCAGTCTTGTTTGGGAAAGTTTAGCCGCGATCGCCAAGTCCCGGGCTGGCGGGTCACCAGCTAGTTTCCGCAGGTCTACCAACGACATCGCCCATCGCTTGCCGTTCAAAGTCAGGTTTCCGCGCTCTAAATTGGTGATCAGCATCATCCCGCCTTTAGCGATTGGGATTGGCGTCGGCATTTTGTCGGCCATCATGGGCGTCGGGGGCGGGTTCATTTTGATCCCCGCCTTGGTCTATATTATTCATATGCCGCCCAATTTGGTTGTCGGCACGTCGACACTGCAGGTCTTAATCACGGCGTCGGCCACAACCTTCTTGCAGTCCGCCGCCAATGGCAGCCTCGACTTGGTCTTATCCGGGCTCTTGATTGTCGGTGGCGTGATGGGCGCGCAGTTCGGCGTGATCATCGGCCGCAAGCTGAAGGGGGAGCAATTGCGCGCGCTTCTGGGTGCTTTGGTTTTGTTGGTTGCCCTCAGACTCGCGGCGGATTTGGTATTTGTGCCCTCAACTTTGTTTGACCTTTCCTCACCCGGGGGTGGGCTATGATGGCGCGCCTCTCGCTCTGGATGATCTTGTTGTTGGGCCTCATCATTGGGCCCGCCGCGCGCGCGCAAAGCACGCAAGTGTCTGCTGCTTTGATTGATGATGCGGTTTTGGTGACGTCCAGCTTCACCGGGGCCAAGGTTACTGTCTTTGGCTCCGTACGGGCAGGCTCTGTTGGGCGCACCGACATTGTCGTAGCCGTTCGTGGCCCTGACCGCCCGGCTTGGATTGCTCAACGTAAGCGCACAGCGGGTCTTTGGATCGGCAAGGATCAGATTAATTTCGCCGCCGCGCCCACTTTCTTTGGCGTCGCAAGTGCCCGACCGCTCGAGCAGATCGCGCCCAGCGATACGCTCTCGCTTTACGGGCTCAGACCTAAAGGCCAATTGGACATTGCCAAAGCCAGTGCCGACTCGCCTTTAGCAGACAAGTTGATCGATGCCTTTGTGGCTCAGCGCCAGCGTGAGAAGCTTTATGTGGACGACCCTAACGGGGTGAAGCTGCTCAAAGGCGGCTTATTCCGCGCCGATATTCAGATGCCCGACCGCACCCCGCCGGGTCTCTATACCGCCAAAGTTATGGTGTTTCGCAACGGTCGTCCGGCACAATCGACCCTGACGACTTTAGTTGTTAGAAAAGTGGGTGCAGAGCGCGCCCTCTTTGAATTTGCTAGAGATCATGCTGTATTGCATGGACTAGCAGGGGTCCTGCTGGCACTAATAGCGGGGCTATCGGCTGCGGGCATTGTCCGACGCTTTGCACCCGGCTGAGGCCTAGATCGCCGTGCGTCAGATTGGACGCACATCAGGTTGATCTAGCATTATGATTTCGAGCCTTCGTGCTGCGAAAATCTGTTTCAGATTTTGCGCGCGAGGCTCTAAGGCGCTGGGATGGCGCAAGGAGACAAGTATGCGCCGTCGAGATGTTGCCCCGAAAGCCCCTTGGATCCTTGGTGTCTTAGGATTGGTACCGTTTTTTGGAACTTTGGCAGGCAGCGTCTTGGCTACCTCTCCTTATGACGGGGTCTCCACCACCTTGTTTTTTGCCTATTCAGGCGTGATCCTGTCGTTCCTTGGTGGTGCGCGCTGGGGCTTTGAAATTGGGGCACGGCCAGAAGCGCCGGGCTTTTTGACCCTGTCCGCAGCCATTCTGCCATCGCTGGTCGCGGCTATGGCCATTGTTACCCAATATGTTGCGCCCCTTGTTGGCCTTGGCATGTTGGCAGGTGGGTTCATCCTGATGTGGATTTGGGACTTTGTCTCGACGGGCGGCGGCACGCGCCGTTGGCCACTTTGGTACCGCCCCTTGCGCGCAACTTTGACCCTTGGGGCATTGTTAGCTTTGACCGGTAAAGCCTACCTAACCATGCAGGTCTAGACGCTGTTTTACTTCTTTATCTCGCAAATGCGGATGAATTGGGCTTTTTCTGGCTGATAGGGCTGGCTGCGCACGATGGTGTTTTCCTCGCACGCATCGACTCGAACGGCCTTCAAGCAGGCGCGCTCGTCTTTCTTCATTGGATTAGGGCCACAAACAAACCCGTCCTTGACCAAGCCCGCTTCGACTTTGGCGGTCGGGCTGTTTTGGGGAAAGCGCGTCACCAGATCCTGTTTCAGGGCCAAGGTCGCACGCTTATCGACGTCCGCGGTCGCGGTCGCGTCCGGGCGGGCTTCAACTTGAGCTTCAGCCGTCGTTGAGGCCTCTTTAGAGGGCTTACAGCCGGTAAGCCCCACCAGAGTGATCCCAATCGTTAGGGCGATGCCTATTTGTCTGGCATGCCCGATCATGAGATAAACCGCCAGCTCGCGCCGTCCTTGCCATCGGTTACCTCAACCCCGCGCGCCGCCAGTTCGCCGCGCAGACGGTCTGCCTCTGCCCAATTGCGGTTGGCGCGGGCTTCAAAACGGGCTTGCACCATGGCTTCGATCTCTGCCGTGACGTCATCTTCTACCGCCGTGCCCGCGCGCGACAGCCAAGCCTGAGGCTCTTGTCTCAAAATACCCAAGAGCAGGCCTGCACCCAAAAGTTCCGCCTTCGCGCGCTTGCGGTCCTCAAAAGTCTCCGCCTTATTGGCCTTGCGCGCCAGCATGGAAAGTTCGGCGAGAGCCTTTGGCGTATTGAGGTCGTCGCACAGCGCTGCCATGATGCCATCTGGCAGGACAGGCTCCACCCGTTCGTTCCACACGCCATCAAGCGCGCGATAGAGCCGGTCCAGCGTCTTCATGGATTGCAGGATCAACTCATCGGTCCAATCCAGCGGTGCGCGGTAATGGGCGGAGAGGAGGGCAAGCCGCAGCGCCTCGCCGGGCCAGCGCTCCACCAATTGATGAACCAATTCCACATTGCCCAGCGACTTCGACATTTTGTCGGAATTCATGGTCAGAAAGCCGTTGTGCATCCAGATATTGGCCAGTGGCGTGCCGTCATGGGCGCACACCGATTGCGCGATTTCGTTTTCATGGTGGGGAAAGATCAGATCATGGCCACCGCCATGAATGTCGATGGTCATGCCCAGATTGGTCTCAATCATGGCAGAGCACTCGATGTGCCAACCGGGGCGACCGGACCCAAATGGTGCTTCCCAAGCGGGCTCGCCTGGCTTGGCTGCTTTCCACAGAGCAAAGTCCGCAGGGTCGCGCTTATTGCCATCGACGCTGATGCGCGCCCCGGCTTCATTGTCGTCTAGATTGCGGTTCGACAATTGGCCATACGTCGCCATGGAGGGCACATGGAAATAGACGCCATCAGGGGTGGAATAAGCATGACCCTTATCCAACAAGCGGCCAACCAGAGAGATAATGTCATCCATATGGGTGGTGACTTTAGGCTCTAAAGTCGGTGACAAGGTTCCGAGCGAGGCCATATCGCCCTGATAGATTTTCGTAAACTTCTCTGTAATTTGGCTAATGTCGACGCCTTGCGCTAAGGCGGCGGCGTTGATTCTGTCATCAACATCGGTGATATTTCGCGCATAAATCACATGGTTTTCGCCATAAATGGCGCGCAGAAGCCGGAAGAGTGTGTCGAAAACAACAGCCGGACGGCCATTGCCAATATGCGCAAAATTATAGACCGTAGGCCCGCAAACATAGAGGGTGACGCGTTCTGGATCTTGCGGCACGAAGCGCACTTTTTCTCGTTGCAGGGTATTGAACAGTTCTATTTCACGCATCATGTGATCCAAGACGAAGAGCCAACGTAGACTCTTCAGTGGTTTGAGTGTTTGTTGTTGCTGCAGTCCTGTAGACTGAAATGATGCTGACGCGAAGACGGCATAAACGGTGCGTCTACATGTGTAGACGCATGAAACGAAATCAGGGCGGGCGTTAAGACCGGATATCCGGCTCGACCTCCGACCCCTTGAAAAGGGGCAGAAGCTCATGGACGCGATTACTGATCCGCGCCTCATCTCTGAGGTAGCACAAACTGACCGACCAAGCCGTGACGAGGCGATGGCCGCCGTTCGCACCTTGCTGCGCTGGGCGGGCGACAATCCAGATCGGGAAGGCCTGATCGACACGCCAAAGCGTGTTGTCGAAGCTTATCGTGAATTCTTTGCTGGCTATGAGATGGACCCAGCAGCAGAATTAAGCCGCACGTTTGAGGACGTCCAAGGCTATGACGACATCGTCATGCTGCGCGACATCGACCTCGAAAGCCATTGTGAGCATCACATGGTGCCAATCTTGGGACGTGCGCATATTGCTTATATGCCAACCAATCGCGTCGTCGGCATTTCTAAGATTGCCCGCGTTGTCGAAATCTTCGGCAAGCGTTTGCAAACCCAGGAAACCATGACCGCCCAGATTGCAGATTGCATCACCGATGCGCTGCGCCCTGCTGGTGTCGCGGTTCTGTTGGATGCTAAGCACCAGTGCATGACAACCCGTGGGGTTCACCACCCCAATGTGGCAACCATCACCACCCAATTCACCGGCGTCTTCAAGACCGACCGGGAATTGAAAGACCGTTTCCTGCGTTTGGCAGGTTACAACTAAATCCTCCCAGATTTGTTGTGCAAAAGCGCCGGGCCCTCACGGGTCCGGCGTTTTTGTTATGGGGCTTGGCGGCTTTGGCGGATGGACGTGTGTCACCAACACAAAGCTCAACAGCATCAACAGATACCAAGCGCCCAGCTTACTAAAGGGCACCATATGCCAACCACCCTTTTGGTGTGGATAGATCCACGTGTTTGTAAACGTCCCGATATTCTCGGCAAACCAAATGAAGAGCGACACCAATAAGAAGCCGATCAGCATGGGCATCCAACGCGCCTTCTGATCTGGCGTGAAATAGACCCGCGTTCTGGCAAAAATCAGGATCGACAGCAAATAAAGGCCCACTCGGATGTCTGGGCCAAAGTGGTGGGTGAAGAAGTTGACATAGGCACCAATTGCCAGAACCCACGTCGTCCAGATCGGTGGATACTGGCTAAAGCGAAGGTCCATCAAACGGGTGATGCGGGCGATATAGCTGCCCACGCAGGCATACATAAAGCCAGTAAACAGCGGCACGCCCCCAATCTTAAAAAAGGCATCACCCGGATAAGTCCACGAGCCCATATGGGTCTTGAAGAGCTCCATGATCGTGCCGACCACATGGAAGATGGCGATTACCTTGACCTCTTCCAGCCGTTCCAGCTTCAGCGCCACCAGCAAAAATTGAAGGGCAATCGCGGCCAGAAACAGAAAGTCAAACCGACTGAGCACGGCCCCTTCTTTCGGCCAGAACAGCATGGTCAAGATAAGCAGCGCCAACATGGTGCCGCCATAGAGGCAAGCCCAAGCCTGCTTGATGCCGAACATGACAAATTCAAACAAGGCAGAGCGCCAAGGCGCTCCGATGGACCAGATACGGGCTTTGGCATGCAGGGCAAGTGCCCCATTGCGGGTCTGATCATAGATGTGCAAGAAAAGACCTCACAAATAACAGGCGCTGAGAGCTTTAGCGTCTAAACCTTGATTTGAGGCAAAGATTTGGCCGCTTCTGCACCTTTCACTGAAGCCAGCTCCACCCAAGAGCTCGAGCGCGGTCTCGCATTGATGCCGCGCTTTGATGCCGACGGCCTGATCCCGGCAGTCGCGCAAGAAGCTCTAACGGGCGAGATCTTGATGCTGGCTTGGATGAATGCTGAAGCCTTGACCCTGACCTTAGAGACCGGGATTGCGCATTATTGGTCGCGCTCGCGTCAAAGCCTATGGAAAAAGGGCGAGACGTCGGGCCAGCTTCAGTACGTACAAGAATTGCGTATCGATTGTGATCAAGATGCCGTGGTGATGAAGGTCAAAGTCGATGGCGACGGTGGGTGCTGCCATGTCGGCTTTCAGTCGTGCTTCTATCGCGCCGTGGCTGACAAGGGTGGGCGCTTGATCCAGGTGGCACCTGACCCTGCGATTTGAGCCCCGCCTCGCACCCCAGCCTATTGCCCAAATCAGCAAAGCCGATACTGTTCTTTCCACGACACAGAGATGGACCCGCCACTGGCGTGCCACCGGTCAGGGAGGAAATGATGATCAAAAGGCTCGTCGCAACCAGTGCGTTGCTCGTGGGATTGCTGGCCAGTGGCTGCGCACCCGATACGTCCAATAGCCCAGCCGCAAAAGTGGATGCCGCGCGTCTAACCGCCGCAGGGGCTGATGGTGACAATTGGATGAGCTATGGCCGCACCTATGACGAGCAACGCTTTAGCCCACTTGATCAAATCAACCTTACCAATGTCTCTAAGCTCGGCCTTGCGTGGAGCCATGAATTCGATACCGATCGTGGCCATGAAGCCACGCCAATCATCGTCGATGGCGTGATTTACACCACCACTTCTTGGTCGAAAGTCTCTGCCTTTGACGGCAAGACGGGCAATCTGTTGTGGGCTTATGATCCCAAAGTTCCGGGCGAAACAGCGCACAAGGCTTGTTGCGACGTGGTCAATCGCGGTGTGGCGGTTTGGGGCGGTAAGGTTTTTGTTGGCTCGCTTGATGGCCGCTTGATCGCGTTGGATGCCCGCAATGGCAAGGAAATTTGGTCGAAAGTCACGGTCGATCAAGGCAAGTCTTACACGATCACAGGTGCACCGCGCGTCGTGAAGGGCAAAGTCCTGATCGGCAATGGCGGTGCCGAATATGGCGTGCGCGGTTATCTCAGTGCTTATGATGTTGAGACGGGTGAGATGGCTTGGCGCTTCTACACCACACCCAATCCCAAGGGTGAGGCTGACGGCGCGGCGTCCGACAAAATCCTGAAGGCAAAGGCTGATGGCACCTGGAGTGATGGCGCGTGGAAAGAATCGGGCGGCGGTGGCACCGTCTGGGATGCCATGGCCTATGACCCTGAGCTAGACCTCCTCTATTTCGGCGTCGGCAACGGCTCGCCTTGGAACCACAAAATCCGCTCGGGCGGCAAGGGCGACAATCTGTTTGTCTCCTCCATCGTGGCGGTGAAACCCGACACGGGCGAGTATGTTTGGCACTATCAAACCACGCCGGGGGATTCTTGGGATTTCACCGCGACCCAGCATTTGATGCTGGCGGAACTGCCGATTGGCGGCAAGCCGCGCAAAGTCATCATGCAGATCCCCAAAAACGGCTTCTTTTATGTGATTGATCGGGCGACGGGTGAGCTTCTCTCGGCCAATTCCTTATTCCCCATGCCTAAAGAAGCCGATGTGCCAGCTGGCATGCCTGTGCCTTGGGCGCATTCGGTTGATCTCAAGACCGGTCGTCCGAACGAGAACCCGTCGGCCCGCTATGCTAAAGCGCCCGCCTTGGTGTTCCCAGCCCCATTCGGCGTGCACAATTGGCACCCGATGGCGATGAGCCCGAAGGAAAATCTCGTCTATGTGCCGGCCATGCTGGTCCCGGCTGCCTCTGGCGATGAAGTGGGCCCGTATAAGCAAGTCGCGGGTGCGTGGAACACAGGCGTCAATATGAGCTTGGCGGCTTTGCCCGATGATGAGGGTCAGCGCAAGGGACTGCGCGCGATGCTGACGGGCATGTTAGTGGCTTGGGACCCAGTAGCAGGCAAGCCCCGCTGGATGGCACCGCGCAAATTCCCGTGGAACTCTGGCATCCTCGCCACGGCAGGCGGCCTTGTCTTCCAAGGTACCTCAGAAGGCTTCTTGGAAGCGTTTGATGCCGCAAGTGGCAAGCAGGTTTGGTCCTATGAAACCCAAAACGGCATCATTGCCCCACCCGTGACCTATCGGATTGATGGGGAGCAATATGTAGCGGTCATGGTCGGCTATGGTGGGGCGATTATTGCTGCCCCCTTAGCAGCGCCTGATCGGCCAATCAGCCTTAAAGGCCGCTTGATGGTATTCAAGCTAGGCGGCACGGCCACGGCGGCCAAATATGAGATGCCTGAAAAAATCGCCCTTGATCTCTCTGCTACCACGGTGGCTGCCGATCCAAAGGCGGGCTTCGACATCTATATGCGCCATTGCCAAGTCTGCCACGGCCATAGCGCCACTGGCGGCCTGTTGCCGGACTTGCGTTATTCGCCCGCCATCCAAGATGCGGCGACGTGGAAATCGATCGTGTGGGATGGGGCCAATGCCAGCCGTGGCATGGTGTCCTTTAGCTCTTGGTTGAACCAAAAGGAGATCGAAGACATTCGTGCTTATGTGGTGCAACAGGCTAAGGTGCATTACACGCAAGTAGGCACCGAGGCGAAAGCGGCTCCAACCAAATAGGGTTGACCTTGGGTGCGATGCAGGTCTTTTTGCACCCATGATGAAATCTGACTCTCCATCGAGTGCGTCGCGGATGCTGGTAGCAGCCGCGGCGATCATCGCAGGCCTTTATTGGTTTGCCGATTTGCTGACGCCTTTGGCATTGGCAATCTTCCTGTGGCTCACGATTGATGCGTTCGCGCAATCCTTGAGCAGGCGCGTTAAGTTTCTGCCGCGCGCCGCGGCGGTCCCTGTGGCGATACTGATCGTCTTCATCAGCCTTGCGGCGATTGTCGGCTTTGTCATTGAATATGCGGCGGTCTTTTCGCGCTCGCTTGGCGCCTATGAAATCCGCTTGGATGAGTTGATCCGCCAAGGCTATCAGCTGGCAAAAATGTCAGGTGCGCCGCCCACGGTGGGGCAATTGTTCGCTAACCTCAATCCGGGCGCGGTCCTGCGCGGCGTGGCGGATGCGCTGCAGAGCTTTGGTGGCCAAGCGCTGTTTGTCATCATTTATGTCGCCTGTTTGTTTGCGGCTCAAGCCAGCATGCCGGCCAAGCTTGAACAGATATTCAAAGACGAGAAAGAGCGCGGTCGCGCTACTAAAATCGGCAAAGCCATCGCGCGCTCTATGGAACAATATCTCTGGGTGCAGACGATTACGGGCTTGATGATTGCAGTTGCAAGCTGGGCCTTGTTTGCCGTTGTTGGCCTCGAGAATGGCCTGTTCTGGGCCACAATTATCTTCGTGTTGAGCTACATTCCCGTCGTAGGTGGTGCCGCAGGCAGCTTGCTTCCAGCCATATTTGCACTGGTGCAATTCACAAGTCCCGTTCCTGCATTGGTGATTTTAGCCGGTACACAAGGGATTGGCTTTGTCGTCGGCAACATCATTCAGCCGCGTATGACAGGCGACAGTTTGAATATCTCAGTGCTGGTTGTGTTTCTGTCGTTGGTGTTCTGGGGCAAGCTTTGGGGCGGACCCGGCGCCTTCCTAGCGGTGCCCATGACGGTCATGTTGATGATTGTGCTGGCACAGTTTCCATCCACGCGCTGGATTGCCGTGATGCTGTCTAACAATGGCAACCCCGATTCCAATGTAGATCAAGACGAACCACCCCCGCCCGGTGCCGCTGCAACCAATCAGGGTGACGTTAAGGAAGAAACCACAACTTCCAGCAATGATAAGGTTTAAGCAGGCGTAAACCTGTCGTAAAAACCTGCCAAACTCTGTTCGGGTTATGAGCGGGACATAAAGTATCGCCTGCGGGACAGGCATGGGAGGATAGTGATGTCGGTAGACGCAACGGATCGGCGGATCTCACCAGATGATCTGATTTCAGCGGCGCTGGCCTTTTCAAGCTTTAAGTCAGGCGACCATCTCGAGGCCGCCGCTGAATCCTTCCTCACCCAAATTGCCCAAGATGCTACCGAAGACGATGTGCAGGGCCTTACGTCCGCCGACCTTGCCGCCTTGGCCGATGGGTTCTGGCGCTGGACTTCAAACAAACGGGCGGACGCTCAGGATATTCGCCTCATTGACGGCAAAGGGGCGCAAGGTCAGTCCCTCGGGCGCGACATACTCGAGATTTGCGGCCCGGATATGCCGTTTCTCGTCGACAGCGTCATGGGCGAAATCGGGGCCCAAGGCGTGGAAGTGCGCGCCATGTTTCATCCGATCGTGTCGCTCAGCCGCGACCCTGATGGGATGCGTCAAACAAGCGGGGTGCCGCTAACAGAATCCCTCATCCAAGTTCACTTGCCAGCTTTGCCGCCGTCCAAGCGCGATGCCATCCTGATGGGTGTGCGCGAAACTCTACAGGATGTGCGGCTATCGGTTGCCGATTATCAGGCCATGAAAAGCCGGATGAACAATGCGATCAAGGAATTGGCGGTGGCCAACACCAAGGCCACAGCAGATGAGATTGCCGAGTCCATCGCCTTCTTGAAGTGGTTGGCAGCGGACCATTTCGTCTTCTTTGGCGTGCGCTCCTACGATTATCCGCGCGACAAGAACGGGGCGTGGATCAAGGACGAACCCGATATTCGCGAAGACCTAAACCTCGGTATTTTGCGCGATCCCTTACGCATGGTCTTGCGTCGCTTGAACGAGCCTTCGGTTCTAAGCGACGCCGTCCGTGCCTATATTGAAGAACCTCAGCCCATCATTGTCGCAAAGTCCAATTTGCGCTCACGCGTGCATCGTCGCACGGTGATGGACTATATTGGCGTCAAACGCTTTGGCGAAAATGGCGAAGTGCTGGGGGAAGAGCGGTTTGTCGGCCTGTTCACCGCCGAAGCCTATGACCAAATGGTCCGCGATGTGCCTTTATTGCGTGGCAAGACCGAGCGGGTGATTTCACGCGCGGGCCTCGTCCCCGGCAGCCATAATGATAAGCGCCTGCGCAACATTGTGGAGAATTATCCCCGCGATGAATTGTTCCAAATCGAAGAAGAAGACCTGACGCGGATTGCTTTGGGCGTCCAACACCTGATGGACCGACCTCGCACAAAGGTCTTTGTGCGCCGTGACCGCTTTGACCGCTTCATGTCGATTTTGGTCTTTGTGCCGCGCGACCGCTATAATTCCGACGTTCGCGCCAAAATCGGCACCGCTTTGGCCGAAGCCTATGGCGGCAGGCTGTCTGCCTTCTATCCCTTGTTCGGCGATGCCCCCTTGGCGCGCGTGCATTATGTGATCGGCGTCACGGCCAATCAGCATGCCAATCCCGACGTTGAAACACTCGAGGCCCGGATCGCAGACATCACCCGTACATGGGAAGATGGCGTTGAGGCCTTGGCAGAAGGCAAATCACGGGCCTTCCAGCGTTATATTGCAGGCTTCCCCGCTGGCTATCGTGACGGCTTTAGTGCCGCCGAAGCGCTGCGCGACATTGAAGAGCTCGAGCAAGTTCAAGGCGAAGATGTGCGCGTGCGCGCCTATCGCCGTGACGATGATCACGAAACCGTCTTGCGGGCCAAGCTTTATAAAATGGGCGATCCAACCGCCTTGTCCGCTGCTGTTCCCATCTTTGAGAGCATGGGCCTCTATGTGGTCAGCGAAACCCCGCATAAAATCAAGCGCACGATTGACGACAATGATGAACTCGTGTGGGTGCAAGATGTGTCGATGCGCACCGCCAATGGCCGCGCGCTTGACTTCAACGTGGTTGAAGGCTCGTTTGAGCAGGCCGTTTCTGCGATCTGGGCAGGGCGGGCTGAGAATGATGGCTTTAACCGCCTGATCCTGAAGCTTGGCGTCTCGTGGCGGGAAGCAGCCCTTGTGCGCGCGCTCGCCCGTTGGCGCGGGCAAACTGGCCTTGATCCATCTGAAGCGGTGCAGCAACAGGCCGTTGCCGAATATCCTGAGATTACACGTGCCATTCTAAACCTATTCACCATCCGCTTTGATCCTGACTTCGGCGCCAAGAAAACACGCGAAACCGCCGCTAAGGCGGAAATGGCGTCGATTTTGACCATGCTAGACGGCGTGCCCAGCCTAGATGCAGACCGCGTTTTGCGCCGTTTGGCACAATTGGTCATGGCGATCCAGCGCACCAATTATTACCAGCCTGACGCATCTGGCGGACATAAATCCTACATGAGCTTCAAGATCGCCACGCGTGAGATTGATGAAGTGCCCGATCCCAAGCCGTACCGCGAAATCTGGGTGTGGTCGCCGCAAGTCGAAGGCGCGCACCTCCGCTTTGGCCCAGTTGCGCGCGGCGGCCTGCGCTGGTCGGATCGCCGCGATGATTTCCGCACAGAAGTCTTGGGTCTGGTGAAGGCGCAACAGGTGAAGAATGCCGTCATCGTACCCGTAGGCTCGAAAGGCGCGTTCTTCCCGAAAACCCTGCCGCGCGGCGGCAATCGCGACGAAATCCAAGCCGTCGCCATTGAAGCCTATAAGACCTTCCTGCGTGGTCTGTTGGACTTAACCGACAATATTGCCGGTGATGGTGGCATCGTGCCGCCGCGCCATGTGGTGCGTTGGGATCAGGATGACCCGTATCTGGTCGTGGCGGCCGACAAGGGCACCGCGACCTTCTCTGACATCGCCAATGGCATCAGTGCCGATTACGGCCATTGGTTGGGTGACGCGTTCGCCTCGGGCGGCTCAGTTGGGTACGACCATAAGAAGATGGGCATCACGGCCCGTGGCGGCTGGGAAGCCGTTAAGCGCCATTTCCGGGAGATGGGCCACGACACCCAGACCGAGCTCTTCACAGTCATCGGTGTTGGCGACATGTCGGGCGATGTGTTTGGCAACGGCATGCTCTTGTCTCAACAGATCAAACTGGTCGCCGCTTTTGATCATCGCGACATCTTCATCGACCCAAATCCAGATTTGGCCAAAAGCTTTGCAGAGCGCGCGCGCATGTTTGCGCTGCCGCGCTCCTCTTGGGCGGATTATAACCCCAGCCTGATTTCAAAAGGCGGTGGCGTGTTCTCGCGCAGCGCCAAGTCCATCCCGCTCTCGGCTGAGCTTAAAGCGCTGACCGGATTGGAAGGCCATGAGGCTTCGCCCACCGATATCATGCACGCGCTTCTAAAGGCACCTTGCGACCTGATGTGGTTTGGCGGCATTGGCACCTATGTGAAAGCCCAAGGCGAGAGCCACGCCGAAGTCGGCGATAAGGCCAATGATATCATCCGGGTGGATGGGCAGGCCTTGCGCTGTAAGGTGATTGGCGAAGGGGCTAATCTTGGCCTAACCCAGCGCGGCCGCATCGAAGCGGCGCAAGCTGGCGTGCGCCTCAACACCGACGCGATCGACAACTCGGCAGGCGTCGATAGCTCTGACCATGAGGTCAATATCAAAATCCTATTGAACGGCCTTGTCCGGGCCGGCAGTATGACGGTTGAAGCCCGCGACGTCTTGCTGGCGGAGATGACCGATGACGTCGCCATCCATGTTCTGCGGCACAATTATGCCCAGACCTTGGCCATCAGCCTGCAGGAAGCCACAGCCCGCCAAGACCTTGATGCGCACGAGCGCTTTATGGAGCGGTTAGAGGCTTCGGGCCGCTTGGCGCGTAAAGTCGAATTCCTGCCCTCGACCGAAGAATTCCGTACCCGTCGCGCCAATCGCACCGGCCTGACCCGGCCAGAGCTTTCGGTGCTGACCGCTTATGGCAAGCTCGCTTTGTTTGACGATCTAATCGCCTCAGACGCACCAGACGATCCATGGTTTGAAGATACGCTGGTGACCTATTTCCCGCCGGGCTGTCGCCAATTTAAGGACGCTATGGCCAATCACCGCTTGCGGCGGGAGATTATTGCCACAGTATTGTCCAACAAAATGGTCGACTTGGGTGGGGCGGCCTTTATGGACCGCGTACGCGAAAGTGCGGTGGCAGATACAGGCTCTATCGTGCGTGCTTTTGCAGCGGCCCGCGCCATTTTCGGCCTTGATGACGCGATTAATGCCGTCAATGCGCTCGACCTGAAAGTCCCTGCGTCGGTGCAATTGGATCTGATGATGGAGATTTTGACCGTCCTGCGGCGGCAAAGCTTCTGGCTCGCCCGTCGGGCTAGTCGCGGTGATGGGGCAGGGCTGCGGTCGGTTGGCGATCTGGTCTCGACTTATGCCACCGGTGTACAAAGTCTGGCCAACATGATTTACGACGTGGTCTCACCGTTTGAAAAAGCCCGCATTGAGGCGCGCAGCACGACGTTGAAGGCCGCTGGCGCACCAGAGGCCTTGGCGAAGTCCATCGCAGGCCTTCTGCCTTTGACCTCAGCAACCGATATTGTTGACATTGCGGCGGCCAAAAGCCTGCCGGTCGAAGCGGTCGCGCGCCTCTATCACGCGCTTGGGGCCGCTGTCGGTTTTGACGAAATCCGCGCTGCAGCGGGGCAAACCTCCACCCCCGACCATTGGGACCGCGTTGCAACCCGCCGCTTGATCGAAGAGTTTATGGGTGAGCAGGCGGGCCTAACCGCTTCGGTCTGCGACCATGCCCAAAAGCTTGGCCAAGCCGGTACCAATGCGGCCTGGGCCAAGGCCGTGGTGGAAAGCTGGTCTAAGCTAAACGACGCCGAACTCCGGCGGACGAGCTCTGCCTTGGGTGAACTGCGCGCCAGCCAAGGCGGCTGGAGCTTCGCCAAACTCGCCATCGCCAATACGCAGTTGAAAGAATTGTCGGAGACCGCGTGGGCATAGGCATCAGGTCCCGGCCCGTAGGGTGCAGTCCGACAGGGACTGCACCATCGCAAGAGTTGCGGTTTTGGATTAAGCCTTTTCTACTTCGACAGCCTTTGCCACAGGCTCTGCCTTGGCAAAGGCTGTGTTCGAGTTTGTGCGCGCAAGATTTGGAGTCAAGGGGCGCGCTTCGCGCGTCGGCGTAGCCGATTTCACCCCTTGACTCAATATCTTGCGCAATAACAATTGACCGGCGGCTTCAAGGCAAGCGAAGTGCGGCCTTGAACCGTTCCAAGTCATTTGGCCAAGGCCCCACATTGGCGATCTCAGGAATTGCTTGACCAAGGTGCATTCCATTGATGGAATGCACCCCACGGCGCGAAGCGCTTTGCTAAGTCTTGCATCCGTTTGAAATCAAAGTGATACCTAAAGGAATTCGAGATGATTTTCGGCAAAATGTCCACCTTGGTTTGTGCGGCGATAGCGCTGTTTCTTGTGTTCCTTTTCCCAAGTACAATGAGTTCAAATTGGATATTGGTGATGCTGTTTTTAACGACACTGCCTCTTTTTGCTAATCTCCTCGCCGGAAACAAAGCTGGCATTCTGATTTCTTTCACGTTGATTTTCTATCCTTTTTGTATTTGGGTCTATGCGTTGTTTACAAGAATTACCCAAAGACCTGAGGAACTTTACACAGGCCCCTTTTGGTGGGCTGTGCTGTTCACTTGGGTTGCACCAGTTTTTATAGCACTGGTCACTTCATTATTTGCAGTTTTGGCATTTAGGAGAGTTTCAAGGTTTTTCCCTTAAAATTTTTTCATGGCACTTATTGTGCTCTACCTCCCGAAAACTGAGTCTTTGGGAATTCGAGTAGTCACCGCTAGCGACGACGTGCTCGGGTTAAGTACGGCCAAATTGAACTCATTGTTTCCGGTTTAGATGGACGTCCGCTTTCGCCACCTACGCTCCCCAAACCTGCCCTTCCCCTTCCGGCCATCATCAGTCAAACAAGCTTTCCAAAGAGCGGCCAAAAGCAGACGGCCTTGACACCGTGGTGGTCTGGCAGAAATGGATGGAACGCAGCCATTCGCCTTTCGAGCTCTCCGGTGCTAGACTTGTGCTCGATGTTGCTCAAAGAAGTTATTGCGCTCTGTCGTGCCTTTGAAGCTGCTGATCTGCCTTTCTGGGTCGATGGCGGGTGGGGAGTCGATGCGCTCATTGGCAAACAAACGCGTCCACATTCCGACCTGGATCTCGCGATCCATCTTGGGGACTTACCGCGTTTCGAAAAGCTCCTTGGCTCGCTAGGCTATCATTCAAACAAGGACGATGGCGCTCGCGCGTGGAACCCGGTTTTCACCCATCGTTCTAAAGGTTCGGTTGATCTGCACGGCTTTGTCGTAAACGCCGACGGGGTTGGGATTCTGGGTGAACCAAGCGAGAATTCCGCCTATCCTGCTGGTTCGTTAAGTGGTGCTGGCCAACTTTATGGACTGCAAGTTCGCTGTATCGCTGCACCTTTCGTCCTGATGTTTCGGAACGGCTTTGAACCTCGGCAAATCGACTATCTTGATGTTGCCAGACTTTGTGAATGCTTAGGCCTCGAACGCCCGAGCCGCTTTCAATAATTTCGCCACTGCGGCGCATGCCGAGACCCCATGAGTGGGAGGCTCTCCCCGCGCCCTTTGGGGTCGACCTATAGGTCGACGGGACGGGGGGTGAGGGCCTTACACTCACCTCGCTAAAGTGCGCGTTGCGGTGCTTTCATCGCACGGAGCAATGCGCCTTTGTGCTGAGACCCCCCTCCACCATGCTCCGTATGGTCCCCCTCCCCCGTGAACGGGGGAGGACAATTGCTACCGTGTCCTCCCCCGCCTGCGGGGGAGGTGTCCCGTAGGGACGGAGGGGGGAATTTGCAGCATGGACAAAACAAAATCTATCCCCCACCCACCAAACCGCCCTTAACCTAAGCCCATCTCCAACGAGAGGGCGTTGTTGCTGCAGCGGTGACACCGGTTGGGGATGGGTAAGCGGGGTTAATCGGGGCAGACGTGGCTGCCTCGTGTTTTCATGAGGATTAGCTGTCCTTATGCCCGGTGTGCTCAAGACCGACTGCCGTGTGAAGCCGGAGGTCAAGTCTTTCACTAGGCTTGAAACAAAACTCGCGGGTTCTCCTTGAGGGGGTTCTAAACCCACTCTTTCAAGGTCTTTATGTACAGGCGGGGGAAATGGCACCACAGAGGAGGGCTCATGATCTTCCCTTGGGCACGCGTACTTATCTTAGCCGGGGCGCATGGTTTGCGTCGTATTCCGGGCCAGTCCGTTAATCTGGCCCACCTCATCTGG
>VYLR01000132.1_pt1 | contig 22802 bp, 19 predicted proteins | sample 5114291 | NCBI WGS metagenome assembly VYLR01 (sample SAMN12291774, study PRJNA351875) | freshwater metagenome | isolation source: freshwater lake | place: USA: Michigan, Lansing Lake | collected 2013-08-14 | reverse complement strand
TGTAACAATCCCCAGACTCAAAGCGAAATGAACATTTGTGCCAGCATAGCTTATCAAAACGCTGATCGCAAGTTAAATCAAGTTTATCGACAACTACTGCCAAAACTGTCAGCTGCTCGCAAACAAAAATTAATTGCTGCCCAACAAGCTTGGATTAAGTTTAGAGACAGCAGTTGCGAATTTGAAAGAAGTGCCTATGAGGGAGGCTCTCTAGCTCCCATGATTTACGGTTTTTGTTTGGCAGATGTCACCGAGCAGCGTACCAAAGACTTGCGGAGATATTTAGAAGATAGCGATCTCTAAGTCAGAATCGCCGTTGATATTACCGATAATTCCTTAGACGTTTACTGCACAACAGCCTAAGCGGGTGAGGGGAATCGAACCCCTATCATTAGCTTGGAAGGCTAGGGTTTTACCACTAAACTACACCCGCATTTTCTTAGCACTTTCGTTAGTATAACACGAATTGCCGATTTTTGCAAGTAGGGATTTTCAGCTTGTTAATCGCCTCTAGATGGTTATAGATTGCCTAAAAATCCCGATCGCTCGGTTATTTCCCCGATTTGGCTAAAAGTTTTCTCCACGCGATCGAGGTCTAGTTGGGAGAAATTATCGATCGCCCAGTTGGACACTCTCTGCATAAAATGGAAGGGATAGGTATGAGCGATTCCCACCACCTGCATTCCCGCTCTTTTTGCCGCTTCGCAACCGACAAAAGTATCTTCAATCACCAGACATTCCCAGGGTTGCAACTGTAGATTAAAATTCCAACGATTGAATCTTTCTACGGCCAGTAAATAACCATCCGGTTGAGGTTTACTGGTGCTGATATCATCCCCGGTGACAATGACACTAAAGTAATCCCCAAGGCCCGTCTGTTGCAAGATCGATTCTACTTCCGAGCGTATTGCTCCCGTCACCAAACCGATTTGTAGATCCCTGGCCTTAACCCGTTTTAAAAAAGAGTATATCTCTTCATAAATAGGAAGTTTCTCTAATTTTCCTAATCTTTCTCGGTATAAACTGGTTTTTTTGTTAATTAACTTAGTCAGATACTCCTCGGTCACTTGACGACCGCGACGGGTGAGAACATTACGCAAACAGACGCGATCGCTTCTTCCCAGACATAACTCCGCAAATTCCGACCCTAGGGGCAGTAAATTTTCCCCGAGCAAGATTTCATTGATTAACTCTTGATGGATCGGTTCATCATTGATGATCACCCCATTAAAATCGAACAGAACAGCCTTTAACATCAATCTTAGACAGAAAAGCTAATAAATACTCACTCTTCTTGATTATACTAAAGTTTTTCGTCGGGGCCAGGTGTGGGTAAGCTAAGACCCATTTTCCCCCAACCCCCCCTGCCCCTAGGGTTGATTCATGAATCAACCCTACTATGAATCAACCCTAGGGGGCAAGGGGATCAAAGACAAAATCTATCTTCTATTTAATCAGAACCACTTAATTATCGGAACTAAAAAGGCTTATATATATTTCGGCACGGATTCCCATTATAATAAAAAGTATAGGTCAAATCGAGGGATTTTGTCAAGTCTTTTTTGCCATTAATCTATATAATTGTCGGGCTGCTGTGGGTGGAATTAAATATAAGATGAACGTAGGTTGGGTTGAAGCATGAAACCCAACGCCCGATTATGTTACGCTACCGCTAACCCATCCTACAAATAATTGTGCCTCCCTACTTGTGTGCAGCGTTTAATCAAGTCAGTCCCGATGAAAAAATTTTCACCCCCACAGATGAAAGAGGTTTCTTTCCCTACACCCCACACCCTACACCCTCTTTCAAGTCAGGACGGGAGACAAAAACGAGTTATTGAACAGAAAGAGGCGATGGGATGTTATTATTTAAAGCCGATTCCCCGGAAGCAGCCGAATCGATCATCGGGCAGCATCCCCTGGCGAATAGTAGTGGAATAGGCTATTAAAGGAGTGAACCCTGTGCAAATATTCACAACAATCCCTGGTTTACGCACTTTTTTGGCTGATTATCGCCATGATCATAGTATTGCCCTCGTGCCAACCATGGGCGCCCTCCATAAAGGTCATGCTAGTCTAATTCGACGCGCAGTGACAGAAGCGGAGGTAACTGTGGTCAGTATTTTTGTTAATCCTCTACAATTTGGCCCTACAGAGGATTTTTCTCGCTATCCCCGCAGCCTTGACAGCGATCGCCAATTATGTGAATCCTTGGGAGTTGCTGCTATTTTTGCTCCCAGTGCGGAAACTTTAGGAATTGGTGATTCTGAGGAGATAACCGCAGTTGTTCCCCCGATTTCTCTGACTAGCGGGTTATGTGGTGCTTTTCGTCCGGGGCATTTTCAGGGAGTAGCCACAATTGTCACCAGGTTATTTAATATAATTGCACCGACGATCGCCTATTTTGGCGAAAAGGATGCCCAACAGTTAGCGATTATCCGGCAATTAGTCAGGGATTTAAATTTAGCGATCGAGATTCGCGCTTGTGCTACAGTGCGAGAAACATCGGGATTAGCAGTTAGTTCTCGCAATCAGTATCTATCGCCCACAGAAAAGGAAAAAGCGACAATTATCGCCCAAAGTTTGCAATTAGCTCTCGAAAGTTTTCGTTTAGGGGAAAGACAAAGGGAAAAACTACTGGCTATTGTGCAAAAAAATCTGGACAGGGTGCCAGAATTTCGCCCTCAGTATCTGGATTTAGTCCATCCCCAGAGTTTACAGCCGATCGAGCAGATCGAGACAGGGGGCTTATTAGCGATCGCAGGATTGATCGGTCAAACCCGTTTAATTGATAATATTATCTTGCGTCAACGTCGGGCAGTTATCGCTATTGATGGACCTGCTGGAGCAGGAAAATCGACAGTAACGCGCTTAGTAGCCGAAAAATTGGGGTTAACCTATCTCGATACCGGTGCGATGTATCGCGCGGTGACATGGTTAGTGGTGAATTCCGGTCTGGATTTGTCCGCAGAAGCGGCCATCGCCGAGTTATTATCTTTAGCGAAGATAGAAATAATCCCCGCCGATAATCCTGAAAATGTGACTATAGTGAAGATTAACGGGCAGGATGTGACTTTAGAGATTCGCTCTCCCGCAATTACCTCGCAAGTGTCCAGAATTGCCGCTCAAAAAGCGGTGAGACAGCAGTTAGTCACCCTGCAAAGACAAATGGGAATGTCGGGGGGAATAGTTGTGGAAGGTCGGGATATTGGTACTAATGTTTTCCCAGAAGCGGAATTAAAGATTTTCTTGACAGCGACACCCGAAGAAAGAGCGAGAAGGAGATTAAAAGACTTAGAAGCGCAGGGAAATGGGGGGATTAGTCTCGCAGAATTAACCCAAGAGATTGAAAAAAGGGATTATTTGGATAGTAATCGCTCCCTAGCACCCCTGCGAAAAGCTGCAGATGCGATCGAAGTTAACACCGATCATCTCACTATTACAGAAGTCACGGAAAAAATCATTGCTCTTTATCATCAAGGTTCAAGCACACTCATCTTGAGGTCAAAAGAATGATCAGTACCTAGACAGAATTAATTAGGGTTTGCGGCAAAAAGTTTGTTGGTGGGGTTAGGATTCAGAAGTCAGAAGTCAGGAGATTGCTTTTATTTATTCTCCCCTTGAAGTTATTTAAGAAAGTATCCCTTTGATTGTATTAAGATTGATCGCTCTTTTATCAGCATTTACCTAGCTAAAACCTGTAAATGCGACCGATTTGCCAGCGTTTCTCCGTCATCAGTCTTCAGTTTAAGGTTGACGTTCCAGAATCGCTTCCATGGTACTGATTAGGTAGTGACTATTGAGAATACCACTGGCAAGATGATAACTGTTGTTATTAATGCGATAAAAGGTTTCAAAACCCCCGCGCCGGCTGTCTGTTAATACCCAATGACGTTGGATAATAGTATCAGCACCGATCCAACCTTCTCCTTCGATTTGTCCTAAAATACTTTGTTGCAGCACAAAAGTATATTCTCTTTTTCCTGTTCCCAAACGACCGCGGTATTGAAAGGAAATGTCTTCTTTTTCCCCATCAGGAAAGATTAATTTACTGACTAAACTAAACCAATTGTCTTGACTCCAAGCGATTAGTAGGCGACCCTTGATCGGTCTGGGCATTTGATCTCGTTCTAACCAACTTCCCTCTAATTTCCATCGTCCCGGTTCTAATAAAAAAGTGTGCGTCAATGTGACAACCCTTTCCCTGCGGATGCTAGTTTTTTATCTTTCCATATTAGCATCAGTCGTCAGTAATTACCATTCAGGTGCGTTATCAAAAAAGCTGACAATTGCTATAATTTGTTATTGCCGTCGATGATCTAACCTTTCTCGTCAAGGTGAAGCACATATCAACTATTTCAGCTACAAGAACGAACCTCATCTATTTGAGAAACGCTATAATTATATTGTTTCTGGGAAAATAGGAAAAGAAAATCAATGGAAAACCCTCTAGTTTTTTTAGATACTGATGTTTTGGCTTCTTATCTACGAGGAGATCTTGCCAGTGTACATTTATTCGATCGAGAAATACTCGATCGCCTTTGTCTTGCTCTTAATGCGATCGTTTTACAAGAGTTATTATTTTGGGCAGAAGTTCCTAATCATCCTGAAATAGCCGATCGGATTCAAGAAAAGGTGACTATCTTGGATTTTGATTTAGTTAAACTTGATCAATATTGGCAAAATGCTAGAGATATTCGCAATATTTTCGTACACTCGAATGATGTTTTAATTTTAAGTAGTGCCGCTAATTGTGATTATTTAGTTACCTACGATCAACAACTTAAAAAAGCCTCTAGTTATCTATATAACTCTAAACCTATGGTAGTAACACCTGAAGAATTATTAGAGGTTATCCATCAAGAAAATAGCCTCCTTTCTAGCCTCTCTTGCCAAGGATATAAATCGTCAAATTTCCCCTTAAACAAGGTGATTTAGGGAGATAATTATGAAGTTAAATTACCTAACTATCAAATCTATCTGTTTAACGGTAACTTCCTTGATAATTATCGGCAGTCCAGCTATATCTTTAGCCGATCATAGATCACCAATAACTTTAGCTTCTCGGGATTTATCGAACCAGCAACAGGGACGAACAATTATTATTAATGGTCGTTCTTTGCCCGTTTCTTGGCGACAGTGGACAGCAGCAAATAATACCAGAATCGCCATGAGTGACACGGGATCAAGACAATTATTTGGCATGGATTTTCTTAGCACAAATGATCCAAAAAAGCAACCGATAAAATGGTTTAATTTACAAACTTTATCGGCTAATTTAATCGATTCTGATCGCTGGCTAGACGTTACGGATATTTTACTAAAAATGGGGGCAACAACCACTATTAATGGCGATAGTTTAACTATTAAATTTCCTGCTCCTCAGATTCAAGATATCCAGCTAGAAAATTATGGAGCAGTACAAAGGATTATTATTCAACTCGATCGCCCGACCTTTTGGCAAGTTAGTCAGGCAAAAAATCAAGCAGTGATTACCCTAGAAGGAAATGCCCAGCAATCTCTTATCTCTAGGTTTCAACCCCAAACTATCAGCAACAGTAACCCAAATAACGATGAAGATGATCTAGGAAACTCCAATAATAACTTACCCACTCAGATCACTTCCTTAGAAAATAATGGGGTAATCAGTCGTTTAAAAATTAACCTTCCCACTGCCTACGGATTACAGATCAGCAGTGTGGCTAATCCTCCCAGAATTATCATTGATTCTCGTCCCGATGCTATGGATGAAAAGCGCATTGTTTGGCAACCCGGGTTAGTCTGGAATCAAAAATATATCCAGTTAGATCAAGATTGGTTTCCCGTGACTTGGTTAGAAATCGATCCCAGAAATCCTCAGATAACTATTAAACCAATCACCGCTAATTCCACCTCAATGCGCGGCACTAATTCCCTGATCACGATTAATAGCGAAAGTAATGCGGTAGCGATGATTAATGGCGGCTTTTTTAATCGTAATAATCAGTTACCTTTGGGGGCAATTCGTGTGGATGGCAAATGGTTATCTGGACCAATTTTAAACCGAGGAGCGATCGCATGGGATAATCGTGGTAAAATCAGAATCGATCGCCTGAGTTTAGAGGAAACCCTGATTAATGCCACCGGACAACGTTTTCCCCTAACCCAGTTAAATAGTGCCTTTGTAGCAGCCGGCTGTAGTCGTTATACTCGTGATTGGGGAAGTAATTATCATCCCCTCACCGATCGCGAAACCGGGTTAGTCGTGCAAGGCGATCGCGTGACGGAGAAATTAAATAATCTTTTGCCACAGGATAGTATAGACATACCGGAAAATGGCTATTTAGTCATCTGCCGAAAGACAGATATTAATTTAAAGATTGGTGAGACAGTCAACCTCGATAGCGTCACCCTACCGAGAGATTTTGCCAATTATCCTCAGATTTTAGGTGCAGGTCCCCTATTATTGCAGAATGGGCGCATAGTTTTGGATGGAAATGCCGAAAAATTTAGTCCGGCATTCCAAAATCAACAAGCTTCCCGCAGTGCGATCGCGGTTAGTCAAGAAGGAAAAATTCTGCTAGTTGCTATCCATAATCGCGTCGGGGGAAGGGGGGCAACTTTAGGCGAATTAGCCCGAATTTTGCTGTTAATGGCGGCAAAAGACGGTTTAAACCTAGATGGTGGTAGTTCCACTGGAATAGCCTTGGCGGGTTATCTGCTCGATCGCTCTGCCGTTACCGCCGCAAAAGTCCATAATGGAATAGGGATATTTTTATCCCCGTCTCCTTGAAAAGTGTGAAAACAATGGATAATAGCGACTGGATTAAACAATTGCTGCTGATGGGTATTGGCACCACTTCCATGGTGGCAGAAAAGATCAAAGAAGTGAGCGATGAATTAGTCAAAGACGGTAAAATCAATTCTGATCAGGCTAAAAACTTTGTCGATGATCTGATGACACAGATGAAGTCTGAACAGGGGAGCTTCGAGAACAACTTAGAACGCTATATTCGCCAGATCTTGCAGGATTTAGGGGTTCCCCGACAATCGGAAATGGACGAACTGCGGGGAAGGATTGATAGATTAGAACGACAGGTGAGAGACTTAGAGAATAAACTCTGGCGTTAGGGAACTATGAAATCAATGCGCGAAATCTTGCTCAGTTTTGCTATTATTGCGGTTTGTGGCTTATTTTTAATCGCTGCTTCCCTCTTTGGTGGAGGGGAAAAAACCAATGCGATCGCCGCCGAAACCAATCCACCCCCTATCACTCAAACTATTAATAAGGAAATCATCTCCATGGATTTAGATCAAGCAGTTACCACCGATTCGGGACTAAAATACATCGATATCGTGGAAGGAACCGGAGAAACTCCCCAAAAAGGTCAAAAAGTGACTGTTCACTACACGGGAACCCTGACAGACGGCAAAAAATTCGATAGTTCCAAGGATCGCAATCAACCTTTTACCTTTACCATTGGAGTTGGTCAAGTGATCAAAGGATGGGATGAAGGAGTCGCATCGATGAAAGTCGGGGGGCAGCGTACCTTAATTATCCCCCCAGAATTAGGTTATGGTGCGCGGGGTGCCGGTGGGGTGATTCCTCCCAACGCGACTTTACTTTTCGATGTGGAATTGTTGGCAGTTAAATAGGTTTTTCTTCTGATTTTTCACCTCTACCCGCATCGATCCCGAATGCGGGTTTTTTGACAAATTGCCGAAAGCTAAGGGCCAAATCAGGAAGATTTAGTAAATTCTAGACCGTTTTCGCTACCGTAACGTTCCATAAAACGCATAAAACGATCCCACTCTGCGGGAGAATTAAAAATAACCGTAGCTTCGATCGCCATGGGTTTACCGTTGATAAATTTGCCTTTTACTTCCCTGGTGACGATTTCTCCTTCCTCATCGATGAGATACATCCCCGTGATTTCCTCGGTTTGTTGATCTCCGAGGATAGTCGGTTGCTCAAAATAAAATTTTGCCGATCCCTTCTCCCCCGTTTTCGTGCGACTTAAGCGGATATCGGGAACAACCGGTTCTTTTAACCCCCGGGAAAACTGAATTTCTGCCATTACTTTTCTTTATCCTTCTCATAAAATAGACATTTCTAGATCATCTCACACCGAGTCACAAGTAAAAAGCAGATGGGACACCATAAACTTAAAGTATCCACGGTAAACTCGCGGGAGTGGGTTTGACTGATGAAAGATCACCTGTAAACCTCTCCCTTCCCACTGATAACCAATAACTGAGATGAGATGGTTTTATTAGAAGCAGCGGTTCATTCTTCCCTACGCGCTTTTTTACGCGAACAAGGACGCTTTTACTGGTCTCATCATCTCACTATGGGGCGACTGGTGGCTAGAGCTTTACGCTTAAAACGGTCCTCTCTCATACAAACTGGAACCACTCTCACCCGTTATTGTCTCAGTTATCTCACCCCGGCTCTTTTAGGTAATACACCTGTTCTGATAGTTGCCCCCGAGTCAGAATTAAATCTACTGTTAGAAGTGGAAATCCCCCATCTGCAAACATGGTTACAAACTCAGCGAGCTATCCTCAAAAGCGATCGCTTTCCCGCTAATTTTACCGGTTTACTCCTCACCACACCCCAACAATGGTTAGAGGATAAATTGGGCAATCTCGGTCATTTTCCCCAGAATATCGCCACGATAATCGATCGAGCCGAAGATTTAGAAACTTGTCTAGTCAACTATCTCACCGTCACCATTACTCCCGAACAATGGTCTGCTTTAGAGTCAGCATATCCCCAGCATAGAGAGTTTATAGACTTAATTAAAGCACAACTTAGCCAAAGTATTCTTGGTCATCCAATAAATCCCTATAATTGCTATCTTATTGATGCCAAGGAAAAAGAATATATAATTGCTCTACTGCAACGCTTGCATCAAGACTTAACCACTGACTCTGTTTGGCAACTTTTAGCGGCAAAAATCCCCGAGCATAATTATCTCCTCTGGACATCAGTAGATCGAGAGCGAGAAGAATTTACCCTAAAAATCAGTCCTTTGGAGGTGGCTAGTTTTTTCAAACCAATTTGGCAGCAGCAACCCTTTGTTTTAATCGGCAGTTTTTTAGATAGCGAAAAATCCGCTAATTTATACCGTCAAAATCAGGGTATCGGAGATATTTTAACTCTAAAGTTTGCAGCTGATCGCGAAAGTGAATATATTCATTTATATCTACCCGATCGCATCAGCGCCCCCAATACTCCCGAATTTCAACCGATGTTATTAAAGCAAGTGCGGGAATTAGTTAGTGCTAATCATACCAGTGAACAACCGATAGTAATCCTGATTGAAGATGTTCCCCTCAAGGCACAAATTGCCACCCAAATCGCAGCCGATTACGGTTCGCGAGTGCAAGTGGAAAAAACTGAGATTAATAGTAATACTATTCTGGTTTGTGGTTGGCAATTCTGGCAAACCCATCAAGAAAAATTTCTTACTCCCAGTTTATTAATTATCGCTACTTTACCCTTACCTTCCCCCGAAAATCCTCTCGTTGCTGGCAAAATTGCCTACTATAAACGACAACATCTCGACTGGTTTCGTGCCTATCTTTTACCCACAGCAGTGAGGGAAATTCAGCAATCTGTTCAGTCTCTCCGGGAGTGTCAAGGTTGTGTGGCTGTTCTTGATAATCGTGTCAATGCTCGCAGTTATGGCCGACAAATTCTCTCCGCTTTAGAACCCTATGCTAAAGTCAATTATCTCGATCAACAATTTTTTCAAGATAAAGATTAAATCAGTGATCAGTTATCATACTAAATCAGCAGAAAACGGGTTTCTCCGAGAGCAGAAAACGGGTTTCTCCGAGAGCAGAAAACGGGTTTCTCCGAGAAACCCGTTTTCTGTGCGTTAGTTATCAGTTATCAGGTTACTGTTTACTGATAAAATCTCCCCCAGAGCCATATTTCCAACTATCCAAATAACGATGATAAAGATATTTTTGCTTGTCGGGTAACTTTTCTAAAACAGGTTTTAAGCTGGTTGCTAAGGGATATAAACCACTATACAAAGCTAAATTAAAATAATGTCCCGTCCAATCAATAAAAGGACTGATACCCACTTGTGGAATCATCGGTAAAACTAATTGAGGATTAACCAAAGGCAAAGTTTTTGAGAGGGAAGAAAACTGCACCACATCCTGTAAAAACGGTTTTAATACCTCATCTCCCAACTTGTCCATTACCCGAAAAACTCCACTCATTAAGTCATTAATTTGATTGGGATTAGGGTTAGCAGACATCGGGACACTCATGGTTTTTTGAAATAGCCACGTTACCGATATATTCGGTTGATAAGGTTGTAAAAGGGCTAAATCTTCTCGACTTAAATCATCAATTTGTAAAGCTTCCTCGATGCCGAAAGTTAGCCTTTTTAAATGTCTGACCATTGCCCCAAAACCACCAAAACTGACCGGAGATTGACTACCGCTACTATCTCCCACTGCTAGAATTCTTGACCAAGGCATTTTTAGAGGACTTTGACGATAGGCAGGGAAAAAACCCGCTAGAAAACGCTGAAATTTTACCGCTTCTAAATCCACCTTTTGATACTCTGGCAGTAATCTTAAATACTCCTCCATCAGAAATTCTAAACTAAAGCGATCGGGATGGGTATCAAGATAGGTAAATAAATAAGTTGTCCGACCATTCCTAGCGGGAAATGCTTCCCAAAAGTATTGACATTGGTGCAAGATTGGGGTAAAAGAATAAATCAAATCACCAGTTTCATTACTGGGAAAACCCTGACCGCAACTACCCACCACTAAACAAACTCCATCGGGTTTTTCTCCTTTTCTGGCCTGTTTTGCAATTGGGGAAAAATGACCCATGGCATCGATTAATAAACGGGTTTTTAAAGTCATTTCTCCCGTTTTAACCATTACTCCATCGGGATGAATAATCCCCCCACTAAACCCCGAATTTTCTAATAACTTCCCTCCCGCTTGCAAAAACTTAGTTTTTAAAGTCTCTAGCAAATAAACCGGATTAACACCAATATTTAAAATATCTCTAACCCAAAGCTCATAACCTTGATAAAATCCCACCCTCCCAGGATTATATTCTGTCGCTATTGCTTGATTTAATTCTGCTTCGGTCAATAAATCTAACTCTAAAAAACTGCTTAATTCTAAACGGGAAATATTCCACTCCTGCTCACGACCGCGCAGAATACCTCTTTCTAATAATGCCACACGCCAGCCCCTAGTTTGCAAAGCAGCCCCGATAAAAATTCCCAGGGTTCCCCCCGCAATAACTAGATCAAAATCCGTCTCTCCTAAAGATTCTTGACTTTGATTAATTACCGCAGGAATAAGCGGATTTTCTAAACGCAAAGCTTGCCAAGCTCGATCACTGGCTCGCAATTGTTGTAAACTCTGAGGAGATACTCGATCGAGTAAAGATGCAACTAAAGACATAATCTTATATCAGTTATCAGTTATCAGTTATCAGATGTGAGTTTTCAGTTATCAGTTCACTGTTTACTGACTGATCACTCAAAAAAGCACCCTTCTAGTCGTTTCCTAACAGTGGAGACTTGCTACCTCACCATTAAGATAACTGCTCTATCCAAACGAGAAACCTATTTAGATTGGAAAAACTTTTTCCCTTCTTCAATGAGTTTATTAATATCCTTGAGAGAAACTCCAAAAATCGCTAAAACTCCCGTAAAGACTAACAAAAAACCGATAAAACTATTCCGATCATAGAGAAATAAACCCACCAAAACGATAAAATAGGGAGAGAGAATTTTACTAATATTTTCAACTACAGTAACCACCTCTGGAGTAGGAGTCTTAACAAGATTAATATCAGTTTTATCCTGATCCGGTTCGAGATTTTGCTTAATTGAAAACATCACTTCCTGTAGGTCTTTTATCTCCGGTGGGTTCGGTTCCTTCCCTGGTTTGCCAAACATTGTTAACTCCCTCGCCAATTTATCTATACCATCTATGGTAGCCAAAAAAAGGGCAAGCGGGAAAAGCGCGAGCAGGTCGAGAAATTCTCAGGGCAATTTTCCTTATAACCCCCTCGGCCTCGGCTGCTATAATCAGAGGAACAACTCCCAAGTTCGTTAACGGTACAAAAAAACTATGAATACCAGTCCAGACCGTGTGATTATCTTCGATACCACCCTTCGAGATGGGGAACAGTCCCCGGGTGCCGCTTTAAATGTGGATGAGAAGCTAACCATAGCGCGCGCACTGGCACGACTGGGAGTTGATGTCATTGAAGCAGGTTTTCCCCACGCTAGTCCGGGGGACTTTGATGCGGTGCAGAAAATTGCCGGCAGCGTCGGCGGCGAAGCTGATAGCCCGATTATTTGCGGATTAGCCCGGGCTACTCAAAAAGATATCAAATCAGCAGCCGATGCGCTCAGACCCGCCGCCAAGCCCAGAATTCACACCTTCCTAGCCACATCTGATATCCACCTCCAATACAAACTTAAGAAGACTCGTCAGGAAGTTCTTGAGATTGTGCCGGAAATGGTGGCCTATGCCAAATCCTTCGTTGATGATGTGGAATTTTCCCCCGAAGATGCCGGCCGCAGCGATCCGGAATTCCTCTATCAAGTCCTCGAAAGAGCGATCGCCGCAGGAGCCACCACCGTTAATATTCCCGATACCGTCGGTTATACCACCCCTAGCGAATTTGGGGCTTTAATCCGTGGTATTAAGGAAAATGTCCCCAATATCGACCAAGCGATTATCTCCGTCCATGGTCACGACGATCTAGGGTTAGCGGTGGCTAATTTCCTCGAAGCAGTTAAAAATGGCGCTCGACAGTTGGAATGTACCATTAACGGTATCGGTGAGCGTGCCGGTAATGCTTCCCTAGAAGAATTGGTGATGGCCCTTCATGTGCGGCGCTCCTATTTTAATCCTTTCCTCGGTCGTCCCCCAGAGTCCACGGAACCTTTAACCAAGATCAACACCAAGGAAATCTATCGCACTTCTCGCCTAGTTTCCAATCTTACCGGCATGATCGTGCAACCGAATAAGGCGATCGTCGGTGCTAACGCTTTCGCACACGAGTCGGGAATCCATCAGGACGGGGTGTTAAAACATAAACTCACCTATGAGATTATGGATGCAGAATCGATCGGTTTGACCCATAATCAGATCGTCCTCGGTAAACTCTCCGGCCGCAACGCTTTTCGCTCTCGTTTACAGGAATTGGGTTTTGAGCTTTCGGAAACGGAACTTAATAACGCTTTTATCCAGTTTAAAGAAATGGCTGATCGCAAAAAGGAAATCACCGATCGCGATCTAGAAGCTATTGTTAACGATGAAATCGATACGGTTCCCGATCACTTCCGTCTCGAATTAGTACAAGTGTCCTGTGGAAATAGTGCCAGACCCACGGCCACGGTAACGATTCGAACTCCTGACGGTAGCGAGTTATCCGATGCGGCCATTGGTACAGGACCGGTAGATGCTCTCTGCAAAGCGATCAATCGAGTGGTGCAGATTCCGAACGAATTAATCTCTTTCTCGGTGCGGGAAGTTACCGAGGGAATCGATGCTTTGGGAGAAGTGACTATCCGTCTCCGTTACGAAGGACGCACCTATTCTGCTCGCGCGGCCGATACCGATATTATTGTCGCCTCCGCTCGTGCCTACGTCAGCGCCTTAAACCGTCTCCATGTCGCACTGCAGCAGAAGGAAAAAACCCCAGAAATGGTACAAGTCTAGATAGGGTTTGCTCAACAATTTGGTCGGTGGGGTTAGGAGTCAGTTATCAGTTATCAGTTCACTGAGAAAACTCCCCACACCCCACACCCCACGGTGCTATTGGAGAAAATCTTAAATTTGTCTCGCAAATTTCTAAAATGTTGCTAAGTTAATATTATGAGCTTGCGCTCTAACAATTTTAATACACTTGTATTGAAATTGGATTCGCGTAAAAGCAATGAGGGATGAAATTTGTCCGTAAGAATCCGATCAAATTAAATACAATAGCTAAAGACTAAAGGAATTAGCCAAGGCAAATAGGGATTATGTTCCTCTTGCCAGTGGGAACAGTTAACCCATCCCATAATTCCTTTGATACTTAGCTATCTGGTCAACACCGCAGACAAACCGGCGATCGGATTCCAGTCCTCCAGCCATTTACCCAATTTTTGCAGGAGCCAGATTATGAGTTGACCGAGCTAAAACAGCATTCCGTGTCGCTAAAATCGCATCGACACAAGGAAATTTAAGCAAAAATCTTCTCCCATTTGTTGTAATTAAAGCTACAATCGGAAAAGTCTTTGCCCCTCTCGGATTTGAGACACAAATTTGTTCAGTATCACCTAGATTGAGATTCGATCTTCTAGTTTTGCACAGAAGGAGCAAGAGGAAAACGGCATGATGCAGGCCCACGATGTACTAACCCTTACCGAGCCGCCATTGGATTTAGATTTGATTGACCTAGACGAAGACTTCGATGATGAGGATATCGAGTTAGAGCTAGAAGAAACCAGCGATAGCAACGATGGCAAAAAAACCCGCCGCCTTGCCAGCGCTCGTCGTCGCGACGCCGCTAGAAAAAAACCCTATACAGAAGATTCGATTCGGATTTATCTGCAAGAGATCGGCAGGATTCGGTTATTGAGAGCGGAGGAGGAGATCGAATTAGCGAGAAAAATCGCCGATCTCCTGAAATTAGAACGCATTCGCGAAGATTTTTGCCTCTATAGCGATGCTGAATGGGGAAAACAGGTTTTCCTGTTCGAGCGCATCGAAAAAATTATCGTTGAAAAATCGGAAAAAGAGCCGAAACTATCGGATATTAAGGCTTATTTAGGTAAGACGGAGCTAACGGCTCCCCTGCTGGAAGAATGGCTGGCCAAATCAAAGGAATACTTATCGGCCTTTAAGCGTCGTTTGTACCATGGTCGTCGCGCTAAGGAAAAAATGGTACAATCGAACCTGCGTTTAGTGGTTTCGATCGCCAAGAAATACATGAATCGCGGTCTTTCCTTCCAAGATTTAATTCAAGAAGGTTCCCTCGGTTTGATCCGCGCCGCCGAAAAATTCGACCACGAAAAGGGTTATAAATTCTCCACCTATGCCACTTGGTGGATTCGTCAAGCCATCACCCGGGCGATCGCCGATCAATCCCGCACCATTCGTCTTCCCGTCCACCTCTACGAAACCATCTCCCGGATCAAAAAAACCACCAAGATTCTTTCTCAGGAAATGCGTCGCAAACCCACCGAGGAAGAAATCGCCACCAAGATGGAGATGACCATCGAAAAACTGCGTTTTATTGCCAAATCTGCCCAATTACCGATTTCTCTAGAGACTCCTATCGGTAAAGAAGAAGATTCCCGTTTAGGAGACTTTATCGAAGCGGATGGGGAAACCCCAGAAGATGAAGTTTCTAAAAATTTATTACGCGAGGATTTAGAAAACGTCCTCGATACCCTTAGTCCTCGCGAACGCGATGTGCTGCGGCTGCGCTACGGTTTAGATGACGGCCGGATGAAAACACTCGAAGAAATCGGTCAGATTTTCAACGTCACTCGCGAGCGCATTCGTCAAATAGAAGCCAAGGCCCTGCGGAAACTGCGTCACCCTAACCGTAATAGTATCCTCAAAGAGTACATTCGTTAATTTCCCGTCCTTAAAAAACTAGAAACTGAGTCTCCTTGAGGCTCAGTTTTATTGTTATCTACACTTTCCTCGATCGAATTTATTATGATATGAATTGACAATAATTATATCCACTAGAAAAATGTCAGAAACTCCCAAAATACAAATGAATTTTAACGCTCCGGTGACGGGAGTAGCGGGTAATGTGGAAGGCGATATGATCGTCAATCCCGCACCGAAAACCCCAGCCGAATCCGCACGGGAAATTCAGGATTTATTAACCCAACTTCAAGCCACGAATCCTACCACTAGCGAAGGGGAGTTAGTGCGGCAGGTGATTAGAAATAATCCCACGCTGAAGGCTAGATTGATCAATGCAGTCAAGCAGGGAGGAACCGAAGCCTTAAAGGTATTTTTTCCCGTGATTAGTATTCCGATGGAAACGATTCGGGGATTTCTAGAAGCCGAATAATTTAATCCAAGTTGCTAGTTATAATCATCGCCGTTCCGATCCCCCTAAATCCCCCTTAAAAAGGGGGACTTTGAGTCTGGTTCTCCCCTTTTTTTTCAAGAGGGGGCAGGGGGGAGCAAACCTAGAAATCATAGACAAAATTTGTAACTAGCAACTTACGTTAATTTACTCTTTTCCTTCCTTGTGATTGATCAGGTTTCCTTCAACATTGCCAGCGACTGTGTCAACTGGTGCATTAAAGTTAAAGTTTTGAATTATTTGGGGAGAGGTGGAAGATTGAGGAGTTTCCGATAATGATGCTTTTTCTATAGAAGATTTTTTCTCGGAGTCGGTAGGCAGGGACATCGGTTCGAGAGAATATTGTTTGGTTTTACTTTGAACTGAAGCTATGATAGCGATTAAATCATAAAGTTGATAAATTGATGTTATTTTAGGAATTCTTTGGTAAAGTACGCTCAAAGTTTCAAGAGTGGCGATTTTTTTAAAAATATTAACAGTAGTTAAATAAACTGACTCATCTTTATCGTTGAGAGCTTGTAAGAGTAAATCTAATATATCATCTCGTAGCGGAAAATTTTCTGATTGCTGGATAGCTGCCTGTCTAATTTCTTCATCGGAGCTATTGATAGCGACAAATATATCTTTAATCGATTCGTATTTTGAAAGCTTCGGAATCGCTCTTACAAGAGGACCGTATGATCGAATTTTTCCAAAAGAAGGAATTATATTATATAAATGATTTTCCTTATCGAGATAGGGTTTATAGTGAATAGGAAAGTTTAGACCTTGCTCGTCACAATAATCTTTCAGTTTGTACAAGGTATCAATGTTAGTAATATTTTTTATTACATATCCTATTCTCTGGATCAAAAAGCCACCTTTTTCTCCATCTATTAAATCCAGTAAAGCTGATATTAATTTAGGATCATTTAAAATTTCAAATATATCAATAATTTTAAATTTTATCGCTAACGAAGCGATTTTAAAAATATTTATTAAAGATGGGATATCTTGGGAATGCGAAATTTGCTCTAGGATGGCTGCCGATTCAAGACAAACTCTAGTTTCTTGATCTTTTAGTAGGTCAATCAGTGTTCCTCTTGATTTTTCCGAAGAAATATTTCCTAAAGCCCTGACGATGGCGATCTTTTCATCTAACGAAGATTCTAAATTTTTACATAAAATATTGTGTGCTTTTTCTGAACCCGTTTTTCCCAACAAGTACAATCTATATAAAGGAGAAACCGGTAACTCCGCTACCCATTGAACCGTTTCTTCCTGCCATAACGGGTCAACCTCTCCCGCTAACCTCGCTCCTAAGCCAAAATCTACTGCTAAGGCTAACCTAACGACCTTTAACGCCAGTTCTTTATCCTTCAATAACCCCAACATCAGCGCGATGGGTTCTGTCCACTTGAGATAGTTGAGATAGCGCCACTGTAAATCCCTGTCGTTCAACTTCTGCAACTGTTGTAATAAATACTCGGCGGCGTAATATTCCTGTATTAGTTGGTGATGAAACTCGATACTGTCTTCGTCTAGCTTTTGGATGAGATGATGATTTTCTAAATCACTCAACCAGAGACACTGACGAGTAGTGGAATAGTTATTTTCGTTATTTTCTTGTAAAAATTCTCTGATAATACTTTTAGCCTCTCTGATTCCAATCGCTGGCTTATCTTTACGCTTAGTCATTTCAAAGGCCAGATATTCCAGAGATTCCGACCATAATAGCTTAGAATCAGCTAGAGTTGTAACGTCCGCTTTGCTCTGCTTGTAATGCTGGCGAGTAAACCGCCTAAAAGTCTCTCCTAAATTATCGGGAATTTTCTCGTTCTCATCGTAGACGAAACATAGCATCAACAAAAATAAGGGCGTTTCCCCTAACTTTTTTAATCGTTCATTATTCAACTGATTTAATAGCTTTTCTCCTTTGTCTTCTAGATATCCTCGGACAAACGATCTCATCCTTCCTTCGGTTAGTGGTTGCATCGTTAACCGTGTCTCGATTCCTAAATTTCCCCATATCCCTAAGTCTCGTGTGGTAAAAACCATCGGCACTTTTGGATGAGCGTCTCTAAACACTTTTACCTCTTTAGTCGCCTCCTCGGAAGGTAATTCATTAACTCCATCGAGCATTACAAACAATTGATTCTCGAATAACAGTCTATCGATCTCTGGATCGTTCAAATAAATCTTATGGCTTTTCAAAAAGTTATGAATCAGGGCAATTGTTGAAGTTTTGTGTGATCGCAATTTGATGAAAACCGGAATTCGGGTTTCATCTCTTTTTCCTGCTTCCTCGAACAATAACCGCACCAAAGCCGTCGATTTCCCTGATCCCGGTTTCCCCTGTAGCAACACATGATTGTCCGAATCGTCCGAATCAAGGCTATATTTCCGTAATCCCGCTAAAATCTCTAACCTTTGGGGTTGTTTATCCTTTTTCCCCAGAAATGTCTCATCTGGAACCGTCTCCACTTGTAAATCCTCTAGTGGAGAGGAATTACTAAACCAATCATTTTTAACACGAATAATCGTGTCAACTTGCCACCATTTTTGATAGCTCTCTTGAATCGAATCGAAATAGAGTTGCCAGTTTACCATAAAGACTGGTGTGGGAAGATATTTCTAGAATAGCTCAACTTTTTCCCCTATGGGTGTATCGATGAGAATATTCCTGTGCAATCGTTCGAGAAAATTCGCCAGTTTTTACCCTGTTAAATGCCATCAGACAAAAACAAAATTATTTATAGCAGTTTTCATCAGAATGAGGCATGGGCAAGGGGCTTAAACCCTTTGTTGACAAAACTTGTCGATACCTCAGTAACGCGAAAAGCGCTATATTAACATAAAAGGCTTTAATATTGACAGGAAATATTTCATTGATTAGAATAAATAAATATATGATAACATCTGTAAGTTTCTCCACCAAAATTATAGTCGTGACTTCGCCCAATGGTTATTGGTAGAACCCCTCTCCCTCACCCAATCGCTACAGCAATTCTGGCGGGATTAGTATTAAGTAAGGAAATCATCGGAAGCTTATTAAGGGAAGAAATTATGCGCGAATCAGTCATTTATCAGGATATCCGGGAAAGTGGAAAAGCACAAGGAAGACGAGAAGAAGCGGTTTCTTTGATTCTACGGCTACTTAACCGTCGTTTAGGTGAAATATCCCCCACTTTAGACCAACAAATCCAAGAACTATCTCTAGAACAATTAGAAACTTTAGGAGAAGCGCTGCTCGATTTTACCAGCTTGACAGATCTGACCACTTGGTTATCGGAGATAGAAACTTAAATCCCCAGAAGATGTCTGCTCGTCCTGCGTTAAATTTTTAAATACCGGCTTTTTTCCCGTATTGATTTAACTATGGCTACCAGCGATATTCCCCATTCTACTCACTCATCCCCAAAACCCCTGCCAAAACTGGGACTTTTCACCATGTTTCGCTTAGGACTCTTTCAGATGGGACTAGGTATTATGTCCCTGCTGACTTTGGGGGTTCTCAATCGGATTATGATCGATGAGTTAAAAGTTTTACCCTTTCTCGCCGCTGCTGCGATCGCTATGCACCAGTTTGTTAGTCCAGCACGCATCTGGTTTGGGCAAAGATCCGACGGTAAAACTATTTTTGGTCATCATCGCAGCGGTTATGTCTGGATTGGGGCGGCAGTTTTTACCGCTTTAGCTTTTATTGCTTTGCAGGTAGTCTGGCAATTGGGACTTAGTATTCAAACTTCGGGATGGAATACCATTTCCTACGCTTGGATTGCCCTCTTAGCCTTAATTTTCGCCCTCTACGGACTAGCTTTAAGTGCCAGTTCTACCCCTTTTGCTGCCCTCTTGGTGGATGTGTCCGATGAAGATAATCGATCGCAATTAGTTGGTATAGTTTGGTCAATGCTGATGGTGGGAATTGTCGTCGGGGCGATCGTTAGTTCTCGTTTGCTGGATACTCCCAATATCTGCGGTACAAATATTTTGACCTATGCTCCGACTCAATCAGCCCCTATAGCCAATATTCCGCAACTACAGGCGAATATTAACCCCGTGTTTGCGATCATGCCCGCTATCGTTTTTGTTCTCTGTATTTTAGCGACTTTTGGCGTAGAAAAAAAATATTCTCGTTTTAGTTCCCGTTCCACTCTTGTGCAAAGAGAGGATCAAATTACCTTCAAGGATGCGTTACAGGTTCTCACCGCTAGTCGGCAAACTGGTTTATTTTTCACCTTTCTGCTGATGATGACTTTGAGTTTATTTATGCAGGATGCAATTATGGAACCTTTTGGGGGCGAGGTTTTTGGGATGTGTATCGCCCAAACCACCCAATTAAACGCTTTTTGGGGAACCGGAACCCTTTTTGGTATCGCTGCCACGGGATTTATGCTCATTCCCCGCGTCGGTAAACAAAAAACCACTAAATATGGCTGTATTTTTGCAACAATTTGTTTTATTATCTTGATTTTTGCCGGATTTTCTGCTAATCAAAGTTTATTAAAATCAAGCTTGCTCTTTTTCGGTTTAGCTTCGGGAATGATTACTGCTGGAGCTACCAGTTTAATGTTAGATTTAACCGCTGCCGAAACTGCGGGAACTTTTATCGGCGCTTGGGGATTATCACAAGCGATCGCCCGGGGATTAGCCACGGTTTTAGGCGGTACGATTTTAAATATCGGTAAAGTTATCTTTTCTAGTCCGGTTTTAGCCTATAGCTTAGTTTTTCTCGTGCAAGCATTGGGAATGATCCTAGCAGTTTGGTTATTAAGTCGCGTCGATGTCAAGGAATTTAAGGAAAATGCCCGAGATGCGATCGCAACAGTAATAAAAGGAGAGATCGACTAGCAAAAGCAAGCAAAAGTGAGATAACAGGAGAATTAGCCCGATCGGGGGAAGTTGGTTAGCAGCTTTTTTCCTATCCTAAAAGTAGAGAAGAAAACGAAAGAGGAGGCTAAAACGATGAAAAGGACTTTAATGATTGCCCTAGGTTCCCTAGCTTCCTTACTGCTGATTAACCCCGTCGGTGCGGAAAATCCCCGACAGGTGCAACAATTATTGAATACGGGGGAATGTCCGGGGTGTGATCTCCGGGGTGCCGATTTAAGAGGGGCGCATCTAATCGGTGCAGATTTGAGAAAAGCGAATTTACAGGGAGCTAATCTGGAGGAAGCTAACTTAGAGGGCGCAGATTTGACCGATGCTAACCTAGAAGGCGCAAATTTGACCGCAGTTCTTCTGACTAATGCCAGTTTGAATCAAGCTAATCTCAATGGCGTTAATTTCACCAGTGCCATGATCTATGATGCTGATGTGAGGGGTGCATCAATGGAAAGAATTAACTTGACAAATGCTCAGATTTATGGTACAGGCATCGCTGTGGGTGGTGAAAATCCTTAGATGTTCTTGTCCTCAAAATATAGTTAATTTTGTAACAGATGCGAGTGTCGCGTCTGTTTTTTTATACACTTTTACTAAATAGTTTGAGTTATAAAATAACCGGCATGACTCAACTCACACCGCGCTCTAGTGTCTTAATTGTCGATGATTTGCCCAATAATCTGAGGCTATTGTCGATTATGCTCACCGAGAAGGGATATCAGGTACGCAAAGCGATTAATGGACAGATGGCCCTGAATACAGTGCGATCGCTAATTCCCGATCTGATCCTCCTTGATATTAATATGCCCGATCTCAATGGTTATCAAGTTTGTGAACAGTTAAAAGCTGATGAAAAAACCAGAGAAATTCCCGTGATTTTTATCAGCGCTCTTGATGATGTCTTAGATAAAGTCAAAGCTTTTCAAGTGGGAGGTGTCGATTATATTTCTAAACCTTTTCAAGGGGAAGAAGTGATGGCCCGCATCGAAAATCAATTAACTATTTCTCGTCAAAAAAAACAACTACAAAACGAAATTCAAGAACGTCAAAAAGCTGAGGAAACCTTAGAAATTTATCTTCATGCTGTCTCTCATGATCTCCGCAATCCCGTGATCGGGATGTCAATGATCTTAAATAATTTAATTAAAAATTCTCAGGGAGAAACTAAAGAAGTATCCCAGAAGATTTTACAACAGATGGCCAACAGTTGCGATCGACAATTAACTTTAATTGATTCTCTTGTCGAAAGCCGACAGAATGATCTTTGGGGAGTTTCCCTAGAACTAAAGCCTTTATCTCTCTACGAAATTGGTCAACAAATCAGTCAGGAATGGGAGTTAAGATTAAGGGAAAATCAAGCAACTTTAATTAATAACTTTTCCCCCGATTTACCCTTAGTTAATGCCGATGCTCACCATCTCTGGCGAGTTTTTGAGAATTTATTAGCCAATGCCCTTAAACACAATCCCCAAGGGATAATTATCACTTTGTCAGCTAGACTAGAGGGCAATTATCTCCGGTGTACTATTGCCGATAATGGGGTGGGAATTAGCGAAACCCAGAGAAAACAATTATTTGATCGCTATCAACGAGGCAATAATAATAATCAGATTAGTTTAGGACTAGGTTTATATCTATGTCGTCAAATTATCCATGCTCACGGAGGGGAAATTGGCATTATGAATAATGACGAAAAAGGTTCACAATTTTGGTTTACTTTGCCCTACTAAGCTATTGACTAATTAGGGTTTGCTGAAAAAGTTATTGAAAAGCACAGGTCTCTTAATCAATGATTTCACTTAGCTAAAAGCATAAGCTTTAGTTGTCGATTAATCTCTAAGATATAACTTAT